>Ga0213835_100011_pt1 | contig 328952 bp, 308 predicted proteins | sample SWPATP01_FD_160576 | JGI IMG/M metagenome (GOLD analysis project Ga0213835, IMG submission 160576) | Coastal seawater microbial communities from Marineland, Florida, United States - SWPA TP0 #1 | ecosystem: Environmental > Aquatic > Marine > Coastal | place: USA: Florida | collected 2016-08-05
TCTACAACCATCACGTTCCCCAGAAGGCAATCAACCACCAGACCCCGGTGCAAGCCCTCAAACAGTGGCAAGCTTCACACCCTGAGATCTTTGTGCGGCCTGTATGTAATCAGCCGGGACCCAACAGGTAGTCGGGACGCTGTATCGGCAGAAGACTTCCAGTGGCTCGCTTGTGCTTCTTCCGGACTTAGATTTCTATCCAGACGATTTCCTCACTTTCAAGGGGGAGCTACAGACCTGGACAAAGAAGGCGACGACCTTCGCGAACCGCCTTGTTGCTGCCGTCGTTCAGCTAGATAGTGCCCTCCGTGCTGAAACTGACATAACGCCTCAACCGGACTGGGCTGCACGCGATGCGTATCTGCTTGCACCCGAGCGATCGCTTCGCTCTCAGTTGATGACCGCAGAAATTGAGCTTGAGAAGGCTCAACGCGCCAAGGAAGAGCTGGCTGAGCGATTGAAGGGAGAGGCACTTCTTCGGGGGTTGCTATTTGAAAAGGGAAAGCCGCTAGAAGGCGCAATTGTCGAGGCCCTTCGAAAACTTGGATTTAAGGCAGAGCCGTTCAAAAACGATGGATCAGAGTTCGATGTAGTTTTCGAGTCGGAGGAAGGGCGACTGATCGGCGAGGCAGAAGGGAAAGATAACAAGGCGGTCAATGTCGACAAGTTGCGGCAACTCCAAATGAACATTCACGAGGATCTGCAGCGCGAGTCGGTGCCTATTCCCGCTAAGCCGGTGCTGTTCGGAAATCCATATCGGCTCGCGGAGCCATCGGAGCGCGGCGAGCCATTCACTGAAAAGTGCGTTGCGGCAGCGGCCAAGTTGAACACTGCACTCGTAGCCACTCCAGATCTTTTCGCGGCCGTTCAACGCTTCGTGGAGTGCCAGGATCCTCACTTTGCCAGCGATTGCAGGTCTGCCATTCTCTCTGCCACGGGCAGGGTTGCCTTCCCTGTTCCGCAAGAGATTGCTGCGGTCGCGGAAACTGAGGGAACCATAGGTAATGAATAACAATTCGTTCAAGCCGACGCCGCTTCGCGGCGCGGCTTAACTCAATTGTTGGAACGCACAACCATGTCATTTCCAACCTCTTGGATCACATGTGAAACGTGTCAAGAAACCTACTCGGGCGACTTTGCGCCTGGAAAGTATGTCTATGAGTTTCCCGAGGGCACACAGCTTGAAATGAACCGTCAGTTGGGGTGGTGCGATGACTGCTGGTCCGTGGTTGAGATGGAGGACCTTTCAACAGCTGACATGACCCGAGAGTTAGAAAGCCTTCGCGAAGACCTGAGATTATGCAGGCGCGGCCTGACCAGATTTCTACCAAAAAATAGTCGAGCCGCCAAGAAGCTACAGGACAAGGTTTCTGTCATCGAGAAAGGCTTGCGCTATCGGTCAAGTCGTTCAGCGCCCGCAAAATGCATGCGATGCGGAAGCTCTCATGCCTCTCCGCTACCACCTTTGAATTGGCCTGCCAAGTCGGGAATCTATGTGAGAAACAATTGGACCCACCCCGGCTGTGGCGGAACAATGCTCACTCACGGAGACGACACTCGTTTTGCCGAGACGAGCCCCCTTGTTGTCTATAACTCAGCAGGCATATTCTTGCGGGAAGAAGATAGAGGTTGGTGAGGCGAACAGCGGACAGGCCACGCCATACGCGATTACTCTTGGGACAATGACTACGACTGCGGACTTCGATGCGTGGCTTGAGGACGCAGAGCCTTCCGGGCACCTGCAGGTGTACGCCCTGTACCGGGCCGTCTCCGGGGTGAGGGAACACTGGCTTTTCGAATGCACGGTGTCGCCGGACGGCACCCAGTGGTTCCTGACGGCGAAGCATGTCGTCGACACGCTGTTGCTCGCTTCAGAGGAAGAGCGGTCGGCCTTCCTCGCGCTGTTGTCGGCACGGTACGCCGATGGCGAGGACATAAAGACCTGGTTCGAGCGCATGGAGTACAACGCCCAACCCGACTAGCGATGCCCGACGGTTCGCCCGGTTCGATACCGCTTCGCCGTGTGGCGTGGTTGGACGGGTGGCCTTGGAAGTCCCCCGTGCCGATCGCCCACTGAAGGATTGCGCCCGCCTGCGCCCCCTGCCAACCTGCCCCGCCATGACCCTAGCCATCCAGACCCGCGGCCTGCTCAAGTCCTACGGCGACACGCGTGCGCTCAGCGGCATCGACCTCGATGTGGCGCGCGGGGCGGTGTACGGCCTGCTGGGGCCCAACGGGGCCGGCAAGACCACCACCATCCGCGTGCTGGCCACGTTGACCCGGCCCGACGGCGGGTCGGCGCGGGTGCTGGGCCACGACGTGGTGACCGAGGCCGACGCGGTTCGCGCCAAGGTCAGCGTGACCGGGCAGTTCGCCTCGGTCGATGAGGACCTCACCGGGCTGGAGAACCTGGTGCTGGTGGCGCGGCTGCTGGGCTTCTCGTGGCGCGGGGCGCGGGCGCGCGCCGCCGAGCTGCTGGAAGCCTTCGGCCTGAGCGAGGCGGCGCGGCGGCAGGTCAGCACCTACTCCGGTGGCATGCGCCGGCGGCTGGACATCGCCGCCAGCCTGGTGGTCACCAGCGACCTGCTGTTCCTCGACGAACCCACCACCGGCCTGGACCCGCGCAGCCGCAACCAGGTCTGGGACATCGTCCGCGCCATTGCCGCCGAAGGCACCACGGTGCTGCTGACCACGCAGTACCTGGAGGAGGCCGACCGGCTGGCGGATCGGCTGGCGGTGATCGACCACGGCCGTCTGATCGCCGAGGGCACCAGCCGCGAGCTCAAGCAGTCCGTCGGCGGGCGCACGCTGCACGTGCGGCTGGGCGACCCGGGCCGGCGCGCCGAGGCCGAGGCGGTGCTGCGCGGCGTGCTGGGCGAGGTGCACGCCGGCGCCGATGCCGATTCGCTGGCCGCGAAGATCGTCCACGACGACCAGGTCACGCGGACGCTGTCGGCGCTGGGCGCCAGCGGCCTGACGGTGGCCGAGTTCACGCTGGCGCCGCCCAGCCTCGACGAGGTGTTCTTCGCGCTGACCGGCCGTCCGGCGGAGCCCAAAGCCTCGGATGCGGAGGCGGCGCCATGAAGCCGGAGAACCTGCACGGCGTGCTGTCGCGTGAGCTGCGCCCGACGCCGCCGAACGCGCTGTCGGCGTCGTGGACGCTGGCGTGGCGGGCGATGCTCAAGATCAAGCACGTGCCGTTCCAGCTCTTCGACGTCACCGTGTTCCCGATCATGATGACGGTGATGTTCACCTACCTCTTCGGGGGCGCGCTGGCCGGGTCCACCGCGGCCTACCTGCAGTACCTGCTGCCGGGCATCGTGGTGCAGACCATCGTCTTCCTGACCGTCTACACCGGCGTGGGCATCAACACCGATATCTCCAAGGGCCTGTTCGACCGCTTCCGCTCGATGCCGATCTGGCAGCCGGCGCCGATCGTGGGCGCGCTGCTAGGCGACCTGGCGCGCTATGCGCTGGCGGCGCTGGTGGTGATCGTGGTGGGACTGGTGCTGGGCTTCCGGCCCGAGGCCGGCATCGTCGGCGTGGTGCTGGCGGTGGCGCTGATGCTGGTGTTCGCCTCGGCGCTGTCCTGGATCTGGATCATCGTCGGCATGCTGGTGCGCACGCCGGAGTCGGTGATGACCACCAGCTTCCTGTTCCTGTTCCCGCTGACCTTCATCAGCAACATCTTCGTCGACCCGGCCACCATGCCCGGCTGGCTGCAGGTGGTGGTGGGCATCAACCCGGTCTCGCACCTGGCCTCGGCCTCGCGCGGGCTGATGCACGGCCACCTGGTCTTCGCCGACGTGGCCTGGGTGCTGGCCACCTCGGCGGTGCTCACCGCGGTGTTCGCGACCATCGCCATGCGGATGTACCGGCGCGAGCGGTAGCGGGCGAAGCCGCCACGCCGCGCCGGTGGCATTCCCTGGCCCTGCGGCCGGTCTATCGACCCGACCGCTGCCTTTCCGCCTGCCGCCGCAGCGTGTCCAGATTGCCGCGGACCTGCCGCTCGATGCCATCGAGCACCACCGACTCGGCGTGCTCGAGCGAGGCCCGCTCCGAGCCCCGGTTGAACGAGGCGTGCAGGCTTGCGACCAGCTCGTCGACCCTGCAGGCGATCCTGGCCACGTTCACCGCGGTCTGGATGGCGGACTCGCTGTAGGGATTCGGGGACGAGACGGCGTGGGCCGCCGCAACGCCCCGCGTGCAGGCGCTCTGCTCGCGGATCAGGGCTTCGGGGACCCCGCTGGCGAACGCGGGTGCGGCCGACACGGCCTGCAGGATTCCAACGACGGCGACGCTGCACATCAACTTTCGCATGACTGACTCCCCCTGGTGAGTGTGACCCGAGGCTAACACCTGCGGCGTCGGGCTTCAGGCGCGCGGGCCGGGACGGCCGGCTGGCCGGTGCCGGCGCACTTCTTCGGTGCGGGGCTGGCCCTGCTGCTGGTGCCGCTGCAGCTCAGCGCGACAGCAACGCGATGTAGGCGGGGTAGCTGTAGCTGCGGTTCTTCTTCTGCCCGGTGGTTTCCCGCACGATGCCCAGGTCCTCCAGCACCCGGACCGCCGCGGTGGCCGTCGGGAAGGTGGTGTCCAGGGTTCGCCGCACCCGCTCGATGGTGAAGCGCGGCATCATCGGCAGGGACTCGAACAGCCGGTAGCTGGCCGTGCCGGCCCGGGAGGCCTCGAGCAGGCGGCGGCGGTCGGCGGCGATCAGGCTGGCGATGTCGATGATGCCGCGTTCGGCCTCGCCGGCCGCGGTCGCCACACCCTCCAGGAAGAAGGCGACCCACCCCTCCCAGTCACCCTCGCTGCGGATGCTGGACAGGCGCCGGTAGTACTCGGCCTGGTGCTGCTTGAGGTAGCCGCTGAGGTACATCAGCGGCTGCGGCAGCAGCCCCCAGTGCTCCAGCAGGGCGGCGATCAGCAGGCGCCCGATCCGGCCGTTGCCGTCGAGGAAGGGGTGGATGGTCTCGAACTGGGCGTGCGCCAGCGCGATCTTCACCAGCGGAGGCTCGGTCGCCGGCCCGTCGTGGATGAACCGCTCCAGCTGACCCAGCAGCGCCGGGACGCGATCGGCCGGCGGCGGCACGAACACGGCGTTGCCCGGTCGGGTGCCCCCGATCCAGTTCTGCGAGCGCCGCAGCTCCCCGGGCTGCTTGCCGGCGCCCCGCACGCCGTCCAGCAGCAGGCCATGGGCCTCGCACAGCAGGCGCACACTGACCGGCAGCCCCCGGGGGTCGCGCAGCTGCTCGCGGACCCATCGGAAGGCGCGCAGGTAGTTGGTGACCTCCTCGACGTCGTCGGCGTTGCCCACGGCCAGGCCGGCCTCCTCGTCGAACAGGTCGGTCAGCGTGGCCTGGGTGCCCTCGATCTGCGAGGTCAGCAGGGCCTCCCGGCGGATGGCGCCGTACAGCAGCCAGTCCACCGACGGCACCAGCCCCGACACGCCGGACAGGCGGGCGAGCGCCAGCTCCGCCTGGTGGTTGAGGTCCGCGTAGGCCGCCGGCGCCAGCGCGGGGTCGGTGGGCGGCAGCGGGTGCGGGACGAAGGCGCGGACGGTTTCGCCCAGCGTGGTCGCACTGACGTGGGTGCCCGAGACGCGTTTCATGCGAAAGCCTGCTTTAGTATCGGCCTCCCAAACTAAAGCACTCTTTAATGTGATCGTCCAGCGTCGAGCCGTGCTTGAACACCGCACGGGAGGCGCAGCCGGCTGTCCGCGCGTCGGGCGAGCCCTGGCCGCCACTGCCACCTGCCTGACACACCACCGCAACGGGCCTGACAAGCGCGCCGCGCAGCATGCCCCCAACCGCCGGCCCGGCTGCCGGCGCGGGGGCGATCCATGCGCGCACTCGAACACCGTCTCGCCGAACGCTGGCCCGGCTGGTTCCGCGGGCGTCCGGCCCGCTGGGTCGGGCCGCTGGCCCGGCAACTGGCGCGGCTGGCGCACCTGGACCGGGTGCAGGCCTTCCTCGACCAGCACGGCCACCTGCGCGGGCACGCCTTCGTCGAGGCGGCCATCGAGCACCTGCAGCTGCGCTACCTGTCCGACCCGCTGGAGCGCGAGCGCATTCCCGAGACCGGGCCGGCGCTGGTCGTCGCCAACCACCCCTGCGGGGCGCTGGATGCGCTGGTGCTGCTGCACCTGGCCGGCACGGTGCGGCGCGACGTGCGCATCCTGGCCAACGACCTGCTGCTGGCGCTGGAGCCGCTGTCGGACCTGCTGCTGCCGCTGCGCATCCTGGGCGGGCAGCCGGACCGCGCTTCGCTGGGGGCGGTGTCCGCGGCGCTGGCTTCGGGTGCCTGCGTGATCGTGTTCCCGGCCGGGGAGGTGTCGCGGCTGGGGCTGGGCGGCGTGGGCGACGGGCGCTGGCGGCGCGGCTTCGTGCGCTTCGCCCGCGAGGCCGCGGCGCCGGTGGTGCCGGTGCGGGTGCAGGCGCGCAATTCCGCGCTGTTCTACGGGGCCTCGGCGCTGTACAAGCCGGCCGGCACGGCGCTGCTGGCGCGGGAGATGTTCGCGCGCCGCGGGCGGCCGGTGACGCTGCGCATCGGCCGGCCGGTGCGCCTGCCCGACACCGGGCCGCCGGGGCCGGTGCTGGCCTCGGTGCGGCGCGCGCTGCAGGCCATCGGCACGCGCCGGGAGGCGCGGCCGGACCCGGCCGAGCCGCTGGCGCATGCGGTCGAGCGGCGCCTGCTGCTGGGCGAACTCGCCAAACTCCCGCAGCTGGGGCGGACGCCGGACGGCAAGCGCATCCACGCCGGGCCGCTGGCGGCGGACTCGCCGCTGCTGCGCGAGATCGGCCGCCTGCGCGAGCTGACCTTCCGCGCCGTCGGCGAGGGCACCGGGCGGCGGCTGGACACCGACCGGTTCGACAACTGGTACGACCACATCGTGCTGTGGGACGCGGAGACGCTGGAGATCGCCGGCGCCTACCGGGTCGCACCCGCTGCCCGGGTGCTGGCCGGGCACGGACTGGAGGGGCTCTACACCGCCTCGCTGTTCGACTATGCCGACGAACAGCTGCCGCGGCTGGCGCAGGGCATGGAGCTGGGTCGCAGCTTCGTGGCGCCGCGCTACTGGGGCAGCCGCAGCCTGGACTGGCTGTGGCTGGGCATCGGCGCCTATCTGCGCACCCGCCCGGAGATCCGCTACCTGTTCGGCCCGGTCACCCTCAGCGCCAGCCTGCCGCTGGCCGCGCGCGAGCAGCTGGTCGCCTACTACCAGCACTACTTCGGCGCCGACGGGGCGCCGGCCAGCGCGCTGCGGCCGTTCGGCTATGTGGCCGCGCCGCCGGCCTTCGATGCGCTGGACGCGGACGCGGCCTTCCGGCTGCTGCGCGAGAACCTCGCCGCGCTGGGGGCCCGGGTGCCGACGCTGTACCGGCAGTACACCGAGCTGTGCGAGCCCGGCGGGGTCCGCTTCCTGGCCTTCAGTGTCGACCCGGACTTCAACAACGCCGTCGACGGGCTGATCGAGCTCGACCTCACCCGCATCCGCCCGGCCAAGCGGCAGCGCTACCTGGGCGATGCGGCGGCCCGGCCGGAGGTGGCGGCATGAGCCCGCTGGCCGGCCCGGGGCGCCAGCGCGCGGTGTTCATCTCCGACGTCCACCTGGGCTCGCGCAACTGCCACGCCGCGGAGCTGGCGGACTTCCTGTCGGTGCTGTCGACCCGGCGCCTGTACCTGGTCGGCGACATCGTCGACCTGTGGTGGATGGCGCAGCGGCGCGCGGCCTGGGGCGCGGACCAGCGGCGGGTGGTGGAGTGCCTGCACGCGCTGGCCCGCGGCGGCACCGAGTTGATCTATGTGCCGGGCAACCACGACCGGCCGGTGCGCAGCTTCTGCGGGCTGATGCTGCCGAACATGCAGCTGCGCCGGCGCGCCATCCACACCCTGGCCGACGGCCGCCGGCTGCTGGTGACCCACGGCGACGACTACGACGCGCTCACCCACTTCGGCAACCTGCAGGAGCGCTTCGGCGACTGGCTGTACGAGCGCATCCTCTCGGGCAACCGCATCACCAACCTGGCGCGGCGCAAGCTGGGCCTGCGCTACTGGTCGCTGGCGGATTTCCTCAAGCGCCAGAGCGGTGCGGCCGAGCGCTACATCGAACGCTTCGTGCAGGCCGGCCTCGACGACGCCCGCCGCCGCGGCCTGGACGGCATCGTCTGCGGCCACATCCACCGCGCCGCGCTGCGCGAGGTCGACGGCCTGGTCTACGCGAATGATGGCGACTGGGTGGAAAGCCTCACCGCGCTGTCGGAGGACGCCGACGGACACCTGCGCCTGGTCGGCCACGACGGCCGCGTGCAGTCGGAGCTGGCCCCCACGCGGCCGCCGCTGCGGCTGGCCTGGGCCAGCTGAGCGGGGCGAGCGGCGGCCATCCGCAGGGCCGTGTCCTTGTGGATAATGCGGACTCCAGCCGGGGGCTTGCGATGGACATCGACCTGACGGGCGCCAACCTTGCCGGCCGTGCGCACGTGCTGCCACGGGTCAGCCGCGCGATCGCCGCCGGCGACGGCATGTTCCGGCCGCACAGCGCGCAGCACTACTTCGTGGTTGGCGCCAGCGCCTCGGCGCTGATCCACGAGGCGCTGCGCACCGCCGGCGTCGCTCCGGCCTCGGTGGGTCGCGTGCTCGACTACGCCTGCGGCTACGGCCGGGTGCTGCGCTGGCTGAAGGCGGACTTCCCCGACGCGCGCCTGCTGGGCGTGGACGCCGACCCGAAGGCGGCGCAGGCCGCCGGCGAGGCGCTGGGGGTGGAGACCCGCGCGCTGGACCTGGCCCTGTCCGCGCCGATCGAGGCGCCCTTCGACCTGGTCTGGGTCGGCAGCCTGTTCACCCACCTGCCGCGGGCGGAGACGCAGCGGGTGCTGGACTACCTGGCCGGCCACCTGCGACCCGGCGGCGTGCTGGTGTTCACCACCCACGGCGAGCTGGTGCGCCGGCGGCTGGCCGATGGCGAGCGCAACTACGGGCTGGACGCGGCGGGGGTCGCGGCGGTGCTGCGCGGGTTGCAGGCCGGGGGCTACGGCTACGCCGGCTATCCGCGCACGCCCGACTACGGCATCTCGGTGGCCCACGCCTCCACGGTGATGGCGCAGGCGGAGTCCACCGGCCTGCACCCGGTGCTGTTCCGGGCGTGCGGCTGGGCCGCCCACCAGGACGCCTACGCCTTCCAGAGAGCAGTCTGACCGGAGCCCACGCCATGCCCGTCGTGAAGCTGGTTCTTGCCGTGCTGCTGGGCCTGGTGGTCGGCAGCGTGGTGAACGTGGCCCTGGTCATGGCCGGCGGCCATGTGATCGCCCCGCCGCCGGGTGCGGACATGACCACGGCCGAAGGCCTGCGCGCGGCGCTGCCGCAGATGCAGCCCCGGCACTTCCTGTTCCCGTTCCTGGCCCATGCGCTGGGCACGCTGGCCGGGGCCTACCTGGCCACGAAGCTGGCGCCGGTGCGAAAGCTGCTGGCCGCAATGGTCGTCGGTGGGTGCTTCTTCATCGGCGGGGTGCTGGCCGCGCGGATGATCCCGGCGCCGGCGTGGTTCATCGCCGTCGATCTGGTGCTGGCGTACTGGCCGTTTGCCGGCCTGGGCTGGCTGCTGGCGCGTCCGCGGCGCTAGAAGGCGCGAAGCCTGACGAGGTCGGTGTTCGACCAACTCACGGATGGCCTCAAGAATGCTTCCTGAAAGCCGCATCTGGTTGGAATGTTTGCTATAAGAAACATATGGGCACGAAATCACCCGATCCGATCGACAGCGCGGCCCAAGCCCTGAGACGGCTGGGGCGAGAGATCCGTGACCGCCGGAAGGCACTGGGGATCACGGCCCAGGCCACGGCCGAGTCCGCCGGGCTGTCGCGGATCACCCTGCACAGGATCGAGAAGGGGGAAGCGTCCGTGTCGATCGGCGCGTGGCTCAACGTGGCCGCGGTGCTCGGGCTCCAGCCCGGATCGCTGCTGGAGGCCGGGCACCGGACCGACACCGGCGCCCCGGCAGACGGCTGGATCCCCGCCCGCATCCGGCTGGACCGGTATCCGCAACTGCGCGCGCTGGCCTGGCATGTCCAGGGCACGGATGTCCTGTCGCCGGTCGAAGCCCTGGCGGTGTACGAACGCAATGCACGGCACCTGGACCAAGCCCGGCTGTCCGACGCGGAGCGTGACCTGATCCAGGCACTGCGCCTTGGCCTGGGCGGGACGCGACCCGATGTTTAGGCGGCCCCACCACCAGCGTATCGGCCTGGTCCTGCAGGCGCTGGATGCCGACAAGCTGCTGGAACACGGCTGTCTGTTCGGCGGCGGCACCGCCATTGCGTTGCGCTACGGCGAGTACCGCGAATCGGTGGACATGGATTTCCTCGTGTCCGACGCACAGGGTTACCGGCGGCTGCGCACGGCGCTCCGCCTGCAGCCCGACCTGTCGGCGATCCTCCGGCCGGCGGCCTCGCAGCCGTTCTCCGTCACCCGCGAGGTCCGCGCCGACCAGTACGGCATCCGCACGATGCTCCAGGTGCTGGACACCCCCATCAAGTTCGAGATCGTGTTCGAGGCGCGCATCGGCCTGGACGCGCCCGGGCCGGCGGACCGCATTTCAGGGGTGGCGTGCCTGACGGTCGTGGACATGGTGGCCTCCAAGCTGCTGGCGAACTCCGATCGCTGGGCCGATACCAGTGTGCTGGGCCGTGACCTGATCGACCTGGCGATGATGCAGCCACGGGCAGCCGTGCTTGCCAGGGGCGTGGACAAGGCGGCGCAGGCGTACGGGCGGGATCCGATCCTGCGCGACCTTGCCAGTGCGATCGACAGGATGGCGGAGCAGCCCGCGTGGCTGGCGCGCTGCCTGGCCTCGATGGCGGTCGACGCACCGCAGGCACTGGTCTGGCAGCGGATCAGGGCGCTACGCCGGGCACTCGCCAGCTGAGGCGACAGCCAGGACGAATGCCCACGCCCCGCTGACCCTGCTCACGCCCCGGCCCGCCCTGGAGGCCAGCTACCGCGCCTACATCGCCGAGCTCGGCGACGAGGAGTGCTACCCGTTCCCGCTGGACTACCCGCACGACGACTTCCCGGCCCTGCTGCGGCGGCTGGCCGACCTCGAGCGCGGTATCGGCGTGCCGGAGGGCGCCGAGGCCCGCTCGACCCTCTGGCTGGTCGACGGCGACGAGCGGGTCGGGGTGTCGAACCTGCGCCACGCGCGCAACGACCGGCTGCGCGAGCGCGGCGGCCACATCGGCCTGGGCATCCGGCGGCCCGGCCGGAGGTGGCGGCATGAGCCCGCTGGCCGGCCCGGGGCGCCGGACCGGCCCGGCGCGCGCAGGGCATCGCAAGCCGCTGATTCCATTGCCGTATCCCGGTCTGGCCCGGTTTGCCTGGCTTCGGCGTTGGTCAATGGGCACCTCCGCCCACGGGACACCCCGCTGGACCCAGGTGGGTCTCCCCCGTGGAAGGTGGCCCCCCGCACCCGGCCCCTTCCGTCCGCCGTGACGACAAGGAGCACGTGCCATGGCCACCCGTTCCCGCAAGCCGCCCGCCGGGGCGAAGGACGCCTCCGCCGAACCCACCGCGCGCCAGGTCGAGCCCCCGCCCCAGGTCGCGCCGCGTCCGACCCCGCGGCCGGAGCTCTTCGACGCCCCGATATCGCGCCGCTTCCTGCCCGCCTTCGACCCGGTCGACGCCGACGAGGAGCAGTTCGCCGGACTCGGCGACGCCGAGGTCGAGCAGCTGGTCGCCGCCCGCCTGGCCGACGTGACCCATTTCCGGGTCGGCCTGGGGGCCTTGAAGCTGCACGCCGACACGGCCCGGCAGCTGGCGCCGCAGGTGCGTCAGCTGCCGGTGCAGGTGCGCGGGCGCATCCTCAACGCCGACGGCTCGGCGGCGGCGCGCGTGGCGGTGCAGCCGACCCTGCCGGGCAGCACGCAGGCGCTGGGGCGCGGGGTGCTGACCGACGAGCTGGGCGTGTTCACCCTGCCGCTGCCCGGCGTCGACGACGCCCAGCGGCGCACCCTGCTGGCCGACGGGCTGGGCCTGCGGGTGCGCGGCGGCGAAAGCGGGACGGGCAGCCTGGTGGTGCCCCTGCCGCGCTTCGGCCAGCAGGCGCTGGGCGAGCTGAGCCTGCGCACGAACCTGCGGCCGCTGCCCGGCAGCCTCGTCAGCGCCCTGGTCGACCTGGTCGAGGAACTGCCCCGGGTCACCGGCGGCGGCCTGGCCGACGGCGGCCAGGCGCCGGTCCGCATCCAGCTGGGCCAGGACGCGTGCAACATCCGCTTCGAGGAGGACGCGCACCTGCGCCGGTTTCCGTTCCGGACCCTGGTCCGGCTGATCGAACCGCGCACCACCACCGTCAACCAGGTGCTGGTCTTCCAGCCGCGCGGGCCGGCCGCCGCGGTGCGCGGCAAGGCCCTGGCCTCGGCCCGGTTCAACCGCTTCTTCCCGGTCGCCACCGCGCTGCAGACCCGCTTCGTGGAACGCGTGCCGGTCGACAAGCCGATCAGCGTCGACGGCTTCCGCGACCAGCTCATCGGCGTGGACAACAACCGCATCTCCGCGCAGCGGCGCGTCCCCATGGCCAGCACGCTGGGGCTGGGCTACGTGCTGAACATGGCCCAGGTGTGGAAGTACGACGGCCTGACCCTGGGCAACCTGCTGTACTCGCTGCCCCTGGCCCCCGGCGAGCAGCAGCGCATCGCCGTCTCCGAGCGCCGCGCCAGCGCCTCGGTGCGCGACAGCGAACGCCTCAGCCTGGTCGAGCAGCAGCAGTCCTCGCTGCAGGAGGACGCCTCGACCTCGGCGGTGTTCGAGTCGGCCTTCAACGAGCGCGTCACCGCCAGCAACACCCAGGGCGGCGAGGCGCGCTCGACCGGCGGCGGCATCGGCGGCCTGCTGGGGGCGGTCGTCGGCGGCGTGGCCGGCTTCTTCGCCGGCGGGCCGGCCGGCGCGCTGGCGCTGGGCACCGCCGGCGGCGCGATCGGCGCCTCGGTGGGTGCCAGCATCGGCGGCGTGGGCAGCAGCGGCTCCTCGCGCAGTTCGCTCAGCGGCGCCCGCAGCTTTACCTCGCGCGCGGCCGAGGAGATGCACCGCTCGGTCGAGCGCCAGGCCTCGGCCCGGCGCCTGGCCAGCCGGACCGCGATCCGCCTGGCCACCGCCAGCGAGTCGGAGTCGGTGACCACCAAGGTCATCACCAACCACAACAAGATGCACGCGCTGACGATCCAGTACTGGGAGGTGCTGCGCAAGTTCGTGTCCACCACCGAGGTCGAGGGCTGCACGCTGGTGTGCTTCGTGCCGCTGGACCTGGTGCGCTTCCTGCCGGCGGGACAGGCGCTGAACCTGACCTCCGAGGACAGCGTCGACACCCGCGCCAAGCTGGTGGTGCGCTTCTCGCTGCTGCACCGGCACGGCGACGCGATCCGGCCGTGGCTGCCGGCGCGCCACCGCGAGGGGCTGCGCCTGCTGGAGGAATTCGTCGCCAACACCCGCGCCGACGTCGGCCTGGCCGGGCCGTCGAGCAACACGCTCAACCTCAGCCTGGAGGGCTACTGGCTGCCCTTCGAGCGCCTGAGCGTGCAGCCGATGCTGCGCGACGGCCGACGCCTGCGCGCCGTGGAGATGGTGTCCTCGCAGGCGCCGCTGGAGCAGAAGAAGTTCGGCACCCGCGAGGCGCTGATGGCCGAGCTGCTGCGCCGCCGCGGCGCGGTGGAGGTCACCATGCACGGCAAGCTGTTCCTGCCCCAGTCGGTGGACCCCGGCGACGTGGTCGGCTTCGAGCTCTCGCGCCGCTTCGACGCGCTGCACTACCAGTTCGACCTGGAGCTGATCCCGGAATTCGCCGCGCTCAAGGCGCTCAAGGACAGCGGCCTGCTGCCCGCCTCGGTCCTGTCCGGCTTCGAGGGCTCGGTGCGGCTGCAGCCCGCGGAGCTGGAGGCGGCGCTGCGCGGGCCGCGGGTGAAGCACTTCATCGCCAACTTCAACGGCCTCTCCAACTCCATCGCCGCCGACCCCATCGAGGAGTTCGAGGAGTTCCCGGTCAGCGGCCTGGCCATACCGGCCACCGAGCGCGACCCGGTGCTGGGCTTCCGCGACGTGATGCGGATCGAGCGCACGCTGCAGCACGTGGTGCGCAACACGCTGAGCTACTCCAAGGCGGTGTGGGCCAGCCTCAACCCCGAGGAGCGGGTGGTGATGCTGGAGGGCTACACGCTGGGGCTGCCCGACACCGGGCTGGACATCGAGGGGCTCACCGACCCCAGCCAGCACGTGCCGCTGCTCAACTGCGTGGCCAACCAGGTGCTGGGGTTCCACGGCAACTGCATGATCATGCCCTTCAGCATCCCGGCGACGCTTGCGGTGATGCTCAACCGCGCCGCCGGCGAGGACGCCAGCGGCGACGCCAACCGCGAGCCGCTGACCACCGCGGCGGTGCAGGACGCGCTCGCGGAGTTCCACCGCGAGGGCTTCTCCCCGCCGGAGTCGCGCTTCACCCTGCCCACCCGCGGCGTGCTCGGCGAGGCGGTGCTGGGCCACTGCGCGGCGGCGGAGAAGATCGACCTCACCCGGTTCTGGAACTGGCAGGACTCCCCCGCCCCGCAGGCCACCGAGATCGGCAACGTCGGCTTCCGCGGCGGCGGTGTCGGCGACCTGGGCGCGCCCAATGCGCTGGCGTCGATGCCGCAGATCGTCAACAACGTCGGCGAGGGCGGCGCGCTGGGGGCGCTGGCGCAGGCGCTGGCGGCGCGCGGCGGCGACGCCACGCCCTTCGCCGCGGAGTTCGCCAGCAAGAACGTCGAGGCGGCGGGCGCAGCGCGCAGCGGGGCACTCACGGCGCTGACCGACCTGTCCAAGCAGGCGATGAGCACCGGCGTGGAGCTGTTCAAGGCGCAGACCGCCTCGGACAAGGCCAAGGCCGCCGAGGCCAAGGGCGGCGGCATCGACGCCGCGGTCAAGGACCTCAAGGACAACGCTGCCGCCTACCTGGCCGGGGCCGGTCAGGCGGCGGGCAGCGGCGGCGACACCGCCGCGGGCGTCTTCGCGGCCAGCAAGCTCCTCTCGCTGACCGGAGGCGCGCCGCTGCCCCGGGAGAAGGCCGACACCCTGCTGGCGGCCTACGACAAGAGCGAGGGCGGCACCCGCACGGTGGCCAGCACGGCCTGGCTGACCGCGCTCGGGCTCATCCCCTAGCCCCATCGCATCCGGAGGAGGCACCCCATGAGCGAGAACACCGAAGCACCCGTGGAGACAGCGTTCTCCGGACTGGTCCAGGCCCTGGTCGAGCTGATCCGCTCGGGCATGCGGCCGGATGTGCTGGAGGCGCAGCGCGTGCTGCTGCAGCGCCTGTCGATGCAGGGCGATGTGTTTCCCGCCCGCATCCCGGCCCCGCTGAACATCACCGAGGTCGGGGGCTACCTGAACCTGCTCGAGCGCGCCGGCCACCTGGACCTGCGCTCCTCGGCGCTGGCCGGGGCCCTGGGCATCGCCGGGCCGGCCCCGGGCGGCGAGGCCCTGGCCGGCGCGGTGCCGGTGGGGTTCGTTGATATCGCCAACGACCGGCCGCCCGGCCCGGCGCAGGCGTCGATTCCGCCGCAGCTGCCGGTGCGCGCGGACTTCCACGCGCCGCTGGTGGCGGCGCTGGCGGCGCTGCGTGCGGCCGGCTGCGCGCTGCCGCTGCGGGCGCCGCGGGCGGTGCTGCCGGCGTCCCAGCCCGGGGCCGGGCCCGGCGGGCTCGACGACGGGGTGGTGCTGGCGGCGCTGGGGCGGGCGATGTCGGTGTTCCCCGGCACGGTGCTGGTGGACCCGGAAACCGACCCGCTGGCGGTCGCCCGGCCGGCCGCGGACGCCGGCGCGCCGCTGCAGCTGGTGGCGCGCGAGCTCGACGGCTCCGGCAGCGTGGCCGCCGGGGACTGGGTCGCGCTGCGGGCCTCGGCCACGGCGACCGCCGCCGACCCGGCGGCCCAGCGCCGCTACCTTCCGCTGGCACCGGTGCTGGGCGCGGCGGGCTGGGTGCACCCCGCGCCCCTGCAGCCCCCCGCCAACCGCACCCAGCGCGGCACGCTGGTGGAGTGGGTCAACCTCACCGGACTCGTTGCCGGCGAGACGCGGCTGGGCGAGGAACTCGCGCTGCTGTTCACCCCGGCCCAGGTCGCCCGCTCGGCGCTGGCACCGTTCATCGACTGGCGGTGGGACGGGGCGCGGTTCCAGGCGCCGTCGTGACGGCGGCCAGGCGCAGGTCCTCCACCAGCATCCGCCAGGCGTCGTGCTGCGCCTGACCCGCGGGCTGCCGCAGCACCCAGGCCGGGTGCACGGTCACAAGCACGCGCGCGCCATGGTCCAGGGTGCGCGGCGTGCCGCGTGCGGCCAGCGTCTGCACCGGTTCACCCAGCACCGCCTGCGCGGCGGTGCCGCCCAGGCACACGACCACCCGCGGCCGCACCGCTTCCAGTTCCCCGGCCAGCCACGGACGGCAGGCGCGCACGTGGCCGGCGCGCGGCTTGCGGTGCAGGCGCACCTTGCCGCTGCGCTCGTAGTGGAAGTGCTTCACGGCGCTGGTGATGTACAGCGATTCGCGGTCGAGGCCGGCTTCGGCCAGGGCGCGATCGAGCAGCCGGCCCGCCGGGCCGACGAAGGGTCGGCCGCTGAGGTCCTCGCGGTCGCCCGGCGCCTCGCCCACCAGCATCAGCGCCGCACCGGCCGGGCCCTCGCCGAACACCGTCTGGGTGGCGGGCTGCCACAGTTCGCACTGACGGCAGGCGGCGGCCGCACGGCGCAGTTCGGCAAGCACCGGGGCCTCGTGGCGCGCGGCGGCGGCGCGGTCCAGTCCGGCCTGCCGCGCCCGCGCGGTGGTGCTGGCGCTGGGTGCGGTCGGCATCGCATCGCGCATGGCCTGCGCCCGCGCGGGGGCCTCGCGCACCAGGGTCGGGATCAGACCGGCCTCGGGCAGGTGCTTCCAGTACTTCTTCGGCATCTCGCGCTGCATCGCGTCGGTGTTCACCCGCGCGGGGTTGAAGATGTGCGCGTAGTAGGTGCGCCACAGCGCCTCGCCGCCGGCATCGTCGGTGGGCGGCAGCTCGCCGCGCGCCACGCCGGGGCCAAACGCGATGCGTTCGCCATCCCAGGACACACTGCGATAGGGCGTGAAGATGGCCCAGCGCATGCCGGCGAAGCGCTGGTGGAAGAACGGGGCGACGCGGTCGAGGATGCGGTGGTCGGGTTCGAACCAGGCCACGAAGTCGTCGCTGCCGGGCGCGCGCTCGGCGAAGCGCACGAAGGCCTTCATCTTGTGGGTGTCGCGGCGCACCTCGCGCTCGAGCCGGTCCAGGGCGTTGCCGTCGGGGTCGGTGGGGTCGGCCAGCAGGCCGCGTTCGCCATGGACCAGGCGCCAGCCGATGCGGTGCAGCAGCGGCAGCCGCGCGGGGTCGGTGTGGCACAGCGCGCGAGCGGCGCGGTCGACGAAGCGACGCGGCAGCAACAGGTCCTCGCGCAGCTGCGGGGCCTGGCTGATGTCGGGCGCAGCGAACAGGGCCGGCGCCCCGTCCTCCAGCCAGTCGAGCGCCTCGGGGGCCACGTCGGCACGCAGCACGGCGCCCAGCGTGGCCCGCCACGCGTCCACGTCCCAGCCCGGCGACACACGCACCGACCAGCGCGCGCTCATCCGAACAGGTCGCCCTGCTTCGGCGGCGGTGCGAACGCGGCGCGCAACCGGTCGGGGCGGTCCAGCGCGGCGCCGGGCACGTGGTCGGCCAGCACGACGAAGGGCAGCAGCTTGGTCATCGGGGCGCGCAGCCGGGCCAGGTCGGCGACGCGCAGGCGCCGGTGCCGGCGGGCGGCCAGCACGCGCTTGACGTTGCGGGTGCCCAGGCCGGGCACGCGCAGCAGCATCTCCTTGGCCGCGGTGTTGAGGTCGACCGGATAGTGCTGCGGGTGACGCAGCGCCCAGGCCAGCTTCGGGTCGATGTCGAGGTCGAGCATGCCGGCGCCGGGCGGGGTGATCTCGTCGACGCCGAAGCCGTAGAAGCGCAGCAGCCAGTCGGACTGGTACAGGCGGTGTTCGCGCACCAGTGGCGGGGCCTTCGACGGCAGCAGCTTCGAGGCGTCGGGAATCGGGCTGAAGGCGGAGTAGTACACGCGCTTGAGCCGGTAGCTGCCGTAGAGCTGGTCGCTGGCCTGCAGGATCTGCCGGTCGTCGGCCCCATCGGCACCGACGATCATCTGCGTGCTCTGCCCGGCCGGTGCGAACCGCGGCCCGCGCTTTTCCTCCCTGGCCTCGTCGATGCGCCAGCGCAGCGCCCCCATCGCCTGCCTGATGCCGGGCAGGCGCTTCTCCGGTGCCAGCGCGGCGAGGCCTTCCTCGGTGGGCAGCTCGACGTTGATGCTGAGCCGGTCGGCGTGGCGGCCGGCCTCGGCCAGCAGTTCCGGGGAGGCCTCGGGGATGGTCTTGAGGTGGATGTAGCCGCGGAAACGGTGCTCCACGCGCAGCGTGCGTGCCACGGCCACCAGCTGGCCCATCGTGTGGTCGCTGTCCTGGATGATGCCGCTGGAGAGGAACAGGCCCTCGATGAGGTTGCGCTTGTAGAAGTCCAGGGTCAGGCGCACCACTTCCTCGACGGTGAAACGGGCCCGCGGCACGTTGCTCGACACGCGGTTGACGCAGTAGGCGCAGTCGTAGATGCAGAAGTTGGTCAGCAGGATCTTCAGCAGCGACACGCAGCGGCCGTCGGGCGTGTAGCTGTGGCAGATGCCCGCGCCACCGGTGCTGCCGATGCCGCCGTCCTTGAGCGAATCCCTGCGCTTGGCGCCGCTCGACGCGCAGGAGGCGTCGTACTTGGCCGCATCGGCCAGGATGGCGAGCTTTTTCGTCAGTTCCATCGCGGTGGTGTACCGGGTCGGCGTCTCAGCCCGTGAGAGCGGGGCGCTCCAGTGGGCCCAAGCCACGGTTGAGCGGGCGTGAACCGCGAGAACGCAGGAGGGTCCTCAGGGGCCGCTCGAGCGGTCCTCGTGGTGGTGCCAGATGCGCAGGACCACGACCGAGGCGTGCTGCACGGCATAGCGGACCACGTAGTCGGCAGCGAGCAGATCGCGGATGCGCCCGGGGTCCGGCGCCCGGCCCACGCTTCGGCCGATCATGGGAAACGCGCACAGGGTGTCGATGCGTGCACGCAGGTCGGCCGCGATGCGTGCCGCGACCGAGGGGTCGTGTTCTGCGATGAAGGCGCGAAGCCTGACGAGGTCGGTGATCGCATCCTGCGAATAGACCAGCTTCATGGGCTCGACCTGGGAGGCGGCCGCTCATCGGCGTCGCCCCAGCTGTCCAGCCAGGCGTTGACCGCATCGGCCTCGACCACCTTGCCCTGGGCCACCGACTCCATGGCCGCCAGCGTTTCCTGCCACCGGACCTGCTCACGCTGCTCGCGCTCGACGAATTCACGGATGGCCTGGTTGATCAACCAGTTCTTGCTGCGGTGAAGCTTTCCGGCCATCGCTTCCAGGTCGCTTTCCACGTCGGGCTGCAAACGCACACTGGTCACGCCCATGGCGGGCCTCCGGTTGGGCTACGACGTACTACAGTGTAGTTCGTCGCTCCCTGGACTGGAAATCTGACCTGTTCGGCCCGGGATGTCCCGTCCACTGCGTGGCTTGCCCGTTAGCACTTGTATGCTGCGCCCATGCTGCCCCCCACGCCCCACGCCCGGCTGCTCCTGCTCACGCCCCGGCCCGCCCTGGAGGCCAGCTACCGCGACTACATCGCCGAGCTCGGCGACGAGGAGCGCTACCCGTTCCCGCTGGACTACCCGCACGACGACTTCCCGGCCCTGCTGCGGCGGCTGGCCGACCTCGAGCGCGGTATCGGCGTGCCGGAGGGCGCCGAGGCCAGCTCGACCTACTGGCTGGTCGACGGCGACGAGCTGGTCGGTGTGTCGAACCTGCGCCACGCGCTCAACGACCGGCTGCGCGAGCGCGGCGGCCACATCGGGCTGGGCATCCGTCCGTCCCGGCGCGGGCAGGGCCTGGGCACCACCCTGTTGCGGCTGACGCTGGCACGGGCCCGGTCGCGCGGCATCGTCCAGGCACACGTGCACTGCCACGCGCACAACGCGGCCTCGGCGGGGATGATCCGGGCCTGCGGCGGCGTGCTGGATTCCGAGGCCGGGGACGGAGCCGGGCGGATCCAGCGCTTCATCGTCCCGGCGGGCTGACGGCGCCGGCCGGCGGCACGGGGGCCTCCGAGGCACGTTGCCTGCGTCGGCCGATCTCCGCAGCCGGGTGGCCAGCCGGCAGGACGTCTTCGCGTGGGCCGGGGCGCGGCCGGGGCGCCGGGCGACCCCGATCTTGTGTGCGGCGGTCGAGCGGAGTAGCGTTCCCCGACGCGCGCGGCGGGCCGGGCTCGCCGTGCTGCCCTTCACGGGGAAGGACCGTGCACGTGGATGCATCCGCAGCCGCCGGCTGCGGAGGTGTCGTGCGTGAAGCGCCAGTGACCCCGATCGCATCGAACCCAGGCCGGGACGGGGACCGTGATGGACAGAGAACAGGCACTCAGGGCCAACCGGAGCGGGGCGGTCGCGGCCTGCATCGTCGCGACCTTCACGGCGGTCGTCGTCGTGATGGCCATGCAGGCCGACCCGGTCGCCGGCGGCATCGAGTCCTACTTCGCCGACCCGGTGTTCTTCCTCGACGTGGGCCTTATGCTGCTGTGCGCCTACGGGATGTACCGCAACTCGAGGACCGCCGCGGTTTTCGTCTTCGGGTATTACGTCGTCGCGAAGGTCGCCACGACCGTGGCAACGGGCCAGGTGATCGGTATCGGTGCAGCGCTGATCTTCCTCTACTTCTTCGGCAGGGCGATCCAGGGCACCTTCGCCTTCCACCGGATCGAGAAGGCCACCAACCCCGGCTATCGCAGCGCGCCGGGATGGCTGGTGTGGGTGAGCGTGCCGGTGATCGGGGTGCTGGTGGTGCTCACGGGCTTCGGCGCGCTGTCGATGACCAGCCTGCTGCCGTCGACGCAGGTCCAGAGCGGGGAGCAGATCACCAGCCGGGACATCGCGACGCTGAGGGAGGCCGGCATCCTCGTCGAGGACGAGACCGTCGAGCACTTCTACTCCTACGGGCTGTTCTCGATCCTGGAAGGGGGCAACCTGGTGACCAACCTCGGGGTGGTGATCTACTACCCGGAGGACGGCGGGGAGCTCACCGTGGCCGAGTTGCCCTTCGGGAAGATCGCCTCGGTGGAAAAGATCGAGGACGGCGGCGTGCTCTCGCACAGCGTCTACCGGGTGAACGGATTCGACGAGGACAACTGGCTGCTGCTGGAGCTGTCCACCGAAAGCCGGGGCGATGTCCGCTTCGTGCAGGCCATCCGGGACAGGATGCGGGCGCCCTGACGCGGACCCGGCCCGGCTGGACGGTTAGCCGGAAGCCGGGCCGGGATTCAGCCGGCGACGGGATCAGCTCCGGCCGTGCCAGGCCGCGAGCAGCTCGGCCTCGCGCTCGCGGGGGATGCCGGCGCGGACTGCGGCCCGGCGCTCCTCCGGCTGCTCGCCGAACCACGCCATCAGGTCGGCCACGGTGGTGGCCAGCGGCCGGAACGTCAGCCCCGCCTCGATGGCGCGGGTGTTGTCGACGGCGCCGTAGCCGGAGAACGGCGTGCCCTCGCGCGGCACCCAGATCGGCAGGCTGGCGTTGTGCTGCCGCAGGAACTCCGCGGGGACGTGGGTGAAGCGCGCCGGGCCGCCGGTGACCGCGTGGCAGCCGTGGACCATGGCGTCCATGCTCAGCGTGAAGTCCGGACCGCAGGCGTTGAACACGCCGGTGGTGCCGGCCTCGGCGAGCCGGATCATCCATTCGCCCAGGTCGCGGCCGTCGATGATCTGCACCGGGTCGCGGCCGTCGCCGGGCACCAGCACCTCGCCGCCCTGGGCGATGCGGTGCGGCCAGTAGGTGAAGCGGTCGGTCTGGTCGCGCGGGCCGACGATGTAGCCCGGGCGCACGATGGTGACCCGGTCGCCAAACTGCGTGCGCGCCTCGGCTTCGCTGAGCGCCTTGAGCGGGCCGTACAGGCCGCCCATGTCGGCCATCACCGTGTCCATCGTCTCGGCCATCGCATCGGCCCCGCGGTAGGGGGCCAGCGCAGCGTCCTCGGTGATGCCCGGCGCCGAGCCGTCGGCGTACACCGAGATGGTCGAGATGAACAGGTAGTGCCCGACCCGACCCTTCAGGGCCTGCCCGGCATCGCGCACCCAGAACGGCAGCGTGGTCGGGTTGTCGATGCACACGTCCCACTCGCCCTCGGCCAGTGCCGAGAGGTCGCCGGTGTTGCGGTCGCCGATGCGCTGCTCGACCGGGCCGGGCCACTCGATGGCCGGACGCAGGCCGCGGTTGAAGGTGGTGACCCGGTGCCCGCGGGCCAGGGCGTAGGCGATCTGGAACGGGCCGGTGAAGCCGGTGCCGCCGAGGATGAGGATGCGCAGCGGCCGTTCGGCCCGCGGCACGTCGGCCAGGGCGGCGACGGCGGGCCCGAAGCCGGGCAGGACGCTGCCGGCGGCGGCGAGGGAACCGAATTTCAGGATGTCGCGGCGGGTGGCCATAGCGGGCAGTTCCGGCAGGGGTGGTCGCCGCAGTCTGCGCCCGTCGGGGTCCGGCCGCCCCTGTCGAAAGACAGGGCGACCGGTGGCCTAGTCGATGCGCTCGACCAGCCCCGGCCCCTGGCTGCGCGGGTTGCCGACCTCGCGGCGGACGCGGTGGAAGCGCACCGGCACCGCCGGGGCGGCGGCGGCGATCGCGCCGGCGTGGGCGGCGGAGTCCAGCAGCCAATCGCGGAGCACGTTGCGCGTCAGCGACAGCGGCATGCGCGCGTGCAACTTCGCCACCGGCCCCTCGGCCGGGCAGGTGAGGACGGTGAAGGAGTCGACCGGCTCGGCTGCGATGTGCGTGTTGCGTTCCCACAGGCCGGCGAACAGCATCAGCCCGCCGTCGGGATGGATCCACCACGGCTGCTTGACCCCGTCCTCCTCGGTCCACTCGTAATAGCCGGTGGCCACCACCAGGCAGCGCCGGTGCTTCCAGGCGGCGCGGAAGGCGGGCTTGGTATCGGCGGTCTCGATGCGGGCGTTGAAGGTGCTGTAGCCGATCTTAGGGTCCTTCGCCCAGCCCGGCAGCAGGCCCCAGCGCAGGCGCGCCGCCCGCGCCTGCCCGTCCTCGCCCACGATCACCCAGGCCGGCTGCGAGGGCGCGATGTTGAAGGCCGGCTCGGGGTCGGCGTCGGGCACCGCGACCGTCAGCGGGGCGGTGAAGGCGTGGACCTGGGCCCAGGTGGCGTGGTTGGTGTAGCGGCCGCACATGGGCGCAGCTTACGCCGGCTGGCGCCCCGCCAGCGGCTGCGGCCTAACCGGCGGCCCGGGCGGCGGCGGGCGCGGCGAGGTCGCGGGCCAGCCCGTCGAGCGCCTCGCGCACCTGCGCCGGCGCGCCCGGGGTCATCAGCGCCTCGACCCGCGCGTGCTCCCGGGTCCAGATCGGCACCGCCTTCGCCAGCAGCGCGCGGCCGGCGGCGGTCAGCAGCAGCTCGCGGCTGCGGCGGTCGTGGTGGGCCGGGCGCACCTCGACCAGACCGCGTCGCTGCAGCGGCTTCAGGGCCGCGGTCAGCGTGGTGCGGTCCATCGCCAGGAAAGCGGCGATGCGACCCATCGGCGGGGGCTGCGGCTGGTTGAGCGCCATCATCAGCGAGAACTGCCCGTTGGTGAGGTCGAGCGGGCGGAACGCCTCGTCGAAGTGGCGCGCCAGCGCCCGCGCGGCACGCTGTGCATACAGGCACAGGCAGTGGTCGCGGACGTGCAGGGTGGTCTGCAGCGGCACATCGGTGGAGCGTGGCATGGCCCGATTATCGCTGGGAGGGTGTTGACGCGACTTCATTATGTTGATATCAACTCTTACCGTCAATCCGTCAGCAGGAAGGCCGCCATGCCCGTGGACCCCGACGCCGCCATCGAGATCACCGCCTTCGACTGGGTGCCGCCATTCGCGGCGGGCCTGGTGCGCGACCTGCGCGTGCGCTGGGCGCTGGAGGAGGCGGGGCTGGCCTACGGCGAGCGCCTGCTCGACGCCACCCGCCGCCGCGATGCCGACGAGCTTCGCGAACAACCCTTCGGCCAGGTGCCCTCGTTCACGCACGGCGAGGTGCGGATGTTCGAGTCCGGGGCGATCGTGCTGCACATCGCCGAGGGCAGCGAGGCCCTGATGCCGCCCGACCCGCCCGGCCGTGCACGCGCCGTCACCTGGGTGTTCGCCGCGCTCAACTCCGTCGAGCCGCCGGTCGCCGCCCTGTCGGAGATCGACCTGTTCCACGCCGGCGAGCCCTGGGCGCTGGCGCGGCGTCCCGGTGCGGAGGCCGACGTGTGCGAGCGCCTGCAGCAGCTCTCCAGCCACCTGGGCCGTCGCGACCACCTCGAGGACCGCTTCACCGCCGGGGACCTGATGATGACCACCGTGCTGCGCATCCTGCGCCACACCGACCTGCTCGAGCGCTTCCCGAACCTGGTCCGGTACCAGGCCCGCTGCGAGGCCCGCCCGGCCTTCGTCGCCGCCCTGCAGGCCCAGCTGGCCGCCCTGTCCACCCGGCGCCCGGCGGCCACGGCCTGACACCCCTTCATTCCGGTCCATCCAGGGGAACACGAATGAACATCGACACCTTCGCGATCGGCTGGTCGGAACGGGCCGGCGTCCTCGTCGGCCTGATCGCCTGATGCATGTCATCCATTCCATCAACATGACCCTGAGCGGTCGCGCGGACCCCCGCGACGCGGTCGTGGACGCCGGCCACCTGCGGTATGCGCGGGAACTGGTCGCGGGCGCCGATGCGTTGGTGCTGGGGCGGACCACCTTCGACGTGTTCGACGCGTTCTGGCCCCAGGCCACGACGCGGGACGACCTGCCCGGGGAGACCCTGGCCCTGGCCCTGGCGCTGCAGCGAATCGACAAGCTCGTGGTGTCCTCCCGGGCGGTGGACACGGCCTGGGCCAACACCGTCCATGTCCGGGGACCGGACCTCGACGCGCTGGGCACCGAGCTGGCGCGTCGCAACGGCACGGCCATCGTGTTCGGCAGCCCGGCCCTGGCCGCCAGCCTGCGCACGGCGGGACTGGTGGACGAGCTGCACCTGCTCGTCCAGCCCTTCATCGGCGTGGACGGACCGCGCGCGTTTCCCGACGCCGGCGCCCGATCCCCCCTGGACCTGCTCGAGTGCAGGGCGCTGGGAGCCGGCAGCGTCCTGCTGCGCTACGCCGTCACCGGTGCGCAGCATTCCCCAACCCCGACCACCAACCCCCGAAACACGGAGTGAACACCCATGGCCTACATTGATGGATTCGTCGCCGCGGTCCCCGCCGGCCGACGCCAGGACTACATCGACCACGCGAAGCGGGCCACGCCGTTGTTCGCCGAGTTCGGTGCCGTCCGCTGCGTCGACGCCTGGGGCGAGGATGTGCCCGACGGCAAGCTGACCGACTTCAAGGGCGCGGTGCAGGCGCAGGCCGGGGAGGTGGTGGTGTTCGGCTGGTTCGAGCACCCCTCGCGGGAGGTCCGCGACAGCGTCCACCAGCGCATGGGCAGCGACCCGCGGATGGAGGCCCTCGGGGAGATGCCCTTCGACGGCAAGCGCATGATCTTCGGCGGCTTCCGGCCCATCGTCGACCTCGGCAAGCCGGTGGCCAACGCCTTCGTCGACGGCTTCCTGCTGGCGGTGCCCGAGTCCGGCGAGGCGGCCTACACCGCGATCGCCCGCGCGGCCGCGGAGGTGTTCATCGACCACGGCGCCGCGCGCGTGGTCGAGGCCTGGGACGACGACGTGCCCGAGGGCAAGCTGACCGACATGCGCCGCGCGGTGAAGGCCGAGGCCGGCGAGAAGATCGTGTTTTCGTGGATCGAGTGGCCCGACCGCGCCACCCGCGACGCCGGCATGAAGTCGAGCATGGAGGACCCGCGCATGAAGATGGAGCACGAGAAGATGCCCTTCGACGGCAAGCGCGTGGTCTTCGGCGGCTTCCAGGTGGTGGCCGAGGGCTGAGCCGTGCGGCGGCGCGGCTAGTCCCGCCGCCGCGCCCGCCTGCCGCGCGCGACCTCGGTGTCCAGCGCGGCCAGCTTCGGTTCCCAGAACACCCGGAAGCGGTCCAGCCAGGCGTCGAGCTCGCGGAAGGCGGCCGCATCGACCGCGTACAGGCGCCGCGTGCCGTCCGCCCGGACCGTGGCGAAGCCGTGTTCGCGCAGCACCCGCAGGTGCTGCGACACCGCGGCCTGTGAGATCCCGAACTGCGCGCGGATGTGCTCGACCAGCTCGCCGGAGCGGTGTTCACCGGCCAGCAGCAGCTCCAGGATGCGCCGGCGCACCGGGTCGGCCAGGACGTCGAAGGCGTGCACGTCAGGCGTCGGGCTCGGGCTGGCCGGTGTAGAAGGCCGTGGTGCGGCGCACGGCCAGGTCGGCGGCCGTGGAACCGGTCCCGGCCTGGACCGCGGCGCGGCCCCAGTCGGCGCTGGCGTCGGCGATGAAGGCCTGCCCGGCCGGGTCGGCCGCCAGTTCCGCCTCGTCGGGGCGCGGCGCGCCGTCCAGGTGCAGCCCCAGGCCCAGCAGGCCGAGGTCCCAGCCCAGTCCGGCGGCGCCGGGACCGTAGCGTTCCCAGAACGCGTCCACCGGGCAGACGTGGGCCAGGCTCAGCCGCGCATGCCCGTCGCCGTCGGCCCGGATGCGGACCTCCAGCCAGCTCATGCCGCCGGCGAACTCCCAGGTCAGGTCCAGGCGCGAGGGCGGCTCGCAGTGCTCGATGGTGCCGCCGGCATTGCCCTCGAGCTGGTAGTGGCCGCCGGGCCGCAGCGTGCCGGTGACCGGCAGGAACCAGCGCGCCAGGCGCCCGGGATCGGTGATCGCCTGCCACAGGTCGTCGGGGTCGGTGGCGTAGCCGCGCTCGAGCACGACCCGGCGCACCGGCTGCCCCGCGTGCTCGGCCTCCTCGACGCGGCGCGTCACCGCGCCCAGGCAACGGTCGAAGTCGATGTCCATGCAAGCTCCCCGGCCGGTTGCGGCCCTCTGTATTGGAATTTCCGGCTTATATAAGCACGGTATTTTAATACGTTCAATCCTGCGCCATCCCACAACGCCAGTCTTCGAGCAGGCCCGACAGCAGCCGGTCGATCGCGGCGTGGTGGGCGATGTTCCCGCCGGCCAGGGGGTACTCGACCGAGAGCGTGCCGCGAGCAAGGTGGCGCCTGCACTCCAGGGCCGAAGGATCGGCGGGATCCATCGTCGTGCAGCTTCCCCAGTAGCTGCCTCCGTCGGGCTCCTGGCCGGAAAAAACCTGCCAGGTCGCCGAACGGGCGCCGCGCCGGGTCTCCAGGCCCCACAGGCCCGGCTGCCCGGTGCCCGCCAGCGGCTGGAGCCTGCGCCCGTGCGTGTCCTGGACCAGTCGCGCGATCCAGGGACCGTTGTCGGCCCGCGGAGTGATCATGGCGCCGATGGACTGCTGCAGCGTCAGGGTCCTGGCCTCGCCGTTCACGCGCAGGGTCCGCTCCAGCGTCGGGCTGAACCCGGGCACCGCCTCGATGACGGCCTCCGCGGGCAGGCGGACCCGGACGAAACCGCCGGGCGTCGCCTCGTCGTAGTCGCCGGACGGGGCCAGGGTCGCCTCGGAGAACACCACCCGGTCCGGCGGGATGCACAGGCGCTCCCCGGCTACCGAGACACCACCGGACTCCGTCCTGTGGGCGTGCAGTACGCCATAGCCTGCCCAGCCCAGCGCCGCCGCCAGCGCGACCCCCAGCACGGTGCGGATCATGGGACCGCTCCGGCACCGGCGGCAGCGGGGTATCCCTCCGCCGTGTCGCAGTCATGGCAGTACAGGAACCCGAAGATCCGGAACTCCACGCTATCGGGAACCCGTCGGAGCGGCGTTCCACCATAGAAGTCCGGACGGATGCCGAAAGCCTCGAAGGCGAGATGGTGGTAGTCGGCGACCTGCTGGGCGCTGAGCAGGCCCGGCACCCTCCCGTACCCGCGCTGATAGTCCTCTTCCACGAAGCGCGCGTGGTACTCGGCCACCAGCCTGCCCACCTCCAGGATCTTCTGCCGCTCCTCCCTCATGTTTCCCCGGAAGCCGGCACTGGTGAGGCCGGCGCTCAGGTTCACCACCGTGCTGCGGACCATCGACTCCCAGTAGACGAAGCCCCGATGGTTCCAGTAGGCGGGATCACCGCGCTCGATCCGTTCCCGGAACTCGCGGGCCGATGAACTCCACAAGCCGAAGCCGATGCGGGCGATCGGGTCCAGCCGGTCGAGCCGACTCAGCCAGAAGGCGCGGACGTCCCCGTTTTCGATGTGGGACCACTCGGCGTCGGTGATGGCCAGGTCGGGCCTGACCTGGCCGGACACCCCGTCGATGGCGGCGGCGGGCTGCGAAGCCGCATTCCGGCCAGCGCCGGCTGTCGGCAGCACCAGCAACCGTGGCATGAGGCCTTCGGTGTTCTGGCGAAACCAGGCGACGACCTCGCTGTCGTGCAGGGCATGCATGAAGGGCATGCCGGCGTGGGCGGCCATGAGGGAGCGCAGTGCGTCGCTGGCGGCCGGCCCCGACAGGGACCCCGAGAGCATCGACGCGGGGGAGGCGAGCGCCAGGGCACGAAGCTCCGGGGCCACCTGCTCCCCGGCGGCCACGATGAAGGCATCGAACGTGGTTCTTATGGTGACGGGTGCAGCGGGCATGGACTCGATCCCTGTCTCATGGCGGCCAACCTTCCTGTGGCCGGGGCTGGGGCGAGTATAGCCGGGCATCAGCGCGGTCGGCCCGCGAGCGGCTCGCGCTCAGCCGGTCCGGAAGCCGTCGCCGGCCTCGTCCTCGCGCGCCGGCTCGCGCGACACGCGGTCGACGCGGGCCTGCGGCGGGCCGTGCCGCAGCCAGTCGGCCAGCGCGTCGACCGCCTCGTCCGGCCCCACCGCCAGCACCTCCACGCGTCCGTCTTCGAGGTTGATGGCGTGGCCCCGCAGCGCCAGCGCCTGCGCCTGGTCGCGGGTGGAGGCGCGGAAGAACACGCCCTGCACCCGCCCCTCGACGAGGAAGCGCGCCGCGGCCATCAGGCCGGCATCGCCAGGTAGCGGTCCTTCAGGCGCACGTAGTGGCCGGAGGAGTACTTCAGCTGCTCGATCTCGCGCTCGGAGAGCCGCCGCACGCACTTCGCCGGGCTGCCCAGCCACAGCTCGCCCTCGCCGACGGTCTTGCCCGGCGGGATCACCGCGCCGGCGCCGACGAAGCCGAAGCGCTCGACCACCGCGCCGTCGAGCACGACCGCCTTCATGCCGATGAGGGCGAACTCGCCGATGGTGCAGGCGTGGATCACCGCCGCGTGGCCGATGGTGACGTCGTTGGCGATCAGCGTCGGCAGCCCGCCCGGCCGCGTGTACGGGCCTTCGTGGGTGACGTGGATGATGGTGCCGTCCTGCACGTTGGTGCGCGCGCCGATGCGGATGTGGTTCACGTCGCCGCGGATGACCGTGCCCGGCCACACCGAGGCGTCGTCGCCGAGCACGACATCGCCGATCACGGTGGCGGCGGGATCGACGTAGACGCGGGCGCCGAGGCGGGGGGTGTGGGTTTCGAAGGGTCGGATGCTCATGCCCGCATTGTAGGGAAGCGGGTCAAGGGGAGTGGGAAACGGGTCGGGAGCCCCCCTTCTCCCTTTTCCCACTCCCCTTCACCCGTTCCCCGCTTCGCTACACTGCCCCCATGCCCGACACCACCACCACCACCCTCACCCCCACCCTCGACCGCCTGCGCACCGCGCACCAGGCGCGGACGCCGGACTTCCTGCAGCGGCGCGAGGACCTGCGCCACCTGCGCGCGGTGTTCCAGTCGAGGCTGGAGGCGATGGTGGAGGCGATGCACGCGGACTTCGGGCACCGCTCGCGGCACGAGTCGCTGGTCTCCGACGGGATGACGGTGCTCTCGGAGATCGACCACCTGCTCAAGCACCTCAAGGCCTGGATGAAGCCGCGGCGGGCGCCGGTGGACGCGCTTTTCCTGCCGGCGCGGGCGGAGGTGCGGCGGGTGCCGCTGGGCGTGGTCGGGGTCATCTCGCCGTGGAACTACCCGGTGAACCTGGCGCTGATCCCGCTGGCGACGGCGATCGCGGCGGGCAACCACGTCTTCCTCAAGCCCTCCGAGCACACGCCGGCGACCTCGGCCTTCCTGCAGGACCTGCTGGGCGAGGTGTTTCCGGCCGACCGGGTCGCCGTGGCGCTGGGCGGCCCCGACGTGGCCGAGGCCTTCTCCGGCCTGCCCTTCGACCACCTGTTCTTCACCGGTTCCACCGCGGTCGGCCGCAAGGTGATGGCCGCGGCGGCGAAGCACCTGGTGCCGGTGACGCTGGAGCTGGGCGGCAAGTCGCCGGCGCTGGTGGCCGAGGGCTATCCGGTGGCCACCGCCGCGGCGCGCATCGCCAGCGGCAAGTGGCTCAACGCCGGGCAGACCTGCATCGCGCCGGACTACGTGCTGGTGCCCGAGGGCATGCGCGAGGCGCTGGTGGCGGCGCTGTCCGACGAGGTTCGCACCCGCTACCCGTCGCTGGACGACAACCCCGACTTCACCCGCGTGATCAACGACGCCCAGTTCCAGCGCCTGTCCGGCCTGGTCGCCGAGGCCCGGGAACGGGGCGCGACGGTGCTGCAGCCGGTGGCCGTGGACGCGGCGAAGGCGACCCCGATGCGCCTGCTGCCGCCGACCCTGGTCGTCGACCCGCCCGGGGATTCGGGGCTGATGACCGAGGAGATCTTCGGGCCGGTGCTGCCGGTGATCGGCTACCGCGACATCGACCAGGCCTTGGCCTTCATCCGCGACCGCGACCGGCCGCTGGCCTTCTACCACTTCGACCACAACCGCGAGCGCACCGAGCGGGTGCTGGGTCAGGTGGTCGCCGGCGGCGTCACCGTCAACGACACCGTCATGCACATCGCCCAGTCCAGCCTGCCCTTCGGCGGCGTGGGCCCCAGCGGCATGGGCCACTACCACGGCGAGGCCGGCTTCCTGACCTTCAGCAAGCAGATGCCGGTGTTCCGGCAGGCCCGGGTCAGCGGCATGGCGCTGTTCAAACCGCCCTACAAGGGCCTGGCCGACCGGCTGGTGAGGTTCCTGACCCGCTGAGGGGCCGGCCCTGCCATCGGTTGGGTTGCACCTGGCGTGAAATGCAATAACATTGCGCGCTTTCTTCACGCCAGGTTGATCCCGATGCGAAGCACCGCCCCCTCCGTCCGTCCGCTGGCCCTGGCCATCGCCGTCCTGCTGCCCCTGGGCCCGGCCCTGGCCGCGACGGACCCGCCCGATCCCGCCACCCGCCTGGACACGCTGGTGGTCACCGGCACGCCGATCCGGCAGAGCGCCGAGGAGCTGGTGCGTCCGTGGGAGGTGGTCGCCGGCGCCGAGCTCGAGCGCCGCAAGTCGGTGACCCTGGGCGAGACCCTGGAACAGATCAGCGGCGTGCACCCGGCCTGGTTCGGCCCCGGCGTCGGCCGCCCGATCATCCGTGGTCTGGAAGGCGGCCGCGTGCAGGTGCTGGGCAACGGCATGTCGGCGCTGGACGTGTCCACCATCGGCGTCGACCACGCCGCCTCGGTCGAGCCCTTCCTGGCCGACCAGATCGAGGTGCTCAAGGGTCCGGCGACCCTGCTGTACGGCAGCGGCGCACTCGGCGGTGCGGTCAACGTCGTCGACGGCCGCATCCCCGAGGTCGTGCCCGACGCCGCCTCGGGCCTGACCGGCCGCGCCGAGCTGCGCGGCAACACCGTCAACCGCGAGCGCACCGGCATGGCGCGCCTGGACGGCGGCGGCGGCCCGTTCGCCTTCAACCTCAGCCTGCTCAGCCGCGAGACCGACGACTACCGGATCCCGGTGCCGGCGGAGGCGGAGCACCACGGTCACGACGATCACGATCACGATCACGACCATGACCATGACCATGACGACGATCACGGGCACGGCCTGCGCCTGGAGAACAGCGCCCTGCGGACCCGCGCGGCCAGCCTGGGCGGCTCGCTGATCGGCGAGCGCGGCTTCATCGGCGCGGCCATGAGCCTGTTCGACACCCGCTACGGCCTGCCCGGCCATTCGCACGAGCACCACGATCACGGGCACGGCCATGGGCACGGTCATGGTCATGGGCATGACCACGATCACGATGACGACGACCACGACCACGACCACGACGAGGAGGTCTTCATCGACCTGCGCCAGCGCCGCGCCGACGTGCGGGGCGGCCTGCTCGACCCCTTCGCCGGCCACGAGTCGCTGAACGTGCGCGTCGCCCGGACCTGGTACGAGCACGTCGAGTTCGAGGACGGCGAGCCGGAGTCGGTGTTCCAGAACGACGGCCTGGAGGCGCGGCTGGAGGCCGTGCACCGCGAGATCGGCGGCTGGCGCGGCGCCTGGGGCGCCCAGGTCGGGCGCCGCGACCTCAACGCCTTCGGCGACGAGGCCTTCGTGCCGCCGAGCATCACCCGCGACCTGGGCCTGTTCGTGCTCGAGGAGCGCGACTTCGGCCGCACCAAGATCGAGCTGGGCGCCCGCATGGACCGTTCGCGGGTCAAGCCCGAGGACAGCGACAGCCTGCGCTTCACCACCGGCAGCGCCTCGATCGCCGGCCGCTTCCGCCTCAACGAGCAGGTCTACCTGCTGGCCGGCTTCGACCACGTCCAGCGCGCCCCGACCGCCGAGGAACTGCTCTCCAACGGCTTCCACGTCGCCACCCGCAGCTTCGAGATCGGCGACCGCGACCTGGACAAGGAGACCGCCAACCGCCTGGAGGTCGGCCTGCACTGGCACACCGCGCGTTTCGACCTCAAGACCGCCGTGTACCGCACCCACTTCGACGACTACATCTACCTGGCCAACACCGGCGTGGTCGACGGTGGCGGCGACGTGCGGCTGTGGACCCAGGCCGACACCCGCTTCACCGGCGCCGAGGCCGAGGCGCGGCTGATGCTGGCCGAGGGCGCGATGGGGCGTTGGGACCTGCGCGTGTTCGGCGACACCGTGCGGGCGCGGTTCCGCGGCGACCAGAGCCGCGAGGTCAGCTTCCGCGTGCCGCACGGCAACCACTTCCACAACCACACCGTGGACCTGGACCTGACAGGCGACCTGCCGCGCATCCCGGCCGACCGCGTCGGGCTGGGCCTGGACTGGGGCCTGGGCGGCTGGCGCGCCGGTGCCGGCGCCGTGCACTACTTCGAACAGGACCGCATCGCCCAGTTCGAGGAGAAGACCCACGGCTACACCCTGGTCAACGCCAACATCGCCTACCACTGGGACATGGCCAACGCCGGCTGGGAGGTGTTCCTGGACGGTCGCAACCTGACCAACGAGGAGGCGCGTCCGCACACCTCGTTCCTGCGCGACCTCGCCCCGCTGCCGGGCCGCTCGCTGGCCTTCGGCCTGCGCATGCACTTCTGATCGGCAGCGCCACGGGTACCGCGACGGGGGCCTTCGGGCCCCCGTTCGCGTTGGGGACCCGGTTCAGCCCGGTGGCTGCCGCCGCGCGCGACGCCGGCCCGTGGCGTACCCGCCCCACACCGCCAGCAGCCAGGCCGGAACCGACACCGCCAGGTGCACCACGGCCGCCAGCGGCAGGCCCGCCGTCAGCAGCACCAGCAGTTCCAGGCTGAAGATCGAGAAGGTGGTGAAGCCGCCCAGCAGGCCGGTCATCCAGAAGTGCCGCGCCACCGCGCCGTGCGGGCGCGCGCTGCCCGGCCCGGCCAGCGCCGCGTAGGCGCCGATCGCGAAGGCGCCCACGGTGTTGGCGAGCAGGGTGCCCGCGGCCATCGCCGCCCAGGGCAGGTCCAGCAGCGGCAGCGAGATCGCGCCGCGCAGCAGCGCCCCCAGTGCGCCACCGGCGGCCACCGCCGCGTAGACGCGCGCCACGCCGCTCACGCGCCACCGCCGAGGAGGTGGCCCAGCGCCAGCCCGGCCAGGCCGGCCACCAGCCCGCCGCCCACGGTCGCCAGCACGTTGGAGGCCGCGCGCCGCCGGTGGCCGGTCTGGACCAGCTGCAGGGTCTGCAGCGCGAACGAGGACACGGTGGTGAAGCTGCCCAGCAGGCCGATCACCAGACCGGCCCAGGCGAGGTCGAAGGCCGGCTGCCCCGCCGGCAGGCCGCGCCAGCCGACCAGGGCGCCGATCAGGAGGGCCCCGGCGAGGTTCACCGCCAGCGTGCCCCACGGGAAGTCCAGGCCGGCCGCGCGCGCCAGCCGGTCCGACACCCACAGCCGCGCTACCGCCCCGGCCGCACCGCCCGCGCCGATGGCCAGGGCCACCAGCGCCAGCGCGGCGAGGCCGGGCTCAGTCGATGCGGTAGGCATCGTCGGCGGCTTGGCCGCGCGGCCGGATCGGCGCCGCCGGCGGCTGCACCACCGGCTGCTCGGCCATGCGCTGTCGCAGCAGTTCGATCGCGCGTGCCAGCTGGGCGTCCTCGCCCCGCCAGGTCGCGTGCGGCAGGTTGTCGACCTCGACGTCGGGCGCCACGCCGCTGCCCTCGATCAGCCAGCGGCCGTCGGCACCGAACTGCCCGGTCTGCGCCGCGCGCATCAGGCCCTGGTCGACCAGCCGGTTGGTGTCCGACAGCCAGACCCCGGCGCCGGCGGTGCGCAGGCCCACCAGCGGCCCCAGGCCCAGCGACTTCACGCCGGCGGAGAAGGTCTCGCCGTCGGAGTAGGTCAGCGGGTCGGCCAGCACCACAAGGTGGCCGCGGAAGGTCTGCTGCATGTTCCAGTACGGCGCCTGGTGCGGCGGCTGCCAGAAGCTCCAGGCCCGGCGCAGCAGCTTCTCGATCACCCAGCTGTCGATGTTGCCGCCGCGGTTGCGGCGCACGTCGATCACCAGGCCCTCGCGGTCGACGTTGGCGTAGAACTCGCGGGCGAAGTCGGCGATGTCGCCGGCACCCATCGCGCGCAGGTGCAGGTAGCCGATGCGGCCGTCGCCGGCGGCCTCCACGCGCTCGCGGCGAGAGACCACCCAGTCGCTGTAGCGCAGCGCGGCGTCGCGGTTGGCGTCCACCGGCACCGTCACCACGGCCAGGCGCTGGCTGCCTCGCAGCACGTCCAGACGCACCTGCTGCCCGGCGGTGTGCGCCAGCAGCACGGCGATGTCGTCGACGGCGGCCACCTCGCGGCCGTTGACCGCGGTGATGACGTCGCCCTCGCGCAGGTCCACGCCCGGGCGCGCCAGCGGCGAGCGTGCGTTGGGCAGCTCCGGGTCGCTGCGGTAGACGCGGGTGATCCGGGCCCCGGCGGGGACGCGTTCGAAGGCGCCGCCGAGGAAGGCCGGCTGGGCACGCTCGGGGTCCTCGCGGTACTCGCCGCCGCGCACCTGCGAATGCAGCACGCCCAGCTCGGCCACCATCTGGCCCAGCAGGTCGTCGAGCTCGGCGCGGTCGCCGACGCGCTCCACCAGCGGGCGGTAGCGCTCGCGCACCGCGTCCCAGTCCTGCCCGCGCATGCCCGGGTCGAACAGGAACTCGCGCTGCATGCGCCAGGCGTCGTCGAACATCTGCCGCCACTCCGCCGCCGGCTGCACCGCCAGCCGCCAGTCGCCGACGCGCACCTGGTGGGTGGACAGGTCGTCGGGCGCCTTGGCCGCCGCCGGCACCACGTACATCGCGCCGTTGTCGCCACCCAGGCGGTAGAACAGCTTCTTCCCGTCCCCGGAGAGTGCGTAGGTGGCGACGTTGTCGGCGAAGGTCTCCAGCTTCGGGACATCGGGTGCGAAGGCGATCGTGCGCAGCACCGGCCGGCTGCCGCGGGTGGCGGCCTGGTCGATCAGGTACAGGCGGTGCTGGTTGGCCGACAGCCTGCGGTAGTTGCCCGGGTCCAGCGGGGCCTCGAACAGCCGCCCGGCCAGGCCCTCGCGCTGGATCGCCCGCGGCCTGGGCGCATCGTTGCCGCCGTTGCCGTTGTCGCCGCCCGCCGGTGCCAGCTCGTCGCGCGGCTGCAGGGCAAAGCGGTTGTCCGGCTGCAGCGCCAGGGCGTAGATGCGGGCGCGGCGGTCGAACATCGGCCCCATGTTGCGGTCGCCCCAGGGCGCGCCCGGGGTGGCCTCGAAGTTGCGGTTGGACAGGAAGTACAGCCACTGCTGGTCGGGCGTGAAGGCCGGGGAGTAGCTGTCGTAGCGGTCGCTGGTGAGCACCTCGCTGTGGCCGTCGGCCAGCGTGTACAGGGTCAGCTGGCCGCGCCGGCGCGGCGTGTGGGCACGCACGAAGGCCAGGTGCCGGCTGTCGGGCGAGAAGACGATGTCGCCGTGGCCGTCGCCGCCGGCGTCGTCGATGACCTGGTTGCGCCGCGAGGCCACCTCCAGCAGCCACAGCCGGCCGCGGCGGTCGTCGTGGGCGATGTGGCGGCCGTCGGGCGAGACCACCAGCCGGGTGCGGTGGGATTCCAGGTCGCCGGTCAGCGCCTCGCCGCTGCCGCTGCCGTCGGCGCGGAAGCGCCAGATCGACTGGGTCGCGTCCTCGTCGACGATGGCGTAGACCCAGTCGCCGTCCGGCGACAGCGTGGCGGCGCGGGCGCGGCGGTGGGAGTCCAGCGGCAGCTCGACCCGGCGCAGCGCGCCGATGCCGGCCAGGGCGACCTGGCCGCGCGCGGTCAGCGCCACGCGCTCGCCGTCGGGGCCGAAGTCGATGGCGTCGAGGAAGCGCAGCGGCTCGCGTAGCCAGCGCTCGCGGCTGCGTGCGCGGTCGCCCGACAGCGACAGCGACAGCGTTGCGTCACGGCCGTCCCGGAGGTCGTACAGGCCGATGTCGGCGCCGAGCTGGTAGACCACGCGGCCGTCGTGCAGGCGGGCGCCACGGACCTCGAAGTCCTCGTGGAAGGTGAGCTGCTCGCCGTTGCCGCCTTCGCCGTCGAAGCGCCACAGGTTGAAGCTGCCCGAGGCGTCGCTGAGCGCGTACAGCCGGCCCTGCCACCACATCGGCCGCTCCAGGTTGCCGGGGTGGTCGGCGCCCAGGCGCTCGGCCTCGGCCGGGGCGGCCGGGTCGAAGCGCCACAGCTGCGCCATCGCGCCGCCGCGGTACTCGCGGACGTTGTCGGCGGTGACCGCCAGGCCGAAGCGGGTGAAGACCACCCGGCCGCGCTCGTCGAAGGCCGCCTCGCGGGCGTCGGCCAGCGGCAGCTCGCGGCGCGCCAGGCTGTCGGGGTCGACCGCGCGCAGCACCCACTGCCAGCTGGGCCCGCTGCGGTTGTCGGTGGCGTAGACCACCTCGTTGTCGGGGCTCCAGCCGGCCAGCACCACGCGGCCGCCCTCGAAGCTCAGCCGCCGCGGGGTCCCGCCGGCCAGCGGCATCACGTAGGCCTCCAGCGCGCCGTCGTAGTCGGCGACGAAGGCGACCCGGCCACCGTCCGGGGAGATCGCCGGCTGGGCGGCCTGCCCGCGGGTGCTGGTCAGGCGCCGGGCGCTGCCGCCGGCGGCCGCGGCCACCCACAGGTCGCCCTCGGCGGCGAAGACCAGGGTCTGGCCGTGCAGGTCGGGGTCGCGGTGGTAGCCCGGCTGGGCCAGGGCGAGCGCGGGCAGCAGCACGGCGGCCAGCAGCAGGAGGACGGCGGGGGTCGGACGGCGCATGGGCAGGACACGGTGGCGGAAAGCCCCCGAGGGTACTGCAAGCCCGCGCCGGCCTCGCGTGACCCTGGTCGTGCGCCTTGAATTCCGGGGCCCGCCCCGCCACGTTGGCAGGATGACCACCACGACCGACAACCCGCTGCTGGCCGACGCCGGCCTGCCCGATTTTCCGGCGATCACGCCGGGCCACGTCAACCCCGCCATCGACGCGCTGCTGGCCGACTACCGGCAGGCGGTGGAGGCCCTGGTCGCCGACCCCGCGGCACGCGACTTCGAAGGCCTGATGCGGCCGCTGGAGCGGCTGGAGGAGCGGCTGGGCCGGGCCTGGTCCCCGGTCGGGCACCTGCACGGCGTGAAGGACTCCCCGGAGCTGCGCGAGGCCTACAACCAGGCCCAGGAAAAGCTGACCGAACACGCGAGCGAGATCGGCCAGCACCGGGGCCTGTACGAGGCGGTCCGGGCGGTGCGGCAGGCGCCGGGCTTCGACGCCCTGCCGCGGGCCCAGCGCACCCTGGTCGAGGACAGCCTGCGCGACTTCACGCTGTCGGGCGTGGCGCTGGAGGAGCCGGCGCGCAGCCGCTTCCGCGACATCCAGACCGCGCTCACGAAGCTGGAGACCGCCTTCGAGGAGGCGGTGCTCGACGCCACCGACGGCTGGACCCACCCGGTCGCCGAGGCCGGGCTGGCGGGCCTGCCCGACACCGCCCGCGAGATGATGGCCCAGGCGGCGCGCGAGAAGGGCGTCGACGGCCACCTGGCCACGCTCAAGGGTCCGGTGGTGCAGGCGATCCTGACCTTCGCCGAGGACCGCGGGCTGCGCGAGACGGTCTACACCGCCTACGGCACCCGCGCCTCCGACCAGGGCCCCGACGCCGGGCGCTTCGACAACTCCGACCGCATCGGCGAGATCATGGCCCTGCGCCACGAGACCGCCGCACTGCTGGGTTTCGAGTCGGCGGCACACCTGTCGGTGCACGACAAGATGGCCGGCGAGCCGGCGCGGGTGCTGGACTTTTTGCGCGAGCTGGCCGGGCGCGCGAAGCCGGTGGCCGCGCGCGAATTCGACGAGCTGCGGCGCTTCGCCGCCGACACCCTGGGCCTGCCCGACCTGCAGCCCTGGGACGTCGGCTACGCCAGCGAGAAGCTGCGCCAGGCCCGCTTCGACTTCAGCGAGGAGGACCTCAAGCCCTACTTCCCGGTGCCTTCGGTCATCGACGGGCTGTTCGCGATCAGTGGCCGGGTCTTCGGCATCGCCTTCCGCGAGCGCGACGACGTGCCGAGCTGGCACCCCGACGTGCGCTACTTCGACGTGCTCGATGCCGACGGCGACCTGCGCGCGGGCTTCTACGTCGACCTGTACGCGCGCTCGGGCAAGCGCGGCGGGGCCTGGATGGACGTGTGCCGCAGCCGCTTCGACGACGGCGGCCTGCAGCACCCGGTCGCCTACCTGACCTGCAACTTCGCCCCGCCCGGCGAGGGACGCCCCAGCCTGCTCACCCACGACGACGTCATCACCCTGTTCCACGAGTTCGGGCACGGCCTGCACCACATGCTCACCGAGGTCGACTGGCCCAGCGTTGGCGGCATCGGCGGGGTGGAGTGGGACGCGGTCGAGCTGCCCAGCCAGTTCATGGAGAACTTCTGCTGGCAGCGCGAGACGCTGGACCTCTTCGCCCGCCACTGGCGCACCGGCGAGACCCTGCCCGACGCGCTGCACGCGAAGATGCTGCAGGCGCGCCACTTCCACGCCGGCCTGTTCCTGGTGCGGCAGCTGGAGTTCGCGCTGTTCGACTTCCGCCTGCACCTGGAGTACGACCCGGCACGGCCGGTGGCGGTGATGCAGCTGCTCGACGACGTGCGCGCGGAGGTCGCGGTGATCCAGCCGCCGGCCTGGCAGCGCTTCCCGCACGCCTTCACCCACGTCTTCGCCGGCGGCTATTCAGCCGGCTACTACAGCTACCTGTGGGCGGAGGTGCTCAGCGCGGACGCCTTCGCCGCCTTCGAGGAGGCGGGCCTCTTCGACGCCGCCACCGGCCGCCGCTACCGCGAGCAGATCCTCGCCGTGGGCGGTTCGCGCCCGGCGCTGGAGAGCTTCGTGGCCTTCCGCGGCCGCGAACCCAGCCCCGAGGCGCTGCTGCGCAGCTATGGCCTGGCCGACGCAGCCGCCTGATCGCGTAGACCTCCTGTTTGCCTGCGCACCCGCCGTCGCCACGACGGCGGGTCGCGTGTCCGTTTCCGGCGACACCGGGCGTTGACCCGGGTGCGGACCCACCATGGGTCATCCGCCCCGGCGGCAGCGACGCCTCCGGTCGGGTGACGTGTCCTTTCCACGGGGACCGCATGCCAGGAAGGGCCGCCGGTTCCGCCGCCATGTTGGCGCCGGGCTGGACCTTTGGACCACAAGGAGCACGTGATGAACACGACCCACACCCCCCGCACCACCCCCCGTCTGCGCCTGGCCCCGGTGGCCGTCGCACTGGCCTCGGCGATGCTGGCGCTGCCCACGCAGGCGCAGTCGACCCAGCGCACCGAGATCACCCCCTACGGCGAGGTCGCCACCCTCGACGCCCCGGCGTCGACCCGGGGCCGCACGCCGCTGCGCGCGCCGTTCCAGACCCGCGAGGAGCGCGCCCGGGTGCAGCCGCTGTCCTGGCACGACCGCGATGCACCCCGGGCCAGCGAGACGCCACTGCAGGCCGAGGCCGAGGCGATGGACCGCGGCCTCGATCCCGGCCTCTCCGGTGGCGGCCTCCCCGAGCCGGGCGCCGCGGACATGGCCCGCGAGCATTTCGCCGACGACTGGGAGTACCTCGAGGCGCTGGACGCCATGATCGAGGCCGGCGAGCTGGAGGCCGGCGCGATGGAACAGCCGCTGGGCACCGCCGGCGTCTTCACCCGCTACACCGGCAACCTGCACACGCAGTTCTGGCAGTTCGCCCCGTTCAACAAGATCGGCAAGCTGTACTTCACCACCCCCAGCGGCGGCAGCTCCTACTGCACCGCCAACCTCATCAGCGGCAACAACCACATCGTCACCGCCGCGCACTGCCTCTACACCCGCGGCCAGGGCTGGAACCGCAACTTCGTCTTCGTGCCGGCCGACCGCTACGGCGCCGCGCCCTACGGCAGCTACGGCTGGACCTCGGCGCGGGTGCCGCCGGAGTGGATCAGCCAGGGTGGCCGGCGCTGGGACGTGGGCCTGGTGAGCCTGGCCAACCACCCGCAGACCGGCCTGCCGGCCTCGGCCTACGTGGGCTGGCTGGGCACCTCGTGGAACCACGGCTACGTGCAGCACATGCACTCGGTGGGTTACGCCTCCAACCTCAGCACCCAGTACACCCACGTGTGCAGCGCGGAGAGCCTGTACGCCGCCAACGAGGGCATCGACGTGCTGGTGAAGGGCTGCGACATGACCTACGGCAGCAGCGGCGGCGGCTGGCTGCGCAACTTCCTGCCGTACTCGCACGGCGGCAACCACGTCAACGGCGTGGTCAGCGGCCCGCACATCGGCCACTTCGGCACCACCTACAACGGACCGCGCTTCAGCTCGCAGAACTTCCTGCCGCTGTGCAACGCGGCCGGCTGCTGATCCGCTGAACGGCCCGCACTGCTGAACGGACGCCCGCCGCAATGGCGGGCGTCCTCAAGCACGGGGGCCCGGGGCCGATACCGGGACCAACGGAGGGCCCCATGAACGACGACGACGACCGCCTGCTGCGACGCCAGCGCCATTTCCTGCTGGGCCTGGAGCGCGACATCCGGCGCATCAACAACCGAATCCTGCACGAGCGCCTGCCCGGCCTGGACCGCGGCGCGGTGCTGGGCCTGGCCGAACGCGTGGCGGTGCTGCGCTCGGAGTACCTGGGCCTGGTGATGGAACTGTGCGGCCGGCCGATGGCCGAGGTCGACGAGGCGGCCGTGAAGCAGGTGGCCATCGCCCGCAAGCTGTACGACGAGGGACGCACCGCGTTCGCCGCGCTCGAGCGCGCGATCGAATGCGGCTACATCGACCTGCCCGACGAACCCCCGTCGGCTTCCTGAGGATCCACCCATGCTGCTCATCATCGGATGGGTGATCGTGATCGCCGTGGTCTTCGGCGGCTTCGTGGTCTCCGGCGGCCACCTGGCCGCGCTGCTGCACCCGGTCAAGCTGCTGATGATCGTCGGCGCCGCCTTCGGCGCCTTCGTCGCCTCCAGCTCGCCGGCCGCGCTCAAGGCCGCCGCCAAGGCCGTGCCGCTGGCGCTCAAAGGGTCGAAGTACCCGCGCAAGGTCTACCTGGACCTGCTGTGCCTGCTGTACGACCTGCTCAACAAGATCCGCAAGGACGGCCTGATCTCGATCGAGGACCACGTCGAGCGGCCCGCGGAGAGCGCCATCTTCCAGGCCTACCCGGGCCTGGCATCCAACCACGTGCTGGTCGACTTCATCTGCGACTACCTGCGGATGATGGTCTCCGGCTCGATGGACCCGCACGAGATGGAGTCGCTGATGGACCAGGAGCTGGAGACCCACCACCAGGAGAACCACATCCCGGTCGACCTGCTGACCAAGATGGGCGACTCCATGCCGGCCTTCGGCATCGTCGCCGCGGTGATGGGCGTGGTGCTCACGATGAGTTCACTGCACCTGCCGCCGACGGAGCTGGGTCCGATGATCGGCGCCGCCCTGGTCGGCGCCTTCGTCGGCATCCTGTTCGGCTACGCCATCATCGGCCCGATCCCGGTCGCCATCCAGCAGCGCCAGCTCGACGAGACCAAGGCGCTGGAGGCGATCAAGGCGACCCTGCTGGCGACCGCCGGCGGCTCGGCACCCGCGGTGGCCGTCGAGCACGGCCGCAAGGTGGTCTTCCACGCGGTGCGTCCCAGCTTCAGTGAACTGGAGGAGGCGGTGCGGGCACCGCGCGGCTGACCCGTCATGGCCGAGAACACGAAGATCATCGTCAAGAAGGTGCGCAAGGGGGGCGGACACGGCCACCACGGCGGCGCCTGGAAGATCGCCTACGCCGACTTCGTGACCGCGATGATGGCCTTCTTCCTGTTGATGTGGCTGCTGGCCTCGACCACCGAGGAGCAGCGCCGCGGCATCTCCGACTACTTCGAGAACCCGCTGCGGGTGTCGCTGACCGGCGGCGATGCGATCGGCGAGCAGTCCCGGGTCATCGCCGGCGGCGGCGAGGACATCCAGCTCAGCGATGGCGAGGTCCGCCGGGCGGACGAGCCGCCGGCCGTCATCGACCCCCGGCAGGCCGCGCGGGAGATGGAGCGGCGCGAGCTGGAAGCGCTCAAGGCCCGCATCGAGGCGTCCATCGAGGCCAGCGATTCGCTGCGCCGCTTTGGCGACCAGCTGCTGATCGACATCACCAGCGAGGGCCTGCGCATCCAGATCGTCGACCGCGAGGGCCGACCGATGTTCGCCAGCGGCAGTGCCGAGCTGCAGCCCTACGCCCGCGAGCTGATCGCCGAACTCTCCCCGCTGCTCAACGAGCCGCCCAACCGCATCAGCATCTCCGGGCACACCGACGCCCAGCCGTTCGCCGGCGGCTACGGCGGCTACAGCAACTGGGAGCTGTCCAACGACCGCGCCAATGCCGCGCGCCGCACCCTGCTGGCCGCCGGCATGGCGCCGGAGAAGACCCTGCGCGTGGTCGGGCTGGCGTCGACGGTGATGCTCGACGGCGACGACCCCTACAGCGCCGTGAACCGGCGCATCTCGATCGTGCTGATGAACAGCGAGACCGCCTCGCGCGTCACCAGCGCCGCCGGGGCGTCCACCGACGCCGACGCGGGCACGGGGTAGGAGGCCGGCCGCCGGCCTCAGCCGGCGCCGGGTGAGGCCAGCGCCGCGGCCACGGCCTCGATGGCGCGATCCACGGCGGCGTCGCCGATGCCCAGGTGGGTCACCAGGCGCACCGACGGGGCGTAACCGGTCGAGACCCGGATGCCCTGCGCGGCCAGCCGCTCGGCGAAGGCGGGCTGGTCGGCGGCCGCCACCGCGATGAACACCATGTTGGTATGCCGGCCCAGCACCTCCACGCCGGCGGCCTGGAGCCCGGCGCCCAGCCGGGCGGCACGCTCGTGGTCATCGGCCAGGCGCTCGACGTGGTGGTCGAGCGCATGCAGGCAGGCCGCGGCCAGCAGGCCGGCCTGGCGCCAGCCGCCGCCGGTGACCTTGCGCCAGCGCCGCGCGTCCTCGACCAGCGCCGCGCTGCCCAGCAGCACCGAGCCCACCGGCGCACCCAGGCCCTTGGAGAAGCACACCGAGACGCTGTGGAAGTGGCGCACCACCTCGCCGACGTGGACACCGTGGGCCACCGCGGCGTTGAACACCCGCGCCCCGTCCAGGTGCAGCGCCAACCCGTGCCGGTCGCAGAACGCCCGGGCCTGGTCCAGGTAGTCCATCGGCAGCGGGCGCCCGTGCCAGGTGTTCTCCAGGCACAGCAGGCGGCTGCGGGCGAAGTGCGGGTCGACCGGCTTGAGCACGCCCTGCAGCACCTCCAGCGGCAGGGTCCCGTCGGCGGCCTGGGGCACCGGCTGCGGCTGGATCGAGCCCAGCACCGCCGCGCCACCGCCCTCGTACTTGTAGGTGTGGGCGTCCATGCCGACGAGGTACTCGTCGCCGCGCTGGCAGTGCGCCATCAGCGCGCACAGATTGGACTGCGTGCCGCTGGGCAGGAACAGCGCCGCCTGGAAGCCCAGTTCGTCCGCCAGCCGGTCCTGCAGGCGGTTGACGGTCGGGTCCTCGCCGTAGACGTCGTCGCCGACCTCGGCGGACAGCATGGCCGCGCGCATCGCCGCGGTGGGCACGGTGACGGTGTCGCTGCGCAGGTCGATCCAGTCGGTGCTCATGGGCGGTCCGGGGTCCAGGTCAGGGTCAGCGGGCCGATGCCCAGGTGCTCGCCGTGGCGCACCACCGCCGTGTCCGCGGTGCGTGCCAGGGTGGCGGTGCCCGGCCCGGCGCGAAGGGTCCGGCCCTCGGCGCCGCAGGCGGCCAGGGCTCGGGCGGCCGCGCGCAGGGCACCGTCTTCCAGCGCGTCGCCGGGGAGGTCGCCGGCGGCCGGCGCGTCCTCGCAGGCCCGCACCGCACCGGCCAGGACCAGGCCGTGGCCGCCGCGTTCAAGCGCGCTGCCATCGCCGAGGTACCAGGCGGTGGCGACGTGGCCGCCGTCGCGCAGCCGCGCGTCGGTGAACACCCAGCCGCCGGCCTCGCCCACGGCCTGGATCCGCGGACCGTGCGCGCCGCCGACCAGGCGCAGGGCGCTGGCCTCGTCGGCGCCGTAGCCCATCGGCGCGCCGGCGTGGGCCATCAGGGCGACCAGCCGCAGCTCGCGGCCGCGCTCGGAGAAATGCGTGTCGACGATGGCCTCGCCGGCCAGCCCGGTGCCACCGGCCGGCCAGGCGGTCAGCGCGTCCTCGTCGACGCCGTCGGGGCAGCGGCCGGCGCGGGTGCAGCCCGGCGGCGGTGGCGGCAGCATCAGCGGCGGCTGCGCCAGGGCCATGGCGGTGCTGCCGTTGCTGAGCATGGCCGCACCAGACTGCACGGCGGCGCCGGCGCTGGTGCCGCCGACCACCAGCCCGCGCGCGTGGGCCTCGCGCAGCGCCTGCAGCCAGGCGTTGGGCGCGTCGCCGGCGTCGACGAAGGCCTGCCGCAGGCGCCACTGGTCGCCGCCGGCGAAGAAGACGCCGTCGACCGCGAACGGCAGCAGCGCCAGGTGCTCGCCGTGGTCGCAGGCCTGGCGCTGGGCGGCCACCAGGTCGGGCCACAGCCGTCCACGCCCGGGCAGGCCCAACAGGCTTCGGCGCAGGTCCTCCAGCGCATCGCAGCCGCCGCCGTGGACGGCCGCGTTCAGGGCCGCGTCGACCGGCCACCAGTGCGCCTGCGCGCCCAGGGCGTCGAAGGTGGACTGGTAGAAGTCGACCGGCTCGAAGACGTCCCAGGCCGAGGCGGTGACGAAGGCGATGCGCGGGCGCTCGCGGCCGCTGGCGGCGCGGGCGGCCTCGACGAAGGCTTCCAGCACCGCGGTGCCGCCGGCCGAGCGGCTGCGTCCCGGGTCGGCGCGCTCGACCGCGCGCGTGCCGTCGTGGAACTGCGGCAGCTCGAACGCCGAGAGCAGCGCACTGCGTTCGTCCGCGGTCAGGCGCTGCCACGGTGCGCGCGCATCGCCTTGCGGGCAGCGCACCGCGCGGGGACGTCCGCCGTCGTTCACGCAGACCGACGCCAGCCGATCGGCCGCGTCGCGGCCGCTCATCGGCCGTCCGCCGCTTCGCGCGGCGACGTGGCGCAGGACCGCCTCCATCGCCGCCACCGGCACGCCGTCGGGGCGGTCCCAGGGGCGGAAGTCCAGGGCACGGGCCATGCCGTCGGGGTCGAACAGCAGCACCGGCGCCTGCCGCGCGCCATCGCGAGCCGGCATCGGAGAAGTGCAGGCGCGCGGCGCGAGTTCCGAACAGGTGCCCAGCGAGCCGCCGGCCAGGAACAGGTCGCCGGACGCCTCGGGCGTGGCGGAAACGGGGGCTGCCGTCGCCAGCAGCAGCGCGGCGAGGCCGGCGATGATCGGGGTGCTCATGGCCGGCGACGCTAGACGGTTTGCACGCGGGCGCGCAAGCGCCGGACTTGACGGCCACGCGGCGCTCGGCGTAAACACTGCGACATCGTCACCGGGAACGGCGATGCCCAAGCCACGCTCCTACATCCGCCACATCACCCGGACCTACTACCTCAGCGAGTGGTGGGACGAGTAGGGCGTTTCCCATGCGCCCCGGCGCGGCCCCCGGCCGCGCTCCCCGCGCCGCGACCGCAGCGCTCTTGACGCCACGCAACGCCGGCAGCCCTCGCGGGTGAGCCGCGCTGCCAGCCATGGGAAAACCCTGCCATGAATCCGTTCAAACCCCTCGCCCTCGCGGTGGCCGCGGCGCTGTGCGCGCCCGCCGCGCTGGCCCAGACCCCGCCCGCCGCCGAGGACGCCGCCGAGACCGCGCAGCGCCTGGACCGGGTGACCGTCACCGGCTCCAACATCCGCGGCATCGACCTGGAGGACAGCCAGCCGGTGCGGGTCATCGACGCCGAGGAGATCCGCTCCTACGGCGCGGTCAACGTCGCCGAGCTGCTGCGCGAGATCAGCCAGACCGCCGGCGGCACCGGCAACTTCAACACCACCAGCTCCGGCGCGCTGCAGGCCGACTCGCCGGCCGGTTCGGCCGCCGCCTCGCTGCGCGGCCTGGGTTCCAGCGCGACGCTGACCCTGGTCAACGGACGCCGCATCGCCGTGTCCTCGTTCGCCAACGGCTCGGAGAGCTTCATCGACATCAACGCGATCCCGGTCGCGGCCGTGGAACGCGTGGAGATCCTCTCCACCGGCGCCTCGGCGGTCTACGGCGCCGACGCGGTCGCCGGCGTGGTCAACTTCGTGCTGCGCGAGGACTTCGAGGGCCTGCGCATCAGCGCCAGCTACGGCGACAGCTTCCGCGGCACCGACGAGGCGCGGATGTACACCAACCTGGTCACCGGCTTCCGCGGCGAATCCACCCGCGGCATGCTGGTGGTGGACGCCTTCCAGCGCAACGCGCTCTACGACCGCGACCGCGCGATCAGCGCGGTGGAGCCGCGGCCCTCGCAGCAGGGCGTGTTTCCCAGCTTCATCGACTTCTTCGGCATGGACGATGAGCTGGTCGAGGCCGCCTGCCCCGACGAGCAGCGCTTCGACGGCCGCCCGGGCTTCCCGCGCGGTGGCTTCGGCGAGTACTGCGCGCTCAACCGCAACCAGTTCACCGCCACCGACCCCTGGCAGCGCCGCATCGGCGCCTACGGCACCTTCGGCGCGTTCTTCGGCAACGGCCTGGAGTACTTCGCCGAGCTGGCGCTGCAGCGCAACCAGGCCGAGGCCGACAGTGCACCGGCCCCGTGGAGCGTGATCGAGGGCGTGCCGTTCTCGCACCCGGACTTCCCCGAGGAGCTGCGCGAGCGCCTGATCGCCGCCGGCGCCGACGACCGCTTCCCGATCGACGCCTTCGGCCGCTTCCCGGACGCCCGCACGCTGGAGGTCACCACCACCAACTGGCGCCTGCTCAACGGCCTGCGTGGCAGCCTGGGCACCGGCTGGGACTGGGAGACCACGCTCACCGCCTCGCGCAGCCGCGCCGAACAGGAGGCGGTCGCCGGCATCTACAACCGCGGGCGCGTGCTTGCCGGCCTGCGCGGCACGCTGTGCGCCGACGGCAGCACCGGCTGCACGCCCGGCGGCGACGGGCTCTGGTACAACCCCTTCGGCGGCCAGGCGGTGCAGGACCCGGCGGTGCTGGCCCTGGTCCGCGAGCAGGTGCCGCGATCGGGCAGCTCGACGCTGTACGCCTGGGACGGTCGCCTCAACGGCTTCGCCGGTGCGCTGGGCGGTGGCGACATCGGCTGGGCGCTGGGCGCGGAGGCACGCCGCGAGAAGGTCGCCGACCGGCCATCGCCACTGGCCACCGCCGGACCGGAGAACGACTTCGTGGTGCCGGTGTTCGGCTTCGGCTCCACCGCCGTGGACGCCAGCCGCACCCAGTGGGCGGTGTTCGCGGAGTCCTTCCTGCCGGTCACCGAGCGCTTCGACATCCGCGTGGCCGGCCGCTACGACCACTACGACGACTTCGGCGGCGACTTCAACCCGGCGCTGAGCTTCCGCTGGCGGCCGTCGGACTTCGTCCTGCTGCGCGGCGGCTGGAACACCAGCTTCCGGGCGCCGTCGCTGGCCCAGGTCGGGGCCGGCGTGACCCTGAGCTCCGGCGCCCTGCCGTGCTCGCCGGGCAGCGAGTTCTTCGACAGCTTCTGCGGCGGCTTCAGCGGCGACGACGGCTACCTCTCCGAGATCTACGGCAACCCCGACCTCAAGGCCGAGACCGCCGAGGCCTGGTACCTGGGCACGGTGTTCAACCTCGGCGACAACACCACGCTGAAGATCGACTACTGGCGGTTCGACCAGCGCGACCTGGTCGACATCGACGACCTGGAGCTGTTCCGCCGTGCCCTGGCCGACCCCGGCCTGGTCTTCGACAGCCGCGGCGAGCGTCCGCCCTTCGGCCAGGTCGGCATCGGCACCCGCGGCGGCGCCATCGGCGACCCGATCGACGACGTGTTCCTGAGCCTGATCAACGTCGGTCGCCAGCGCACCGACGGCGTCGACATCGGCTTCGACCACCGCTTCCCGGAGACCGGGCTGGGCCGGCTGTCGTTCTACACCGACGCCACCTGGGTGCGCTCCTTCCAGCGCAGCCAGTCGTGCTCGGCCACCGACCCGTCCACCCGCCGCGGCGCCGGCCCCTGCGTCGACGGCCAGCAGCTCATCGAGCGCGTCGGCGAGTTCCGCTTCCCGGAGTGGACGGTCAACGCCGGCCTGCGCCTCACCCGCGGCGATGTCACCGCCAGGCTGTGGGCCAACCACGTGGATGGCTATTTCGACGACGACGAGCGCGCCGAGGTGCCGGCGGAGCGCCGGATCGGTTCCTGGACCACGGCCAACCTCAACCTGGACTGGGACTTCAGCGAGCGGCAGACGCTGGGCCTGACCCTCCGCAACCTGGCCGACCGCGACCCGCCGGTGGCGCTGGGCTCGGCGACCAACGTCGACCTGTTCAACCACAACACCCTGGGCCGCACCTGGACCCTGACCTGGATCTACCGGCACTGACGCGCCTCCCCGGTCCGGCCGGCCACCCGCGGGTGGCTGGCCGGGGTTCGGGGCGGTAGCCTCGGCGGCCGCCCCGCTTTTTCTTCCGTGCGCCTCCGGCGCCCCAACGCAACGGAACCTTCGATGGCCGACGCGCACCTGCCCCTGCTGATCCGGGGCGCCACGCTCCTCACCCCCGAGCCGGCGGGCGAGGGCGACCTGCTGCTGGCCGGCGGACGCATCCTCGCCCTCGGCGGGCGCATCGAGCCCGGCACCGGCTTCCCCTGCCGCACGGTCGACGGCCGCGGCCTGGTCGCCTGCCCCGGCCTGGTCGACAGCCTGGTCCACCTCAGCGGCGGCGGCGGCGAAGGCGGCTTCCAGACCCGCACCCCTGCCCTGGTCGCCGGCGACGCGCTGGCCGCCGGGGTCACCACCCTCATCGGTGCGCTGGGCACCGACGACGTCACCCGCAGCCACGCGGACCTGCTGGCCTCGGCGCGGGCGCTGGCCGCCCACGGGCTGTCGGCCTACTGCCTGTCGGGCAGCTACCGGGTGCCGGTGCGCACGCTCACCGGCAGCCTGCGCGACGACCTGGTGCTGGTGCCCGACATCATCGGCGTCGGCGAGATCGCCATCGCCGACCACCGCGGCTCGCAGCCCGACGTCGCCGAACTCGCGCGCATCGCCGCCGACGCCCGGGTCGGCGGCATGCTGGCCGGCAAGCGCGGCACGGTGCTGGTCCACGTCGGCGACGGCGAGGAGGGCCTGTCCCTGCTGCACGCGGTCTGCGACCGCCACCCGGTCCCGCCCGGCCAGTTCCATCCCACCCACGGCAACCGCCATGCCCGGCTGCTCGAAGAGGTGGTCGCCTGGGTGGCGCGCGGCGGCAGCGTCGACCTGACCGCCAGCACCACCCCGGCCCTGGTCGAGGCCGGCGACGTGCCGGCGGCGCAGGCGCTGGCGCGGCTGCTGGCCGCAGGCGTCGACCCCGCCCGCATCACCCTGAGTTCCGACGGCCAGGCCAGCCTGCCGGACTTCGACGCCGGCGGAGAACTGCGCGGCATCGAGGCGGCCTCGGTGGCCAGCCTGCTGCAGTCGGTGGTCGAGGCGGTGCGCGGGTGCGACCTGCCGCTGCCCGCGGCCCTGGCCCCGGTGACGTCCAACCCCGCGCGGATCTGGGGCCTGCCGCGCAAGGGCCGGCTGGCGCCGGGCTGCGACGCCGACGTGCTGCTGCTCGACGCCGGGGACCTGGCGCTCCGGGCCACCGTGGCCGGCGGCCAGCTGCACCGCTTCGGGCTCGGCTAGACTCGTGCGATGAAGATCGCCTCCTGGAACGTCAACTCGCTCAACGTGCGCCTCCCGCACCTCACCGACTGGCTGCGCGATGCCGCACCCGACGTCGTCGGCCTGCAGGAGACCAAGCTCGACGACCCGCGCTTCCCGGACACCGCACTCCTGGAGCTGGGCTACCGCAGCGTGTTCACCGGCCAGCGCACCTACAACGGCGTCGCCCTGCTCAGCCGCGAGCCGCTGGACGGGGTGCTCACCGACATCCCCGGCTTCGACGACCCGCAGCGCCGGGTCATCGCCGCCACCGTCGGCGACATTCGCGTGGTCAACCTCTACGTGGTCAACGGCAAGGCGGTCGGCGACGAGAAATACGACTACAAGCTGCGCTGGCTCGAGGCCGTGCACGACTGGCTGGCCGCGGAGATCCAGCGCCACCCGAAGCTGGTGGTCATGGGCGACTTCAACATCGCCCCCGACGACCGCGACGTGCACGACCCCGAGGCCTGGGCCGGGAAGATCCTGTGCTCGGCACCGGAGCGCGAGGCCCTGCAGCGGCTGTGCGCACTGGGCCTGCACGACAGCTTCCGCCTGCACAACGACGAGGCCGGGCACTTCAGCTGGTGGGACTACCGGGCCGCCGGCTTCCGCCGCAACCTGGGCCTGCGCATCGACCTGGTGCTGGTCTCCGATGCGCTCAGGGGCGCCTGCGCGGCGGCGGCCATCGACCGTGAACCGCGCACCTGGGAACGGCCTTCCGACCACGCCCCGGTCTGGGCCCTCATCGAGTCGTCTTCACGCGACTGAACAACGCGGACCGGCCGATCGGGCGTTTTGCGATGGCGGGGACGCGCGTGTGCAGGCTAGGCTGGCGTCAACAAGAAGTGAAGAATCCGGCCGGGCACCGACGCCCCCACGAGGAGGCCGTTTGCATGAGAACCGCCGGCAACGGCTCAGACGCCTGACCCAGGCACAGCACCAGCGACTCGACGACCTTGTCGGCGAGCCGGACGCGCTTGCCGACACACCGCGTTTTTCACACTTTCTGTCGACGATGCTGCGCCTGCACGTCGCCGCCGCCCGGCGCTTGCGCGCCGCGGCCCTGCTCGGGCTGGTCCACGCAGGCAGCGACGATGCGCCGATCGCCGAACTCGAGGCCGACCTGCAGGCGCTGGGCCGCGCCCGGGCCACGGCCCTGGTGCTGCCCCCGGTGCGCTGCGATGGCGGCGCGCTGGGCCTGCGCTACGTGCTGATGGGCTCCGCCCTGGGCGCGCGCGGCATCCGCGAACGCGCCGCGGGCCAGACCGCGCTGCGCTTCATCGACGCCCAGGCCCGGCAGACCCGGCGCTGGCCCGGCTTCCTGGCCGAGCTGGAGGGCGCATCGCTGGACGCCGCCGGCGAGGCGGCCTGCAGCCGGATGGCCGCCTGCACCTTCACCGCCGTGGCCACGGCACTCCAATCCCCCGCGGTCGGCCTGTGCCGCCACCGCCCTTCGCTGGCCGAACCGGCCGAGGCCTGAGCATGGACGTCCGATCCCACACCCTGGTCGCCGACCGCAGCTGCGACCGCGACCCCGTCCACCTCCGCGGGGAGATCCAGCCCCACGGCCACCTGCTGGCCTGCACGATGCCGGGCTGGGTCGTGGAGCAGGCCTCCGCCGGCCTGCCCGCCTTCCTGGGCCTGTCCCCCGATGAACTGCTCGGGCACTCGCTGGACCACCTGCTGCCCGAATCGGTCATGCACGCGCTGGGCAACGCGGCGACCACGGTGATGATGGAACCGGGCAGCCAGCAGCGCATCGCCCGCGGCGCGCTGGGCCTGCACCCGGTGGAGTGCGATGTCGGCATCTACCGCAGCGGCAACCGGCTGGTGGTCGAGATCGAACCCAACCCGGCCGACCCGATGCGCGGGCAGGACCCGCTGGCCCTGGCCCAGGGCATGATCAACCGGCTGGTCGGGGCCGACCGGCTCGACGCCTTCTACGACCGCGCCGTGCAGCAGGTCCGGGCGATGACCGGCTTCGACCGGGTCATGCTCTACCGCTTCGAGCACGACGGCAGCGGCCGGGTCATCGCCGAGGCCCACCGCTCGGGCATGGACAGCTTCCTGGGCCTGCACTACCCGGCCAGCGACATTCCCAGGCCGGCGCGCGAGCTCTACCGCCGCAACCGGATCCGCTGCATCGAGGACGTCGATGCGGCGCCGGTGCCGCTGCTGCTGGCCCCGCAGGCCGACGACACGCCGCTGGACCTGGGCCAGGCCGGCCTGCGCAGCGTGGCGCCGATCCACCTGCAGTACCTGCGCAACATGGGCGTGGGTGCCTCGATGTCGGTGTCGGTGCTGGTCGACGGGCAGCTGTGGGGCCTGATCGCCTGCCACCACCGCACGCCGCGGCGGGTGCCGATGGACATGCGCTCGGCGGCCGACCTGTTCGGGCTGTTCTTCTCGATGCAGGTGGCGGTGCGCGAGGGCGAGGGCGACCGCGCCTTCGAGGCGCGCGCGCGGATCCTGCAGGAGGAGCTGCTCGACGGCCTGGGTCGGCAGGTCGACCCGGTCGGCGCGCTGCAGGCCCGGCTGCCGGCGCTCAGGCGCCTGATGCCCTGCGACGGGGTCGGGCTGCAGCTCGACGGCCAGTGGAGCGGCTGCGGCGAGCTGCCGCCGGCCGACGGGGTGGCCGCGGTGCTTCAGCGGCTGGCCGGCGAGGGCACGCGCAGCGTGGCCTCGACCCACGCCCTGGCCGAGTGGCTGGGCGGCGGCCAGGACTGGACCGGTCGGGTCAGCGGCATGCTGGCGCTGCCGATCTCCACCCGTCCGGGCGATTACCTGTTCTTCTTCCGCCGCGAGCACCGCCGCACGGTGACCTGGGCCGGCGACCCGAAGGCGCCCTACAGCGTCGACGAGACCACCGGCGAGCTCTCGCCCCGGGCCAGCTTCGAGGCCTGGAAGGAGACGGTGAAGGGCCAGTCGGCGCCCTGGACGCAGGCCGAGCTGCGGGTCGGCGAGCGCCTGCGCGTGGCCCTGCTGGAGCTGGTGCTGCGCCACGCGGAGGTCAGCGGCGAGGCCAGCCGGGTCAGCGGCGAGCGCCAGCGGCTGCTGATCGCCGAGCTCAACCACCGGGTCAAGAACCTGCTGGCGCTGATGCAGTCGCTGGTGATGAGCAGCCACGAGTCCGCGGCCAACCTGCACGACTTCGTCGAGAACCTCGAGGGCCGCATCCGCGCGCTGGCCTTCGCCCACGACCAGATCACCCCGCGCTCGGGCCAGCAGGCCCGGCTGCGCGCGCTGGTGGAGTCGGAAGTCCATCCCTACCGCGGTCGCGGCCGGCGGATCTCGGTGGAGGGCCCGCCGCTGGCGCTCGACGCCCGCGCCGGCACCGCGCTGGCGCTGGTGCTCCACGAGATGGCGACCAACGCGGTGAAGTACGGCGCGCTGGGCGCCGACGACGGCCAGCTGCAGGTGCGCTGGTCGCAGGACACGGACGGGAACTGCCGGATCCTGTGGCGGGAGAGCGGCGGCCCGGTGGTGGCCGCGCCCACCCACGAGGGCTTCGGCTCGACCCTGATCCGCCGCTCGATCCCGTTCGAGCTGCGCGGCGAGGCGCAGGTGCGCTACCCCAGCGGCGGCGTGGAGGCGGACTTCATGGTGCCGGCCGTCCACGTCGAGCTGGTCCACGAGGAGGCGGAAGCAGACGCCGTGGAGTCCGGCGACCTGCGGCTGCCCGGCGATCAGCTCTCGGTGCTGCTGGTCGAGGACAACATGCTCATCGCGCTGGACACCGAGCACCTGCTGCAGCGGTTGGGGGCCGCCCAGGTGGAGGTGGCCTCCAACGTCGAGGAGGCGGTGGCCTTCCTGGACACCCCCGGGCAACGGATCGACGTGGCCGTGCTCGACGTCAACCTCGGCGGCGAGAACTCCGTTGCCATCGCCGAGCGACTGGCCGCGCAGGGGCGGCCCTTCATCTTCGCCACCGGCTACCACGACCGCGCGATGATCCCGCCCGCGCACGCCGGCGTGCCGGTGATCCGCAAGCCCTTCACCGCCGAAGGCATGGCGCGTGCGATCCAGGAGGCCGTGGCCGGCATCCGCCCGTCGCCGCATTGAATTGACCCGTTCTTTACCCGCCCCGCGGTCGGCACTGGCAGACTGCGGTGTCGACGATGCGCAGGCGCCCGCGGTCCGGGGCGCGACCACCAGGGAACGGAAGGAGACGGCTCGGCCGATGGCAGGCAGGCATCACGGGGGATCAAGGGCGGTGGCGGCCGGCGTCGTGGCCGCGCTGGCGGCGGCCTGTGCCGGACCCCAGTCCGCGATCGACCCCGCAGGCCCGGTCGCCGAATCCGTCGCCACCCTGTGGTGGGTGCTGTTCTGGGGGGGCGCCGCCATCCTCGCCCTGGTCATGGGCCTGGTCTTCTACGCGATGTTCCGGCCGCCCGAGCGTCGCATGAGGCTGCCGCAGGTGCCGTTCCTGATCGGTGCCGGCCTGGTGTTCCCGACCGTGGTGCTGACCGCGCTGCTGGTCTACGGCACCGGCGTGGGCCGCGCGATCATCGCCGAGGCCGAGGCGCCGCTGCGGGTCCAGGTCACCGGCCACCAGTGGTGGTGGGAGGTGCACTACCCCGCCCAGGACGGCCTGCCGGCCTTCACCACGGCCAACGAACTGCGGCTGCCGGTCGGCCGCCAGGTGGTGTTCGAGATCCGCTCCGCCGACGTGGTGCACAGCTTCTGGATCCCGAACCTGGGCGGCAAGGTCGACATGATCCCCGGCCGCACCAACGTGATCCGGCTGGAGGCCTCGCGCCCGGGCCGCTTCCGCGCCCAGTGCTCGGAGTTCTGCGGCGCCCAGCACGCGCGCATGGGCTTCATCGCGATCGCCGAGGAGGACGCCGACTTCACGGCCTGGTGGCGCGGGCGCGCCGTCGACAGCGCCGGCGTGGACGCGCCCGGACGTGCGGCGTTCGAGCGCGAGGGCTGCGCCGGCTGCCACGCGGTGGGCGTGACGGACCGGCCCCTCGACGGGGGTCCGGCCGCGCGCGCGCCCACGCTGTCGCACCTGGCCGACCGCCCGACCATCGGTGCGGGCGCCGCACCGCTGTTCTCCGCCTCGCTGCGCGCCTGGCTGATGGACCACGGCGCGACGATGAAGCCGGGCAGCCTCGGACCCGAGGACCGGGTCATCGACGACGAGGCCACGCTCGATGCGCTGGTCGCCTACCTCGAGGGCTTGCGATGAGCACCCGCGAACACGCCGACGGGCCCGACCCGCTGGGCACGCAGTCCGACCAGAAGCGCACGCTGGACCGGGTGTGGAACAACGCCCGCGGCATGGTCGGCCAGCTGACCGCGGTCAACCACACCACCATCGGCCTGCGTTTCATCGTCACCGGCATCGTGTTCCTGCTCATCGGCGGCATGCTGTCGATGTTCCTGCGGCTGCAGCTGGCCTGGTCGGACCAGACCGTGCTCGACCATGCGCTCTACAACCAGCTCATGACGATGCACGGCACGACGATGATGTTCCTGTTCGCCGTGCCGATCATGGAGGGCGTGGCGCTGTACCTGATCCCGAAGATGATCGGTGCGCGCGACGTGCCCTACCCGCGCATGACCGCCTTCGGCTACTGGTGCTACCTGTTCGGCGGCATCTTCCTGTACTCCAGCTTCCTGTTCGGCTCGGCGCCGGACGGCGGCTGGTTCATGTACACGCCGCTCAGCGGCGCGGAGTACTCGCCGGGGAAGGGGCCGGATTTCTGGCTGCTGGGGGTGACCTTCGCCGAGATCGCCGCGGTCACCGCGGCGATCGAGCTGGTCGTGTCCATCCTCAAGACCCGCGCGCCGGGCATGGCGATCCAGCGCATGCCGCTGTTCGCCTGGTACGTGCTGGTCACCGCGCTGATGATCGCCTTCGGCTTCCCGCCGCTGATCCTGGCCTCGATCCTGCTGGAGATCGAGCGCGCGTTCGGCTTCGTGTTCTTCGAGGTCGAGGCCGGCGGCTCGCCGCTGCTGTGGCAGCACCTGTTCTGGCTGTTCGGCCACCCCGAGGTCTACATCATCTTCCTGCCGGCGGCCGGCGTGGTATCGACGCTGATCCCGGTGTTCGCGCGCCGCCCGATCGTCGGCTACAGCTGGCTGGTGCTGGCGGTCATCGCCACGGGCTTCCTCAGCTTCGGGCTGTGGGTGCACCACATGTTCACCATCGGCATCCCGCTGCTGGCGCTGAGCTTCTTCTCGGCGGCCTCGATGGCGGTGGCGATCCCGATGGGCGTGCAGGTGTTCTCGTGGATCGCCACGCTGTGGGCCGGGCGGCCGGAGCTGCGCCCGCCGATGCGCTTCATCCTCGGCTTCTTCTTCATCTTCGTGCTCGGCGGCCTGACCGGGGTGATGGTGGCGCTGGTGCCGTTCGACTGGCAGGTGCACGACACCCACTTCATCGTCGCCCACCTGCACTACGTGGTCATCGGCGGGCTGCTGTTCCCGCTGTTCGCCGGCATCTACTACTGGCTGCCGCACGTCAGCGGCCGCATGCCGCACGACGGCTTCAGCCGCATGGTGTTCTGGCTGCTGTTCATCGGCTTCAACCTGACCTTCCTGCCGATGCACTTCACCGGCCTGCTGGGCATGCCGCGCCGGGCCTACACGTACTCCGCCGAGCTGGGCGCGTCGGTGCAGTGGCTCAACCTGGTCTCGACCGCGGCCGGCTTCCTGCTGGCGGTCGGCTTCGTGGCCTTCTGCGTGGACGTGTGGCTGGCCTGGCGGCACGGGAAGAAGGCCGGCATCAACCCGTGGAACGGCGCGACGCTGGAATGGGCGATGCCGACACCGCCGCCGAGCTACAACTTCGTCTCGATCCCGACCGTCGGCGAGCGCGACCCGCTGTGGGAGCGACCGGGACTGCCCGACCAGCTCGCCCGCGGCGAGGGCTTCCTGGCCGGGGCGCCGCGCGGGGTGCGCGAGACGCTGGCGACCGGACTGCGCGGTGGTGAACCCGATCACGTGATCCGGCTGTCGGACTCGACCTGGGTGCCGCTGGTCACCGCCTCGACCATCCTGGCGCTGCTCGCCTTCTTCATCCTGGGCTGGTACGTGCCCGCCACGCTGGCCTTCGTCGGCACGATCTGCGCGGTCATCTACTGGATCTGGACCACCGGCGACGTCGGTGCGCCCGACCTGATCGACGCCGGCCAGTCGGGGGCGCAGCGCCTGCTGCTGCCGACCCAGTCGGCCAGCCCGAACGCGCCGGGCTGGTGGGGCACGGTGATCTTCCTGCTGGTGGATGCCTCGCTGTACGGCTCGCTGGTGTTCGCCTACTTCTACCTGTGGCTGGTCGCCGAGGCCTGGCCGCCGCCGGGGCACGACCTGCCCGGACTGCTGTGGCCGGCGCTGGGGCTGGTGCTGCTGGTGGCCAGCAGCGCGGTGGTGCAGTGGGTGCGGCGCACGCACATCGGTGGCCGGGTGGCGGCCGCGCGCGGGGGCATGGTGGCGGCGGCGCTGCTGCTGGGCGGCTTCCTGCTGACCCAGGGCCTGGCGATGGCCGAGTACGGGCAGCCGCCGCAGTCGCACGCCTACGCCTCGGTGCTGTGGGTGCTGGTCGGCTACCAGGGCGTGCACGCGCTGGTTGCGCTGCTGATGGCCGGCTTCGTGTTCGCCCGCAGCCTGCGCGGCATCACCACCCCGACCCGGCCGCTGGACGTGCGCGTACTGACCCTGTTCTGGCACTACACCGTGGCCCTGTGGGGCATCGGCGTGGTGCTGGTGCACCTGTTCCCGCGCTGGGTCTGAGGAGGCGGCGATGGCGTTCCCGAACAACCGCAGCCTGGTCGGCGTGATCATGTCGATGATCGCCTGGGCGGTATGGTTCGTCGTCGTCTACGGCCTCACCGGCGTCGGCTGCGACGCCGGCTGGCACGAGCAGGCCACGCCCGTGGGCAACCGGCTGAGCGTGGCGATGGTGGCGGTGACGCTGCTGACCGTGACCTTCCAGGCGTGGTGCGCGTGGCGGGGCTGGGTCGGCTACCGCGCCGGGCGCGAGGGCACGGCCGGTCCCGGCCTGGAGGCCGACCGGCGCGCGCGCTTCCTCGGCCTGGTGATGCTGGTGGTCGCGCTGATCGCGATCGTGTCCACGCTGATGATCGGCCTGCCGATCCTGATGCTCGACCCCTGCGCGGCCTGATGGAGATGCACTGATGCCCCGTCCGCATGAAAAGCCGATCCCCAGCCGGGTGGCGTTCAAGCAGCACCCGCTGCACCCGATGATGGTGCACTTCCCGATCGCCTTCCTGGGCTTCGTGCCGCTGGCCGACGCGCTGTTCTGGTGGCAGGGCGATCCGTTCTGGGCGCAGATGGCGTTCTGGATGATCGTCGCCGGCTTCGGCATGGGCGTCATCGCATCGATCCTGGGCACCGCCGACTTCCTGCTGGTGCGCGCGGTGCGCCAGCACGTCGCCGGCTGGAGCCACTTCATCGCCGCGATCATGGCGCTGTCGCTGGCCGGCACCAACCTGATGCTGCGCTTCGACGACCCGGTCGGCGCCGCGCTACCGTGGGGCCTGTTCACGTCGCTGGCCACGCTGGTGGTGCTGGGCTTCGCCGGCTGGCTGGGCGGCACGCTGACCTTCCGCCACGGCATCGGCACCTACGTGCACACCGACGACGGCGACGACGGCGGCGAGGACGACGCGCCCGAGGACCCGGTGCGGGAATGACGCGCCTCGGTCTACACCCCGCCCAGCGGCGGCAGCGCCCCGGGCTTGGCGGCGGCCAGCGCGGCGATGCCCAGGAACAGCACCAGCGGGACCCAGTTCAGCGTGCGGTACAACCACGGCCCATGCCGCGCGCGGCCGCGGCTGATGTCGATGAGCAGCTGGCCGAAGTACAGGTGCAGCAGCACCGCCAGCGCGACCAGCGCCAGCTTGGCCGGCAGCCAAGGGCCGCTGAAGCCGTAGCCGATGAGGATCGTGCCCAGCACCACGGTGACCACCGCCGCCGGCGTCATGACGCCGAAGTACAGGGTCTTGCCCAGGGCGTTGAGGTGGGCGGTGTCGGCCTCGTCGCCGCGGGTGGCGTGGGCGATGAACAGGCGCGGCAGGAAGAACAGCGCGGTGAACCAGACCGCCATCGCCGCGATGTGGAAGAACTTCAACCAGAAATACATGCGCGCTCCGTGTCCCTGCTGCGCGGGTCGCCGGGCCGGGCCCGGTCTGCAGTGCGCAGCCTAGCGCGAGGCGCTGCGTCCGTGGTGTGCACGCTGCTGGCCGCACCGGTCGCCGCCCATGCGCCCGACGCCGACGCGCCGCCCGACCTCGCCCAGGCCTGGAGCCTGGAACCCTGGCTGGGGCTGCCGCTGCTGCTGGCCCTGGCGCTGTACGGGCTGGGCGTGGCCCGGCTGTGGCGCGCCGGGGCGGGGCGGGGCGTCGGGGGCTGGCAGGTGCTGTCCTTCGGCTGCGGCTGGGCGGTGCTGTTCCTGGCGATGGTCTGGCCGCTGGATGTACTGGGCGCCTGGTCGCTGGCCGCGCACATGGCCCAGCACATGCTGCTGCTGGCCTTTGCCCCACCGTTGCTGCTGGCGGGGCTGGCCGGGCCGGTGTGGCTGGCGGCGCTGCCGGCGGGCTGGGCGCGGCCGGTGATGCGGCCGCTGCGAAGCGTGGCCGGGCAACGCACCTGGGCGGTGCTGACCGGGCTGACCTTCGCGACGCTGCTGCAGGCGGCGGTGATGTGGGGATGGCACCTGCCCGCGGCGATGGACCATGCGCTGGCCCACGAGTCCACCCACTACGCGATGCACCTGAGCTTCCTGCTCGCCGGTCTGCTGTTCTGGACCGGCGTGCTGCGCTCGCTGCGCGAGCCGCGGCACGGCGCCGGCGCCGGCCTGCTCGCCCTGCTGGCGACCATGGTGCACATGGGCCTGCTCTCGGCCCTGATGACCTTCGCCGAAACCCCGCGGTTCGGCTGGTACCTCGAGCGCGCGCCGATGCTGGGCCTGGACCCGCTGCAGGACCAGCAGCTGGCCGGGCTGATCATGTGGGTGCCGGCGGCCCTGCCCTATGTCATCGGGGCCATCGTGCTGGTGGCCGCGTGGCTGTCGCGCAGCGAGGCACGCAGCCGGCGCGAGACCCCACTGCAAGGATGAGCCGATGCCGATTTCGCCACTGAAGCTGTTCGCCTGGCTGCTGGCCTGGGCCGCCGGCTGCCTGCTGCCGCTGCTCGCCGTGGTCCTGGGTGAGAGCCCCCCGCCGCGCGGCTGGCTGGTCGAGGCCGGCGCGATGCTGGGCCTGCTGGGCCTGGGCATGCTGGCGATGCAGTGCGTGATCACCGGCCGCCACCGCTGGTTCGCCCGCGGGGTCGGGCAGGACAACCTGCTGCAGTTCCACCGCCGCACCGGCGTCGCCGCCTGGGCGATCGTGCTGGCGCACCCGGTGCTGCTGATGGCCGGCGACCGCGACTTCCTGGCCTGGCTGGACCCCACGCAGGACCTGCTGCGCGCCGCCGGCGTGTGGACCCTGGCGCTGGCGACGAGCGCGCTGGTGGTTAGCTCGCTGTGGCGGGTGTCGCTGAAGCTGCGCTACGAGGTCTGGCGCACCGGCCATGCGGTGCTGTCGCTGGTTGTGGTCGCCGGCGGCCTGGGGCATGCGCTGATGGGCCAGCACCACAGCGCGGGACTGCCGGCACAGCTGCTGCTGGTGGTGGTGGTCGGCCTGCCGCTGGCGCTGCTGCTGGAGAGCCGGCTGTGGCGGCCGCGCCGGCTGGCCCGGCGACCCTGGCGGGTGGTCGAGGTCGAGGAGCGGCGCGCGGATTCCACCCGGCTGCTGCTGGCGGCCGACGGGCACGACGGGATGGCCTTCCAGCCCGGCCAGTACGCCTGGCTGACCCTGGGCCCCTCGCCGTACCGTCTGCAGCAGAACCCGTTCTCGATGGCCTCGGCACCGACCGACCCCACGCGGGTGGAGTTCATCGCCAAACGGGTCGGCGACTTCACCAACCGGCTGCCCGACCTGGAGCCCGGCGCCTGCGCCTTCCTGGAAGGCCCCTACGGGATCTTCTCGATGGACGTGGGCGCGAACCGGCGCACCGTCTTCGTCGCCGGCGGCATCGGGATCACCCCGATCCTGTCGATGCTGCGCGCCTGCGTGGACGCCGGCCACACGCAGCCGATGTGGCTGGTCTACGGCAACCAGGACCGGGACGACATCATCGCCCGCGAGGCGATCGACGCACTCGCCGAGGCGCTGCCGCTGACCGTCGTCCACGTCCTCTCCGACGCCGGCGACGACTGGGACGGGGAGACCGGCTACGTCGACGGCGAGCTGCTCGAGCGCCACCTTCCGGAGGACGCGGCGGACATCGACTACTTCGTCTGCGGCCCGAAGCCGTTGATGGACCTGGTCGAGCCGGCCCTGCGCGAGCGCGGGGCGGACACCCTGCGGCTGTATTCCGAACGCTTCGACCTGGTCTAGGAGGACGCCATGCTGCACCTGCACGCCCGCCGCCTGGGCACCCTCGCCAGCCTGGTGCTGGTGGCCGTGGTGCTGGGGCTGGCCTGGTGGTTCGCCGGCTGAACGCGCCGCGCTCACGCGGTCAACACGACCAAACGCGAATTGTGGCCGCCGGGGCCGATCCCCTACAGTGGTGCTGCGCCCAGGGACGGTCCGCACCCGTCAACCCAGGTCTCCCGCCCACGTGACAGCCCAGGTCATCCTCGCCGACACGCTCAACAGGCCGCTGCGCGACCTGCGCATCTCGGTGATCGACACCTGCAACTTCCGCTGCCCGTACTGCATGCCGGAGTCGGAGTTCGCCGACTACCGGTTCCTGCGCTGCGAGGAGCGGCTGTCGTTCGAGGAGATCGAGCGCCTGGCCACGCTGTTCGCCCGGCTGGGCGTCAACAAGCTGCGCCTGACCGGCGGCGAGCCGCTGCTGCGCAAGCGGCTGGAGGTCCTCGTCGGACGCCTGGCCGCCATCCCGGGCATCGACGACATCGCCCTGACCACCAACGGCATGCTGCTCGAGGCCCAGGCGCAGGCGCTGGCCGCGGCGGGCCTGCGCCGCGTCACCGTCAGCCTCGACAGCGTCGACCCCGAGGTGTTCTCGCGCATGAGCGGCGGCCGCGGCGACCTCGACCGGGTGCTGCGCGGCATCGATGCCGCGCGCGCGGCCGGCCTGGACCCGGTCAAGCTCAACGTGGTGGTGCAGCGCGGCGTCAACGAGGACGGGGTGCTGGACCTGGTCGAACGCTTCCGTGGCACCGGTGTGGTCGTGCGCTTCATCGAGTTCATGGACGTGGGCACCCGCAACGGCTGGAACCGGGAGCAGGTGCTGCCCTCGGCGGAGCTGCTGCGCCGCATCGGGGCGCGCTGGCCGCTGTCGCCGCTGCCGGGCCAGTACCGCGGCGAGACCGCCGAGCGCTACGCGTTCGACGACGGTGGCGGTGAACTGGGCTTCATCTCCTCGGTCAGCCAGCCCTTCTGCGGCGACTGCACCCGGGCGCGGCTGTCGACCGACGGCGCGCTGTACACCTGCCTGTTCGGCGCCAGCGGCACCGACCTGCGCGGCCCGATGCGCGAGGGCGCCGGCGACGCGGCGCTGCTGGAACTCATCACCCGCATCTGGCGCGGCCGCAGCGACCGCTACAGCGAGGTGCGCGCCGAGATCGACGGCCAGCGCGCGCGCAAGCGCATCGAGATGTACCAGATCGGCGGCTGAGGCCGCTCAGTCCGCGCCCAGGCGCTCGCGGAAGGCACGGATGCGCGCGGCGTTGGCGCCGACATCGCTGCCCCCGACCCGGGACATCGAACGCACGTCGACCCGGCTGCCGCCGTCCCCGGCGCGCACCCGGATCGATACATCGTCCTTGAAGCCGTACCAGAAGGTGGTCGCGGTGGCCTCGATGCGGCCCTCCCCGCGCTCGGCGGCGACGATCTCCCAGCGCATCGCCCGGGCCGCGGCCAGGGCCCGGTCGAAGGCGACCCCCGGATCGACGCCCAGACGGATCGGCACGATGTCCGGATAGGCCTCGCGCTGCGGTCCGGCCACCGCCTCGCCGGCGTGTGCGGCACCGTTGGGTGCGGCCTCGCGGGCGGCGCGCAGGGCCACCCAGCCCGGCGGCTCGTCGAGGTCGGTACTGATGTCGTGGATCGGCGGCACCGAACGCGCGGTCTGCAGGCCCTGCCAGGGAATCCAGGCCGTCACCAGGCCCAGGGCCAGCGCCAGCCCGCCCGCCACCAGGCCCTGCCGTCGCAGGCGCGGCCACAGCAGCACGACCAGGGCCAGCACGGCGGCGGCCAGGCCGCCGAACGCGGCCCAGCGCATGATCTGGAAGCCGGTCGGGAACGGCCACAACCCCAGGCGCACGCCGGGGCCGGACAGTGCCAGGGCGAACAGGGCCGCGAGGGCCAGGAGCAGGGGAATACGGTTCAGGCGCATGGCGGAGCCCGGTGCGAACGACGCCCCGATCTGACGCGAAGCCGGCGCACAGCCGGGTGATGAGGGCCCCCGACGCGCGGACCGTGACCATCGGGACACTGACTTCCGGCGGTTCCAGGCCCGCCGGCCGGTGGCCTAGGCTGGGGTTCCACGACAGTTCCCCGACGGAGGGCGCGCGGATGCCGGCAGCACGCGAGGTCGCCGAAGCCACCCCGGACCACCCCCGCCTGCGCTGGGCGGTCCGCAACCTGGGCCAGCCGCTGCTGCTGGCGACCGGGCTGCTGCTGTGGTGGCGGATGGGCTACAGCGAGGTCGCCGCGCTGGCCTCCATCGCGCTGGTGCTGGTGCTGATGGAGGTGCTCGAGCGCGTGGTCCCGGCGCGCCCGGCCTGGCGGCTGGGCGTGGTCGCGCGACTGAAGCTGCTGGGCCTGTACCTGGCCATCCTGGTGGTGACCGGCGTGGTGCTGGCCGCCTACGAGGCGGTGCTGGTGCCGGCGCTTTCGACGGTCCCCGGCTGGATGGGCGGCGACCCCTGGCCGGCACGCTGGCCGCTGCTGCTGCAGGTGGTGGTGCTGTTCTTCGCCGCGGACTTCATCTACTACTGGATCCACCGCGCCATCCACCGCTTCGGCTGGTTCTGGCGCCTGAGCGGCCACGGCGTCCACCACGCCTTCCACAACCTCCACGCGCTCAACGTCGGCAGCACGCACCCGTTCGAGGTGCTCTTCCTCACCCTGCCGCTGGTCGTGCTGGGCGCGGTGTTCGGGGCGCCGGGCGAGGCCATCGCCGGTGCCACCGTGCTGCTGGTCACCAACGGCACGCTGGCGCACGCCAACCTGGACATGGACACACCGGGGCTGCGCTGGCTGGTGACCACGGCCAACCAGCACCGCCGCCACCATTCGCAGGTGTTCGAGCAGTCCAACAGCAACTACGCCTGCAACGCGATCGCCTGGGACCGCCTGTTCGGCACCTACAGCGAGGGCCCGGTCGAGCAGACCGGCATCGGCCCCACCCAGCCGGGCTACTGGCAGATGCTGTGGATGCCGCTGCGCGAGCCCGCCGACGCCGACACCGCGGCCAGCCGCGCCCGCGCTCAGCGGTTGTAGAGCACCTCGCCCGGGCCTTCGAGCACGTAGCCGCCCAGCGCCCGGGCCTGGGCGGCGGCCTCGGCACCGGCGAGGCAGGCCAGCAGCCGCTGCACCTCGGGCTCGAAGGCGTCCCGGCGCGACAGCGCCAGGTCCAGGTGCTCGATGTGCAGCGGCACGAAGCCCAGCCCGAAGCGCCGCGCCATCGCCTCGATGCCCAGGCCGGCATCGGCCCGGCCCTCCAGCACGGCCAGGGCCAGGGCCTCCTCGCTGTCCACCGGTGCGCCGGCGGGCTGCAGCCGCCGCAGGTCAAGGCCGGCCTGCGCCAGCAACCGCTCCAGCAGCGCCCGTGAACCGGCGTCGGCACCGCGCAGGCCCACTCGCAGTCCCGGCCGCGCCAGGTCGGCGACGGTGGCCAGCCCCGAGGGGTTGCCCGGCGCGGTCAGCAGGCCCTGGCGACGGCCGGCGAAGCGCAGCAGCACCGCGTCCCCGGGGCTGGCCAGCGCCCGCACCGCGGCGCGGTTGGCGTCCGGACCGCCCTCGGCATCGGGCAGGTGCAGGGCCACGACCCGGGCCTGGCCGGCGGCCAGCCGGCGCAGCCCGTCGAAGCTGCCGCCGGGTCGCAGGTCCAGGCCACAGCCGCTGTGCGCCACCGCCCAGGCCAGCAGCGGGTCGTGGCTGCCGGCCACCACCGCCGGGGTGCCCGCCGTCGCGGGCCGCTCGCCCTGCAGGCCGGCCAGCACCCAGGCGTCGACCAGCCGGCGCGGGAACAGCCACTTGCCGGCCACCCGCGAACAGGGGATGCGCCGGGTGCGGACCAGCTCGTAGACGCTGCGCTCGCCCAGGCGCAGGCGCTGGGCGACTTCGGCGGTGGTCAGGTACTCCGGCTCCATGCGCGTATTCCTGCATGTGGCTGCGGATTCCGCAAGACCATGGGCCGATGGTGCCTTCACGAGGTCGCCGGATACTGGTCGTTCCACACCGCGGAACCCCGGATGGACGACTTCAGCCACGCCTTCGCCACGGCCTTCGGCCTGCTGACCGGCTTCGACCCGGGCCTGTGGCGCATCGTGGCGCTGTCGCTGCAGGTGGCCGCGACCGCGGTGCTGGTCGCCGCGGTGATCGGGCTGCCGCTGGGTGCGCTGCTGGCGCGCTACCGCTTCCCGGGCCACGGTCTGGTGGTCAGCGCCTGCAACGCGTTGATGGGCCTGCCGCCGGTGGTGGCCGGCCTGCTCGTCTACCTGCTGCTGTCGCGCTCGGGTCCGCTGGGCCAGTACGGGCTGCTGTTCACGCCCACGGCGATGGTGGTGGTACAGAGCCTGCTGGTGCTGCCGATCGTGGTCGCGCTCTCGCGCCAGGTGCTGTCGGGGTTGTGGGAGGAGTACGCCGAGCTGATGGCCTCGCTGCGCGCCGGTCCCTGGCGCAGCCTGTGGGCGCTGATCGTCGACGCCCGCCTGGGCCTGCTGACGGTGCTGCTGGCCGGCTTCGGCCGGGCCATGGCCGAGGTCGGGGCGGTGATGATCGTCGGCGGCAACATCGCCGGCCACACCCGCACCATGACCACCGCGATCGCGCTGGAGACCAGCCGCGGCGACCTGCCGCTGGCGCTGGGCCTGGGCATGGTGCTGCTGGTGCTGGTGCTGCTGGTGAACCTGGTGGCGACCTGGCTGGGCGAGCGCGTGCGGCGCGCGCAGGGGCTGGCGGCATGAGCGCCCTGCTGCGGCTGGAGGCGGTGGGCTTCGACGCCGGCGGGCAGACCCTGCTTGGCCCGCTGGACCTGACGGTGGATGCCGGCCGGCGGCTGCTGGTGCTGGGGCCCAACGGGGCCGGCAAGAGCCTGCTGCTGCGCATCGCCCACGGGCTGCTGGCGCCCAGCCGCGGGCGCCTGGTGGCCAACGGCGACGGCGGCGGACGGCGCCAGGCGATGGTGTTCCAGCACGCGGTGCCGATGCGTCGCAGCGTGCTGGCCGACGTGGTGTTCGCGCTGGCCTGCGCCGGGGTGGCGCACGGCGAGCGCCGCGCGCGCGCCGCCGAGGCCCTGGACGCCTTCGGGCTCTCGGCACTGGCCTCGCGCCCGGCGCGGGTGCTGTCCGGCGGCGAGCGCCAGCGACTGGCCCTGGCCCGGGCCTGGGCGCTGCAGCCGAGGCTGCTGTTCCTCGACGAACCGACCGCCGCCCTGGACCCGCGCGCCACCCGCGAGGTCGAGTCGGCGCTGGCGCGCTTCCATGCCGCCGGCACCGCCATCGTCATGAGCAGCCACGACCTCGGCCAGGCCCGCCGGCTGGCCGACGAGGTGGTGTTCCTGCACCGCGGCCGGGCGCTGGAGCAGGCCCCGGCGGAGGCGTTCTTCCAGGCCCCGCGAAGCGATGCGGCGGCGGCCTTCCTGAAGGGGGAGCTGCTGTGGTGAGGCGCATGCTGCGTGGTGTCCTGCTCGCCCTGGCGCTGGTTGCCGCTACCGCCGCCGCCCAGCCGCAGTCGATCACCCTGGCCTCGACCACCTCCACCGAACAGTCCGGCTTCTTCGCCGAGGTGCTGCCGAAGTTCCGCGCCGACACCGGCATCGAGGTCCGGGTGATCGCCGTGGGCAGCGGCCAGGCCTTCGACATCGCCCGCCGCGGCGACGCCGACGCGCTGCTGGTCCACGACCGCGCCGGCGAGGACGCCCTGGTCGCCGAAGGCGTCGGCCTGGACCGCCGCGAGGTGATGGTCAACGACTTCCTCCTCGTCGGCCCCGGCGGCGACCCGGCCGGTGTCCGCGGGGCCGCTGGCGTTGTCGAGGCGCTGGGACGGATCGCGGCCGGCGGCGCGGTGTTCGCCTCGCGCGGGGACGACAGTGGCACCCACCGCGCCGAGCGCCGCCACTGGGCCGCCGCCGGCATCGACCCGACGCGCCTGCCCGGCTACCGCGAGCTGGGCAGCGGCATGGGCGCCACCCTCAACACCGCCGCCGACCTCGGGGCCCATACCCTGACCGACCGCGCCAGCTGGGCCGGCTTCGGCAACCGCCGGGGCCTGGTCGAGCTGCTGGCCGGCGACCCGGCGCTGGTGAACCCGTATGCCAGCGTGCTGGTCGACCCCCGCCGCCACCCCCACGTGCGCCACGCCCAGGCCCGCGCCTGGCACGAGTGGCTGGCGTCGGAACGCGGCCAGGCGGCGATCGCCGCCTTCCGCATCCACGGCGAGGCCGTCTTCCGGCCGTCGGCGGGCGACTGATACCACGTGTGCCATCATTTCCGCCGACCGGGGCGAGGGAGGGCGCGGGCGATGGGGGCATGGCTACGGGGTGTCGCGGCGGCCTGCGCGCTGTGGCTGGCGGCCGCCCCCGGCATGGCGCGCGATGCGCCGGTGATCGCCGCGGCGGCCGACCTGCAGCCCGCCCTGGAGGAACTTGCCGAGGCCTTTCACCGGCGCACCGGGCACCGGGTCCGGCCCAGCTTCGGGTCGACCGGCAACTTCGCCCGGCAGATCCGCGCCGGCGCGCCGTTCGAACTGTTCATGGCCGCCGACGAGTCCTTCGTCCTCGACCTGCACCGCGACGGGTTCACGCTCGACGAGGGCCGGCTGTACGCGGTCGGGCGGCTGGCGTTGCTGCTGCCGCGGGACTCCGCGCTGCAGGCCGACGGCTCGCTTGCCGACCTGCGCGCGCGGCTGGCCGACGGGACGGTCCGGCGTTTCGCGATCGCCAACCCCGAGCACGCCCCCTACGGCATGCGCGCCGAGGAGGCGCTGCGCCGGGCCGGGCTGTGGGAGGCGATCCAGCCGCACCTGGTCTACGGCGAGAACGTCAGCCAGGCCGCGCAGTTCGCGCTGTCGGGCAACGCCGACGGGGGCCTGGTGGCCTACTCGCTGGTGCATGCGCCGCGGATGGCCGCGCGCGGCCGGCACGCGCTGGTGCCCGCCGACCTGCACGCCCCGCTGCGCCAGCGCATGGCGCTCATCCGCGGCGCCGGGCCGGTGGCCCGCGCCTTCCACGACTACCTCGACGAACCCGAGGCGCGCGCGGTGCTGGCGCGGCACGGCTTCGAGGTCCCCGGGGCGGACTGATGGACTGGACCGCGCTGTCGCTGTCGTTGCAGCTGGCGGCGCTCACCGCGCTGCTGCTGCTGCCGGTGTCGGTGCTGGGGGGGCGCTGGCTGGCCTGGAGCGATTTCCGCGGCAAGGGCCTGGTCGAGGCCCTGGTGATGCTGCCGCTGGTGCTGCCGCCCACGGTGCTGGGCTTCTACCTGCTGGTGGGGATGGGTGCGGACTCGCCGCTGGGGCGGGCGTGGACGGCGCTGACCGGCGGCGGCCTGGTGTTCAGCTTCCACGGCCTGCTGCTGGCCTGCGTGCTGGTCAACATCCCGTTCGCGGTGATGCCGGCGCAGCGCGCGTTCGAGGCGATCCCGACCGAGGTCCGCGACGCGGCGCGCTGCTGCGGCATGTCGCCGTGGCGGGCGCTGTGGCGGGTCGAGCTGCCGCTGGCCTGGCCCGGGGTGCTGACCGCGGCGGTGCTCAGCTTCGCCCACACCCTGGGCGAGTTCGGCGTGGTGCTGATGGTCGGCGGGTCGATCCCCGGCGAAACCCGGACCGTCGCGATCGCCATCTACGACCGCGTGCAGGCCTTCGACATGGCGGCGGCGGGCACCATGTCGGCGGTGCTGGTGCTGGTGTCGGTGACCACCATCGCGCTGACCTTCGCGCTGTCGCGGCGGGCCGGCCGGAGGCTGCGCTGATGCTGCGCGTGGCGGTGTCCGCGCAGCGGCCGGTGCCGCTCGACGCCCGCTTCGAGGTGGCCGCCGGCGAGCTGCTGGCCCTGGTCGGGCCCTCGGGCTCGGGCAAGTCGACCCTGCTGCGCGCCATCGCCGGGCTGTGGCGACCCCCGCAGGGCCGCATCGAGGTCGGCGGCGCGTGCTGGCTGGACGCCGCCGCCGGCCTGCACCGGCCGGCCCACCAGCGCCGGGTCGGGATGGTGTTCCAGTCCTGGGCCCTGTTCCCGCACCTCGACGCGCTGGGCAACGTCGCCGCGGCGATGCCCGGGGTCCCGGCGGCCGAACGCCGGCGGCGCGCGGCCGCACTGCTGGCCCAGGTCAACCTGCAGGGGCTGGAGTCGCGGCGCCCCTCGCAGCTCTCCGGCGGCCAGCAGCAGCGCGTCGCCCTGGCCCGGGCGCTGGCCCGCGAGCCCGACGCCCTGCTGCTCGACGAGCCGTTCTCGGCGGTGGACCGCGCCACCCGCGAGCGCCTGTACCGGGAACTGGCCGAGCTGCGCCGGCGGCTGACCATGCCCACCGTCCTGGTCACCCACGACCTCGACGAGGCGGTGCGTCTGGCCGACCGCATGGTGGTGGTCCACCACGGTCGCAGCCTGCAGGACGGCACCCCGACCGCGGTGATGACCCGGCCGGCGTCGCCGACGGTGGCGCGGCTGGTCGGGCTGCGCAACGTGTTCACCGGGACGGTGGACGGTGGCCGCCTGGACTGGAACGGCCGGCTGCTGGAGCTGGCCGCCGGGCGCGGCGGGGACGACGGCCCCCGCGCCTGGTGCGTGCCCGACGGCTTCATCGTGCTGCACCGCCGCGACCGGCCCTCGCGCGGCGAGCACGAGAACCCGGTGCCGGGCCGGGTCGCCGCCCGGCTGGACATGGGTCCGACCGCCCACCTGGACCTGGTGCCCGACCATGCGACCGACGCGGTGCTGCGGTTCTCGGTGCCGGTGCACGTGGCGCGTCGCAATGGCCTGGAGCCTGGCGCCGCGGCCACGGTCTCGCTGCTGGCCGAGGGCCTGCACCTGATGGACGCCGGCGGCGCCCCCGCCGAAGGTCGGCTTGCCGGGGCCGGCCCCGGGATGGAAGCATCCCGGGATGGATGAATCCGATCGCGCTTCGCTGACCGGGCTGGTGCTGGCCGGTGGCCGCGGCAGCCGCATGGGTGGGCTGGACAAGGGCCTGGTCGACTTCCGCGGCGAACCGCTGGTGGCCGGCATCGCCCGGCGGCTGGCGCCGCAGGTGGGCCGCCTGCTGGTCAACGCCAACCGCAACCTGGACCGCTACGCCGAACTCGGCTTCCGGACGGTGCCCGACCGCTTCCCGGACTTCGCCGGGCCGCTGGCGGGCATGGCCACCGGCCTGCACGCCCTCCACGCCGGCTGGCTGCTGTGCGTGCCCTGCGATTCGCCGTTCGTGCCGCACGACTACGCGGCGAGGATGCTCGGTGCCGCCCGCGCGGCCGACGCCGAGGTGGCCATGGCCACCTGCGACGGCCGGCAGCCGGTCTTCGCGTTGCTGGCACACCACCTGCGCGACGCTCTCGACGCCGCGCTGGCCGGGGGCGAGCGCAAGATCGACCGTTTCTTCGGCCGCCACCGGCTGGTCGAGGTCGACTTCAGCGACCGCCCCGACGCCTTCCTCAACCTCAACCGCCCCGAGGACCACGCCGCCCTCGAGGGCGCCGGACCGCCAGACCGATGAGCCACCCGCGTCCCGAGCTCGACCGCGAACCGCGCCAGCCCTGGCTGCTGGATGGGCCCGGGGCCGTCGATGCGCTGGCCGCCCACGTCCAGGCCTGTGCCGCGGCCCGGCCGGAGACGGCGGTGTTCGCCTTCCGCGTCGGCGTGCAGCCACGCGGCACCGACCCCGACCGCCTGGGCTACCGGCTGCTGGCCTGGCTGCGCGAGGTCGGTGGCCACGAGGAGCCGCTGCCGACCACGCCGGCGGCCATCGCCGAACGGGTTCCGAACTGGCTGGCGCGGGCGGCCTCGGCGCGGCCGCTGCTGGTCGCGATCGCCGGCCCGGCGCGGCTGCGGGCCGACGGCCAGGGCGGCTGGCCGCACTGGTGGCTGGACTGGCGGCCGCCGCGGGCCAGCATCGTCCTGGCCGACGACGACGCCGGGTTCGCCGAACGCTTCCAGGCCGGCGGGGGGCACGTGCTGCGCGTGGACGCGGCGGCCACGACGCCGTGGCCGGCGGCAGCCGACGCGGTCGAGGGCGCAGAGGGCGCCCTGATCGACGCGGGCTGGGCGCTGGCCGATGCCGGGCGCACGGCGGAGCTGCGGGCACTGCTGTGCGAGGCCGGGCAGCTGCCGCTGCTGGAATCCACCGCGCTGCGCTACGACGCGCACCGCTGGCTGCGGACCCTGGCCCCGGCATTCGGCGGCGCCGATGGCCTGCTGGCGCCGCTGCGCGAGTCGATCCAGGCCCTGCCGCCGGCGGCGCAGGCGCCGGCCTGGCTGGCCGCGGCGCGGCTGGTCGCCGCGGTCGACGACCAGGCCGACACCGGGCGCTGGATCGCACCGGCGCTGGCGCTGGACGCGCACGCGCCGGCGACGGCCCTGGCCGAGGGCACCCGGCTCATCGCCCAGGGGCGCCACGAGCAGGCCGCGGCGCTGGCCGAGGCGGCACTGCGGCACGGGGGTCCCGACGCCCGCGAGGCCGCGGCGCTGGAGCACCTGCGGGCGGTGGCCGCGGAATCCCTGGGCGACCTTTCCACGGCCCAGACGCTCTACACCCAGGCGCTGAAGGCCGCCGAGGACCAGCACGGCCCGCACGCGGCCGGGCTGCTGCCGCACCTGGCCAACCTGGCCGGGGTGCTGCAGGCCCGGCAGGACCCGGCCGCGGCCAAACCCTGGCGCGAGCGTGCCGCGGACGTCGCCCGCCGCGTCCACGGCAACGCCGACCCGCGCACCGCCGCCGCGCTCGACGCCCTGGGCGGCGTCGCCTACGGCATGGGCGATGCGGCCGCGGCTGCACGCCACTACCGCGACGCGCTGCGCGTGGCCGAGGCCGCCTTCGGGCCCGCGCACCCGGCGACGGCGGCGGCGCTGTCGAACCTGGGCGCGGCGCTGGATGCGCAGTCGGACTTCGCCGAGGCCGAGGCCGTGCACCGGCGCGCGCTGGCGATCCGCGAGGCCCGGCACGGGCGGGTCCACGAGGACAGCGCCGCCAGCCGCCACAACCTAGCCTCGGTGCTGGACCAGCGCGGGCGCCTGGACGAGGCCGAGGCCCTGTACCGGGAGGCGATCGAGGACTGGCGCCAGCTGGTCGGCGACGGTCACCCGGCCACGGCGACCTCGCGCAACAACCTCGCCGACCTGCTGGCCGGACGCGGCGCGCTGGCCGAGGCGGCGGCGCTGTACCGGGACAACCTGCACACCTTCAGCCAGCGCTACGGGGAACGCCACCCCCACGCCATCCTCAGCCAGACCGAACTGGGTGCCTGCCTGGGCCGCCTGGGCCAGGCCGCCGAGGCCGAGGCCCTGCTGCGGGAAGCGGTGACGCTGTCGGCCGAGGTGCTGGGCGAGACCAGCCTCGGCCACGTCGACGCCCTGTGCAAGCTGGCGGTCACCCTGCGCGAGTCCGGACGCGGCGACGCGGCGCGGACGCTGCTCGACGATGCGCTCGCCGCCCTGGAGCCGAAGCTGGGGGTCATCTCGCCGCGGATGCTGCGCCTGAAGAAGCAGCGCGAAGCGCTCGACGCCCCGCCACCGCAGCTGCATTGACCCGGCGCCGGCCCCGCCGGCGCGAGCACGCGCGTCGCCGCTGGGTCGGCCTTAACCTGAATAGCAACTGAATGATTTCGCGAAACAGGGCGAGACCGGCTTGCATTCTTGTCTCGGTGTTGTAGTCTACCAGCACACCACTTCACACCAACACGGAGACACCGCCATGACCTTCCTCGCCGCCATCGCCCGCCTCGAGTCCAACGCCACCCGCGCCGTCGTCAACGCCCGCGCCCTGGACTCCCTCTCCACCACGCCGCGCTACCGCGATCGCGACTTCGGCGTCGGCTACGGCCGCAGCGAAGGCTACGCCCGCAGCCACGGCCTGTGGAAGAGCGCCAGCCGCCGCTACTGCTGAGCGCCCGCTCCCTCCCGATGCCCTCCGGCGGCCCCGTGGCCGCCGGGCCGGAACATCCCGGCGCGGCCATCCCCGCCGACACGGTATGCTGGCGACGGTTCCACGCCTTCGACAGCCCCTTGCCCACGACGTCTTCCGCCGACCCGGCCCTGGGTCGCGCCCTGCTTGAACACCCCCACATCCTGCCGCTGGCCCTGATCGGCTGGCACCTGCTGTTCTGGGTGCTGGCGCCGCTGCTGGCCTACGGCATGGCCCCGCTGGACGCCATCGAGCTGCTGGGCTGGGGGATGGAGTGGCAGGGCGGCTACTACAAGCACCCCCCGCTGGGCCCCTGGCTGGGCGAGATCGCCTTCCAGCTCTCCGGCGGCCGCATCGGCAGCCTCTACGTGCTCGCCCAGCTCGGCATGGCCGCGACCCTGGCCTACGTGTGGCTGACCGCGCGCCTGGTCCTGGACCCCGCCCGCGCCGCGCTGGCCACCGCGGTGCTGGCCGGCAGCTACTTCCACACCGTGCTGACCCCGAACTTCAACATGAACACCCTGCAGCTGCCGCTGTGGGTGGCGCTGGGCTACCACGTGCTGCGCGGCCTGCGCGGGGCGCGCTGGCACTGGGTGGCGGCCGGCGCGGCGGCGGCCCTGCTGCTGCTGGCGAAATACTCCGGCGCCCTGCTGGTGGCGGTGTGCGGCCTGCTGGTGCTGTGCCTGCCCGAGGGTCGGCGGGCGCTGCGCGAGGCCTGGCCACAGGTGCTGCTGGGCATCGCCCTGGGCCTGGCCCTGCTGTCGCCGCACCTGCTGTGGCTGTCCAGCCACTGGCGCCTGCCGCTGGAGTACCTGGGCAGCTTCGACTTCCAGTCCAGGCCGGGCTGGCAGGCCCACGTGCTGGGCCCGCTGCGCTTCGGTCTGGTCAGCCTGGCCTCGCCGCTGTTCGCCTACGTCCTGTTCGCGCTGGTGCTGGACCGGCGCGTGCCCCGGCCCCGCATCGACCGCGACACCTGGGTGCTGCTGGCGCTGCTGCTGGGCCCGCTGCTGCTGGCGATGGCCTGGGGCGCCTTCAGCGGCAGCCGGCTGAAGACGACCTGGGCCTTCCCGTTCTTCAGCCTGGCCGGCGTGGTCCTGTTCCGGCTGCTGCCGACCCGGGTCGACGCCCGCGCGATGCAGCGCTTCGCGATCGGCCTGGCGCTGGTGACCCTGTTCATCGCCGGCGTCCACCTGGCCTACAAGACCGGCTCGGAGCGCTCCAAGACCCGTTTCGACGGGCCCGGCCTGGCGCTGGCCGTGCAGGCGCACTGGGACCAGGCCTTCGACACGCCGCTGCGCATCGTGGCCGCCGACCACATCCTCTCGGCGATGGTGTCGCAGTACGCGCCGGACCGTCCGTCGATGCTGGTGCACGGCGACTTCACCGTCTCGACCTGGCTCACGCCGGCGCAGCTGCAGCGCGACGGCGCCGCGGTGCTGTGCCGGGGCGAGTTCGCATGCCTGCGCCCGATCGCCGGCGAGGACCGGGAACCGATCGTGCTGGAGGTCGACGGCGAGCGTTTCAGCCTGTTCCTGAGGCCGCCGGCCGGCGACTGAGGCCGTGGCTCAGCGCGCCACCACGGCCAGCCACGGCCGCGCCGGGTCGCGCAGGCGGGCGACGAGGATGCGATCGATGCGCCCGCTCGCCGCCAGCGCGGCCCGGGCGATGCGTTCCCCGGCCGCCCGCGATGCCGCGTCGCCGGCCATGTTCAGCACCGGCACCACGCGGGCCTCGCCGGCCGACTTCAGCGCCGCCTCCGGGTGGGTGAGCAGGGCCACGTAGTCGGCTTCGGTGAGCGGGTCGCCGAGCGGGCGGCCGGTCAGCGCGGCGATGCGTTCGGGCCGGTGCGCGCTGCGTTCGTCCAGCGGCCGGCCCAGCGCCCGCAGCGACAGCACCGGCAGCAGCAGGTCCACGCGCGGTGGCAGGGCCGGCTCGTCGGCGGCCGGCGCCTTCACCCAGCGCATGCGCGCGCCATCGGCCTTGACCAGAGTGAGGGCGAAGCGGCCGTCGGCGTGCAGCGCCGGTACCGCCCCCGCCGCCAGGCCCTCGTGGCGCCCGGGCTTGCGCATCGGCCCGGCCGCAAACACGCGCGCGCCCGGGTGGCCGGCCAGCACGCGGCCCAGGTCCTGGCCGTCGCCGCCCTCCACGGTCGCCAGCAGCCCCGCGGGCGGTGGCGTGCAGCGGGCGGTGGCGGTCATCAGCAGCCGGCCGCGTCCGGCCGGCCAGGCCGCGGCGATGGCGTGCAGCACCGACTTCTTGCCGCCGGCGCCGACCGCGGCCACCAGCCCGCCGTCGACCGACAGCGCCTCGAGGATGTCCATCAGACCGGGTCCAGTGTCCGCGCGCTCACGCCGAGGATACGCGGCAGGTGCAGCGCCAGCGCCGTCCAGGTGTCGCCACGGTCGGGGCTGGCGAACAGCTGGCCGCCGGTGGTGCCCAGGTAGAAGCCGGGCCGCTGCAGGTCGCCGTCGCAGCCCAGCGCCTCGCGCAGCACGCTGACGTAGCACAGCGCCTGCGGCAGGCCGTGGGTGAGCGGCTCCCAGTGTCCCCCGGCGTCGCGGCTGCGGTAGACCCGCAGTCGGCCCTCGCAGACGGTGCGCAGTTCGCGGCTGTCGATCGGCACCACCAGCACGCTGTCGGGGTCGTCGGGCTCCCCGCACAGGGCATAGCCGAAGCCGCTGGGCAGCCCGGCGCCGATGTCGGTCCAGTGCCCGCCGCCGTCGTCGCTGCGGTAGACGCCGCCATAGCACTGCCGGTACAGGCGCCCCTCGCGCGCGGGGTGCCGCCACAGCCGGTGGATGTTGTGCCCGGTGGCGTGGTCGCCGGGCGGCCGGTTGGGCAGCGCCACGCCGTGGTTGATCGGGCGCCAGCTGGCACCGTCGTCGTCGCTGGCGAAGGCACCGCCGGCGGACACCGCCGCGTACAGGCGTCCCAGGCGCTGGGCGTCGCAGTGGACACCGTGCACCGAGAAGCCCCCGCGTGCCGGCTCCCAGGTGGACCGGCTGGGGTGGTCGTTGAGGCCGGCCACCGGCGCCCAGCTGGCGCCGGCGTCGTCGCTGACGAACAGGCCGGCCGGGTCGATCCCGGCGTACAGACGGCCGGGCCGGTCGGCCGGACCGGGCGCGATCGACCACAGCTGCCGCAGCCGGCTGCCGTGACGGCCGTCGGCATGGCGCGGGACCGCATCGAGCGTGGTCCAGGTCACGCCGTCGTCGTCGCTGCGGTAGAGGTGGCTGCCCCAGACCGGATGGTTGGTCACCGCGTAGCCCCGCCCGGCCACCCGCGGGTCCAGCCAGGCCTGCAGCACCTCCAGCCCCTGCAGCGCGAAGGCATCGTGGCGCCAGCTGCGGCGGTCGTCGTCGCTGCTGAAGCGGAACAGGCCCTTGGCGGTGGCGGCGAGCAGGACGGTGGTCGGCATCGGGCGCAAGTGTGGGCGGGACGCCGTGAGCCTAGTGCATCCGGCCCCCGGGGGCGCGGTCCGGCGGCCGGCTTCGACCAAAGCATGAGCCGCGCGGTGGCGATCACGCCGGGGCCACGCCGGCGCTGCGATACCATCGCGTGATGAGCCGCATCCTCGTCCAGGTTCCCCCCGCGCTGCGCGAGTTCACCGGCGGCGCGGCGGATCTCCAGCTCCAGGCCGGCAGCCTCGCCGAGCTGCTCGCGGCGCTGTCGTCGAGCCACCCGGCGCTGGCCGCGCGCCTGGTCGATCCCGACGGCGGCGTGCGTCCTTACGTGCACCTGTTCGTCGACCGCGAACCCATGCGCGCGGCTGACTTGCAACGGCCGCTGCACGAGTCGGCGGTGGTGTCGGTGATCCCGGCCGTGGCGGGGGGCTGAGCATGGCCGGCGACGTGCCCGAGCTCGACCCGGCCCAGGCCCTGGCGCGCCAGCGCGAGGGTGCGGTGCTGGTGGACGTGCGCGAGGACGGCGAGCGCGCCTCGGGCATGGCCGAGGGCGCGCTGGGCGTGGCCCGCGGCGCACTGGAGGCCGAGCCGGACCGATGGCTGCCCGACCCCGACCGCGAGGTCGTGCTGCTGTGCGCCAGCGGACGCCGTTCCCTGTTGGCCGCGCAGGCGCTGCAGGCGGCGGGCTACCGCCGCGTCGCTTCGGTCGCCGGCGGCACCGAACGCTGGCGCGGAGAAGGACTTCCGATGTCGGCGGCGACCGCCGACCCGGAGTTCCTGGAGCGCTATTCCCGGCACCTGCTGCTGCCCGAGGTCGGCCTGGCCGGGCAGCAGCGCCTGGCCGCCGCCCGCATCGTGCTGGTGGGCGCCGGCGGCCTGGGCTCGCCGGCGGCGCTGTACCTGGCCGCCGCCGGCGTCGGCCACATCCGCCTGGTCGACGACGACCACGTCGACCGCAGCAACCTGCAGCGCCAGGTCCTGCACACCGACGCGGGCATCGGCCGGCCCAAGGTCGAGTCCGGTGCGGCGGCGATGCAGGCGCTCAACCCCCGGATCACGGTGGAGCCGGTGCGCGCGCGCCTGTCCGCCGACAGCGTCGAGGACCTGCTGCGCGGCCACGACCTGGTCATCGACGGTTCGGACAATTTCGCCACCCGCTACCTGGTCAACGACGCCTGCGTGAACCTGGGCCTGCCGATGGTCTATGGCGCGGTGCACCGCTTCGAGGGCCAGGCCAGCGTCTTCTGGGCCGCGCACCCCGGCGGCCGCGGCTGCTGCTACCGCTGCCTGTTCCCGGAACCGCCGCCGCCGGAGTTCGCGCCCAACTGCGCCCAGGCCGGCGTGCTGGGCGTGCTGCCGGGCATCGTCGGGCTGATCCAGGCCACCGAGGCGCTGAAGCTGCTGCTGGGGCTGGGCGAGGGCCTGGCCGGGCGGCTGCTGCAGTTCGACGCGCTGCGGATGCGCTTCGACGAGGTCAGGCTGGTCCGCGACCCGGACTGCCCGGCCTGCGGGGCGCGACCGCGACTGAAGGGTTACCAGGACCTGCCGGCCGGCTGCTCCGCCGGCTGACACCGACGCCGGAGACCGCGTCGCCCGCACTGGGAGGACTGCGATGCGCCGCCGTGATTTCGTCGCCACCTGCACCGCCGGGGCCTGCGCGCTGGCCCTCGGCGGCGGTTGTTCGTCCGCATCCGGACCGCTGGTGCCACAGCGCTTCGGCCGCGTGCGCCTGGTCGATGGCGACGGGGCGCCGGTGCGGGCCTCGACGCTGGCGGTCGGCGAGAGCCTGGTCTTCCACTACCCCTACGTCTCCACGCCGGCGTTCGTGTTCCGGCTTGCCGCCCCGGTCGAGCCCGAGGCCGAGCTGCGCGACCGCGACGGACGCAGCTACCGGGCGCAGCCCGGGGTCGGGCCCGGGCGCAGCATCGTCGGCTTCTGCGCGATCTGCGTGCACCAGCTTTCGCACCCCAGCCCGCAGCTGACCTACATCAGCCTGCGCGAGCGCCTGCCCGGCGAGGCCGGCATCGCCCCGCACGTGATCAGCTGCTGCGCCCAGAACAGCCGCTTCGACCCCTACCAGGGCGCCCGCGTCATCGATGGACCCGCCGACCAGCCGCTGGCCTCGATCCTGCTGGAGCACGACCCCGCCGAGGACAGCCTGCACGCCACCGGACTGATCGGCGGCGTGGTCTTCCAGCGCTTCTTCGAGACCTTCGCCCGCCGCCTGCACATGGAGCACGGCGGGGCGGACGGGCCGGCCCGGCTCGCCCGCGGCGACGTACGCCTGCACCGGCTCCGGGACTACTCCGGGAACATCCTCAGCTGCTGACGCCGCAGCCTTCCAGGAAAGCCTCCATCGCCTCCCGGCCACCGGCGGTGAAGGCCGGCGCCCCCGCCTCGAGGAACTGCACCCACTCCAGCGCCACCGCACACAGGCGGGGATCGTCGTCGTGGTCGGAGAGGTGGCCGAACTGGGACATGCTCAGCACGTCCCAGGGCGCGACCTTGCGGATGGTGGCGAGGCTGCCGGCCAGCATGTCGCGGTCGGCGAACTCGCGTGCGATCAGCACCCGCAGCCAGTGCGCTTCCCAGTCGTTGGGCGCCATCTCCACCGCCTCGGCGGCGGCGACCAGCGCGCCGTAGAGGTCGCCCCGGAACACCTGTTCCCAGGCCTGCAGAAGGCGGTAGCTCTGGAAGGCCTCCAGCTCGCGGTCGCTGGCCGGCGCGCTGGCCAGGGCCTGGGCGGCCTGCTCGGGCTGGCCGAAGAAGGCGAAGTACAGCGCGGTGTCCAGCGCACGGCGCACGTCCCAGTGGCGCGTCGCCAGCAGGCCCAGCAGGTCGTCGCAGGCCTGCCCGCAGCCACTGCCGAGCTGCTGGGCGACCTCGCTGCGCAGGCGGGCGATGCGCACCGACACCCCGCGCTCGGGCTCCGGCCCGGCGCCGGGCAGGCGGAACTGCGAGAAGCCCTCGGCGTCCTCGTCGAACTGGTTGAGCAGGAAGGCCGCGCCGAGGTGCTCGTCGGTGCCGGCCAGCGGGCCCCGGCCCACCTCCTCGACGAAGGCGGCCAGCTCGCCGCGCATGCCCAGGGCGAAGGCGGCCTGGGACCAGGCCAGCATCCGGTAGCGGTCGCTGCGGCGGGCCTCGGGCCCCAGCGCCTCGACCCGGTCCAGCGCATCGCGCCATTCGCCGTTGGCCAGCGCCCAGCTGACCTCGTAGTCGTCGAGCAGCCCGGCCGGCAGCGCCGGGTCGCCGGCCAGGGCGTCGAGCCGGGCCCTCGCCTGGGCGTAGTTGCCGGTGCCGAAGGCCATGTCCAGCGAGAGCATGGCCAGCACCAGCGGCGAGGCCTCCTGCGCCCGCAGCTGGTCGAGGTAGTCCTCGGCGTCGGGGATGCGACCGGTCCACACCAGGTGCAGGCCCCGGCCCAGCTGCTCGGGCGGCGTGCGCGCATCCACCGGGATGCTGCAGTCCTCTTGCGGCAGGGTGTCGCGCTGGTAGCGGTCGACGCAGGCGATGAGGTCGGCCCGGATCGACGCCCAGTCGCGCTGGCCGTCGGCGACACCGGCCCGGGGTGCGGTGGCGGCACAGCCGGCCACGGCCAACAGGGTGATCAGCGCGAGGGCGGGTCGGAACATGGCGGTCCAGGACGTCGGTACGGACCTGAGACTGTAGCGGCTGGACCGCCGCGGCACCATGAAGGCTCAGCCGCCGCCGGCGGGCATCCCGGCACCGGTGCCGCGCACCGCCGCCAGGATCTCCGCCGCGGTGGCCCCGGCGTCGTTGGTGCGGCCGGGCTCCGCGCCGAGTTCCAGCAGCAGGCCCATCATCGCCTCGTCGCGCTGTTCGGCGGCGCGCATCAGCGGGGTGAAGCCGTACACATCGGCCTGGTCGACGCTGGCGCCGGCGGCCACCAGCCGTTGCACCAGCGCGGCCTCGCCCTTCACCGTGGCCAGCATCAGCGCCGTCCAGCCGTTGTGGGCGGCGCGGTCGGGGTCGGCGCCGGCCTCGAGCAGCCGCGAGACCACGTCGAGGTGGCCGGCGGTGGCGGCGAACATCAGCGCGGTGCCGCCGCGGCCGTTGTCGGCGTCGACCCGGGCGCCTTCCCGCAGCAGCCCGTCCACCAGGGCCAGGCGACCCTGCTGGGCGGCAAGCATCAGGGCGGTCTTGCCGGCGTGCTCGCCGTGCCCGACCCGGGCCTCGGTGTCGATGCCGCGCAGCGACACGGTGACCGGCTGGCCGGGCCCGGCCGCCAGCAGCGCATCCACCGCCGCGCTGGCGCGATCGTCACCGCCGCAGCCCACCGCCAGCAGCAGCGCCAGGGTCGCGGCAGCGACGGCGGCGCGGCCCGGGCTCATCGCTCCCCGAGCCGGGGCAGCAGGCTGACGAAGTTGCAGGGCTTGTGGCGGACGTCGAGCTGCGGCTGCAGGATCCGCTCCCAGCCCAGCTTGCAGGCCCCCGGCGAGCCGGGCAGGGCGAACACCAGGGTGCGGTTGGCCAGGCCGCCGATCGCGCGCGACTGGATGGTGGAGCTGCGGATGTCCTCGTACGACAGCATCCGGAACAGCTCGCCGAAGCCCTCGATGGTGGTGTCGAACAGCGGCACCAGGGCCTCGGGGGTGGTGTCGCGGCCGGTGATGCCGGTGCCACCGGTGCACAGCACCACCTGCACGCCCTCATCGGCGATCCACTGCGAGACCCGGGCCCGCACGCGGTAGATGTCGTCGGGCTCGATGCCGCGGTCGGCCAGGCGGTGGCCGGCGGCCGTGAGCCGGTCCACCAGCAGGTCGCCGGAGCGGTCGGTGTCCGGGGTGCGGGTGTCGGAGACGGTCAGGACCGCGATGGAGAGGGGGATGAAATCGGCGTCGCTCATCGGCTGGGTGTGTCCTCGGTGTCGTCCTCGGCCACGATACGGAAAACCGGGGTGGCGTCGTTGCGCCAAGCCTGCCCGGGGTCGATGCTGCGCACGTTCTCGCTGATCTCCTCGAGCACCACCTCGCGCTCCAGCGCGATCAGGTGGCCGGGGTCGCGGTCGCACAGCGAGGCGGCGTACTCGGCCTCCTCGCGCGCCCGCGGCAGGGCGGCCACCGTGCTCGGGGCGCCGTAGTGCTCGACCATGTAGGCGGCGATGCGCTCGACGATCTGCCGGAACTCGGTGTCGGTGACCTCCCCGACCGCGGCCAGCGTGCAGTGGCCGAAGCTCTCGGTCCCCAGGAAGCCGGAGCGGAAGGCATTGAGCCGCTTGCCGCGGAAGCCGGCCGGGTCGTCGTTGCTGAAGGTCCACAGGAAGCTGCCGGTGACCACGGGCTCACCGGCCCGGGCCGCGGCCAGGTAGACCTGGTCGTCGCTGTCGTCGAGGCGCACCGCGCGCAGGAACTTCATCGTGGCAGGGGTTCCGTGGTCGTGAAAGAAGACGGCCCCGTCGCCGGGGCCGCCGGGTGGAGCCAGCCCGGGGCCTCAGTGGGCGCCGGGCTGCGGCCTTGCGGCCGGTGGGGGCGTGGACGCGCCCGGGGTGGCGTTCGGGGGGGCGTTCGGGGCGCCGGCGACGCGACCCTCGCGCTCGAGCTCCTCCAGCCACAGGTCGTGGTGCTGGCGGGCCCAGTTCACGTCGACCTCGCCGCGGGTCATGCCCTCCAGGGCGCCCTCGGTGCCGGCCGTACCGATGTAGACGTGGCCCATCGCGAAGCCGATCCAGGCGATGGCGGCGATGGCGTGGAACAGGTGCGCGGTGGACATGGTGCTGCGCGCCTGGCCGAACTGCGGGAAGTTGAGCACGAAGCCGCTGATGACCACGATCAGGCCGAGGAAGAAGATGCCGCCCCAGAACCAGACCTTCTCGCCGCCGTTCATGAAGCCGGCCGGCGGGTGCTCGCGGCCGACGATGCCGCCGCCCTTGCGGAACCACTCCAGGTCGTGGCGGCGCGGGATGTTGTGCACCGCCCACTTCACCAGCATCAGCACCACGCCGATCGAGAACACCGGGCCGACGTAGTTGTGCACGTTCATCGCGATCACCGACCAGGCGGCGTTGCCGGTGTGGCCGAACAGCGGGATGAGCACGGTGCGGCCGAACAGCAGCGACAGGCCGGTGATGGCCAGCACGATGAAGCTGATGGCGGTGAACCAGTGCAGGGTGCGGTCGAACAGCGACCAGCGCGGCACCGTGACCCCGGCGCGACCGCCCTCGATGGGCTGCCGGCCCTTGATCAGGAAGAAGGCCAGCAGGGCCAGCGGCACCAGCACCAGGAACCAGCCGCCGATGTTGTGGATCGGGCCCTCGCGCAGCTGGCGCCAGTTCTGGCCGGAATTGTTGATCAGGGTGTTGACGGTGTAGGGACCGGTCTGGGTCGTGGTTCCGGCGCCGTCGGCACGGGCGTGGCGCCAGGTCTCCGAGCGCGGGTTGGGGCCGGCCGGGTTCCAGGCCGGCGGCAGCGGTTCGGCCTCCGCCGGGGGCGCGGGTTGCTGGATCGGCGCCGGCGGCGGGGCCTCCTGCGCCTGGGCGGTGGCGTGGTGGAGCAGGTAGCCGGCCGACGGCAGGGCCATCGCCAGCACCAGCATCACGACGATGGACCAGCCCATCGAGCGCCGTCGGCGCCCCAGACTGTCCGCATTGCTGCTGCGTGCCATGGCGTGGCTCCCCTATCGGTCGGTGTGGGCCAGGAGCGCGCGCTCCCTGAGCTTCTCCGCGCGCGCATCCGCCGCCTCCTGGGTGGCGCTGGGATCGCGCTCGCCCTTGTAGACGCCCGGTTCGTGGATGACGGTGTCGCCGCAGGCGGCAAGGGTGAGCACGATGGCGCCCAGGGCCACGGCCAGCACAGGTCGGATCTTCATGGTCGATGCCTCGCGTGTGTGTGGAACCGGCCCCGCGGCGCGGGGCCGGGCCGTGGGTGTCAGCCGATGCCCTGGCCGTAGGCGGATTCCCAGCCCCAGGTCTGCGGCCGGCCGCCGCGGCGCAGCAGGCGCCGGCGGTAGATGTCGGCGATCACGTCGCCGTCGCCGGCCACCAGGGCCTTGGTCGAGCACATCTCCGCGCACAGCGGCAGCTTGCCGTCGGCGATGCGGTTGGTGCCGTACTTGGTCAGCTCCGCCTCGGAGTGCACCGGTTCCGGGCCACCGGCGCAGTAGGTGCACTTGTCCATCTTGCCGCGGACGCCGAAGGCGGCCTGGCGCGGGTACTGCGGCGCCCCGAACGGGCAGGCGTAGAAGCAGTAGCCGCAGCCGATGCACAGGTCCTTGTCGTGCAGGACGATGCCGTCGGCGGTGGTGTAGAAGCAGTCCACCGGGCACACCGCCGCGCAGGGCGCGTCGGTGCAGTGCATGCAGGCCACGGAGATGGCCTTCTCGCCGGGGACGCCGTCGTCGAGCACGATCACCCGACGGCGGTTCACGCCCCAGGGCACCTCGTGCTCGTTCTTGCAGGCGGTGACACAGGCGTTGCACTCGATGCAGCGCTCGGCGTCACAAAGGAATTTCATGCGTGCCATGGTTCAGTCTCCTCGAGCGCGTCAGGCCGGGACCACGCGGCAGAGCGTGGTCTTGGTTTCCTGCATCATCGTCACCGCGTCGTAGCCGTAGGTGGTGGCGGTGTTGTTGGATTCGCCGCGGGTGTAGGGCGCGGCGCCTTCGGGGTACTTCTCCAGCAGGTCCTGGCCCTGGTAGTGGCCACCGAAGTGGAACGGCGTGAACACCGTGCCCGGTGCCACACGGCGGGTGACCATGGCCCGGATCCGGATCCGGCCACCTTCGGGACCCTCCAGCCACACCTCCTGGCCGTCGCGCACGCCGGCGTTGTTGGCGTCGGTGGGGTTGATCTCCACGAACATGTGCTGCTTGAGCTCGGCCAGCCACGGGTTGGAGCGGGTCTCCTCGCCGGCACCCTCGTACTCGACCAGGCGGCCGGAGGTGTGCACCAGCGGGAAGTCGCCGGAGTAGTCGGTGGCCTGCACCGAGGCCCAGCGGGTGGGCAGGCGGAAGAAGCCCTTGCGGTCCTGGTAGGTCGGGTAGTCGGCGACCAGGTCGTAGCGCGGCGTGTACAGCGGCTCGCGGTGCAGCGGCACCGGGTCCGGGAAGTTCCACACGTAGGCCCGCGCCTTGGCGTTGCCGAACGGGTGGCAGCCGTTCTGCAGGGCCACGCGGATGATCCCGCCGGAGGGGTCGGTGGTCCAGGCCTTGCCCTCGGCGGCGGTCTGCTCCTCCGGGGTCAGCTGGTCCCACCAGCCCAGCTGCTTGAGCAGGTCGGAGTTGAACTGCGGGTAGCCGTCCTCGATCGCCGAACCCACCGGGTAGGAGCCCTCGGCCAGCAGGTTCTCGCCTTCGTACTCGGTGCCGAAGTTGGCGCGGAAGCAGCCGCCGCCCTCCATCACGTGCCGGGAGGTGTCGTACAGGACGTGGGTGCCGGGGTGCTTGAGTTCCGGCGTGCCGTAGCACGGCCACGGCAGGCCGTAGGTCTCGCCGGCCAGCGGGCCGCCCTCGGCCTTGAGCGTGCGCACGTCGAAGGTCGCCTGGTGGGCCAGGTGCTCCTTCAGCCGCTCCGGCGACTGCCCGGTGTAGCCGATCGACCAGGCGCCGCGGTTGATCTCGCGCAGCACGTCCTCGATCAGCGGCTCGGTGCCGTTGACCTGGATGTTGCGGAACATCTCCTCGGCGAAGCCCAGCTTGCGGGCGAACAGGTAGGCGATCTCGTGGTCGGGCTTGTGCTCGAACAGCGGCTCGATGACCTTCTCGCGCCACTGCAGCGAGCGGTTGGACGCCGTCGCCGAGCCGTAGGTCTCGAACTGGGTCGTGGCCGGCAGCAGGTAGGTGTTGTCGGTGCGGTCGTGCAGTACCGCGCTGACCGTCGGGTAGGGGTCGATGACGACCAGCATGTCCAGCGCCTCCATCGCCCGCTTCATCTCCGGCAGGCGGGTCTGGCTGTTGGGGCCGTGGCCCCAGAACATCACCGCGCGCAGGTTCGAGCCCTGGGTGATGTTGGCCGGGTCCTCGAGCACGCCGTCGATCCAGCGCGAGACGGTGATGCCGGGCATGTTCATCGGCTTGATCATCGTGCCGCGGCCGTCGTCGTACTCGCGCTGGTCGAAACGCGCGGCCAGCCAGTCGTAGTCCACGCCCCAGACGCTGGTCCAGTGCCGCCAACCGGCCTCGGCGATCGGGTAGTAGCCGGGCAGGTTGTCCGGGTTCGGGCCCACGTCGGTGGCGCCCTGGACGTTGTCGTGGCCGCGGAAGATGTTCGCGCCGCCGCCGCTGACGCCGATGTTGCCCAGCGCCAGCTGCAGGATGTTGTAGGCGCGCACGTAGTTCGAGCCGATGGTGTGCTGGGTGCCGCCCATGCACCACACGAAGGTGCCGGGCCGGTTCTCGGCCATGATCCGGGCGACCTCCAGGGTCTGCTCGCCGGTGACGCCGGTGACGCGCTCGACCTCCTCGGGGTTCCAGCGGGCGATCTCCGGCCGCACGCGGTCGAAGCCGAACACGCGCTGGGACAGGTACTCGCGGTCCTCCCAGCCGTTCTCCAGGATGTGCCAGACGATGCCGAAGATCAGCGCCACGTCGGTGCCCGAGCGCATGCGCACGTAGTAGTCGGAGTGCGCGGCGGTGCGGGTGAAGCGCGGGTCCATGACCACCAGCTTCGCGCCCTGCTCCTTGGAGCGCAGGATCATCTGCATCGCCACCGGGTGCGCCTCGGCGGCGTTGGAGCCGCACATGACGATGCACCTGGCGTTGAGGATGTCGTTGTAGCTGTTGGTCTGGGCGCCGTAGCCCCAGGTGTTGGCGACGCCGGCCACCGTGGTGGAGTGGCAGATGCGCGCCTGGTGGTCGCAGTTGTTCGAGCCCCAGAAGGCGGCGAACTTGCGCTGCAGGTAGGCGCCCTCGTTGGAGGCCTTGGAGGAGCCGGCGAACCAGACCGCGTCGGGACCGGACTCCTCACGGATGGCCAGCAGGCGGTCACCGATCTCGTCGATGGCCTGTTCCCAGCTGATCCGCTGCCATTCCCCGGCGACCTTCTTCATCGGGTACTTGGTGCGCCGCGTGCTCATGCCGTGGTAGCGCAGCGCCGCGCCCTTGGCGCAGTGCGCGCCGAGGTTGATCGGGCTGTCGAAGTTCGGCTCCTGGCCGACCCACACGCCGTTCTGGACCTCGGCGATGACGCCGCAGCCGACCGAGCAGTGGGTGCAGACCGTCTTCACGCGCTTGATCTCCCCGCGCGGGTCGTACACGGTGCGCGTGCCGGTCCGGGCCTCGGCCCGCCGCACGAATCCGGTCGGCATCAGCCCCAGCGCCACCGCACCGCCCGCGGCCAGGCCCGATCCCTGCAGGAAGCGTCGCCGGCTGATGCTCCGTCCCAGCAGGCCCGTGGCCACCGCCTTCGCGGTGCCGCCGTTCTTCTTGGTCAGTTTCATGTCGATCCTCTCCTGGCCTCTGCGTGCCGGACTGCCCCATTCGATCCCGGGGTGCAGGGCCGGTGTGGTGCGTGTTCAACGGGGCGCGGCCGTGCGCCAACCGTGGAGGGGGAAAATCAGAAATCCGCCATGCGGTAGTAGCGTTTGACGTGCTCGCTTTCGCTGTAGCCGGTGTCCGGCTCCGGGCCGGGTGCGGCCGCAACGGCCGCCTCGTCGGCGGCCTGGGCCCCGGCCGCCACCAGTCCCGCGCCGGCGGCGCCGACGAGTGCGGCACTGCGGCGCAGGAAGGTGCGTCGCGGCAGGTCCTTCTCACTGTGCTGGGTCGTGTTCATCTGCTCCACCTCGTGTGTCGGGCGCCGGTGCTCAGGCGAGCATCGACAGGTACTGCTCGTCCAGAGCGACGAAGGCCGAACCCAGCGCCGCCACCGACCGGTAGGCGTTCGCGGCTTCGGCCCGCTCAAGGTCCCTGAAGAACTTCGGCAGCCATGCCTGGACATGCGCGCGGAAGAACTCGCGCTGCCCCTCGATGCTCATGTCCGGATCCTCGGCCAGCAGGGCGAGGGTCTCGCACACGGCCGCGGCATGGTCCTCGGGCTCGCCGCCGTCGGGATCGCGCTCGATGCCCAGCATCGCCAGCGCCCCCCGGAGGTTCGCCAGCGGCCGGTCCATCACGCGGCCGGTGATGTACCAGGAGGCATACGGCGACAGCTCGCCCTCGCCCAGGCCGATGAACAGGGCGCCGTACTCGCGCTGCCACTGCCGGGCGTCGTGAGTGGACGCCGCCTCGTGCAGCGCCGCCCAGGCCCGGTCGATCGGGCGCTCGCCGCCGCTGGGTTCGATCGAGGCGGCCAGCCGGTCGAGCAGGTCCTGCGACGGCGCATCGGTCAACAGGTGCGCCAGCAGCCGCCAGGTCGAGGCGCGCAGCTGCTCGGGTTCGTGCGCGGCCACCGGGTCCACGTGGGCCACCGCGCCTTTCATGCCGCACCCCGGTCGTTGTCGCGGAAGCGCGCGATGTCCGCGCGCATCACGTCCTTGACCCGGCAGTCGCCGCACATGCGCAGGCGCCGCTGGGCCGCCTCGTCCGACCACAGGGCGTGGCCCTGCAGCCGCGAGAGCATCTTCTCGATCACGCTGCCGGTCGCGAACGGCGTGCCGCATTCCACGCAGGCCAGCGGGGCCTCATCGTGCAGCACCCGCGGCGCGCGGCGGCCGGCGAGGTCGAAGGTGTAGCGCGCCTCCAGGGTGATCGCCGACTCCGGGCAGGCCTGCTCGCACAGGCCGCACTGCAGGCACAGGTCCTCGGTGAAGTTCAGCTGCGGCATCTCGCCGCCGTCGCCCAGCGCATGGCTGGGACACACCGACACGCAGCCCATGCACAGGGTGCAGGCGCCGGCGTCGACCCGGACATCGCCGAACGGCGCCCGCGCCGGCAGCGGCACCGGCGAAGCGGAGGGCGTGCCGCGCGCGACCAGGCTGTCCATCGCCAGGCGGATAGTCGCCCGCTTGTCGTTGTGGGTCTGGAAGGCGGCGGGCTCGCCGGGCACCGGGCGCACCTGCGAGCGCGCCCAGCCGGCCAGGGTCTGGGCGTCGATGCAGGTCACCGCCGAGGGGTCCAGGCCCAGGCCCGACAGCAGCCGGCGCGCGGTTTCCAGCTGCAGGTCCAGCGTCTGCCGTTCGTGCCCGCGCGCCCGGGCGGGCAGGTAGACGCCGACGCTGAGGGCACCCATGGCGATCGCGGCCAGCCACACGTCCAAGCCACCGGCGGTGACCTCCTCCAGCTGCACCGGCAGCACGTCGGCCGGCAGCTCGCCGGCGCGCGCGCGCAGCTCGTCGTGGCCGTGCTCGAGGTCATGCAGCAGCAGCCGCGGCGGCGGTCCGCCGGCGCCGCGCCAGGCCCGCAGCATGGTGCGGATGCCGGCAAGCAGGTCGCGCGGGGCGGGGTAGGCGTAGCGGATGGCCCCCGACGGGCACACGGTGGTGCAGCCGCCGTCGCCCTGGCACAGGTAGGGGTCGACCTCGATGCGCTCGCCCAGCGAGGCGATGGCACCGGTCGAGCAGGCGTCGATGCAGCGGGTGCACCCCTTCAGGCCGCTGCGGCCGTGGGCGCAGATCGACGCGTCGTAGGCGAAGAAGCGCGGCTTCTCGAATTCGCCGACCAGCTCCGGCAGCTCGGCCAGCGCCGCGTCCAGGCCGGCCCGGTCGCGCGGATGGAAATAACCCAATGGCGGGCGCGCGACCGGGAAGGCCGGACGCTCACCCAGGTCGAGCACCAGGTCGAAGACCGGGCGCGGGGACACATACAGGGCGGCGAGGTCGACATCGCCCCCCTCCGGACCCGGCAGCAGCGCCTTGAACGCCCCGAGGTGGCCGGTGAGGCTGGACAGCCGACCCCGCAGGAAGGCCGGGCCTTCGTCATCGGAAGCGTCCGGGGGCGGCGTGTCGCCGGGCGGCGCCAGCACCACGCGGCGCATCGTGTCCGGCAGGGCAAGCGCGGCCGGCCAGGCCGTCTCCACCGGACCGATGACCAGCACCGCGCCATGGGATCGGTATTCCACCTGCGAGGTCGCCTCGACCTCGACCGCGGACAGCGCCTGCAGGGCCGCCGCCCGGGGGCCGTCGGCTGCATCGCCCGCCCAGGGCCAGTCGCCATAGGCGATCGCTGTCGCGTCTTCGGTGGCTGCTGTGCTCATGGCTACCGTGTGTGCGTTGACTTCCCGATTACAGACCCGGGGACGTTACTCCGCAATACAGGCTGCGTCGGGGAACGTGAGCGCGCCGCATAGACCGCGTGAACGTGGCCGGCCGCCACCGGACGGCGCGCGCGGAAACTCAGCCGTGGCGCGGCTTTCCGGCCGGGTCGGTGTCCGTCCCGGCAGGGCCTTCGACTTTGGTCGAAGCCTGCGGATTGCTGCCCTGCAACAGACCCTGGTCGGGCCGCTGTTGCGCGGAACCGGCGTCGTCGGCGGCCGGTGGCTGGACCCGGTCGCCGGTATCGGCCGACGCGTCGGGCGCGGCGGCCAGGCTGTCGGCCGCGGCGTCGTCGGCGCCCGCCGACTCGGCCAGCTTGCGCGCGGCGCGTTCGGCATTCACCGCGATCTGCCGCGCCATGTCGTGGGGTACCACATCGCCCAACGGGGTGAAGTTGGTGTAGTCCTCGGCGTACTCCGCGCACAGGCACACGACGTTGTACCTGGGGTTGGCGAACAGCCGGCGCATCGCCTGGCGGCGCAGCGATGGCGAGATGCGCCGGCCCATGAAGGCGCTGAAGTCGTCGTCGGGCCCGAGGCTGTCGATCGGCGGCAGGTCGGCATCGACCAGTTCGTCGATCGGCTTGCCGGTGCGCGCGTCGATCCGGGCGGTGGCCGGCGGTGCTTCCGGGGCGCCCGCCGGTGCGGCGTCCCCGGCGTCGGCATCGGCCGCGGCCCCGGTGACGCCAGCCGGGTCCTGCGCCGGCGCGGGCGCCTCGCCGGCGCGACGCCGCAGCAGGCGTCGCAGCAGCGGCTCGCCCTCGCGCGTGGGCTCAGTCGCCACCGCGACCCTCCCGCCGACGCCGCCCCTTGCGCTCCGGCGGCCGGTAGTGGGTCCGGGTGAACTCCGCGACCTGCACGCCGACCTCCGGGGGCATCGGCACCGAGACCACGTGTTCGTCGGCGTCGCGCAGCTCGGTGGTGTCCAGGGCCTGGGCCTCGTCGAGGCTGGCGGTCACCTGCAGCGGCTCGGCGCCGGTGTCGGCGTCGAAGCGCAGCACCACGAACAGGCGCGGCACCTCGTTGTTGAGGTTGAGCACGTAGTCGGCGGCGCGCAGCGGGTCCAGCCGCAGTCGCAGGCCGCGGAACAGCAGGTGGCGCCCGTGCTCGTCCTCGCGCAGCAGCTGGCGCTGCCGCTCGCCGCCGAAGGCGCCGCCGGAGAGGATGCCGCTGAGCCGCCAGTCGGCCAGGCGCGTGCCGGGCAGGCGCACGTGCATGGCGACGGCGACCGGGATGCCGGCGCCGCCGAGGTTGATGCGGCCGGGGAAGGCGGTGCTCATGGCCTCACTCCAGGTCGAGGCTGCCCTGGATGCGATGGACCAGGCCCAGCGCCGGCACCTCCAGCGTCATCGTCGCCTCGAGGCTGGCGCCGGCGCCCAGGGCGCCCTTGTCCGCAGCGGCCTGCACGGCCTGCTCGATCTCGCGCTGGGAGGTCACGCCGACCTGCTTGAGGAACTTGCGGATCTGCATGTTCAGTGCATCGGGATCCATGTCCGGCTCCGGGGTGATGTGCTTTCATCTTAGACCCCGTCCGCCGTGCATTGGAGTGAAGACCTTGGTCGAACCCCGCCCCCCCGCGTCCGCCGACGACTGCAGCAGCGGGCATGCCGGACCCGCGATGCCGGTGGCGGCCGCGCGCGAACGCCTGTGCGCCCTGGTCCAGCCGCTGCACGACACCGCGGAGGTGCCGCTGGCCGAGGCCCTGGGCCGCGTGCTGGCCACGGACGTGGCCTCGCCGATCGACGTCCCGGGTGCCGACAATTCGGCGATGGACGGCTACGCCTTCGACGGGGCGGCGCTGGCGCCCGGCCTGCGCCTGCGGGTCGTGGGCACGGTCTACGCCGGCCATCCCTTCACCGGCACGGTCGGCCCCGGCGAGGCGGTGCGCATCTTCACCGGCGCCCCGGTGCCCGCCGGCACCGACACGGTGGTGATGCAGGAACATGTGCACGCCGAAGACGCGGTGGCCGAGCTGCGGAAGCTGCCCGCCCGCGCTGCCAACGTGCGCGCGGCCGGCGAGGACATCGCCCGCGGCGCCACCGTGCTGGCGGCGGGCACCCGGCTGGACGCCGCCGGCCTGGGGCTGCTGGCTTCGGTGGGCTGCGACCGGGTGACCGTGGTCCGCCGGCCGCGGGTCGCGGTGGTCGCCACCGGCGACGAGCTGGTGCCGCCGGGACAGCCGCTGGGCCCCGGACAGATCCACGACTCCAACTCGACCACCCTGCGGGCGATGCTGCAGGGCCTGGGCGCGGACGTGCTCGACCTGGGCCACTGCGGCGACGACCCGGCGAAGCTCGAAGCGGTGTTCACCCGCGCTGCAGCGGAATGCGACGCCATCGTCAGCTCCGGCGGCGTCTCGGTCGGCGACGCCGACCACGTGATGCCGTTGCTGGCGCGGCTGGGCGAACTGCACCTGTGGAAGGTGGCGATGCGGCCCGGGCGGCCGCTGGCCTTCGGCCGGATCGGCGGGGCCTGGTTCTTCGGCCTGCCCGGCAACCCGGTCTCGGTCATGGCCACCTTCCACCAGATGGTGCGGCCGGCGCTGCAGCGGCTGATGGGCATGGCGCCGCGCCCGCCGCTGACGCTGGCGGCGCGACTGCTGGAGGACCTGCGCAAGAAGCCCGGGCGCACCGAGTTCATGCGCGGCATCCTCGGCCACGACCCCGACGGCCGCCTGGTGGTGCGTTCGGCCGGGCGCCAGGGCTCGGGCATCCTCAGCTCGATGGCCCGGGCCGACTGCTTCATCGTCGTGCCGCAGGACGCGTCCGATCCGCGTGCCGGCGACACCGTGCAGGTGCAGCCCTTCGACGGCTTCGTGCGCTGAGGCCGTCAGTCGGCGCCGCCGGCGTTGCCGTTGCAGCTGAAGTTGACCTCGTGCTGGGTGCCCTCCGGCCCGGACCGGAACGCGTACTCGCCGCCCAGGGCCAGCACGCGGGTGCGGATGCCGCCCAGGCCCAGGCCCTCGGCGGCCTGCGGCGACATCCCGGCGCCGTCGTCGCTGAGGGTCAGCAGCACCCGGAACACCTCCGGCCGGTCGTCGCGGCCCACCCACAGGCGCAGCCGGAAGGTGCCGGCCCGGGCGTGCCGGACGCAGTTGGTGATCGCCTCCTGGACGATGCGGTAGATCGCCGTGGTCGCGTCCTCGTCCAGCGCGTCCACGTCACCGATCAGCGAGGTCTCCAGGCGCACCCCGGCGTCGGCCAGCAGGTCGCGCAGCGGGCCCTCGGTCAGCGCGCGCTGCAGGCCGTAGGCGTCGAGCACCGCCGGGCGCAGCTGCCGCAGCACCCGCCGCAGGCTGTCGTGGATCTGGGTCACCTGCAGCCGCAGCGAGCCCAGCAGCGCCTCGGTCTCGGGTTCGCGCCCGCGCTTCTGGGCCAGGCTCAGCCGGGTGGCCAGCGCAGTGACCGCCTGGCCCAGCTCGTCGTGCAGTTCGGCGGCCAGCTCGCGCTGGCCCTGTTCCTGCACCCGGCTCAGCCGCCGGGCCATGTCGCGCATCTGCGTGGTCATCGAGGCCAGGGCGCGGTTGGAATCCGACAGCGCCCGGTTGCGCTGCGCCAGCAGCGCGTGGCTGTGGCGCAGGGCGGTGATCGCCGCGCCCAGCACCAGGGCGCTGACCGCGGTCGCGGCCAGGCCGATCTGCACCGGGACCTGCGCGATCGCGCCGGGTTCGACCCGGAAGCCCAGCTCCAGCACCAGGCCGATGGCCGCCGTGCCCACCGCCGCCCCGACCCAGCCGTGGCGGAAGGCCAGGTACAGCAGCGGGGCGAAGCTGAGCAGGTAGCCGAAGATCATCTGGTCCTCGTGGCTGACCAGCAGCGCGGCGGTCAGCGCCGCGGTCGGCAGCAGGCACAGCAGCACGTCGCGGACCAGGCGCGGCCACGGCAGCGGGTCGCGCGTGCCCACGGCGACGAAGACGATCAGCGGCGCCAGCATCAGCTGGCCGGCGAGGTCGCCGAAGAGGTGGCCGAAGGCGCCGGCCATGCCCGGCGGCTGGACGCCGGCGGGGCCGTGCAGGGCGCTCACCAGCGGGGCGACCAGCAGGGCACCGATGACGCCGGCCCCCAGCATCCGCGCCATCGCCAGCGGGGAGTCCGGCGGGCCGGGCGGGTTGCCCTGGCGCAGCAGCAGCACCGCGGCGGCGTACATCAGCCAGGGCAGGAACACCAGCGCGGCCAGCGTGGGCACGTCGAGGATCTCGCCGGCGAAGGCGTTGATGGCGGCGATGGCGACGAAGTCCGCCAGCGCCAGCCAGCCCCAGTGCCGGCGCGGGGCGATCCACAGCGCGCCCAGGCGCAGGCCGGCGGGCAGGAACCAGACTTCGCGGGCAAACTGGTACAGCGCCACCCAGGCGAGCAGATAGGCGAGAATCCACAGGCCCAGCCTGATCCGCTCTTCCGATGACGTCATTGCGTGCACGGCCATGAATCGTTCCGAATCAATCCCGGTCACCCGGGTCGCCATCTGCGACGACCACCCCATCGTACGTGAAGGCTTCCGCCAGCTGATCGAGGCCGACGGCACCATGCTGGTCGAGCGCGAGTTCGGCACCGTCGCCGAGGTGCTGGCCGAGGGTGCGCTGCGCGGCATGGACGTGCTGGTGCTGGACCTGTCGCTGCCCGACGGCGAGGGGCTGGAGGTGCTCGACGCCGCGGTCCGCGACCACCCGGCGCTGAAGGTGGTGGTGCTGAGCATGCACGACAGCCCCTCCTTCGCCCGCGACGCGCTGGCCCGCGGCGCCAGCGGCTTCGTCTCCAAGGGGGCCGGTGCCGACGAGCTGCCCGCCGCCCTGGCCGCGGCGATGCGCTGGGAGGTGTACCTGAGCACCGGCCTGGCCGAGCGCCTCGCCGAAGACGGCGGCGGCCAGGCGGACGCCGGCGCCGACACCAACCTGCCGGCCCTGACCGCGCGCGAGCACGCGGTGTTCGTGCGCCTGGCCCAGGGCGAGTCGGCTTCCGAGATCGCCCAGGCGCTGGGCATCAGCAAGAAGACCGTCTACAACCACCGCCTGTGCGCGATGCAGAAGCTGGGCGCCCGCTCGCCGGTGGAGCTGCACCAGATCGCGCGCCGGCACGGGCTGATCGGCTGAATCGCCGGCCCGGAAAAGCGGAAGGCCCGATCGGGAACCGACCGGGCCTTCACTTCCATGCAGAGCGCCCTCCATGGCGCGCGGGGCGAGGCCCCGTATCCCTTGCGACGTTGGCGGGGTCCACGCTCCCTTCCACCGTCGAGGGCATTTCTAAAGACCTGTTTTCGGGATTGGTATCAGACAAAGTCCCAGATCAACCTGAACGGACCCGGGAATCCGGGCACCGCCCCCGCCGCGCCGGACGTCCTTCCGAAGCCCGGGCGCGCTGGCTATAATCCCGTGTCTTTTCCAAGCCCGGGCGTCGTGCCCGGGAACCAAGGTGGTTTACGTGCGCAACACCGACCTGACCTTTCTGAAGAACTTCACGCTGGTCATCATCGGCCTGGCGATCCTGGCGGCCCTGCTGATCGTCGTCGCCCTGATGATCCACAACCGCGCGCCGACCGAGCCCAGCCCGATCGCCGAACAGCGCGTGCTCGACCGCCTGACCCCGGTCGGCGGCGTGTACGCCGGTGAAACCGGCGCCGCGGCCATGGCCGCCGCCGCCGACGCCGCGCGCGCCGCGGCCGCCAGCCAGGTCGCCTACGGCGGCACGCTCGACGGCGGGGTGATCTACCAGCAGCTGTGCGGCGCCTGCCACACCTCCGGCGCCGGCGGCGCCCCGCGCATGGTCCGCGCGGAGTGGACCGACCGCATCGCCCAGGGCATGGACGTGATGGTCCAGCACTCCATCGACGGCTTCCAGGGCGACTACGGCATCATGCCCCCCCGCGGCGGCAACCCGGCCCTGACCGACGAGCAGGTCGAGGCGACCGTGGTGTGGATGGTGGACAACCTGCAGTAAGCCCGCGCGGCAGGCCCGCCCTGCCCGCACCCTTGCGACATCCGACGCCGCCCCCGGGCGGCGTCTTCGCATCCGGAGCCCCCAGCCATGCGTGCCATCACCCTGCCCGCCCTCCTGCTCGCCGTGCTCCTGGCCGGCTGCGACCGCACCCCGGTCATCCACGAGCCGCCGCTGGACTGGTCGGTGTACGCCGGCCGCGAGGTCCGCGTCGAGGCCGCGCTGGTGGTCAGCGGCAGCAGCGGCCTGCACCGTTCCGGCGAGCTGGTCACCGGCTTCGAGGGCCGCCTGCACCAGCCCACCGAACGGCACCCCCCCGGGCCGGGTGCCGATGCGGTTGCCGGCCGCAACGCGCTCAACCGCCTGGTCCTCGACGACGGCCGCGAGGCCGGCGCCACCGGCTACCCGGAGTGGCTGCCCGAGGCGCCCACGGCGGATGCCCCGCTGCGCGCCGGCAGCCGGCTGGGGCCGGTGACCGGCATCGTGGTCGCGCACCGCGGCGAGTACCGGCTGCGCCCCACCCGGCCGGTGGTCGTCGTCGAACAGGCCCCGCGCCCGGCGCAGCCGCCGCGGGTCGAGGGCGGCCTGCGGCTGGCGGCGATGAACCTGGAGAACCTGTTCAACGGCGACGGCCGCGGCGGCGGCTTCCCGACGCCACGCGGCGCGGCCAGCCACGAGGCCTACCTGCGCCAGCAGGCGCGCCTGGTCGCCACGCTGCAGGCCCTGGACGTCGACGTGGTCGCGCTGAGCGAAGTCGAGAACGACGGCATCGGCCCGGAGACCGCGCTGGCGCAGTTCGTCGATGCGCTCAATGCCGCCGGCCCGGCCACCGACTGGGCCGCGGTGGCCGTGGACGGCCCCGGCACCGACGCCATCCGGGTGGCCCTGGCCTACCGCAGCGACCGGGTCGAGCCCGTCGGCGAGCCGGTCGCCAGCGACGCGGCGGCCTTCGCCTGGGGCAGCCGGCCCCCGCTGGGCCAGGCCTTCCGCGCCCGCGACGGCGGCGCGCCGTGGCTGGTGGTCACCACCCACCTCAAGTCCAAGGGCGGCTGCCCCGATGCAGGCCACCCCCATGCGGTCGCCGGGGACCGCGACCGCGGCGACGGCCAGGGCTGCTGGAACGCCCGCCGGGTCGCGGCCGCAGCCGCGATGGCCGACTGGCTGGACAGCGACCCCGCCGGCATCGGCAGGGAAAACGCGGTCATCCTCGGCGATCTGAACAGCTATGCCCAGGAGGATCCGCTGCGGCTGCTGTACGAGCGCGGCTGGGTCGACGCCCTCACCGCCGCCGGCCTGGAGCAGCCCCATTCCTACGTCTTCTGGGGCCTGGCCGGCCGCCTGGACCACGCCCTGGTCCGGGCCAGCCGCGCCGACCGCCTGCGCGGGGCAGCGGTGTGGTCGATCAACGCCGACGAACATGACGGCTTCGGCTACGAACATGACGACAGCGTCGACGTCTGGCGAAGCTCCGACCACGACCCGGTGCTGATCGGCCTGGAACCGTGACCGGCGACCGCTGAAGCGGTCCCGGCGCCTCGGTTACACTGGCGCCCCTGCCGCAGAGACCCTGCCCATGAGCGAGTCCCCGGAGCGGTTCCCCAGCGAGGCCGGCACCGTCTTCATCGACGGCCCCGCGGGCCGCATCGAAGCCGCCGTCGACCTGCCCGAGCCCGACGACGCCGTCGGCGCGGTGGCGATCATCTGCCACCCGCTGCCGATCGAGGGCGGGACGATGCACAACAAGGTCGTCACCATCGTCGAGCGCGCCCTGCGCGAGTCGGGCCTGAAGACCGTGCGCTTCAACTTCCGCGGCGTCGGCGAGTCCGACGGCGAGTACGACGAGGGCCGCGGCGAGACCCTGGACCTGCTGGCGGTGGCCGAATGGGTCAACGCGACCCTGCCCGACCACCAGCTGTGGCTGGCCGGCTTCAGCTTCGGCAGCTACATCGCCCTGCTCGGCGCGCGCCACCTGCCGGTGAAGCAGATGGTCTCGATCGCCCCGCCCGCCGGCCGCTGGGACTTCGCCGCGGTGCTGCCACCGGACTGCCCGTGGCTGGTGGTGCAGGGCGAGGACGACGACATCGTCAACCCGCAGGACGTCTACGACTGGATCGAGAGCCTGCCGGAGAAGCCGAGCCTGGTGCGCATGCCCGAGACCGGCCACTTCTTCCACCGCCGGCTGATGGACCTGCGCGGCACCGTCAAGAACGGCGTGCGCAAGAACCTGCCGGCCAAGCTGGCCGCCGGCTGAGCGATGCCCGGCGCGCTCGCCGGCCCGGCCCCGGCCGGCCTGCCCGAAGACACCCGCCCGCCCTCGCAGGCCTACGCCGATGGCGTGGCCGCCGGGCGCTGGCTCGACGACCCGGCGCAGCGCGCGGTGCTGGCCGAACTCGACCGCATCCACGCCGCCCTGGCGCGCGCGCGCCGCCGCGGCCCGCTGCGCCGGCTGACCGCCAAGCTGCGACCACCGGACGCCGTGCCCGGCCTGTACCTGTGGGGGGGCGTGGGCCGCGGCAAGACCTTCCTGGTCGACCTGTTCTACGACCATGCGCCTGTGCGCCGCCGCCACCGCGTGCATTTCCACCGCTTCATGCAGGACATCCACGCGCGCATGGCCGCGCTGGGCCAGCACAGCGACCCGCTGGCGCGGGTGGCCTCCGACCTCGCCGCCCGGGTCCGGCTGCTGGTGCTCGACGAATTCTTCGTCAGCGACATCGGCGACGCGATGATCCTGGCGCGGCTGCTGGAGGGCCTGTTCCAGCGCGGGGTCACCCTGGTGACGACCTCCAACATCGAACCCGCCGGCCTCTACCGCGAGGGCCTGCAGCGCGCCCGCTTCCTGCCCGCCATCGCCCTGCTCGAACGCCACTGCGCCGTGGTCGAGATGGCCAGCGACCGCGACTACCGCCTGCGCCAGCTCGAGCAGGCCGGCGTCTACCACAGCCCGCTGGGCCCCGGCGCCGAATCGGCCATGGCCGCGGCCTGGGCTGCGCTGGCCGCCGACTGCCCGCGCGAGGAGGGGCCGCTGGCGATCAACGACCGCCTGCTGCACCCGCGTGCCCTGGCCGAGGGCGTGGCCTGGTTCGACTTCGCCGAACTCTGCGACGGCCCCCGCGCGGTCGCCGACTACATCGAGCTCGCCCGCGACTTCCACACCCTGCTGCTCTCGGACGTGCCCGCCTTCGACGAACGCAACGAGAACCCCGCCCGCCGCTTCGTCCACCTGGTCGACGAACTCTACGACCGCGGCGTCAACCTGGTCCTGAGCGCCGACCGCGACCCCCTGTCCCTGTACCAGGGCCAGCGCCTGGCCCGCGAATTCGAACGCACCGGCTCGCGCCTGGTCGAGATGCAGGGGGTGGGGTATCTGGGGGGCGAGCACAAAGGCTAGGAGCGGGGAACGGGTGAAGGGAAGTGGGAAAAATGGAGGGGGCTTGCGGCGAGGCTGGGGCCGAACTGCACGGCCACGCGCCCTCGGCCCCCGACCACCGGGAGGAGTCCACCGCGCACCCGTTTCCCACTCCCCTTAACCCGTTCCCGTTTCCCCACTTCCCTTCACCCCTTTCCCGCTTCTCCGTCCCAACATCTAGCGTTGACCCAGCCCCCCAACCCCACTACCTTGTGTCCCGTCGGTCCCGCGGACGCCAGTGCGCGGGTTAATAGGGAAGCCGGTTGGAATCCGGCGCTGCCCCGCAGCGGTGTGTGGTATCGACCTCCGTCTTGGCACTGGGCCGCGGGCCCGGGAAGCGACGGACAGTAGGCTGGAGCGTCCGCTCCGCGCCACGAGCCCGAAGACCTGCCGACAGCCGCGCGATGCACGACGCGCGGTCCGGCGTTGCAACGCCCGAGGGGGCGTGGCCGGGAGACGGCGCGGGCGCGTGGACGCCGGCGCCGGATCCTGCGCATGACTCCTCGACCGCGGCGGCCCTGCGAGGGACGGGCCCTGCACCGTGCGTCAACAGGGAAGCACGCGCATGAACCCCAGCGACACCCTCTCCGTGGCCGAGCCGGCCACGGCCGACACCCCGTCGACCCCGCCCGCTGCCGACGCCGCGCCGACCGTCCTGGCCCCGGTCGAGGCCGCCCCGGCGCTGAGCCTGTCCCCGCCGCCGCATGCCGCGGCCATGACCGTGACCAAGCGCGACGGCCGCCGCGAGCCGGTCGACCTCAACCGCATCGTCCGCGCCATCACCCGCGCCGCCGAGGGCCTGCACGCGGTCGACCCGATGCGGGTCGCCACCCGCACCATCTCCGGCCTCTACGACGGCGCCACCACCGCCGAGCTCGACGAGCTCTCGATCCGCACCGCGGCGCTGCTGACCGCCGAGGAGCCGGAGTACGGCCGGCTGGCGGCGCGCCTGCTGGCGGCGGTGATCGCCAAGGAGGTCGCCGGCCAGGACATCCACGCCTTCTCGCAGTCGGTGGTGCGCGGGCACGAGCTGGGCCTGCTCAACGAACGCCTGCTGGGCGTCGTGCAGGCGCAGGCGCGCAAGCTCAACCACGCCCTGGACCCGGCCCTGGACCGCCGCTTCGACTACTTCGGGCTGCGCACGCTCTACGACCGCTACCTGCTCAGGCACCCGCGCACGCGCAAGGTCATCGAGACCCCGCAGATGTTCTTCCTGCGCGTGGCCACCGCGCTCAGCGAGACCGTCGACGAGGCGCTGGCGCTGTACCGGCGCATGGCCGAACTGGACTACCTGCCCAGCTCACCGACCCTGTTCAACGCCGGCACCACCCATGAACAGCTCTCCAGCTGCTTCCTGCTCGACTCGCCGGCGGACTCGCTGGAGGCGATCTACCAGCGCTACATGGATATCGCCAAGCTCTCGAAGTTCAGCGGTGGCATCGGCGTGAGCTGGACCCGGGTGCGCGCCCGCGGCTCGCTGATCCGTTCCACCAACGGGCTGTCCAACGGCATCGTGCCCTGGCTCAAGACCCTCGACGCCTCGGTGGCGGCGGTGAACCAGGGCGGCAAGCGCAAGGGCGCAGCCTGCGTGTACCTGGAGCCCTGGCACGCCGACGTCGAGCCGTTCCTGGAGCTGCGCGACAACACCGGCGACGAGGCCCGGCGCACCCACAACCTCAACCTGGCCAACTGGGTCCCCGACGAGTTCATGCGCCGGGTCGAGGCCGACGCGCCGTGGTCGCTGTTCGACCCCCACGACGTGCCCGAGCTCACCGACCTGTGGGGCGAGGACTTCGACCGCGCCTATGCCCGCGCCGAGGCCGCCGGGCTGGCGAAGAAGACCCTGCCCGCGCGCACCCTGTACGGACGGATGATGCGCACCCTGGCCCAGACCGGCAATGGCTGGATGAACTTCAAGGACAAGGCGAACCGCGCCTGCAACCAGACCGCGAAGGCGGGCAACGTGGTGCACCTGTCCAACCTGTGCACCGAGATCCTGGAGGTCACCTCGCAGTCGGAGACGGCGGTGTGCAACCTGGGTTCGATCAACCTGGGCCAGCACCTGTGGGAGGAGGAGGGCCGCAGCGGCTTCGACTTCGAGAAGCTGGCCGAGACCGTGCGCCTGGCGGTGCGCCAGCTCGACCGCGTCATCGACCTGAACTTCTACCCGATCCAGACCGCGCGCCAGGCCAACCTGAAGTGGCGGCCGGTGGGCCTGGGCGCGATGGGCCTGCAGGACGTCTTCTTCCGCCTGCGCCTGCCCTTCGACAGCGACGAGGCCCGCGCGCTGTCCGCGCGCATCGCCGAGGCGATCTACTACCACGCCCTGGAGGCCTCGCTGGAGCTGGCGCTGGAGCACGGCCGCCACCCCGGCTTCGAGGAGACCCGGCTGGCCACGGGCGAGTTCCAGTTCCAGGCCTGGGGCGTGGAGCCCGCCGACCCGGAGCGCTGGCAGCGGCTGCGCGAGCGGATCATGGGCCACGGCCTGCGCAACTCGCTGCTGATCGCGATCGCCCCGACCGCGACCATCGCATCCATCGCCGGCTGCTACGAATGCATCGAGCCGCAGGTGAGCAACCTGTTCAAGCGCGAGACCCTCTCCGGCGACTTCCTGGTGGTCAACCGCCACCTGGTCGGGGAACTCAAGCGGCTGGGCCTGTGGACGGCGGCGATGCGCGACCGCATCAAGCAGGCCGAGGGCTCCATCCAGGGCATCGAGGAGATCCCCGAGCCGCTGCGCGCGATCTACCGCACCGCCTGGGAGCTGCCGATGCGCGCGCTGATCGACATGGCCGCCGACCGCGGCGCCTTCATCGACCAGAGCCAGTCGCTGAACCTGTTCATCGAGAACCCCACCATCGGCCAGCTCAGCTCGATGTACATGCACGCCTGGAAGCGCGGCCTCAAGACCACCTACTACCTGCGCTCGCGCCCCGCCACGCGGATCAACAAGGCGACCGTCGGCGAGGCCGCCGCAGTGGCGTGCTCGCTGGAGAACCCGGAGGCGTGCGAAGCATGCCAGTAGCGGGGAACGGGTGAAGGGGAGTGGGAAACGGGAGCGGCCCTCAGGCGCTGCGGAACCGTCGACGCAGGGTCGTGAGCATGCGGCTGACGGAGTCGATGCGTTGGCGAAGCGACCGGGTTTGCCCGGTCCCCAGCCAGCCCTGGCGCTCGCACAGCGTGAGCAGGGTTTCGGTCTCCGCCAGTGAGCCGTGGGCGACGGCCATGAAGTGGGCCTTCTCCCTGGGCGACTCCCGTGTCCACCCCTCGGCCACGTTGCACGGCACCGACACCGCCGCGCGCGTGATCTGGGACCGCAACCCGAACCGCTCCTCCGGCGGCAACGCCGCGACCAGCCGATACACCTCGCCAACCATGTCCATGGCCACCTGCCACACCTCGGCCTTCCTGTAATGCATAGGACCTCCCTGTCATGCACACCCCATCATCTCCCGTTTCCCACTCCCCTTCACCCGTTCCCCGCCTGCTGGATCCCGGCTTCGAGCTCACCCTGCGTCCGATGCGCTACCCGCGCTTCTACGAGATGTACCGCGACGCGATCCGCAACACCTGGACGGTCGAGGAGGTGGACTTCTCGCTGGACGTCAACGACCTCACGCACAAGGTCGGGGATTCGGAGCGGCACCTGATCCAGCGGCTGGTGGCGTTCTTCGCGACCGGGGATTCGATCGTCGCCAACAACCTCGTGCTCAACCTCTACCAGCACATCAACGCGCCCGAGGCGCGGATGTACCTGTCGCGGCAGCTGTACGAGGAGGCGCTGCACGTGCAGTTCTACCTGACCCTGCTCGACACCTACCTGCCCGAGCCCGAGGCGCGGGCGCAGGCGTTCGCGGCGGTGGAGAACATCTCCTCGATCCGGCGCAAGGCCGACTTCTGCTTCAAGTGGATCGACTCCATCCAGGGGCTGCAGCGCATCGAGACGCCGCAGCAGCGGCGGCAGTTCCTGCTCAACCTGGTCTGCTTCGCGGCCTGCATCGAGGGCCTGTTCTTCTTCGCCGCCTTCGCCTACGTGTACTACCTGCGCTCGCGCGGGCTGCTGCCGGGCCTGGCCTCGGGCACCAACTGGGTGTTCCGCGACGAGTCGATGCACATGAACTTCGCCTTCGAGGTCATCGACACGGTGCGCAAGGAGCAGCCGGAGCTGTTCGACGCCGAGCTTGAGCGCGACATCCGGATGATGCTGGCCGAGGCGATCGAGTGCGAGGTGGCCTTCGCCGAGGACGTGCTGGAGGGCGGCGTCGCCGGGCTGTCGATCAAGGACATGCGCCAGTACCTGGAGTACTGCGCCGACCAGCGCCTGTCGCGGCTGGGCTACGCCCGCGCCTACAAGGTGACCAACCCGTTCGGCTTCATGGACCTGCAGGACGTGCAGGAGCTGACCAACTTCTTCGAGCGACGGGTCTCGGCCTACCAGGTCGGGGTCAGCGGCGAGGTCGCCTTCGACGAGGCGTTCTGAGCATGGCCGCACCGACCACCCTGCACCTGTGGGAAATGGTCTTCCCCGACCACACCAACCACCTGGGCACCCTGTTCGGCGGGCAGGCGCTGGCGTGGATGGACAAGGCCGCCTTCCTGGTGGCCTCGCGCTATGCCCGGCGCACCGTGGTCACCGCCAGCTCCGAGCGCATCGACTTCCACGTCCCGGTGCGCACCGGCCAGGGCGTGGAACTGGTGGCCACGGTGGTGGCGGTCGGGCGCAGCTCGCTGCAGGTCGACGTCGAGCTGCACGCCGAGTCGCTGACCAGCGGCGACCGGGCGCTGTGCACGCGCGGGCGCTTCACGATGATCGCGCTCGACGACAACGGCCGACCCACGGCGGTGCCGGCGCTGCCGGCCGCGGAATGAACGCAGCCCGGCGCGGCGGCGCCTGCACGCCGCGCCGGCTTGCCGCATGATGCGGGCATCGCCACCCGGGAGTCCGTCATGCGCCTGTTGCCCCTTGCCGCCGCTGTCCTCGCCCTGGGCCTGTCCCTGCCTGCGGCCGCACAGGTCCCCGACGCCGAGGCGCTTGCCGAGGCGGTGCAGGCCCGGGTGGTGGAATGGCGCCGCGACATCCACCAGCACCCGGAGCTGGGCAACCGCGAGTTCCGCACCGCCGCCCTGGTCGCCGAGCACCTGGAAGGGTTGGGGCTGGAGGTGCGCACCGGCATCGCCCACACCGGCGTGGTCGGCATCCTGCGCGGCGGCGGCGGCGACGGGCCGCGCATCGCCCTGCGCGCGGACATGGACGCGCTGCCGGTCACCGAGCGCAACGACCTGCCATTCCGCTCCACGGTCACCACCGAGTTCCGCGGCCAGACCGTGGGCGTGATGCACGCCTGCGGCCACGACGCCCACGTCGCCATCCTGATGGGGGTGGCGCAGGCCCTGGCGGGTGTGCGCGAGGACCTGCCGGGCGAGGTGATGTTCATCTTCCAGCCCGCCGAGGAGGGCCCGCCGGAGGGCGAGGAGGGCGGGGCCTCGCTGATGCTCGAGGAGGGCCTGTTCGCCGACTTCCAGCCCGAGGCGGTGCTGGGCCTGCACGTGATCGCCGGCATCCCGTCGGACACCATCGCCACCCGGCCGGGGCCGTTCATGGCCGCCTCCGACCGCTTCTCGATCACCGTCCGCGGCCGCCAGACCCACGGCTCCACGCCCTGGGCCGGCGTCGACCCGATCGTCGCCGCCGCCGACCTGGTGATGAGCGCCCAGACCCTGGTCAGCCGCCAGTCGGAGCTGACCCGCGCCCCGGTGGTGCTGACCTTCGGCGCGATAAACGGCGGCATCCGCAACAACATCATCCCCGACGAGGTCGAGCTGATCGGCACCATCCGCACCTTCGAGCCGGACATGCGCGAGCGCGTGTTCGAGGGCCTGCGCCGGGTCGCCGAGTCGGTGGCCACCGCCCACGGCGCGCAGGTCGAGCACGCCATACCGGCGGAGGCCGGCAACCCGGTGGTGCGCAACGACGAGACGCTGCTGGAGCGCATCCGCCCGGCACTGGAGCGCAGCGCCGGCGCCGAGCGCGTCATCACCATCAACCCGATCACCGGCGCGGAGGACTTCTCGGAGTTCGGCCTTCACGCCCCGGCGGTGTTCTTCTTCGTCGGCGCCACCGAGCCCGGCACCGACATGGCCACCGTGGCGCGCAACCATTCCCCGGAGTTCATGCTCGACGAGGCCGCGCTGCCGCTGGGCACCCGGGCGATGCTGGCGGCCGCGCTGGACCTGCTGCACGGCGCGCGATGATGGGGCTGCAGACGCCGTCTCACCGGCTGGTACGACGGGCGCAGTAGAATCCGGCGATGAGCACTGTCGACGACTCCCCCCTGGGCCGGGCCACCGCCTACCCCGACGCCTACGACCCGGCCCTGCTGTACCCGATCCCGCGGGCGCCCAAGCGCGCGGAGATCGGCATCGGCGAGGCGCTGCCGTTCACCGGCACCGACCTGTGGAACGCCTACGAGCTGGGCTGGCTGGACGCCCGCGGCAAGCCGCGCGTGGCGATGGCCGAGTTCCGCATCCCGGCCGACTCGCCCAACATCATCGAGTCCAAGAGCTTCAAGCTCTACCTCAACTCGCACGCCCAGGCCCGCTACGACAACCCCGACGCGCTGCGCCAGCGGCTGGCCGAGGACCTGGGCGCGGCCGCCGGTGCCCCGGTCAGTGCGGTGATCGTGCCCTGCCCGGTGAATGGCGCCGCGCAGCTGGAGGGCCTGCCCGGCGACGGCATCGACGACCTGCCCGTGGCCATCGACCACTACGGCCCGCCGCGCCCGGACTTCCTGCGCGCCGACGCCGAGGAGCCGGTCGAGGAGACCCTGCTGTCGCACCTGCTGAAGTCCAACTGCCCGGTCACCGGCCAGCCCGACTGGGCCACGCTGCAGGTCCGCTACGCCGGCCCCAAGATCGACCGCGCCGGCCTGCTGCGCTACATCGTCAGCTTCCGCGGCCACAGCGACTTCCACGAACAGTGCGTGGAGCGCATCTTCACCGACATCACCCGCCAGTGCGCACCGCGCCGCCTGAGCGTCTACGCCCGCTACACCCGCCGCGGCGGCCTGGACATCAACCCGTTCCGGTCCTCCGGCGGCGAGGTGCAGCCGGGGAACGGGCGGGTGGTACGGCAGTAGCGGGGAACGGGTGAAGGGGAGTGGGAAACGGGAGGAGGGCGTCGAGGCGCACCCGTTTTCCACTCCCCTTCACCCGTTCCCGCTTCATCGCCAGCCCAGACTGACGAACACCCCCCGCCCCGCGCCGGGGAAATAGCGAAAGTTGCCGAAGGCCACGTCGGCGCGCTCGGCGTAGCGGGTGTCGAGCAGGTTCATCACGCGCACGCCGAGGTGCCAGTCGGCGGCGAGGGTCTGGCGCCAGCGCAGGTTGAGCAGGTCGTGGCCGCCGTAGCGGGCGGTGTTGCCGGCGTCGAGGAAGTAGCCGCCCTGGTGGACCCATTCGAGTTCGAACTCGCCGGCGACGCGGTGGGCGTGGCCCAGGCGGGCGGCGGCCAGGCGTCGGGGGGCGGAGTCGACCTCGTTGCCGCGGACGATGGTCTCGCCGCCGCCGATGGCGCGGTCGAAGGCGTAACGCTGGACCGCGTAGCTGGCGTTGGCTTCCAGCCACCAGGCCGGGGCGAAGCGCCAGGCGGCGTCGGCCTCGAGGCCGCGGTGGGTGGTGCGACCGTCGGAGATGTTGAAGCCGTTGGCGTCGCGCAGGATGACGTTGCGCTTGTCGTAGGCGTAGGCGGCCAGGGACAGGTCGAAGGCGTCGCCGCGGCGGTCGGCGCCGAGTTCGATGCCCTGGATGACCTCGTTGTCGAGGTCGGCGACGTCCTGGCCGCGCTGCAGGCGGTAGAGCTCGGCGGCCTGCGGGAAACGGAAGGCGCGGGCGGCGCGGGCGCTCAGGCGCCAGTCCGGGGCGAAGGCGGGGTCGTGGCGCAGGCCCAGCTGGGCCGACAGCCCGTCAAAGCGGTCGCGGCGGTCGTCGGGACGGTTGAACAGGCAGCCGCCGGTGTCGGCACCCACCGACGGGCAGGGCGTGCCGTCGGCGCGCAGGTTGCCCGGCGCGGCGCGGTTGTCGTAGTCGTTGTCCAGGCGCTCGCCGCGCAGGCCCCACAGCAGGGCGCTGCGCACGCCGATGTCGCGCTCGGCCTCGGCGAAGAGCGCCAGCGACACCGCATCGACCCGGTAGTCGTAGTGGATGCCGGCCGGGCGGATCGCGTTCTGCAGGGGGCTTGCGTCGGTCAGCGGGAAGGGCTGGTCCTCGAGCACGCTGCCGCGGGCGAACTCCAGGTCGACGCCGCCGCGCCACTGCCAGGCGCCGGCCGAGCCGTCGAGGTTGAGCTGGCTGCCGATCGATTCGCTGCCGGTCTCCTCCAGCGGCTTGCCGGGGATGAAGTGCTGGATGAAGCGCAGTTCGTCGCGCCGCAGGTAGGGCACCCAGGACAGGTTCATGCCGTTGCCCAGCGCCCAGGACCAGCGACCCTGCAGGCGCCAGGCGCGGCCGTCGCGGAAGGCCTCGGGGTTGGCGTTGCCGAAGCGGCGCGCGTCTCGGTAGGCCTCGAAGCCCTCGACGAAGCCAGCGGTCTCCTGGTTGAGGTTGGCGAAGGCGAGCAGCAGGCGCGGCGCGCCCCAGGCCTGCGGCGCCGACCACTGCGCGCTGAGCTTCTGCTGGTCGACGCCCTCCTGGTCGCGGAAGCTCTCCGAGCCCAGGGCGTAGACGTCGACCCGCCAGGGCGTGACCGCCTCGGGCCGGCCCAGGCCGGCCTGCAGCCGGGCGTAGCGGTCGGGGCCGAACTCCACCGAGACGCCGCGGCCCGCCGGCTCGTCGGGCGCGCGCGGGACCACGTTTATGACCCCGTGCAGGGCGTTGGACCCGTGCACCGCCGCACCGGGGCCGCGCAGCACCTCCACCCGCCCGGCCTGTTCGGTGTTGAGCTCGAACATCTGGTTGACGTTGCAGAAGCCCGAGGGCCGGATCGGCACCCCGTCCTCCAGATACAGGAAGGCGCCGCAGGCGCCGGGGCCGGTGAGCACCGGAGAGCGGATGGCCAGCAGCTGCTCCTGCCCGGAGCCGCGCGAGGCCCAGACGCCGGGGATGCGGTTGAGCAGCTCGTTGGCGTGGGTGGCGCCGGTGCGCTCGACGGTGTCGGCGTCGATGCGGCCGACCGCCTCGGGGCGCTCCCGCGCCTGTGCGCCGGCGCGCGCGGTGACGGTGATGCGGTCCAGGCGCGCGGCCGGGTCGCCGTCGGCGGCGGCCGCGGCGGCGACCAGGAACAGACTTGTGAGCATGGCCATCCCGGGCCCGTGGGCACCCGGCTCCTGTGGGAACGATTGGGGCAGGGTAGGAAACCAGCCGGCGCGTGAACAGGGCGAGCAGCCCGACGGCTGCAGCGGCGGCGGGGCCTTCCCCGGACCCGGCCGCCGGCCCTAGAATGCGCGCCGCCCATCCCCGACCGTGCACGCCGATGCATCCCTGCCTGTCCTGCGGTGCCTGCTGTGCCCACTTCCGCGTGGCCTTCCACTGGTCGGAAACCGACCCCTTCCTCGGCGGCGTGACCCCGGCGGCGATGACCGAGAAGCTGGACCCGCACCGGGTCAACCTGCGCGGCACGAACGCGAAGCAGCCGCGCTGCGTCGCCCTGACCGGCGACGTGGGCCGCGACGCCCACTGCAGCATCTACCCCCAGCGCCCCAGCCCCTGCCACGCACTGGTCCCGGCCTGGGAGCACGGACAGCCCAGCCCGCAGTGCGACCGCGCACGGGCCGCGCACGGTCTGGCACCGCTGACGCCGGAAACGTGGCTGGACCCCGACGGGACCGGCCGCCGCGGGTGGCCGCGCAGCGCCTGAGGGTCGGGCGCGACGGGCCGGGACCGCGTGTTTGCCGGGTGTGGCGGGGGCGGGTAGTGTTGGCCCGACGGGCGCAGGGGCGTGGCCCGAGGGGACCGGGGTTACACGTCGGCGTTACACGTCACACGGGGCGCCAAGCCGTTGATTTACGAAAGATCTGTCGCTGCCGAGAACACGAAACCTGAGGGTTACACCTCGGGATTACACGTCAATTCGCCATCGAACAGGTGTTAGCCGGCCATGGACGACAGCCGCCAGTTGATAGAGCAGTTGGAGCTGGAGTTGCTGACACCTGCAGCTCGTTCTAGCCCGGAGCGCCTAGACGCACTGATCGCGGATGACTTCGTGGAGATCGGCTCGAGCGGCCTTACGTTTGGCAAGGATGTTGTGATGGAGCACCTCCCTCACGAGCACGACAAGATTTTCCAGGCAAGCCAAGTCACCTCACGCATGCTCTCTCCGTCGGTGGGCTTGGTAACCTATCTCTGCATGCGCACACAGGGAGACACGCAGTTGCTCAGCAAGCGCAGCTCCATTTGGATCAAGTGCGGCGACGCTTGGCAGATGACCTACCATCAGGCGACCAAGTGTGAGTCGTAGGGTGCCGTCTAACTTCGCGTTTCAGGGGAAACCGCTGCGCGGTTCCCCTGAACTTGGGTGTTGATATGACTTCCGCCTGTCAAGCGGGCGGGACTGCTTGTCGAGCTACATGTGGCTTCTCCGATGGAGATCGGAAGGAGGTCGGGCCCGGACAACCTGTCGACGGTGGATCATGCTGATATCCGCGGGCTGGTTACCGCATTGCTGAGTTCCGTCCGTGGGCCTGTCCGCACTCTAGGATCGTCTTGGCTGCATGCAGCCTTGGCATAACACCGCCGCGGTTTGCCCACATCACCGCTCCGAGTCCCGTACCTCCTTCCGAATTCGATTCACGCCGCCCGCGGCACCTGCCGTGCGGCGTCCCAGATGAAGGCGGCCAGCTCGCGTGCAATCGCGGTGACCACGACGTTGGCGTGTTTGCCCCGGGCAGCGAGGCGGCGATACCGGTGACACAGCCGCACCTGGGCTTTCCAGGCCAGCGCCCGGATCGCCGGGTCCACCTCCTGCGAGCGCGCTTCGATGATCCGGCTGACCTTGGCCGGATAGCGGTAGGCCCAGGCGGCCTCCACCAGGAGCGTTCGCGCCCATCGGTTTCCGCAACGTGTGATGGGGCCCTGGCGACGGGTGCCACCGGAGCTGTGCTCCGAAGGCACCAGTCCCAACCAGGCCATGAGCTGGCTGGGATGGGCAAAGCGGTCGAACGCCACGCATTCGGACACGACCGTGTAGGCCACCGTCTTCTGGATGCCACGGAACGCCTGCAGCGCCTGCGCCAGCCGATAGCCCGACCAGGTCGGTGCCAGCTGGTCCATTTGCGCTTCGAGCCGATCACGACGGCGCTCGCGCTCGTTGATCGCCTCAATGAGCTCCTGCAGCACCACCTGCTGCGGCGGCTGCTCCATCACCAGTTCCGACAGCCAGCGCCGATGCGCCCGGCTCCAGCTCGCCCTTCCCGAGTAGCGCACATCGTGGCGCAGCAGGAACGACTTCAGCCGCTGGCGCGCGGCGGTGACATCACGCTTGGACTGCTGCCAGGCCCGCACCACGTCCCGAAACGCTTCCTCCTCGGCGGTGGGTATGTGCACCGCGGTCAGCGTTCCGGCTCGCAAGGCCAGGGCCAGGTTGCGTGCATCGCGCCGATCGGTCTTGACCCGGTCGCCGGGCCGCTTCGGGATCAACGAGGGGGCGACCACCACGCACTCGATGCCCTTTTCCCGCAGCAGGCGCTGCAGCCAGAAGCCGCACGGACCGGCTTCATAGACCAGGCGGGGCCGACCCAGGCCGCTGAGCCGCTTGAGCAACCGCTCGATGTCGTAGTGCCGGGTGCCGACGCGCCCGATCTCGATGACCGGGTCGGCTTCGGAGGACCCTACCGCGGCCACGCTGATCGAGTCCTTGTGGACGTCCCGGCCGACGAAGACGGTGGTATCGTTTTTCATGCTGCCCTCCCGCGAAAGGAACCGAAAAATGAGCGTAGTACCGTCTCGCTCGTGCGGTAACGGCGAAAGCCCAGCCCGCGACATCAGTTTCGCGGGGGGCAGCACTTCGCCTCGCGGAAGTCATACTGTCTAGGCGCCTGAATCGTGACGACACAGTGGCTTGGACGAACGACGGAAAGCGTCACGGATCCTGGTTGGACAGGGAACGGCTTCTCGGATGCAGATGCGCAGCGCATGTGGGACGAGTGCAGCTTAGGACTCCAAGCTGTCGTACGCGCAGAGGCCTCTGCCGGGAACGTGCCGTGGAACATCTTGAAGAACCACGAGAGAGCTCTTGTTCTGGTCGCACTAGCTGGTCCACCTCGTACAGCGTCCCCGACTGAGGGCTTCGTGGTCCACACCAGCCACAGGAACGGCAACTATTGCTACGAAGGAACCGTCTGCACGTATGAACATGTCAGGTCAGGCTGCTTCATCAGCTTTGAAGATCCCACTTTTGAGGGCCCGCCCCTGTATGGCAGCGGCGCCTAACTTCGCGTTTCAGCAGAACACCGGCTGCCGCCGGCGTTTCCGCTGAACTTGGGCGTTAGAAGGACGCCGGGATGCGCTCTCTCATTCTTTCCTTCCTGATCGCTGGGTTCGCCTGGGTTCCTGCATCTTCGAACGCTCGCGGTAGCGCAGACGAAGTGCGGGTGCTCTTCATCGGCAACAGCCTTACATACGTGGGCAACCTCCCCCGCGTGCTGGAGGAGATTTCAGCGGCCAACGGCCGGGCCGTCAGTGCGCAGATGATCGCCTCTGGAGGGGCCACGCTGACACAGCACCTGACCGACCCCGAGGTACGGCGCTCCATCGCCCATGACTCGTTTGATTTCGTCGTGCTCCAGGAGCGGGGCGGCGACCTGATATGTGCGTTTGGCCCGGCTTCCTGCGAAGAGTCTCGGGTTGCACTTGCGCGGCTGTCCGAGCTGGTCACCGACGCTGGCTCCAGCGCGATCCTCCTCGGGACTTACCAGAACTCCGCGTCTGCATCCGAGAGGCTTGAGGCCGCTGAAGCCGAGGAGGCGAGTCGTCACGGCATTCATCACCTATCAGTGTCTGGACTCATTCGACGAGGGAGAGAGGAGGTCCCGCATGCAACCTGGCTCGCTACCGATGGCATGCACCCCGGGGCGGACCTCACCCTCCTGAAGTCAGCCCTCGTTTTTCATCACATCTTCGACTCGCCTCCCTCGTCGGTTGCGTTCCACGTTGACGGCGACATGCGCGACCCTGGCCTGAAAGGCGAGTCCGGACGCAGTTATTCAGCCGACCGCGTGGCCGCTGTCCTCGGCTTCCTGGACCTCGGAGCAAGAGAGGGGGCGGACAGATGATCCGTCACTTATATTCCAACCTGGCGTTCCGGCAGAAACCGATGCGCGCCTCCCCTGAACTTCGGTGTTAGGTCGCGAATGAAGACGCTGGCCATCTGGAGCATTGTGCTTGCGGCGCTGCTCTCTGTTGCGCTGGCCGCAGGCCTCTGGACCAGCGGCTACTTCATCGTTCTCGCTCCGTTCGGGGTGCTGAGCCCTTTCGCTGAGCTTGCCCTGTTCCTCGCGCTGATTCTGCTCGCTGTTGCATCAGCGGCTTTGTTGCTTGCAGGCAAACGACCACTGCCTCAGCGAGTTCTCTTCGTGCTGTGCGTTATGGCCATGGCGTCCCTTCCATGGGCAGCACCATGGCAGCTGCAGGGGTTCCAGTCTCGAATCAAACAGATGAGCGACGCCGAGTGGCTTCAGATCGCCGACGACGCCAGAGATCTGATTCGCGCTTCGACAGCAGACGGCCAGCTCCCTCGAGGCCCCGACCACAACTGGAACAGGCAGTATGTGGCTCAGCTCGTCGATTCCCATGACGTTCTTGGACTCGGCGACTTCCCCCCTAAACTGTTTGTATCTGAGGATGCAGTCGGGATCTACTGGGGCAGCGGGTTGATTGGTACTCTGGCGGTGGAGGTGTACTCGGCACCGACCAGGGAGGAACCCGTATCCGGCGGTTTCCACAAGCGAAAGTCGCTTTCCGACCATGTCGCGCTTGTATGGGATTGATCTCCATGGAGCACAACCGGCGACTCGCCCCGCCCAAGTTCGCGTTCCAGCAGAGCTCGTCAGCTGACGCTGGCGCATCTGCTGGACTTCGGTGCTAGACCTTGGAGTCATGAAGAACACCGGCATTGCTCTTATTGTCTTTGCTGCCAGCCTCATCACGGGGCTGGCAGTTGCGCTCTTCTCCGCATACCGCATACTCGATTGGTCGGCCGCCATCTTTGAAGATGACCGACAGTTCGTGTCGCAAGTCCTCGACCCTGGCAGCCGATTCGCATCCGAAACCACGTTCCCTCGAGCGTCACTTGAGCTTCTCTTGCTGGGCCAGCAGGCGGAATCGACGCAGGTACTTTGTGTCGCCCTCGTGCAAAGCTTGGACGCGCTCAGGCTGGACAGCATCTCAGATCCCGACGGGCGGGAAAGGGCTGCAGCCCGGGCCGACGAGGTGCGAGAACTCATCAAGAGAGCGGAGGCTGCTGATGTCTGCAACGAGCCGTACCAGCTTCGATTTGATCGGAGCCGTTGGGACGGCCCCAGAGACGATGCACCGCCCGCGGCCCAACAGCGCTTTCCAGCGGAAGACACTGCGCGGTTCCGCTGAACCCGGGCGTCAGGCGCTTATGGACACCCCGTCGCTCGTCAACACGGTAGTGCGGCAAGTACTGACCCCCATGTGCGAGCCGGCGCATCCCGCTTGGACTGACGGGAACACGACGCCAGTCGCCACGAGCGCAGCCGTGCTAAAGCTTTTCGGCGGAGGCGTGGTCATGCGTGCTCCGTGTGAGGTGGACCTCGATCTGGATTGCTGCCGTTTCCCGTGGCTCAGGTCGTGGAGTCGGGTCCGCTCGGGGAAGGAGCGATCAGTGAAATGCTGCTGATTGGACCGCTGGGCCAACTTCTGTTTCGCCATATCACGCCGCCCATGTCACTCGGCATTGGTGTGGCACAGCTTGACCAAGCGGCCAACAGGTCATTCAAGCCTATGCCGCTTCGCGCCCTTCCATCACCCGGGTGTTAGCCGTCATGTCTCGCAGCCTTGGCATTGCCGCTTTCCTCGTCGGAACGACGCTCAGCGCAGATGCACTTGGCTGTCGTACCATGAGGCCCTCCTCAAGCGACCTGGATTCGTACTCCGAGATCCTCGTGGGGCGTGTGACGGGCATCCGCCTCGATTGGTACGCCAACCGCCTCCTCGACAAACCCGACATGGTGGTTCCTGATGCAGGCGGACTGGCCATCACCGACGGTAGCGGGCCGGTTCGGGTGTATGCCGTTGTGACGACCGCGAGGGACCCAGGGGAGCGACACGAGCGAAGCTTCACCCTGTCCGGGTGCACCTTCAACCTACCCTCGTTGCGACAGCCTGCGCTGTTCTTCCTTGGCAACGATGCCAGTTACGCGATTGCAGTGTGGGAGAACGATCCATCATTCGCGGGCTGGCTGGATGCGCTCGGGGTTGCACTGGAGGACTTCTGATTTGACGTTCCAGCAGAAGCCGCGGCGCGGTTCCGCTGCACTTGGGCGTTAGGCAGGTGGAGCGCTTCCCCCACGAGTTGACGCGGACCGCCCTCGCGGCTTTGGCTGGGCTGCCATTGGGCTCAATCCTCGTGGGTTTTGCTCTCGGGCTGCAGATGAACCTGTCCTTCGAGTGGACGGTTGGCAGCTTCGTGTCGGGGTTGCTGCTGGGCCTCTTCATGGCGATGTACGCAACCTTCTTTGGCGTGCTCCCGACGATGCTTTTCGGCGTACCCGCATACGCCTTGCTTCGCGCCAGGGGTCGAGCCACCGCTTGGGCTGCCGTTGCCATCGGCGTCGCTCCTGGCATGGTTCTGATCCTTGTGGACCTCGACCTCGGGCTCCTGTTTGTGGCGTTCGGCGCGAGCGTGGCAATCTTCACCCACTTGATCGTGCATCGTTTTCCTGGAGATCCCGCAGATGCGGCGCCCGCGTCCTGACCCCGCGCCTGGATTCGCGTTCCAGCGGAACACTCCAGCCGGCGCTGGCGCTCCCGCTGAACCAGGGCGGTGGCCCGCACAGGTTGTTCTTGGATGCCCATACAGCGAATCGCCGTTTCGTCCCTTGTCGTCGGTGCCGCGATCGCCTCGCTCGTGTTGACTTCGCTTTCTCCGATCATCGTATCCACTCTCAGCCTCGCTGAGCTCTTTCGGCATGGTCGCAATACCCGTTGCAGTGGCGCTCGTCGTCGTTTTGTTCCTTTTCCATCGTCGTCGTGCAGCCTGACCATGCGTTCAAGCGGATCCCGGGGAGAGGCCCTCGTGCTTCCGGTCCTTGCATCGGCCCGCGGCCGCTTGACGCGGTGCTAGACGAACATGACGTTTCATGCACAGCTTGCCGTTTTCTGGGCGGTCGTTCTTGGCGGCATCTGGATACTTCGCCGCTTTCCAGACCATCCGATTTCGAGACTTGCGCTTGACTGGCGCGGGCCGTATCCCACTGACGGTGAACTGCTCAGCAGCTTTATGCGCCGGCGAGCACTCTACGCGTCCAAGTGGGTGGTACAGATCGTTTCCGTGTTCCTTGCGCTGGCGCTCCTGGCTATGTGGCAGCCCCACCTCGCAGACACTTGGGTCTTCGTGGTTTTCTGGTTCGCCTTGCCACTGCTCGCAGGAACCCTGATGCTTGCTGCCATCCTGTATGGCATCTCGGCCGCCAAGCAGCACGTTTTCGGACCCAACCCTCGTTTCCAGGCGCACGATGACCACGCCGAGGACTAGTTTGGCGTTTCAGCAGATCAGGTAAGCTGGCGCTGGCGCCTCCTCTGAACCCGGTGATCAGGCCTTAGCCATGGGTACTGCGGCATGGATCTGTTTCGAGTGCAGGGCAGCCGTGAGGCGCGATACCGCTTACAGCGGGCCCGTGCCCTGCCCGACAGCAAGCGCGAATGCACCTACCTTGGCTACCGGATCCCTGTGCCTCCGAAGCAGAAGGCCAGGGCGTGGACAGCACTTCAGGCGCAGCTGTCCCGCGAGCGCATCGGTCGAGATGTGCAGCAGCATCAGCTCGAGGTTCGACGACGTCATGAGTTGGAGCAGGAGATCTCCCGGCTGGAGTCCATGCCCTCCAATCCTGGCCGCACGCGCGCCATCACGTTGCTGCGCAGGCGGCTTGGAGGGCCGGATGCCTGACTTCGCATCCCGGTGGGTAACACCGCCTGGCCGCAGCGTTTCCGCTGAGCCCGGATCGAGAGCCTAGTCGGCTGTTCCTGGTCCAGGCAGACGTTGAAGCAGCGCCCGCCAGCTCCCGCTGGCACGTCGAGGAAGTGCGAGAATTCATTGGGAGAGCGAAGGCTGCCGATGCCTGCAACGAGCCGCACCACCTTCAGTTCGATCAAGGCCGCTGGGCCGGCCCCCGGAACGATGCACCGCGCCCGGCCTGAACGTGGGCGCCGGGCATGATGATGCGCGTTGCCATGCTCACGTTCGCAGCGCTCGTCTCCGGCTGCTCGTCGACGCAGGGCGCGCGCGAGCATGCCGGGTATCGTGAGAGCCCGGAATACTCCTGGGGCAGGGGCGTGGGGGTCAGTCATGCCCGACAGGGGCAGGATGCGTTCGAGATAACCGCGGCGGGCTTCGACGCGACACCCAGCGAAACGCTCCTCGGCTGGATCGTACAGCGAGCCCTGGAGGTCTGCCCCACCCGAAGGTTCACCATGAGTGTGCGACTTCCCCGGGTCGCCTTCCATCGCGCGAGCGCAAGCCCGGACCACCCGGACAAGTGGGAGGTGGCAGATGTCCAGTGCCTTGGCCGATGAGGCCAGGGCCTTCCACCCGCGAGGGCACAAGCAATCATCAGAGAGGATGGGGATGAAGCGGTATCTTGCTTACTGGCGCAGGGGGTGGTGGGTGTGGTTGCTCGCCCTGTGTTTGAACCTGACCATTGTTCTCCTTGGCTTCTTCGCCGCGGCCGCTTTCCCAGGCAACCCGGCGCTGTACTGGACAGCGTTTGCTGTCCTGTGGCTTGTTGTCGGGGCTCCGGTCTGGGGCTGGATGTTCGAGGCGTTCGCGCGAAATTCGGACCGCATATCCGACCGTTTGCCGGCGCAGGAAGACGTTTGACTGTGGGCTTGGATGCGTGAGTACGCGCCCAGCATCGTGTTTCAACCAAGCGCCATCTGGCGCCGGCGCATGCAGCGCCGCCCGAACCAGGACGTTGGGCCCTCCATGCCACACGCGCGACCTGACCGCTTCCGCATCGCCCTGCGCCTGCGTCATCCGCGGGACGACCTGACCGCCTGCGCCGCCGGGTTCGGCCTGACACCGTCCCGCCACTGGACCGCCGGCCAGCCGCGCACGACACCGGCTGGAACGCCTCTGGATGGCGTCTGGAACGAGTCCTACTGGACGGCACCGCTTTCCACCCCGGCGGCGGTCGACCTGGAGGCCGCACTGGGCGAGGCTGCCGGACGCTTGGAACGCCATGAGGGCCTCTTTACCCGGCTTGCCGCCTCGGGCGGAACGGCCAGCCTGTTCATCGGGTTCTTCCTTGGACGAGCCAACACCGGCTTTTCCCTTGGACCAAGCCTCATGGCACGGTTTGGATCGCTGGGAATCGCCCTGGAGTTCGACCTGTATGGCGCGGATGACTCGGCGGTCTAGCCGTGCGCGCCGGCGAGACACCCGGGAAGGGGCTTGCGTGCCCGGTGCACCGGGGTGTTGGCCATTGAGTCCTTAATTTCGGGTTGCCGTGGTGGATCTACTACCCTGTTCCAGCTCTGGCCACGTTGCTGCTGCCGCCCTTCGTCTTCAAGCTGCTGGGTCGGGAACTGGCGCAGTACCTGACCCTGGCCTTTCTGTCCGTACCGGCCATCCATGTGGCCTTCGCCGTGTTCCTTGGCTGGAACGAGTACATGCCCTTCATTCCGGTGCCGTCCCTCAAGCAGTGGCTCGCCTGACATCGGCTGATGGTTCCCTCGCGTCGGCGCCACTTCGCGGCGCGGCTCGACCCTTGTGCTGGACGTCTCGATGAAGAAGCCCCTTCTGCTGGTTGTTCTGCCGATTGCGCTGGCCTGGGTCAGCGTCGGTGGGCTGATGTTCGGTCCAATGATGCTTTTCGGGGACCGCGACACCCTGCCACGTTCATTGATATGCCTCGATACCACGGACTCTTCGGGTTGCTCTACGGGTTGACGGCACTCACGGCCAGCATCGGGCTTTGGAGAATGCGGCGTTGGGGTCTGGCTGCATTCGATGCCTGGTGCCTGACCTGCGCGGGGATGTGGCTCGGCATGCTGGTCTCGATGAGCGACATCGCACTGGGTGGTGTGCCGGGGATCCTTGCCTTCGGAGCCGTGGCTGCCGCGCTTCTGTGGTGGGTCCGTCGTCGCATCGCCACACTTCTTCGGCGCCTCGCCTGAGTCGGCGGATCGTTCCTCGTGGCGGGGTTGCTGCCGCTGGTCATCGCACGCTGGCGCCACCTGTCCTGGCTGGTACTCTTTGTCGTTGGCGGTATCGCACTGTTTCACGCATCCACGTTCCCCTGGAGCCAGGCACCAATGGACCAGACCCTGTTGACGGCATGTGTCCTGGGACCGCTGCCAGTGGCGTTGATCGCCTACCTGCTGCGGCACAGACTCCCGCGCACCGCGCGAGGTGTCGGCTGGCCCAGCGGGGCGGTCGCTTCAACTCCATCCGAACAGGTCGGCTGCTGGGGCTGCGCTCTTCAGACCTGGACATCGATCGAACCGGGGACGACTCCCATGATGCGAGACCTGCGCAACCATGGCGCCGGTTTGGACGATCCAGTGCGTCGGCAGCTGCGACCGTCGTGTGACCGGTTTTCAACGCGAGGGCGATCACTGGAAGCCCATGGGGAACAGCTGATGGGGGACCTCGCGCGATTCCGGGTACCTGTGTTGGTGGCAGGGGGCGCAGGCCCGTGAGCCCCGAAGCATCGCAAGCCATCATTGTTCCGATGGCGGCGCATGTCGCGCTCGCCGCGTTCCTGTATGCCGCGCTGACCGTCGCCCGGGCGCCGGCGGTCTGGGGCGTGGGCCGCCGACCCGACGGCAGCAACCCGCTTGCGCGGTTCGAGGCCCGCATCAGCGCCAACCTGGCCAACCAGTTCGAGTGGCCGCTGTTCTTCCATGCGGCCTGCCTGCTGTTGCTGCAGCTTGGTCTGGAGGCCGGTGCAGCCGTCAAGGTGCTTGCCTGGACCTTCATCGTCGGACGGGTCCTGCACAGCGGCGTGCAGCTCCTCACCGGCAACGTCCGCCTCCGGGGCCTGGTCTTCACGATCAACTTCCTCGCCGTGCTCGGCCTCTGGTACGTTCTTGTCCATGCCGCGTACCGCGCGGGGTCGCTCTAGCCGGCAACGGGTTCATGAGCCCGAGCTACGAAGCGTCGCTGACGTCCTCGGGTGCGGGCTTGAGATCGCCCACGGCACATTCGCCAGACTGGAGGTCCGGTCGCCCGATGGAAACATGGTGTTCACCTGCGGCAACGCCTCCCATTGGCCGGTTGGCCGCCGAACATCGCAGTTCCTGCAGTCGATCAACCAGCACCTCCCCGACCACTTTCGTGTCTACTGAGCGAGTGAAGGCGGATCGCTCCGGGTCGCGCCCTCCGGACCGGCAATCGGCCCCAACGCAAGGGCGACTCCCATGAGGTTCCTGCTACCGGCAGCACTCGTCATCGTGGGCATCATCCACCTGCTCCCGCTCGTCGGGGTGTTGGGCGCGGACCGGTTGACGTCGCTGTACGGGGTCGCGTTCGTCGAGCCGGACACCGTCATCCTCATGCGCCACCGCGCGGTCCTGTTCGGCCTGCTCGGCGGGTTCCTGGTCTACGCCGCGTTCCGGCCGCCCCTGCGGCTGGCGGCCCTGATCGTCGGCTTCATCAGCGTCGTGTCGTTCCTGTGCCTGGCCTGGGCTGTGGGCGACTACAACGACGCGATCGCCCGCGTCGTCGCGGCGGACCTCGTCGCCCTGGCCTGCCTGGTCGTGGGTGGCGTCGGCCATGCGCTGACGCGCCACCGCGCCCGGGCGATAGTCCGGTCGTGAGCCCTGCCGCGTTCCGACGTGAAATGCTGGTCGCCTACAGCGTGCCTGTGGGACTGTTCCTCGTGCTTCCCTACCTGCTGGCATCGCTGGGCCTGGGTTGGGGTCGGGAGTTCCTCCACGGACTGCTCCACATCCTTGTTCTGCTGGTGCCTGTGGCCGGTGTGGTGTTTGGCTTCGCGCCGTGGGCCGGGCGCGGACTGGCGGCTTCGAAGGTGCCGGCGTTCCTGACCGGCGCGCTGGCCGCGCTGTCGCCCCTGTCGGTTGTCGCCGTGCTGGCGGCCCTTCAACGCGACCTCGGGGCGTTCCCGGGGGTTGCGCTGGTGTGGGCGATGTTTGTGCTTCCGGCGTCGGTGCTTGGCACGCTGCTCTTCATCGGCGCCTGCCAGCGCGCCCGGGGCCCGGACCCGGGCTAGGGCTGTGCCGGCGCAGCGGCTGGGCCATGGTGCTGACGGATTCAAGCGGGGCGCTCCGGCTGTCATCATCCAGTCCACTGCCGTTTGGAGTCTGGCCACATGGAAGAGTCCACGATCGTGCTGCCGCTTCGCGTGATCGCCCACGGGTCCCTCGCTGCGTTCACAACCTTCGCGTTGCTTGCGGCCGGGCTGGCCTGAGCCGGCTGGCGCGCCCGGCTTGGGTCGGCCTGGCTGGGTGCGCTGCTGTTCGGCATGACCGCGCTTTCCCACGGCTGGGTCGTGTTGGCCGGCCTCGTGCCGGCGCTGGGCCATCCCTGGCCGGGCGAGGCCGGGGAGCCACACGCCTGGCGGATGATGCTGCCTTGGGCCGTCGTGTGGCTGCCGGCGCTTTCGGGCGCACTCGCAACCGTGTTCGTGTTGCATGGGCTGTGTTCAAGCGCAGGACAGCGACGCGGGACGTCGGCTTGAACGTTCGCGATGGCCGATGGCGGTGTGTATGGATGGCGCCCATTTTCGGAGTTGGACGATGAACGCGGAAGCGAATGTGCAGGGCAGGCGTCTGGTGTGGCTGCTGGCCGGGCTGGCCTATTTCTCAGGGCTGTGGAGCGCACTCCTGGTCGCCGGCAACCGCTGGTCGGCCCAGCTGGTCGCGTTCGGCGCCGAGCTGCCCGTGCTGACCCAGATGGCGATGTCGGGCTATCGCTGGCCCCTGCTGCCAGTGCTTGGGCTCGGCTTCGTGGTCCTTGCCTGGGTCCAGTCCAGGCGCGTTCGGCTTTCCAGGACGACCGGTTTCTGGCTCGCGGTCTTCATGGCCGGCGCCTACGCGCTGTGGTGTGGGCTTATGGCCTTCGGGCTGTGGCTGCCGCTGTTCAAGCTTTCCGCGGTGCTGTGAACAGGACAGCACCCGTCGGCCCCGGCGCCATCCGTCGCCCGGCCGGGTTGCAACGCTGCACCGGCTGTCCAATGGCCTGCTGGCGCTCCCGCTGCCAGGGCGACGGCTACCGTCGGATGATCCAGGCCTGCCCGGCCGGCTGCGCCGGGACCGCCGACGAGGTCGCCGCCCTGCTGATGGGGCCCGACGCGGCCTTCCTGCACGGGGACCTGACGCTCTGACGGGGAGGCCCGGGCCATGACCTCCGGCACATCTGCCCGGGTGGCGCCGGGCATACCGTTTCGATGCCCGGGCAGCTGAAACTCCGGCCGCCCCCAACGCAGCACCCGTTCAAGGAGAGGACGCATGCGTATCCTGACCGCAACCGCCCTGGTGGCCACCGGCATCCTGATCGCAACCGCAGCATCGGCCATCGCCGACCAGCAGGGCCCCCGCACCCTGGAGCAGTGCGCCACGCTGCTGCCGACGGGCAAGGTGTATTCCTTCGAGATCGTCGGCGACATCGACGCCACCGGCGAGACGCCGACGCTGTCGGGGGAGATGTCGGTCTCCGACGGCACCGAGGTCGACCGCTCCGAGGAAACCGCCGCCTTCGGGCAGTGCCTGGCCGCGCTCATCCGCTAGTGCCCGGCCGGGGCCCGGGCCGCTGCCGGTGGCCCGGGCGCATGAATCCGCTCGGAGGCTTCTGCCAGGCTTCGCTGCACCCGCGCCACGGCGCGCGGGGTGAACGCTGCGCACAGCCGGACACGGAGGTCGAGGTGGCACGAGAGGATTTCATCGCGGTCGGGGTCCGGTTGTTTGCGGTGGTCCTGGCCTTCAAGCTGGTTTCCACCGCCGTGGCCACCGCGCCATTCCTGCTGCATGACGGCGTGCCGCACTGGGCGGCGCTCTACGGCGCGTTCGTGCTGCTTGGCATCGCGTTGTGCGTGTTCCTGTGGTTCTTCCCGTTGACGGTGGCGCGCTCGCTGCTGCCGGTGATGTCCGAACCGCGTTCGGAGTCCAGACTGGACGCGTCGGTGGCGCTGTCGGTCGGCCTGACCCTGATCGGTGTCTGGCTGCTGTCCCGGGCACTGCCCGACCTGCTGTACTGGATGCTGCTGTTCGGGCAGCAGCGTGGCGATCCGCACATGCCGCTGCAGTGGTCCGCGGACCAGATCGCGCGGGCGGCCGCCACGGTCGCGGAGGCGTTCGTCGGGCTGGCTCTCGTCTTCGGCAGCGTCGGCCTGAAGCGTCTGATAGAGCGGTTCCGGTTCCATGCGCCCGGCGCCTACGGCCAGCCGGCCGAGGGACGCCGGGCCGACCCACCGGACGACCGGCCGAGCTGAGCCGGTCTTCGTGCCCTTGCTGGTACCGGCGACGGTGGTGCCGGCGGCGATCCGGGCCGCGTCCTGGAAAGGGACCTCGCACTCCGGCGGCGACGACGGGCACCGGTTGGCTGCGGGTCAGCCCGGCACCGGTATCGTCCTGGCGTGGTTCTTCCCGCGCGCCGACGTCCCGGGAATCCGCCACCGGCCGGGGACGACCCCGGCCTGCAGACAATCCGACGGGGACGGCCCCGTGCTGTTGATGGAGCCGTCCCATGAGCTGGTTGCTGCTGTTGCTTGCCGGTGCCTTCGAGGTCGTCTGGGCCGTGGGCCTGAAGTACACCGAAGGGTTCACCCGCCTCAAACCCTCCCTGCTGACCCTCTCGTCGATGGCCGCCAGTTTCTGGCTGCTCGCACTTGCCCTTCGCACGCTGCCGCTGGGCACCGCCTACGCGGTGTGGGTGGGTATCGGGGCGGTCGGCACCGCGGTCGCCGGCATGTGGCTGTTCGGCGAGACGCCCACCCCGCTGCGGCTGGTCAGCCTGTTGCTGGTGGTTGCCGGCATCGTCGGGCTCAAGCTTTCGGCGTGGTCGTGAAACGCTCCGGTGGCACCGCAGGTGTCCGGACTGGTTTATGCTCCGTTCACACCACAATCACGGACCGATGCCGATGCACGCGCCTGCACCCGAACCGCACAACCCCTACGCCGCCCCGGAGGCGCCGCTCGTCGAGGTCGCCGAACCCGGGTCGATGGCCCAGGTGTCGCGCTGGCGCCGGCTGGGCGGCTACCTGATCGACAACGTGCTCATCGGCGCGGTGATGCTGCCGTCGCTGATGGCGGCGCATTTCGGCTGGTTGCATTCCATCGGCCTGGGCAACGGCGACCTGCTCACGGCCCTGGCGGTGATCCTGTCGGTCGTGCTGTACCTGGTCATCCAGTGCGCCCTGCTCTACCACCGCGGCCAGACGATCGGCAAGCTGGCGATGGGCACGCGCATCGTCGACCACGAGCGTGGCGAGATCGTGTTCTGGCGGACCGCCGGCGTACGCTACCTGCTGGTCGCCGTGCTGCAGGGACTGCCGCTGGTCGGCGGCGTCTTCTTCGTGGTCAACGCCCTGTTCATCTTCCGCGAGGACCGCCGCTGCATCCACGACCTGATGGCCGGCACCCGCGTGGTCGCGGCCTGAGGCCCGACCCGTTCGATCCTCCGATCCACCACCACACGCAAGGAACCCGCAATGAGCAGCAACCCGCAGGACCCCGTGAACCCCTACGCCGCGCCCCAGGCCGAGCTGGTCGACGTGACCGTCTCCTCCAGCGGCGAGCTGGCCTCGCGCTGGCTGCGCCTGGGCGGTGCGATCATCGACGGCATCATCGTCGGCATCGTCGCCTTCATCGGACTGTTCGCCTTCGGCATGGGCAGCATGTTCCTGGGTCAGGCGGAGCCCAGCGTCGGCTTCATGGTCGCCGGCTTCGTGATCGGCTTCGGTGCCTTCGTGCTGGTGCAGGGCTACTTCCTCTACACCTCCGGGCAGACCATCGCCAAGAAGCTGCTCGGCATGCGCATCGTCGACGGCAACGGCGAGAAGCCGGAATTCTTCCGGATGCTCGGGCTGCGCTACGCGCTGTTCCAGCTGTTGCAGATGATTCCCTTCATCGGCATGTTCGTCGGCCTGGTCAACGCCCTGTTCATCTTCCGCGAGGACCGTCGCTGCCTGCACGACCTGGCGGCCGGCACGCACGTCGTCAGGGTCTGAGGCCTACAGCCGGCCCGCCCGCTTGATGGCGAGGTAGTGGTCGGCCAGGGCCCCGGGCAGCTGGGCCGGGGTCACATCCAGCACCGAGACGCCCTGCGCACGCAGGGCGTCGTGCGCTTCACGGCGCCGCTGCAGGTAGTGCTCGGCGGCGGCGGCCTCCAGCGCGGCGTCGGTCCCGGCGTGGGCGCCGGCGGACAGCTCGTCGAGCACGCCCTCGCGCAGGCTGGCCACGCACACCAGGTGCCGCCGCTGCAGCTGGCGCACCGCCGCCAGCAGCTCGTCGACGTCCTCGTCGCGCACGTTGGTCACCATCAACACCAGCGCCCGCCGCACCTGGTGGGCGCCCAGCCGCACCGAGGCCTCGATGTAGTCGGTGGCCACCGGCCCCGGCTGCAGGTCGAACACCGCCTCGAGCATGCGGTCGATCGCGCCCAGGCCACGCACCGGCGGCATCCAGCGCGCCTGGTCGCCGCTGGCCATCAGGCCGACCGAGTCGCCCTGGCGCAACGCGATGAAGCCGACCAGCAGGCAGGCGTTGAGCGCGTGGTCGAAGTGGCTCAGGCCGTCGTCGCGGGCGCGCATCCGCCGGCCGGTGTCGATCCACAGCACCACCTGCTGGTTGCGCTCGTCCTGGTAGTCGCGCGAGATCAGCTTGCGCGCGCGCTGGGAGGCCTTCCAGTCGATCTGCCGCAGGCTGTCGCCGGTGCGGTACTCGCGCAGCTGGTGGAACTCGGTGCCCTCGCCGCGGCGACGGTGCTGGTGGGCGCCGATGATGCGGCTGGCGCGGTCGGTGCCGACCAGGGCCAGGTGGCTGACCCGGGCGAAGTCCGGGTACACCCGCACCGTGTCGGGCAGCGGCAGCACCCGGCGCCGGGTCCACAGCCGCCACGGCGCGTGCAGCCGCAGCGCGCAGGCATCGAAGCCGTAGAGGCCGCGCTGGTCCGGATGCAGGGCGTAGCGCAGGCTCACGTGGCCGTGCCCGGGCAGGTCCACGCGCTGGGGCAGGCCCTCGGCGCGCCACTGCGGCGGATGATGGTCGAAGGCGTCCACCCGCAGCGGCCCGCCGGACAGCTCCAGCTCCACGCCCAGCGGGTGGCCGACCGCCGCGATCGCCGGCACCCGCCGCGTCACCCGCGGCGGCGCCTGCGACCACAGCCGCACCGCGTCGAGCAGGGCCACACCCAGCAGCACCAGCGTGGCCGCCAGCAGCGGCCCGGGCCCGGTCAGGCCCAGCGCCCAGGCCAGGCCCGGCACCGACAGCAGGGCCAGCAGGGTCAGCAGGGTGCGGCTGGGCCTCACTGGCGCGGCGCCTCCACCTTCTGCAGCAGGGCGTCGAGCACCTCGTCGATGCGGCGGCCCTCGATCTGCAGCTCCGGCGCCAGCGCCACGCGGTGCCGCAGCGCCGGGTGGGCGACCGCACGCAGGTCGTCCGGGGTGACGAAGTCGCGGCCGTCGAGCACGGCGTGGGCGCGGCCGGCGCGCACCAGGGCCAGGCTGCCGCGCGGGCCGGCGCCCATCGACAGGCCCGGCCACTCGCGCGTGGCCCGCACGATGCGCACCGCGTAGTCGACCACGACCGGGTCCACCTGCACGGCCGCGCAGGCCTGCTGCAGGCCCAGGATAGCCTCCGGCGTGGTCACCGCGCGCACGCGGCTGAGGTCGAAGTCGTTGCCGACCCGGCCGGTGCTGGTGCCCTCGACCATGCGCACCTCGTCCTCGTGGCTGGGGTAGGCCATGAGGATCTTGAGCAGGAAGCGGTCGAGCTGGGCCTCGGGCAGCGGGTAGGTGCCCTCCTGCTCGACCGGGTTCTGGGTGGCGATGGTGATGAACGGCGGCGGCAGCGCGAAGCTCTTCGACTCGATGGTGACCTGCCCCTCCTGCATCACCTCCAGCAGCGCGGCCTGGGTCTTGGCCGGGGCGCGGTTGATCTCGTCGGCCAGCAGCAGGTTGGTGAACACCGGGCCGCGGCGGATCTTGAAGCCTTCCGACTTGGGGTCGTAGAAGGCGTGGCCGCTGACGTCGCTGGGCATCAGGTCGGGGGTGAACTGGATGCGCGCGAAGTGGCCCTCGATGGCCGTGGCCAGGGCCCGCACCAGCAGGGTCTTGCCGAGGCCGGGCACACCCTCGAGCAGGACGTGGCCACCGGCCATCAGGGCGACGAGCAGTTCGTCGAGCACCTGTTCCTGGCCGTAGAAGGCGGCGGCGACCTGCTCGCGGATGGCCTGCACGGTCTGCGTGGCGGCCGCGATGGCGGGCGGGACGGCGGACGCCGGGGCGACGTCGCCACCGGTGGGCGGGTTGGGCTCTGTGCTCATGGTCTGTGACTCAGTCGGCGAAGGGTTTTCACGGCCGCCGCCAGTTCCGACGGGCGGCGGATCCAGGTGTCGAACAGCGCCCGCTCGATCGCCTCCGGCGGCAGCCGGTGGCGCTGGGCCAGCAGGCGCACCAGCTCCTGGGTGGCGAGCCCGGCCAGGGCCGGGTCGGCGGCGACGAGCTGCTGGTAGCAGCGCTCGCGCAGCGGGGCGAGGAGGTCGGCGCCGCGGCCGCGCCGCAGCACCAGCTCGGCGGCCGCGCGCAGGTGTTCGCGCAGGGCCCGTCGCGGGCGCGCCTCCGGGGCCAGCACCGGGCCGAAGCGCTGCCCGCGCAGCCACAACCAGCCCAGCAGGGCCAGCAGCAGCGGCAGCAGCACCGGCCAGCCTTCGCGCACCAGCAGCACGTGCAGCGGCGGGTAGTCGGTGTGGTGGACGATCAGCACCGCGGCCCCCTCCTCGAGCAGCGGCAGCACCAGGTGCCCGGCCAGGGCGGCGTTGGCCGGGTGGCGCAGGTGGGTGGTGCGCAGGAAATCCAGGTGGCTGGCCAGCACGATGCGGCCTTCGCCGTGGGCGAAGCGGGCCAGCAGCAGGCCCTCCTCGGCGTTGCCCCAGCCCCACTCCGGCCCGACGCCGTGCCAGCCGTCGCGGGCCTGGACCCGCGCGTTGCCGCAGAAGCGGTCGCGGCCGACGCCGGAGAACAGGCCGGCCTCGAACATCTCGCGCAGCTCGGCGAACTCGCCCAGCGGCTCGCGCGCGGCGTCGAGGATCTCGGTGGCGGCCTCCGGCGCGGCGTAGTTCCACTGGATGCAGCCCCGGGCCTCGACCACCTCCAGGCCCAGCTCCCGCAGCAGCGGCGGCTGGCGCAGGACCATGCCCTGCGGCAGGCCGGCCACCAGCATGCCGCCGTCGGCGACCCAGTCCATCAAGGCGTCCACCTGGACCGGGCGCAGGCCGCGCAGGTCGGAGCCCAGCAGCAGCAGGCCGCGCGCGGGCAGGTCCGGCGCATCGCCCAGGGTCACCGCCCGCTGCACCGGGTGGCCGCCATGCTCCAGGGTGCGGGCCAGGCCGAAGTAGGGGTTGGAGCGGGCCTCGCCGGTCAGCGGGGCGGGCAGGGTGACCTCCACCCGCTCGAAGGTCGACCACCACCACCAGGCCAGCAGGCCCAGCACCAGCACGCCGATCAGCGAAGCCCAGCGGCCGGCGCTCATGCCGGCACCCCCGCCGGGTCCGCGTCCGCGGGCTGCCGCAGCCGCTCGTAGGCCTCGACCAGCGCCTCGAAGGCGGCATCGCCGGGAACGCGGTGGGCGTAGGCGATCGCCTGCCAGTGGCGGACGATGGGCTCGAAGCCGCGGCGGAAGCCGGGATCGCCCAGGCTGCGGGCGTGGCGCAGGCACTGCGCCTCGGTGCTGCCCGCGGGCAGCGGCCGGCCGCTGCGCTCGACCAGCACGGCGACCGCGCCGGCGTACAGCAGGGCCAGGGCGGCGCGCGGCTGGCCGGCGGCCCACAGGCCGCGCGCCTCGCCGACGAGGTCGTCGGGCAGGGCCGCTTCGGTGTCGCGGTCCACGCCGAAGCGCTGCCGCCACGCCGCCCGCGGCACGCCGGGCAGGCCCATGCGCGGCCGCCAGCGCACCAGCATCACCGCCACCAGCACCAGCACGATGCCCAGGGCGATCCACAGGATGTGTTCGGCGATGAAGGCGAACACCCGACCGACCGCCGCCATCGCATCGCTGGTGCGCCGTGCGCTGTCGCCGTCGTCGTCGCGGTCGCGTGGCAGCCAGGTGGTCTGGGTGCGGGTGGGCGTGAACTCATCGGCCAGGGTCTGCGCGGCGAGCACGACGAAGGCATCCGCCTGGCCGTCGTCCTCGCCGAACACGCGCCCGAACCCGTCGGTCGGCCGCGGCGCCTCCGGATCCCGCAGCCGCGCCGGCCACAGGTGGTCGCCCCCCTTGCGGGTCTTGCCGCCGGTCCCCGCACCCGGATCGCCGGCGGCACCGGGCGGCGGACAGCCCATCGGTTCGACGGCCTGCGCCGGAGCCGCCGGGAGCAGCGACAGCGCGACCACCAGCACCGCCAGCGCCGGCACCGCCGCCAGCCGCGTCGCCACCGGCGCCACGCGGGCGGCCATGCGCCGGAACGCCAACTCCAGGTCCCAGGCCTCCAGGTGGATGCGGCGGTTGAGGTAGAGCGCGAAGCCGCCGCCGACATAGAACGGCGCGATCGCCGAGGAACACGCCCAGCCCAGCACCGCCAGCAGCACCTGCGCCCAGGCCGGGGGCTCCTCGAACAGCGTGTCCCACATCAGCTCGGCGGCCGCGCCCATGAAGTCGATCGGCACCAGCAGCACGACCAGGCCGATGACCGAGAACAGCAGGATCGCCTCGATGTGCAGCAGCACCAGCAGCAGCACAGCCGCCGGCCCGGAGTCGCGGCGCGCCAGCACGTTGCAGCGCTTGCCGCGTGCCCGGCCGCGCAGACCTTCCAGCAGGTCGACCGGCATGAGCATGCTGCGCAACGGCGACAGGCGCCGCCAGGTCAACCAGCCGGGCAGGCCGCGCAGACCCAGCCGACGCTGGCCCAGGACGGCCTCGCGGACACCGGGCGGGCGGGCGAACACCGCGCCGGCGTAGATCTGCAGCACGATGCGCTCGAAGGCCGGCTTCAACCACCACATCAGCAGCGGGGCCAGCCACAGCAGGTCGAGCAGGGCGCACACCGCCAGCACGACCGCCAGCACCGGCAGGCTGGCCAGCAGCCAAGCCGCCAGCACGCGGCCGTAATGACGTCGGGCCAGCGCGAAGCCCAGCTCGATGGCGGCCCAGCCGCTGCGCGGGCGCAGCGCGATCGACAGGTCCTCAGCCCGCATCGTCGCCCTCCGCGCGCCGCAGCGGCACCAGCAGCCAGGCCAGCAGCAGCACCCACAGGCCGATGCCCGCGCCGTACTTCACCGCGGCCGGCAGCGAGCCGATCGAGGACCAGAAGGCCTCGACGAAGGCGGCGAACACCAGCAGCACGAACACCCCCAGCAGGATCTTCGCGCCCTGGGTGCCGGCGATGCGGAAGGCCTCCGCGCGGCTGTGCGGCCCGGGCATCAGCAGCGACAGGCCCAGCCGCAGCCCGGCGCCGCCGGAGAGCACGATGCCCAGCAGCTCCGGCCCCGAGTGCCCGGCGACGAAGCGCCAGAACGGGTCGCCGCTGCCGACCGCGGTGAGGTGGCCGGCGACGCTGCCGATCATCACCCCGTTGAAGACCAGCACGAAGATCGAACCGATGCACACGACCAGGCCGGCGGCGAAGGTGCGGAAGGCGATGGAGACGTTGTTGAGGACGTAGACACCGAACATGTACAGGTTCGACTCCGAGCCGCGGCGCTGGCCGTGCACCTCGGAATCGGGGTCGTACATGCGCTCGTACTGGCCCATGGCTTCCGGCGAGAGCACCATGCCGGCGAGGTCCGGGCGCAGCTGCAGCACCGTCAGGCACAGCAGCAGCGGCACGAAGAACAGCAGCGCCGAGGCGATCATCGGCCCGCGCTGGGCGCGCACCAGCGCCGGGACGTCGAAGACCATGAACCCCAGCGCGCGGCTGAAGCGCGTGCGCGGCGGCCGGTAGAGGTGGACATGGCCCCGGTCGACGGTCCGGCGCAGGCGCTCGACCAGCGAGGCGCCGTAGCCGCGGCGCTCGGCCAGGGCCAGGTGCTGGCACAGCCGCCGGTAGGCCGCCGGCACGTCGACCTCGGCGATCAGCTCGGCCGCCTCCGGCGGCTTGGGCTGGAGGCTGACGGCGGGCTTCGCCCATTGCCGGGCCTTGCCGTCGACGGCGTCGAGCCAGGCCTCGAACCGCGCCCACTCCGCCGCGTGGCGGGCCTCGAACCCGGCCTGCTTCATGCGCCGCCCCCGTAGCGGCCGGTCAGGCCCGCGGCGATGCCCAGCAGGCGCCGGGCGCCGGCCTCGTCGGCGCTGCCGGCGACCGCACCGGCCGTGCCGGCCAGCTCGGCCTGCCGCTGCGGCCCGAGTTCGGCGGCGCGCTCGGCGAAGTCGACCAGGGCCTCGCGGTCGGCCTGCAGCAGGCCCGGCGGCGCGGCGACCGGGTCGATGCCGGCGGGCAGCCGACGCTGCCGCTGCGGCGGCACGTGCACCACCAGGGTGCCGGCGGCCAGGTCGCCCAGGCGCCGGCAGCGGCCGTCGATGAGGCTGGTCACCACGCCGGCGCCGTAGAACAGCGGCAGCATGTCCACCGTGCGCAGCAGGTTGCGGGCCGCCGAAGCCACCCAGCCCACCGGCACGCCGTCGGCGGCGACCACGCGCAGGCCCATCATCCGCTTGCCCGGCGTCTGGCCGTTCCACAGCACCTCGAACAGCACCGGGTACAGCCACAGCAGGGCGAAGAGGGCCAGCAGGAACAGGCCGATGCCGGCGGCGCCCAGGGCCGCGAAGACCATGGCGAAGACCATGTAGGCGCTGAGGCGGATGGCGAGGTCGATCAGCCAGGCCAGCCCGCGCGGCACGACACCGGCCGGCTCCAGGTACAGGGCCACGCCCTCGGGCGTCTCAACGCCGATGCGGCTGTCCAGCGGCGCGCCCGCGGTCATGGTGCCGCGGCCTGCGGCCCCGTGGGCGATGTTCGGTGGTGTGGCTGCATCCGGCTCCCGCACGTCCCTGCGCGTTCCTGGCATCACGGCGCCGCCCCCCGGGCGCCGGTTCGGGGCATTGTGGCCGCTGTCGCGCCAAACGCAAAGCCGCCGCCTTTGCCCCGGGGGGCACAAACCCGCGAAAATAGCGGTTTGCGCCCACCAGGAGCCGGTTCCGATGTCCAGCACCCCGACCATCCTCTACACCCTCACCGACGAAGCGCCCTACCTGGCCACGCAGTCACTGCTGCCGATCGTGTCCGCCTTCGCCGGCACCGCGGGGGTCGCGGTGGAAACGCGCGACATCTCGCTCTCCGGCCGCATCCTGGCGCAGTTCCCCGAGCGGCTGGGCGAGCGCGCCATCGCCGACGACCTCGCCGAGCTGGGCCGGCTGGCCACCACGCCGGAGGCCAACATCATCAAGCTGCCCAACATCTCCGCCTCGGTGCCGCAGCTCAAGGCGGCCATCCGCGAGCTGCAGCAGCAGGGCTTCGACCTGCCCGACTACCCCGAGGACCCGCGCACCGACGCCGAGCACGACACCAAGGCCCGCTACGACCGGGTCAAGGGCAGCGCGGTCAACCCGGTGCTGCGCGAGGGCAACTCCGACCGCCGCGCCGCCGCGGCGGTGAAGCAGTACGCACGCAAGCACCCGCACCGCCTGGCCGCCTGGCCGAAGGACTCCGCCGCCCACGTCGCCCACATGGACGACGGTGACTTCTACGGCTCCGAGCGCTCGGTCACCATCCGCGAGGCGGGAACGCTGCGCATCGAGCTCGTCGGCGCCACCGGCTCCAGCCAGGTGCTGCGGCCGTCGGTGAAGGTCACCGCCGGCGAGGTGGTCGACGCCGCGGCGATGAGCGCGGCGAAGCTGGCGGCCTTCGTCGACGCCCAGATCGAGGACGCCCGCGAGCGCGGCCTGCTGTTCTCGCTGCACCTGAAGGCGACGATGATGAAGGTCTCCGACCCGATCATGTTCGGCATCGTCGTCGACCGCTTCTACCGCGACACCCTGGCCCGGCACGCCGCCGCGCTCGACGAGGCCGGCTTCGACTCCAGCAACGGCATCGGCGACCTTTACGCGGTGCTGCCCAGGCTGCCGGAAGCCACCCGGGCCGCCATCGAAGCCGACATCCAGGCCGAGTACGGCCGCCGCCCGGGGCTGGCGATGGTGAACTCCGACAAGGGCATCACCAACCTGCACGTGCCCAGCGACATCATCATCGACGCCTCGATGCCGGTGCTGGTGCGCGACGGCGGCCGGATGTGGAACGCCGCCGGCGAGCTGCAGGACGCCAAGGCGGTGATCCCCGACCGCAGCTACGCGCGCATCTACCAGGCCGTGATCGAGGACTGCCAGGCCCACGGGGCCTACGACCCGGCGACGATGGGCAGCGTGCCCAACGTCGGCCTGATGGCGCAGAAGGCCGAGGAGTACGGCTCCCACGACAAGACCTTCCGGATCCCGGCCAAGGGCACGGTGCGGGTGGTCGACGAGGCCGGCAACACGGTGCTCGAGCACCCGGTCGAGGAGGGCGACATCTGGCGCATGTGCCAGACCCGCGACGCGGCCATCACCGACTGGGTGAAGCTGGCGGTGAACCGCGCGCGCCTCAGCGGCACCCCGGCGGTGTTCTGGCTGGACCCGCAGCGCGGCCACGACGCGCAGCTCATCGGCAAGGTCGAGGCCTGCCTGAAGACCCTGGACACCGACGGCCTGGACATCCGCATCCTGCCGCCGGTGGAGGCGATGAAGCTGTCGCTTGAGCGCATCCGCCGCGGCGAGGACACCATCTCGGTCACCGGCAACGTGCTGCGCGACTACCTCACCGACCTGTTCCCGATCCTGGAGCTGGGCACCAGCGCCAAGATGCTCTCGATCGTCCCGCTGATGAACGGCGGCGGCCTGTTCGAGACCGGCGCCGGCGGTTCGGCGCCCAAGCACGTGCAGCAGTTCACCGCGGAGAACTACCTGCGCTGGGATTCACTGGGCGAGTTCCTGGCCCTGGGCGCCTCGCTGGAGCACCTCGCCGAGCGCCTGGACGCGCCGCGGCTGCGGGTGCTGGCACGGGCGCTGGACGCGGCGAACGCGCAGGTGCTCGACCACAACCGCTCGCCGGCGCGCAAGGTCGGCGGACTGGACAACCGCGGCACGCACTTCTACCTGGCCCTGTACTGGGCGCAGGCGCTGGCCGCGCAGACCGATGACGCCGAGCTGGCCGGCCGTTTCCAGGCCATTGCCGCCGCCCTGGCCGACAACGAGCAGGTCATCCTGAAGGAACTGGTCGAGGTGCAGGGCTCGCCGGTGGACATCGGCGGCTACTACCGGCCGGACCTGGCGCGGGTCGGTTCGGCGATGCGCCCCAGCGCCACGCTCAACCGCATCCTGGCGCAGCTGGCCAACTGAAGCGCACAAAAAAACAGGACGGCTCCGATCCCTCGGAACCGTCCTGCTGAAAACGCGTCCTGCGCGGCGGCGTCCATGCCGCTCATTCGGGGTCCTGGGTCATCCGTGCCGGCGTGGCTCCCTGTTCACGCCGGTTGGGCCGGTCCCTGGCCGATGGTCCGCCCCGGGTTCCCGCCCGGGGCGTCCAGTGCGTGCAGGCCGGATCAGCGCTCGATGCGCAGCTGGCTTGCGTCGACCCGGGCGACACCCTCGGTGTCGGCGGCCAGACGGACCGCCTGGTCGATCTGGGCCTGGGTCTCCACCTCACCGCTGAGGTGGACGATGTAATCGCGGGTCTCCACGCTGATGTCCATGCCGGAGACGTCGCCGTCGGCGAGCAGCTTGGACTTCACCTTGGTGGTGATCCAGCCGTCGCTGATGGCCTCGCCCGCGGTGCGGTCGGGGTCCTCGACGTCCATGCGGTCGGCGCGGGTGCGGTCGCGGTCCATGCGGTCACGGTCCGTGTGCTCGCGCTGGGTGTGCTCGCGGTCGCGGTAGCCCTCGTTCGGCGGCGGCGTCGCCGGCTGCTGGGTCGACATGGGCTGTGAACGGAAGCCGTCGTCGGAGCCGGACACCGCATCGCGGACCTGGCCCACGGCGGTGTTCACACGCAGCTCGGTGGCGTCGACGCGGGCCACGCCCTCGGTGTCGCGGGCCAGCGCCACGGCGTGGTTCACCTGCGACTGGTTCTCGACCTCGCCGGAGAGGTGGACCACGTTGTCGCGGGTCTCGACCGAAATGTCGAAGCCGGACACGTCGCCGTCGGCCAGCAGCTTGGACTTCACCTTGGTGGTGATCCAGGCGTCGCCGACCACTTCGCCGGCCGAGCGCTCCTCGCTGTGGCTGTAGTCGTCGGCCATGACGCGGGCCTCGGCGGTGCTCATGCCGCAGACCAGCAGGACGGCGGACAGGCTGGCGCCGGTGATCCAGTGCTTGCGCAGTGCATTGCTCATCTCGGTTTCTCCTTCCTTGTTCGGGGGATTCCAGGGCGCCGACGCGGGGGGAGGTGGCGGCGGCGACCCTTCGCCCAATGGACTGCACACCGCGTGCCAACGCGATCGACACCACGAATCAATGACTTGCCGAATGTTTTCGCGCCACCTTCACGGCAGGCTGCACGGGGCATCGCCGCCATCCTGCGATCTGCATGACCGCCGCGGGCGCCGTGCTAGATTCGGCGGCATCCACCGACCCGGAGACACCGCCATGCTGCTTCGCACCTCGCTGTGCCTGTCGATCACCCTGGCCCTGGCCGCCTGTGGCCAGCAGGCCGACCCGCAGGAGTCCACGCCGCCGCCGGTGGCCGAGGAGGCCATCGAGGACACCGGGTCCCCGGCCGAGGCCGCCGCCCCGGCCGCCGACGCCCAGGCCGCGATCCGTGCGGCGGTCGCCGGCGACTGGCGCACCCCGGCCTTCGCCGAGCGCGACGGCCACCGCAACCCGGCCGAGACCCTGGCCTTCTTCCAGGTCGCCCCGAACCACCGCGTGGTCGAGATCACGCCCGGCGGCGGCTGGTACATGGAGATCCTGGCCCCGCTGGTGCGCGATGAGGGCAGCTACGTCGGCGCGGTGATCGATCCCGAGCGCGCGGCCAGCGACAACCAGCGCGACTTCGCCACCCGCCAGAACGCCGCCCTGCGCGAGAAGATCGCCGCCGCGCCGGAGGCCTACGGCCCGGCCACGCTGCACCCCTTCGCCCCGGCCGAGCCCTCGTTCGGCGAGCCGGGCACCGCCGATGTGGTGCTGACCTTCCGCAACGTCCACAACTGGCGCATGGGCGGCAACGCCGAGGCCATGTTCCGGGGCTTTTACGAGGTGCTCGCACCCGGTGGCGTGCTGGGCGTGGTCGAGCACCGCGCCGCCGGCGACGTGCCCGCCGACGACCGCAGCGGCTACGTCGGCCAGGAGCAGGTGGTGGCGATGGCCGAGGCTGCCGGCTTCGTGCTGGAGGAAGCCAGCGAGATCAACGCCAACCCCGCCGACACCCGCGACCACCCCAACGGCGTGTGGACGCTGCCGCCGACCAACCGCCACGACGAGGCCGATGCGGAGACCTATGCCGCGATCGGCGAGTCCGACCGCATGACGCTGCGCTTCCGCAAGCCGGCGGAGTGAGCCTGGTCGCACTCAACAAACCCTATGGCGTGCTCTGCCAGTTCACCTGCGCCGACACGCCGCCCCGGCCGACCCTGGCCGGCTTCGGGCTGCCGGCCGGGGTCTACCCGGCCGGTCGACTCGACCACGACTCCGAGGGCCTGCTGCTGCTCACCGACGTCGGACCGCTGGCGCACCGGATCACCGACCCGCGGCACAAGCTGCCCAAGCGCTACTGGGTGCAGGTGGAGGGCGAACCGCAGGACGAACAGCTGCAGGCCCTGCGCACGGGCGTGACCCTGCGCGACGGGCCGACCCGGCCGGCACGGGTGCGCCGGCTCGAGGCCGCCGAGGCCGCGAGCCTGTGGCCGCGCGACCCGCCGGTGCGCTTCCGCAAGACCGTGCCCGACGCCTGGCTTGAGCTGGAGATCCACGAGGGCCGCAACCGCCAGGTGCGGCGGATGACCGCGGCGGTGGGGTTGCCGACGCTGCGGCTGGTGCGCGTGGCGATCGGCCCGTGGTCGCTCGACGGCCTGGAACCCGGCGGCTGGCGCGAGGTGGACGCATCGGGGCTGCCGATGTCGTCCGCGCCCCGGCATCCGCCGCGTCGCGGCCGGGTCCGCGATTGAGCGGCTTCAAGGACCACTTTTCCGGACACGCGCAGGCCTATGCCGCGTCGCGCCCGGGCTATCCCGACGCCCTGTTCGACTGGCTGGCCGAACACGCCCCGGGACGCGGCATGGCCTGGGAGGCCGGCTGCGGCAGCGGCCAGGCCACCGTGGCGCTGGCCGCGCGCTTTTCACGCGTGCACGCCAGCGACCCCAGCGCCGAGCAGATCGCCCGGGCCCCGGCCCTGCCCGGGGTGGTGTTCACGGTCGCCGGGGCCGAGGACTGCAGCCTGCCCGACGCCGGCTGCGACCTGGTGGCGGTGGCGCAGGCCCTGCACTGGTTCGACCTGCCGCGGTTCTGGCCACAGGTGCAGCGGGTGCTGCGTCCCGGGGGCCTGTTCGCGGCCTGGACCTACGGACTGTGTTCGGTGAGCCCGGCGGTGGACGCGGTCTTCCACCGGCTCTACGAGGACCGGTTGGGCCCGTACTGGCCGCCGGAGCGTCGGCTGGTGGAGGCGGGCTACCGCGACATCGCGATGCCGCTGGCGCCGGTGCCCGCGCCGGCGTTCGCGATCCGGCTGGACTGGACGCAGGCGCAGTACCTGGCCTACCTGCGCAGCTGGTCGGCGCACGCGCGCTGCCTGCGCGAGACCGGCGTGGACGCGGTGTCCACGCTGCAGGCCGACTTTGCCGCCGCCTGGGGCGATGCGGCCACGCGCACGGTGGTCTGGCCGCTGGCGGTGCTGGCCGGGCGCAGGCCCTGACTCAGCGGTTGGTGAGCTGGATCTCGATGCGGCGGTTGCGGGCCCAGGCGGCCTCGGTGTCGCGCGGGTCCAGCGGCCGGTGCTCGCCGAAGCCGTTGGCCGAGAGCCGTTCGGCCGGGACGCCGCGCTCGCTGAGGTGGCGCACGATCGAGATCGCCCGGGCGCTGGACAGCTCCCAGTTCGACGGGAAACGCGCGGTGGCGATCGGCCGGCGGTCGGTGTGCCCGTCGATGCGCAGCACCCAGTCCAGGTCGTCGGGGATCTCGCCGATGACCTCGTTGAGGGTGTTGGCGATGCGGTCGAGCTGGGCGCGCCCGGCCGGGCTGATCTCGTCGGAGGCGGTGTCGAACAGCAGGCCGGCGGGCACCACGAAGCGGTCGCCGACGATGACGATGTCGTCGCGCTCGCCCAGCACCGCGCGCAGGCGGCCGAAGAACTCCGAACGGTAGCGCTCCAGCTCGCCGACGCGCTGCGCCAGGGCCAGGTTCAGTCGCCGGCCCAGGTCCTCGATCTGCAGGTCGCGCGCCTCGACGTTGGCCTCGGCCAGGGCCAGGGCGGCGTTGACCTCGGCGAGCTGCTCGCGCAGCGCCGCCATCTGCCGGTTCAGCAGCTCGACCTGGGCGGCGGCGCGGGCGCTGAGCTCGGTCTGCACGGTGAGGTTCTCGCGGCTTTCCTCCAGCTGCGCCAGGCGCGCGGCGATCTCCGCCTCCAGCTCGCGCTTGAGCGCGTTGAGCGCGTCGAGGTCGGCGCCCAGCCGGGCGATCTCCGCCTCGTCGGCCTCGATCTGCGCCTGGGCGTCGGTCAGCCGCGAGGCCAGGGTGTCGCGCTCGCCGGTGGTGGCCAGCAGCGAGGCGGAGAGCTCGCCGACCTCGGCCACCGCCCGTTCGCGGGCCTGGCGCTCCATCGACAGCGACTCCGCCAGGCTGGCCAGCTCGGCGTTGAGGCGGTCGAGGGTGCGGTCGCGGTCGCTGATGGCGTCGGAGAGCACGAACTGGCCGATGGCGAACACCATCAGCACGAACACCAGCACCATCAGCAGCGCCGACAGGGCGTCCACGAAGCCCGGCCAGAAGTCGGTGCTGCGCCGGCGGCGGGCGGCCAGGCTGCTCATCGCCGCTCGCGGTCCCCGTCGTGGCGGCTGTCGAGCGCGGCGGCTATGGTGCGCGAGAGCAGGCGCAGCTCGGCGCGCAGCTCCTCGCTCAGGCGGCCCCCGCCCGACTCGGCCATGGCACGGATCGCGGTGCGCAGCTCGCCCTGGGTGTCGTTGAGCCGGGCCAGCTGGGTGTTGAGGTCGCCCATCTGCGCCTGCGCCTCGCCGCGGCTGCGGTCGGACTCCACCAGCGCCCGCTGCATGCGCTCCAGTCCGTCGGCGGTCTGCTCCAGCAGCGCCTGCACGTAGGCCGGCACCGAGGTGTCGCCGTCACCGGCGACGCCGCCGCTGCTCAGCCGGGTCATGCCCGAAAGCCATTCCTCCAGCTCGTTGTAGAAGCGGTTGGCGGCGCGGCCACCGAAGAGGTCGACCAGGCCCAGCACCAGCGAGGCGGCCAGGCCGAAGAGCGAGGTCGAGAAGCTGATGGCCATGCCCGAGAGCGGTTCGCGCAGCTGCTCCTTGAGCATCTCGAACATCGCCTGGGCGTCGGTGCCGGCGGAAAGCCCGCTGATGATGTCGCTGACCGAGCCGATGGTGCGCAGCAGGCCCCAGAAGGTGCCCAGCAGGCCGAGGAAGATCAGCAGGCCGATCAGGTAGCGGCTGAGGTCGCGCTGTTCCTCCAGCCGCAGGTAGACGCTGTCGAGGATCGAGCGCATCGAGGCCGGTGACAGGGTCTGGGTGCTGCGGCCGTCGCGGGCCATCATCCGCGCCATCGGCGAGAGCAGCACCGGCTTCACCCCCGAGGGCCGCTCGGGATTGTTGCGGCGGAAACCCTCGATGAAGCGGACCTCGCGCTGCAGGCGCAGCACGCCGCGCAGGTTCACGCCGATGCCGAACACGAACACCGCCAGGATGACGGTGTTGAACCAGGGCGCGGCGAGGAAGAAGCGCGTGAGCGGCTCGGCGATCGGGACCAGGGCCAGCAGCAGCAGGCCCAGCACCGCCAGCATCCAGATCAGCGCGCGCACCGGTTGGCTCATCGGGGGACTCCAGGAAAGCGAATCCGCCCGACGCTAGCACCGCGATCCTGAACGCCGGTGACAGGCACGTGGAACTTTCCGCCGGTCCGGGGAGCGGCGGAAACCGGCACCCCGCGGAGCGGGGTCAGTTGGCGCTGGCGGCCGCCGAGCTGTTGGTGGCGGCCTTCTTCGCCGGGGCGCGCTTGCGTGCCGCGGTCTTCTTCGCCGCGGTCTTCTTCGCGGCCGGCTTCTTGGCCGCCTTTCGCGCCGGGCGCTTCTTCGCCGGGGCGGCCTCGGCCTCGATGACCTGGGCGCGGGCGCGGCGACGGGTCAGCCACACCGCCACGCCCAGCCCGGCCAGGGCGGCGGCAACCGCGGCGCTGGCCACCGGGTGGCGACGGGTGGTGTCGGCGACGGCACGCACGCCCTGACGCGCCAGCACCAGCTTGCCACCGACGTCGAGCATCTTCCTCGCCTCGGGCACCAGCTGCTGCCAGTTCACCGAGCCGACCGTGTCGGCCACGCGGCGACCGATCGCGGTGCCGGCTTCACCGGCGCGAACCACGGCCGTGGTCACCGTGCCGTTGAGCAGAGTCTTGTCCATGACGCTTCTCCTGGGGGGATGTCGGTCTCTCGGGACGCTATCACCGCATTCCTGAACGCGGCGTCCACCCGGCAGCGGTCAGGTGCCGCGTGGTTTGGCCCGGTGCGTGGCGGTGGCCGACCACGGGTCCTCCGGCCACGGGTGGCGGGGGTAGCGGCCCTTCATCTCCCGGCGCACCTCCGGCCAGGTGCGTTCCCAGAAGCCGGCCAGGTCGGTGGTGACCTGCAGCGGCCGGCCGGCCGGCGAAAGCAGGTGCAGGGTCAGCGGCACCGCGCCGTCGAGGATGCGCGGGGTGTCGGCCAGCCCGAAGAGCTCCTGCACCTTCACCGCCAGCACCGGTGCCTCGCCGCAGGCGTAGTGCACCGCGCGCTCCAGCCCCGAGGGCACGCGCACCCGGGTCGGCGCCAGCCGGTCCACCGCGGTGCGGGCGCTCCAGTCCAGCGGCGACTTCAGCGCCTCGGCGAAGGCCTCCGGCGCGAGCGCATCAAGGCGGGTGAGACCCTGCAGGGCGGGCATCAGCCAGTCCTCCAGCCGTTCGGCCAGCGCCGCGTCGGAGAGGTCGGGCCAGCCGGCGTCGGGCTGCCAGCCGGCCAGGCAGCGCACGCGCTCGCGCCACTGGCGGCTGGCCGGGGTCCACGGCAGGGCGTCGAGCCCGAGCTGGCGCACCGCGTCCACCAGCGCCTCGGCGAAGCGGCTGCGGTCCGGGGTGGGCAGGGGCCGGCTGTCGAGCACGATGGCGTCGAAGCGGCGCTCGCGCAGCGCCGCGATGCCGCGCCGCTGCGGGTCCCAGACCACGCGGTCGACCTCGGTGAAGGCGGCGGGGAAGATCCGGCGCAGGGCCGCCTCGTCGACCGGAGCAGCCCGCAGCACGCGGCTGTCGCCGTCCTGCTGGCGCAGCTCGGTGGCCACCAGCCACGGTTCGCCGTACAGGGCGCTGTCGTCGAACAGGCGGGCGCTGCGGCCGTTGGCCAGGAGGTAGCGCAGCGGGTCGGCGGGGTGCTGGCGGCCGATGCGGTCCGGGAAGGCCCGCGCGAGCAGGTCGCCCAGGCGGTGGCCGGCGACCTCGGCCGGCGGCGTGGCGCGGGTGCCCAGGCGGCGGCGCCACTGCGTGGCCGCCCGGTCCACCGCCGCCAGCGCGCCGCGCGAGGCCTCCGCCGGCGTGCGCCCGGCGCGGAAGGCGGCCAGCGCGGTCCAGCGCGCCGGCCAGTCGTCGCGGCGGCCGCCGCGCAGCACGTCGCGGGCCTCGACCAGGGCGGCCAGGTCGCAGGCCAGGGCGCGGTCGTGACCCTCCCCGGCCCCGCACAGCATCGCCGCCAGTCGCGGCTCGGTGCCCAGCGCCAGCATGCGCCGGCCCAGCGGGGTGATCTGGCCGCCGGCCAGTGCGCCCAGGCGCTGCAGCAGTTCCCGCGCCTGCGCCAGCGCGCCCGGCGGCGGCGGGTCGGGGAAGCGCAGCGCGTCGCTGCCCCAGGCGGCCAGCTCCAGCGCCAGGCCGGCCAGCTCCACCTGCACGATTTCCGGGCGCCGCATCGGCTCCAGCCGGGTCGAGGCCGGCCACAGCCGGTGGCACCAGCCTTCGGCGACGCGACCGGCGCGGCCGGCGCGCTGGTCGGCGGAGGCCTGGCTGATGGTGACCGTGGCCAGCCGCGAGAAGCCGCTGTTGGGGTCGAAGCGCGGCTCGCGCGCCAGTCCGCTGTCGATGACCACGCGCACACCGGGCAGGGTCACCGAGGATTCGGCCACGTTGGTGGAGAGCACCACCCGCCGGCGTCCGTCCGGGTCCGGCTGCAGCGCCTGCGACTGCCGCTCCACCGGCAGGTCGCCATGCAGCGGCAGCAGCACGGCACCGCGCGCGGCGGCCACCGCGTCCAGGTTCTCCAGCGCGGCGTCGATCTCGCGGCGCCCGGGCAGGAACACCAGCAGGTCGCCGGGGTGGGTGTCCAGGGCCTGTTCGACGCAGCGGCGCAGCTGCGCCGCCGGGGGTTCGTCGCGCCGGGCCGGGAAGTGCGCGGTGGTCACCGGGAAGGCCCGCCCCTGCGCGCTCAACCGCGGGGCGTCGAGCCACTGCGCCAGGCGCTCGCCGTCGAGCGTCGCCGACATCACCACGATGCGCAGGTCCGGCCGCAGCTGCGACTGCACGTCCAGCGCCAGTGCCAGCCCGAGGTCGGCGGCCAGGTGGCGCTCGTGGAACTCGTCGAAGACCACGGCGCCAACGCCCTCGAGCATCGGGTCGTCCTGCAGCATCCGGGTCAGGATGCCCTCGGTGACCACCTCGATCCGGGTCCGCGGCCCGGTGCGGTTCTCGAAGCGGATCCGGTAGCCCACCGTCTCCCCCACCGCCTCCCCGCGGTCGGCCGCCATGAACGCGGCCGCCGCCCGCGCCGCCACCCGCCGCGGCTCCAGCACCAGCACCCGACGCCCCTGCATCCAGTCCGCCCCCACCAGCGCCGGCGGCACCCGCGTGGTCTTGCCCGCCCCCGGCGGCGCCTCGAGCACGAGGCGGGTGTGCGTGGTGAGGGTGGCGAGGAGTTCGGGGAGGAGGGGGGTGAGGGGCATGCGGGGGAACGGGTGAAGGGGAGTGGGAAACGGGTGGGAGCAGGTCGGGCGGGCGGGGGCGCGGTGCGCGTTCGGAGGGTACACTCTCGCCCCGCCGGACCAGGTCCGGCCAGGCCCTCCCGTTTCCCACTCCCCTTCACCCGTTCCCGCTCCCATGCCTCTGATCGACATCGGCGCCAACCTCGGCCATGAATCCTTCGACCACGACCTAGACGCGGTGATCGCGCGGGCGCGGGCGCAGGGGGTGGTGCAGATGGTGGTGACCGGGGCCAGCCGGGCAGGGTCGGTGCGGGCGCTGGAGATCGCGCGGGCGCATCCGGGTGAGCTGTTCGCGACCGCTGGCGTGCATCCGCACCACGCCACCGAGCTGACCGCGGAGTGCGAGGCCGAACTGCGGGCGCTGCACGCGCTGCCGGAGGTGGTGGCGGTGGGCGAGTGCGGGCTGGACTACTTCCGCGACTTCTCGCCGCGGCACGCGCAGCAGCGGGCCTTCGAGCGCCAGCTGCAGATGGGCGTGGAGGCGGGCAAGGCGCTGTTCCTGCACCAGCGCGAGGCGCATGCGGACTTCATGGCGATCATGCGCAACTTCGGCGACCGGCTGCCGCCGGCGGTGGTGCACTGCTTCACCGACAGCCGCGAGGCGCTGTTCGATGTCCTCGACGCGGGCTGGTACGTGGGCATCACCGGCTGGTTGTGCGACGAGCGCCGCGGCCAGCACCTGCGCGAGCTGGTGCCGCACATCCCCGCCGACCGGCTGCTGGTGGAGACCGACGCGCCCTACCTGATGCCGCGGACCATCCGGCCCAAGCCGTCGCACCGGCGCAACGAGCCGATGTACCTGGGCCACATCGTCGAGGAGCTGGCCCGCGACCGCGGCGAGGACCCCGCCACGGTCGCGACCACCACCGCCGCGAACGCGCGGCGGCTGTTCGGGCTGCCGCCGGCGCCCACGCGGGCGCCGACGACAGCCTGAGCGCGGGCCCTCAGGGGCGCACGAGCTCGACGCGGCGGTTGCGCGCCCGGCCCTCCTCGGTGTCGTTGCTGGCCACCGGCACCGCCGGGCCCACGCCCTGGGCGTCCAGCCGCGCGCCGTCGATGCCGTGGCCGCCGACCAGGGCCAGGCGCACGGCCTCGGCGCGGTTCTGCGACAGGGTCACGTTGGACTGGAAGTCGCCGACGGAGTCGGTGTGGCCGACGATGCGCAGGCGCAGGTCGGGCTGCTGCCGCAGCAGGGCGGCGACCTGCTCGATGGCGGCGTTGGATTCCGGCCGCAGCGTGGCCTGCCCGGTGTCGAAGAAGATGCCCTGCAGCTCGATGCGGCCGTCGCGTTCCAGGCCCGAGGCCATCGCCGCGGCGTCCACGCCGACCATGCCGGTGTCCATCGGCGTGGTTTCCAGCACGTGCACCCAGGTGTGGCGGGTGGTGGCGGCAATCGCCACGTAGGCGTCGACCTCGTTCCAGCGCAGCTTGCCGGTGAAGTAGCGCACGTCGCCGGCGGCACCGGTGTTGATGCCGTTGGTGCGCGGCCATCCCCAGGCGGTGCGGCAGCCCTGGCGACCGGTGCATTCCCAGTCGACGCGGAAGCCGCGGGCCTCCAGCGCGGACTGGTAGTTGCGGATGATCTCCAGCGTCGAACGCCCGTCGGGATTGTCGTACTGGATCCGCGTCAGGCGCCCTTCCAGGCGCTGGGTGACCGGTGCCCGGTTGGCCTCGTCTGCGCCGATGATGCGGAAGTACTCGTTGAAGTCCTCGAAGCTGCGGCTGCGGATGCGCGAGCCCGCATACGGCGAGATCAGCGGGTGGTCGCCGCCGGTGTCGCGCGAGCCGCCGGCCGGCGCGCCGCTGGATGCCGCGCCGCCGGCGGGCACCATCTCGACCTCGTTGCCGTCGCGGCGGGCCTGCTCGACGCACTGGTCGTCGCCCATCGCGCAGCGCACCACGCGCCGGGTCTCGCGGTCGGCGCGGCGCTGCACCTCGCCCTCGGCCGCCCGCTCCACGGTGCGGCGCAGGCGGTCGCCGAAATTCTGGGCCTGCGACGGCCACGACAGCGCCACCAGGACGCCACACACTGCCAGCGCGATCACGCGCGTGCTCACTGCATTCACGGGCAACTCCCCCTCGATGATCCGGTGTCCATACAGGCGCATGGCGATCCACGAGGAATCGCCATGCTCAAGCAGGGTATACGCAATCGAGGAGGATCCGGTGCCAAGGGCATCACCGTCGTCGACATCGGGCGCCCGGCGGAACCGGGGCCCGAACTACAATCGGGCAATGCCCACCATCCCGTCGATCAAGGCCCGGTTGTAGCCGTCCGGGGCATGCGCGCATTGGCCCTGGAACTGCAGGAGCCGACCGGAGTACCTGAGCTCCACGACCACGCCCTCCGCCAGGGACAGGATGCCGCTCTGTTGACCACCAGGCGGGCAGTCGACCGGCAGGGCGCTCTCCACTGTCTGGAGAAAGGCCTCCATCACCCGGTGGCAGTTCCCGCCACAGGCCCTGTGGATGCGGATGGTCGACTGCTCACGGACCTGCGCCTCGGCGTAATCGTACGTCCCGGTCCTGCTCACCAGGAACAGCTCGACGCTTCGGGTCTTCCTCAGCTGCTCGATCAACTGCTGGTGCAGCGACCCGTCCACCGCATCCGACGGGTCAGCGGCCTGCTGGGCCTGAAGGATCACGGGACTGCCCGCGAGGAGCAGGCCGGCCACAACCCGCTTGAAGCACCTGCCCATCCGCATGGGGTCATCCTCCTGCCATACGCGGCTCGATTGCCGCGACACAACGCCCCCGGAGCCGATCCAGGAGCACGGGCCCTCGGCAACCGGAGGCGACGGGCGCATCGACCGGGGAACAGGTGAAGCACCGGCGACCGGAGCGCAAGGGCTCCGGCCGCCGCTGCGGTCTTCAGAACTTCCAGTTGGCCGAGACGGTGTAGCGACGGCCGAGGATGTCGTAGGTGCCGATGCCCGCGGTCGGGAACGGCGGCTCGTCGTCGAAGAGGTTGGTGACGGCCAGGCGCACGATGCCATCGTTGCCGATGCGCATCGAACCGCCCACGTTGACCAGCATCTTGCCGTTCACGCGCAGGATGTCCTGGCTCTCCTCGTTGAACTGGTTGTTGAAGCGCGAGGCCCCGATGTAGTTCGCCGAGAGGTTGGCACCCAGGCGCGCTCCCTGCCAGGCCAGGTTGAACTGGTTGCGGATCTCCGCATTGCCGATCTGGCCCTTCTGGTCGGTGATGGTGATCGCGTTCGCCGAGTTCTCCAGCTTCTTCAGCCGGAACTGCGTGGCCGTGATGTTGAAGGTGCCGAAGCGGTCGGTCGGGATGGTGTAGACCAGCTTGGTCTCCAGGCCGCGGAAGTTCAGGAACGCGCCGTTCACGTAGCCGGTGGTGACGTCGATCAGCTGGCCGTTGGCGTCACGGACCAGTCGCTCGCAGAACGAGTTCGCGGTGCGGAAGTCCGACCCGTCGAAATCGAAGTTGTCGAAGCAGCCCTCGGCGATGGCGGTCGCGTTGAGGTTGGTGATCACGTCCTCGATCTCGATCTGGTAGTAGTCCATCGAGGCCTCGAAGCCCGGGACGAAGGACGGCTGCCAGATCAGGCCGTAGGTGATCGAGTCCGCCCGCTCGTTGAGCAGGTTGTCGTTGCCGCCGGTGGTGCCCTGGATGGTGGCGCTGCGGGCGTTGGAGATGAAGCTGTCGCCGTCGATGCCCAGCTGGTTGAACATCACCTGGCAGTTGGCGCGCCGGGTCGCCGGACGGTCGCCGGAATCCAGGAAGCGGCTGTCGCAGGGGTCGTTGACGAAGGTGAAGATGCTGGCCGTCGGGGTGAACAGTTCGGTCACCGCCGGGGAACGGATCGAGCGGGTGAAGTTGCCGCGGAACTCCAGGTCGTCGAAGGGCCGGTACTGCAGGCCGTAGGTGTAGGTGTTGGAGGCGTCGTTGATGGTGTTGTCCACGCGCCGGAACTTGCCGGTGACGTCGAGCCGCCGCAGCAGGGTGATGTCGGCGTTGGGATCCACCAGCGGGACGATCAGCTCGCCGAACAGCTCGCGGGTGCGGAACTCGCCGTCGGTCGGGGTGATCGCCACCGCACGGCCCAGGCCCTGCTGCTGGAACTCGTCGGGGGTGAAGCGGGCCCGCTCGATGCGGCGCTCCAGGCCGATGTTGTACTGCACCGGCCCCGACCACAGGTCGAACAGGGTCGAGGAGACGTTGGCGTTGTACACGGTCTGGTCGATCACCGAGACCGCGTTGGTCTGGTCGGTGACGTAGGCGCGAGCCGCGGCCGACGGGCGGCCCTCGCCGAAGAGGTCCAGCGGCACGCAGTTGGGGTCGGCGACCGGGTTGTTCAGCGCGGCTGCGGCGTAGCCGGCGCTGCCGGCGGTCGGGTCGCAGACCACCTGGCCGGAGCCGTCCACCGACACGTTGATCGCGTTGATGAAGTGCTGCTGGTTGAGCACGGTCTGGAAGAAGTTCTGCTCGTTGCGGCCGCGGTTGGCGGACACTTCCCAGTAGAACAGGCGGTTGCCGAGGTCGAAGTCGCCGGCGAGGCCGAAGACGCCGCGGCGGGTCTCGATGTCGCTGCCGGCGTTGTTCTCGACCAGGTCGCGCGAGGCGCGCGAGAGGAAGAAGCTGTCGATGCCGTTGTCGGCCAGCACGCCCTGCGCCTGGCTGCTCAACAGCGGGTGGGTGGCCTGGACGATGATCGGGGCGCTGAGGCCGCCGAACAGCGGCGAGTTGTAGATCGACTGGCTGGTCAGCTCCAGCGTCTCGGCCTCGTAGTACATGCCCTCGAAGAAGGCATGGGTGCGGTCGGTGATGTCGAAGCGCGCGTTGGTGAAGAAGGTCATGCGCTCGACGTCGGAAATGATCTGGCCCTGCTCCCACAGCGCCAGGCCGTCGCCACCGCTGGCGTCGACGAAGCTGAAGCTGCTGCCCGGGTCGTAGGGCACGATGTTGCCGCTGCCATCGAAGGCCAGGAAGGTCTGGCCGTCGGGGCCGAAGCCCTGCAGTGCCGGACCGGCTCCGAACGGGAAGCCGCTGGGCATCAGCAGGCCGCCCGGGGGCGTGGAGTAGATGCGCCGGTCGCGGATCAGCACATTGGTCGGAATGCCGTCGCCCGGGGCCGTCTTGAACGGGATGGTCGGGTCGAAGCGCCCGTCGAATCGCGGATCGCGGCCCGGCTGGGTCGCCTCCATGACGCCGGCGTTGGGGTTGGCCGAGAAGAACAGGCCGCGGCGGAACAGGTCGCGCTCGCTCTGCAGCACGCCCTCGGACTGGTCGTAGGCCAGCGCCAGGGTCAGGTTGGCCCGGTTGTCGAGGAAGTTGGTGCCCCAGATGACCGAGGCGCCGTAGCGCTGGTTGTCGCCCTGCTCGGTCAGGCCGTAGGTGGCGCCGACCTCCAGCCCCTCGAAGTCCTGGCGCAGGATGATGTTGACCGTGCCGGCGATGGCGTCGGAACCGTAGGTCGGCGCGCCGCCGATGTTGAGGCTGTCGACGCGGTCGATGAGCTGGGTCGGGATCTGGTTGAGGTCGACCTGCAGGCCGGGCGCGCCGGGACCGAAGATCGAGGCGGTGCTGGAGGACACGAAGCGGCGCCCGTTGACCACGGTCAGCGTGCGGTTGGAGCCCAGGCCGAAGTTGTTGACGAAGTTCAGGCCGACGCCGAAGGACGACTGCGCACCCTGCGGCGTCACGCCCACGCCGAAGCTGGGCAGCTCGTTGAGCGCGTCGGCGATGTTGGTCAGGCCGCGGATCTCGACGTATTCGCGGTTGATGGAGGAGGCCGGCTCCAGCGTGTCGAAGCCCGCCCGCGGGATCCGCGAACCGGTGACCCGGATCTGTTCGAGCTGCGCGGCGGTGTCGGCGCCGGTGGTCTCCTCGGCCTCCGGCTCCTGCACCGTCGCCATGGCCTGGCCACTGGCGAAGATCGCAAAGCCCACGGCCACGGCCAAGGGTGAAAGGCGCCCGATCCGGCGCGACTGCTCCCGCTTCATGTTGTCTCCTCCTTAAGCTACCCCAAAGGGGCATGCGGTCCCTGTGCTGCACATTCCGGCGTGGATGCCCGATGCGGCTTTCGGAATGGCAGCGGACGCCCCTCCGGGACCCCCACCGCATGCCGTGAACACATTCTTAACAGGAGACGCACCGGAGGGCAAAACCGTCACAGCCGGGGCGCATTTTTTTCAGCTGCGCATGCCCACGCCCCGCTCCAGCAGCCACAGGGCCAGGGCGGAGAGCCCAACGACGAAGGCCAGCATGACGCCGTAGGCCAGGGCCAGCGGCACGTCGCTGACGCCCAGCAGGCCGTGGCGGAAGGCGTTGACCATGTGCAGGACCGGGTTGAACTGACTGGCGTTGGCGGCCCAGGCCGGCAGCAGGGTGACGGAGTAGAACACGCCGCCCAGGTAGGTCAGCGGGGTCAGCACGAAGGTCGGGACGATGGCGATGTCGTCGAATTTCTTCGCGTACACGGCGTTGACGAAGCCGGCCAGCGAGAAGACCACCGCGCCCATGAGCACCGTGGACAGGGCGATGAGCGGGTGCGGCACGCGCACGGTGGTGAAGAACATCGCCACCGCCAGCACCAGCGCGCCGACCAGCAGGCCGCGCAGCACCGCGCCGGTGACGTAGCCGGTCAGGATGACCCAGCTGGGCAGCGGCGCGACCAGCAGCTCCTCGATGTGGCGGCCGAACTTCGCGCCGAAGAAGCTGGAGCTGATGTTGCCGTAGCTGTTCTGGATCACGCTCATCATGACCAGGCCGGGCACGATGAAGTCCATGTAGTCGAAGCCGCCCATGTCGCCGATGCGACGGCCGATCAGGGTGCCGAAGATCAGGAAGTACAGGGTCATGGTGATCACCGGCGGCACCAGGGTCTGGCCCCAGATGCGCAGGATGCGCATGAGCTCGCGGCGGATGATCGTGCCCAGGGCAACCAGGTTCAGGCGTGCGCTGCCGCTCACTGGCCGGCCTCCGTGCCGCCGTCGCGGCTGGCGCGGGTCATGCGCACGAACAGCTCCTCGAGGCGGTTGGACTTCGTGCGCATCGAGCGCACCCGGATGCCGGCGGCGGTGAGCGCCTGGAAGACGCCGTTGAGGTCCATCCTGCGCGGCATCTCGATCTCCAGGGTGTGGTCGTCGCGGGCGCTGAGCCGCGTGTCGGCGATGTGCGGAAGCGCCACCGGCAGCGCGCCGTCGATGTCGAGCACGAAGGCCTCGACGTCGAGCTTGGCCAGCACCTGCTTCATTGGCCCGTGCTCGACGATGCGGCCGTGGTCGATGATCGCCAGGTTGCGGCACAGGCTCTCGGCTTCCTCCAGGTAGTGGGTGGTGAGGATCACGGTGGTGCCCTCGCGGTTGATCGACTCCAGCAGCTCCCACATGCCGCGGCGGATCTCGATGTCGACGCCGGCGGTGGGCTCGTCGAGGATCAGCAGCTTGGGCCGGGTCATCAGCGCGCGGGCGATCATCAGCCGCCGCTTCATGCCGCCGGACAGGGTCCGGCCCATGGTGAAGGCCTTGTCCCACAGCTGGGCGCGCTTGAGTTCCTCCTCGGCGCGGCGCTTGGCCTCCTCGCGGCGGATGCCGTAGAAGCCGGCGTAGTTGACCAGCACGTCGAAGGGTTTCTCGAACATGTTGAAGTTCAGCTCCTGCGGCACCAGGCCGATCAGGCGCATGGCCTGCTCACGCTGCTTCAACCGGTCCACGCCGAAGATGCGCACGCTGCCGCCGCTGGCGTTCACCAGCGAGCTGACGATGCCGATCAGGGTCGACTTGCCGGCGCCGTTGGGCCCCAGCAGGGCGAAGAAGTCGCCGGGCTCCACCGCCAGCGAGACCCCCTTCAGGGCCCGGGTTCCGGTGTCGTAGGTCTTTTCGAGGTCCACGACCTCCAGGGCGGGTGTCTGGCTCAAGGGACGTCCGTTCGGTGGCGGGGGCTGTGCGGCCGCAGGCGGCCGCGGTGCAAGCCCGGTAGTATATCGGGCCGCCGGCGGCGGTCCGACCGCACCCCCTGAAACGCAGCATCCCCGCCGCGCCCCGTCGATCCAGGAGTCACCGTGCCCGTCCACTTCCCGCTCAAGCTGGTCTCCAGCCGGATGCTCGCCCCGACCATCCGCCACTTCGCCTTCACCCGCGACGACGGCCAGGCGCTGGACTTCATCCCGGGGCAGTTCATCCAGGTGCACTTCCAGTACCCCGACGGCAGCGCGACCAAGCGCAGCTACTCCATCGCCAGCCGCCGCGAGGGCGAGCCGCACGCCGGCGACCTGGTGGAGCTGGCGGTGAGCTATGTGCCCGGCGGGGCGGCGACCAACATCTTCGAGCACCTCGCCGAGGGCGACACCATCGACGCCAGCGGCCCGTTCGGCCGCTTCTGCCTGATGCCCAAGGACACCAACCGGCGCTACCTGCTCATCGCCACCGGCACCGGGGTGACGCCCTACCGCTCGATGCTGCCGGAGCTGGCCCGGCAGATGGCCGGACGGGGCGTGGAGGTGGTGCTGCTGTTCGGCGCCCGAAACCCCGGCGAGCTGCTCTACGGCGAGGAGTTCCGCGACTTCGCCCGGGCCCACCCGGGCTTCCGCTTCATTCCCTGCTTCAGCCGCGAGCTGCCCGCCGAACCCGGCGCGGACGATGTCCGGGGCTACGTGCAGGATGCGCTGGCCGGCGTGGCGCCGGACCCCGAGGGCGACATCGCCTACCTGTGCGGCAACCCGAACATGGTCGACGCCTGTTTCGAGGCGCTCAAGGGCCACGGCTTCCCGGTGCCCCACATCCGCCGCGAGAAGTACGTCTCCAGCCGCTGAGGCGGGGCGCCCGGCGACGCGCAGGGGGGATCGAATGTCACACGCCGGCGTGACCGGCGTCTGGCAGGGTAGGCACACACGAAAGCCGGGAGGCGACGACGATGAAACTGCATTGGGTGGGGCTGGCCGCACTGGTCGCCCTGGCACCGCCAGCGGCCGGGGCACGCAGCCTGGGCGCGCTGGACTTCGAACCCTGCGTGCTGACCACGCCGGGCTCGGCGGCCTCGGTCGAGGCCTATTGCACCACGGTGCAGGCGCCCGAGGACCACGACCGGCCGGACGGCCGCCGCATCGACCTGGCCCTGGCCTGGGTGCCGGCGCGCGACAGCGCCGAGGCCGACCCGGTGTTCATGCTGGCCGGCGGCCCCGGGCAGGGTGCCCGCGAGTCCTACCCCGGCGCGGCGCCGGCCTTCTCCGAGGTGCGCCGCAAGCGCCACATCCTCCTGCTCGACCAGCGCGGCACCGGCGGCTCCAACCCGCTGGTGTGCCGCATGGGCGATGCGATGGAGGCGCTGGATTCGGTCGACGTGGAAGCCTGGACCGACATGGCCCGGGACTGCCTGGCCGAGATCGGCGAGCGCGCCGACCCGGCCTTCTACACCACCACCGACGCCATCCGCGACCTCGACTTGGTCCGCGAGCGCATCGGCGCCGAGACGGTCAACCTGGTCGGCATCTCCTACGGCACCCGCGTGGCGCAGCAGTACGCCGCGCGGTTCCCCGAGCACACCCGCAGCGTCGTGATCGACGGCATCGTCCCCAACGACCTGGTGCTGGGCAGCGAGCACGCCGCCAACCTCGAAACGGCCCTGGAGCAGCATTTCGACGGCTGCCGCAACGACGCGGCCTGCCGCGAGGCACTGGGCGACCCGCGCGCGCTGCTGGACCGGGTGCTGGCCCAGGCAGACGGCGACGAGGCGCCGGTGGTGCGCTATCGCGATGCGGTGACGCATGAGCTGCACGAGGAGCGGCTGGGCCGCGGTCATGTGGTGACCGTGACGCGGATGTACGCCTACGCGCCGCACACCGCCTCCCTGCTGCCGCTGGTGCTGGCGGAAGCCGCCCGCGGGCAGCCCGAGGCGCTGATGGCGCAGGCACGGGTGATGAGCCGCTCGCTGGACGAGCAGATCAACCACGGCATGCAGCTGTCGGTGATGTGCGCCGAGGACGTGGACGAGATGCGTGTGCGCGAGGCCGACGCCGACAGCGTGCTGGGCAACCTGCTGGTGGAGGTGTCGCAGGCGCAGTGCGCGGTGTGGCCGCGCGGACAGCGTCCCGAGGGCTTCCGCGCGCCGCTGGCCACGACGGTGCCGGCCCTGGTGCTGTCCGGGGAGCTGGACCCGGTGACGCCGCCGCGGTACGGCGAGGCGGTCGTGCCCCACCTGCCCAACGGCCGCCACCTGGTGCTGGCCGGCCAGGGCCACGGGACCCTGGCGATCGGCTGCATGCCGCGGGTGCTGGCGCGCTTCCTGGACACCCTCGACGCCGCCGAACTCGACACCACCTGCCTGGACGGCCTGCGCGCGACGCCGCCGTTCACCGGATTCCACGGCTGGGAGCCCTGAGATGATCGAAGTCCACGACCTGCACAAGGCCTTCAAGGCCAAGACCGGACCGGTTAAGGCGGTCGACGGTGTGAGCTTCACCGCCCGCGACGGCGAGATCACCGGCCTGCTGGGCCCCAACGGCGCCGGCAAGACCACCACCCTGCGCATGCTCTACACGCTGATGAGACCCGACAGCGGGCGCGTGAGCGTCGACGGCATGGACGCCTACGCCGAAGCCGAGAAGGTCCGCCGCACCCTGGGCGTGCTGCCCGACGCCCGCGGCGTGTACAAGCGTCTGACCGCGCGCGAGAACATCGAGTATTTCGGCCGCCTGCACGGCATCGACCGCGCCACGATGCGCACGCGCATCCAGTCGCTGTCGGACGCGCTGGGCATGGCCGACTTCATGGACCGCCAGACCGAGGGTTTCTCGCAGGGCCAGCGGACCAAGACCGCGATCGCCCGTGCGCTGGTGCACGACCCGAAGAACGTGATCCTCGACGAGCCGACCAACGGCCTGGACGTGATGACCACCCGAGGCCTGCGCGAGTTCCTGCGCCAGCTGCGCGGCGAGGGCCGCTGCGTGATCTTCTCCAGCCACATCATGCAGGAGGTGGCCGCGCTGTGTGACCGCATCGTGGTCATCGCCAAGGGCCGGGTCGTCGCCCAGGGCAGCGCCGACGAACTGCGCGCCCAGACCGGCGAGGCCAACCTGGAGGATGCGTTCGTGAAACTGATCGGCAGCGAGGAGGGGATGGCCGCATGAACGCGATGCTTGCCGTGATGTTCAAGGAGATCCGCGACTTCGCCCGCGACCGGCGGACGATGTTCATGGCCCTGCTGCTGGGCCCGATCATGATCCCGGTGATCATCGTCGGGCTGGGGACGGTGATCGAGAAGCGCTTCACCTCGCAGCTGGAGAAGCCGCTGGAGCTGCCGGTGGTGGGTGCGGAGCACGCGCCGAACCTGATCGCCTGGCTGGAGGGCCGGAACGTTGAGATCCAGCCGGCGCCGGCGGACGCCGAGGCGGCGATCCGCGACCAGGAGCACCCGCTGGTGCTGCGCATCCCCGAGGCCTACCCGGAGCGCTGGCGCGCCGGTGAGCCGGCGGTGGTGGAGATCCTCCACGACGCCACCCGCCAGGACAGCCAGATTCCGGTCGGCCGGTTGAACACGCTGCTGGCCACCTATGGCCAGACCGTGGGTTCGATGCGGCTGCTGGCCCGCGGGGTCAGCCCGACGGTGGCCCAGCCGGTGCTGGTGTCGCAGGTGGACCTGTCCACGCCGGAGGCCCGCGCCGGGCAGATGATGTCCTTCCTGCCCTACTTCCTGATCCTCAGCGCCTTCCTCGGCGGTGCCTACCTGGTGATCGACGTCACCGCCGGCGAGCGCGAGCGGCAGTCGCTGGAACCGCTGCTGGCGACGCCGGCCTCGCGCGAGGCGATCATGAGCGGGAAGATCGCCGCGGCGTGTGCCATCGGCTTGCTGAGCCTGTTCCTGATCATGGTGGCCTTCAAGATCGGCTTCCAGATCGCGCCGGGCATGCGTGACCGCGCCGATGTCTCGGTGCTGGCGATCGCCAGGATCCTGGCCATCCTGGTGCCGATGCTGCTGATCGGCACGACCCTGCTGACGCTGATCTCCGCCAGCGTGAAGTCGGTCAAGGAGGCGCAGAGCTACATGAGCATCCTGATGTTCGTGCCGATCATCCCGACCATCTACCTGATGCTCTCGCCGGTGCGCACCCAGGACTGGATGTACGCGGTGCCCTTCCTGGCCCAGAACCAGATGATCACCAGCGTGCTGCGCGGCGAGCACCTGGGCGCCACGCAGTGGGGCATCTACATGGCCGCGGGCTTCGGCCTGGGCATCGTGCTGTGGCTGCTGGCCGCACGCCTGTACCACCGCGAGAAGCTGGCCATCTCGGCCTGAGGCCGGCTGCGGCGGGTTGCACGCGAAGGCCGGGCACATGCCCGGCCTTCGTCATTTGCCGATGCAGAAGCTGCCGAAGATGTGACCGAGCAGTTCGTCGGGCAGCATCCGGCCGGTGATGGCGCCCAGGGCCTCCTGGGCCAGGCGCAGTTCCTCGGCGGCCAGTTCGCCGGCGCCGGCCACCAGCTGCAGCGCGGCGGCGTCCAGGTGGGCGCCGGTGTCGTGCAGGGCCTGCACGTGACGCTCGCGGGCGCTGAAGGCGCCGTCGCCGCCCTCCAGACCGGCCGCCTCGCGCAGGCGGGCGCGCAGCGCGTCGAGGCCGGTGCCGGTGCGCGCGGAGACCACCAGCCGGTCGCCGTCGGCCGCCAGCCCGTCGCTGGAGCCGGCCAGGTCGGCCTTGTTGTGCAGCCACAGCACCGGCACGTCCGCGGGCAGGTCCGGGGCGACCGCGTCGCGCCCGGCGGCGACGTCGCGACCATCGACCACGGCCAGGACCAGGTCGGCCGCGGCCAGTTCGGCGCGGGCGCGGCGGATGCCCTCGGCCTCGACCGCGTCCGCGTCGGCGCGCAGGCCGGCGGTGTCGACCAGGGTCAGCTCGATGCCGTCGATGCGGATGGTCTCGCGCAGCAGGTCGCGGGTGGTGCCGGCGATGTCGGTGACGATCGCGCGTTCGCTGCCCGCCAGCGCGTTGAGCAGCGAGCTCTTGCCGGCATTGGGCGGACCCAGGATGACCACGTGCAGGCCGTCGCGCAGGCGGCGGCCGCGTTCGGCGGCCTGCATCAGCCCGGCATGGGCGTCGCGGACCGCGTCCATGCGCGCGGCCAGCCCGGCGTCGGAAAGGAAGTCGATCTCCTCCTCGGGGAAGTCGATGGCGGCCTCGATCCACGCCCGCAGCTCCAGCAGGCCCTGCTGAAGCGCCTGGACCCGCTGCGAGAAGGCGCCGTCGAGCGAGCGGCGGGCGGCGCGGGCGGCGGCCTCGGAGCCGGCGGCGACCAGGTCGGCGACGGCCTCGGCCTGGGCCAGGTCCAGCTTGCCGTTGAGGAAGGCGCGCTCGGTGAACTCGCCGGGGCGGGCCGGGCGCGCGCCCAGCGCGCAGCAGCGGCGCTGCAGCAGCGCCATCAGCGCCGGACCGCCGTGGCCCTGCAGTTCGACCACGTCCTCGCCGGTGTAGGAACGCGGCCCGGGGAAGTACAGCAGCAGGCCGTCGTCGATCACCGTGCCGTCGGCGTCGCGGAAGCGGGCGTGGTGGGCGTGGCGGGGTCTCGGGACCTGGCCACTGATGGCCTCGGCGATCGCCCGCGCCAGCGGGCCGGACACCCGGACGATGCCCACGCCGCCGGCGCCGGGCGCGGTGGCCCGGGCACAGATGGTGTCGGTGGTGTCGGCCGCGGCGTTCATCGGCGCCCCGAACGCGGGAGGCCCGCACGCGGCGGGCCTCCCGGAAACGGCGGTGCGTGGATCACGCCGTCGACCTCACTTCGTGGCCACCGCCGTGGACGGACCGCCGTGGCGACGGATCATGTACCACTGCTGGGCCAGGCCGAGCAGGCCGTTGGTGGTCCAGTACAGGACCAGGCCGGCCGGGAAGAAGGCGAACAGCACGCCGAAGACCACCGGCAGCATCATCATGATCTTCTTCTGCATCGGGTCCATGCCCGGCGTCGGCGTGAGCTTCTGGGTGGCCCACATCGCCACGGCGTTGATGACCGGCAGGATGAAGTAGGGGTCGCGGTCGGTCAGGCTCTGGATCCAGAGGATCCACGGCGCATGGCGCAGCTCCACGGCCTCGATGAGCACCCAGTACAGCGCGATGAAGACCGGGATCTGCACCAGGATGGGCAGGCAGCCGCCCATCGGGTTGATCTTCTCCTTCTTGTACAGCTCCATCATCGCCATCTGGAACTTCTGCTTGTCGTCGCCGTGGCGCTCCTTGAGCTGCTCGATGCGCGGCTGCACCGCGCGCATCTTGGCGAAGCTCTTGTACTGCATCTCCGAGAGCTTGAAGAAGGCGAGCTTGATCAGCACGACCAGGCCGATGATCGCCCAGCCCCAGTTGCCGAACAGCCAGTACAGCCAGCTCAGCAGCCAGAACAGCGGGCTGGCCAGGAAGGACAGGCGGCCGAAGTCGACCGCGCGCTGCAGCTCCGGCGCGGTCGCCGCCATCGCGTCGTGCAGCTTGGGCCCGACCCAGGTGCGGGTGGTGACCTCGTGGCTGGCGCCGGGCGCGACCTGGAAGCCCGGGCCGCGCGCGGTGGCGATGTAGGCCGGTGCGCCGGCCGGCGAGCGGCCGGTGCGCATCGAGAACGAGGACGGCACATCGGCGATGCACACCGCGGCGAAGTGGTGCTGCAGCATGCCGATCCAGCCGGTCTCGTTGCCGGGCAGGGCGGCGCCGTCGCGGGCGAAGTTGTCGAAGCGGATCTTGTTGTAGCGCTCGTTGGGCGTGTAGAAGGCGCCGCCGGTGAAGGCGTAGGCCGACGGGTTGGTGAAGCCCGAGCCCTGGCTGGGCGGGTCGACCCGGCGCAGCTGGCAGTACGGCGCGCCGACCCAGGCCTCGCTGCCGTCGTTGCGGACCTGCTCGTGGACCTCGAGCACGTAGCTGCCGCGCTCCAGGCGGTAGGTGCGGCGCACGCTGATGCCCGACTCGTGGGTCCAGACGAAGGGGATCTCCAGCACGTCCTGGCCGTCGCCGAGCTCGAAACGCGAGCGGCCGTCCTCGGTGCGGAACGGGGCGTCGTGGCTGGGCCGGGCCTCGTTGTTGCTGACCAGGCCGAAGTCGGCGACGAAGAAGCGCGCCGGGTCGGTCTGCAGCAGGGCCACCGGCGGGCTGTCCTCGTGCCAGGTCTCGCCATAGCCCAGCAGCTCCGAACGCAGGATGGTGCCGCCGTTGGGGTCGATCTGCAGGTGCAGCACGTCGGTGAGCACCTCCACCGGGGTGCCGCGGGCGGCCGGCGCGGCCGGGGCGTCGGGCATCGTCTCCACGCCCTCGGGCACCGGGCCGGCAAGCGGGCCCTCCGGCACCAGCTCCAGGCCCTCGGCGCTGGGTATGGCGGCAGCGGCCTGGCGGGCGGCCTCGGGGTCGGCCACGGTGCCGGTGGGCACGTCGGCGGCGACCCGGCGGGCGCTGCTGTCCTTCGACCAGGCATCCCAGAGCAGGAACGCGACCAGGATCCAGGCGACGAGTAGGAATAGGCGGGCTTGCGGCATGGGGCGTCGGCTTCCGGCCGCGCGCGGGTCAGGCGCGGCTGTGTGGGGAGTGGGGTGCTTCGTCGGGGCGGGTGCCGTCGCTGCGGCCCGCGCGATCCGACTCAAGGGCCGCCATTGTGCCGGGCGGGGCGGGTGGCTTCAACGCGGCGGCCTGCGCGAGAAGCCGCTGCAGCTCCTGGCGTATCGCGTCGGCGGACTGGGCGGCGGTGCCCGGCTTGGCGACGAGCACGTAGTCGCCCGGCGGCAGCTGGTGCCGCAGCCGCCGGAAGGTCTCACGACACAGGCGCTTGATGCGGTTGCGCTGCACGGCCCGGCGGTCGACCTTGCGCGAGACCGAGGCGCCCAGGCGGGCGGGCTGTGTGGGGTCGGGGCGCACGTGCAGCCGGAACAGGCGGCCGTGCAGGCGCCGGCCTTCGCCGAAGGCGCGCGTGTACTCGCTGGGGACGTGCAGGCGGGCGCCGGGCGGGAAGTCGGACCGTGCCGCGGGGTTGGGCGGGCGGGTCATCGGGCCGGGCCTTGGCGACGTGGGAAGGCGGTGGCGGGCGCGGGGCCCTGAAACCGCGCGGGGCGCATCAGCGCCCCGGGGTGCAGCAGGTCGGCCGCCGCGGTGGGCGGCCGGAGCCTCAGACGGCCAGGCGCTTGCGACCCTTGGCGCGGCGACGGGCCAGGATCTTGCGGCCGTCGGCGGTCTTCATGCGGGTGCGGAAGCCGTGGTCGCGCTTGCGCTTGAGGTTGCTGGGCTGGTAGGTGCGCTTGGTGGCCATGATGGCCCTCCGGTCGGTATGCGGACGGAAAACAGCCGTCAAGGATAGCGCCTGCGCAGTGCGTGGGTCAACTCCTGCGACGTTGGCAGCCGGGGGGGCGGGGCGTAGACTGCTCGGTTCCCGCTGATCGACGCAACGCGGTGCCGGCGCGCACCGCCTGGAGCCCCTTGATGACCTCTCCGTGGCCGCAGTGCCTCCAACGCCTGGAGTCCGAGCTCCCCCCCGAGGAGGTGCACACCTGGCTCAAGCCGCTGCAGGTGGAGCCGCGCGGCGCCGGCTTCGCCCTGCTGGCCCCCAACCCCTTCGTCGTGGACGAGGTGCGCACGCGCTACCTGCCCCGGATCCAGGAACTGATGGGTCATTTCGCCCCGGACGCCGGACCGGTCGTGGTCGAGGTCGGCAGCCTGCGCCGGGTGGAGGCCGCCGCCGCCGAGCCGCAGGCCCGCACCGAGCCCGCGCCGCGGCGGCCGGTGGTGGAGTCGGCCTTCGTCGGCACCCTGGACGCGCACTACGTGTTCGAGAACTTCGTCGAGGGCCGCTCCAACCAGCTGGCCCGCGCGGCGGCGCTGCAGGCGGCCAAGAAGCCCGGCGACCGGGCGCACAACCCGCTGCTGCTCTACGGCGGCACCGGACTGGGCAAGACCCACCTGATGTTCGCCGCCGGCAACCAGATGCGCCGCGACAACCCCGGCATGCGCGTGGCCTACCTGCGCTCGGAACAGTTCTTCTCGGCGATGATGAAGGCGCTGCAGGAGAAGTCGATGGACCAGTTCAAGCGCCAGTTCCAGTCGGTGGACGCGCTGCTGATCGACGACATCCAGTTCTTCGCCGGCAAGGACCGCACCCAGGAGGAATTCTTCCACACCTTCAATGCGCTCTTCGACGGCAAGCAGCAGATCATCCTGACCTGCGACCGCTACCCGCGCGAGGTCGAGAACCTCGAGCCGCGGCTGAAGTCGCGCCTGGCCTGGGGCCTGAGCGTGGCGATCGACCCGCCGGACTTCGAGACCCGGGCGGCGATCGTGCTGTCCAAGGCGCGGGAACGCGGTATCGCCCTGCCCGAGGACGTGGCCTACCTGCTGGCCAAGCGCATGCGCTCCAACGTGCGTGACCTCGAGGGGGCGCTCAACACACTGGCGGCCCGGGCCAACTTCACCGGCCGCGCCATCACCACCGAATTCGCCCAGGAAACGCTGCGCGACCTGCTGCGCGCCCAGCAGCAGGCCATCAACATCTCGAATATCCAGAAAACGGTGGCAGACTACTACCAGCTGCGCGTGGCGGACCTGCTGTCGAAGCGGCGGACCCGCTCGCTGGCCCGGCCACGGCAGATGGCGATGGCGCTGGCCAAGGAACTCACCGAACACAGCCTGCCGGAGATCGGCGATGCGTTCGGCGGCCGCGACCACACCACGGTGCTGCATGCCAACCGGGTGATCCGCGAGCTGCTCACCACCGACGGGAAGATGCACGAGGACTGGGACAAGCTCATCCGCAAGCTGACCGAATGATGGGGATGGCGACGGTGCAGGCTGTGGATAAACTGGGGACCGGATGCCGGGCGCAAAACTATCCACAGAGTTTCCACCAGCACCACGGCCGCCACCAACACACTTCGGCAGCCGATAAAAAACAATAGATTCAGAAGCTTGCACCACTTATCCGCCGTTTTTGGCGCCCTCCATCACCACCACCTGATTAGTTATCCAAAACTGGACTAGGGGATACGCATGCGTTTCAGCCTTCAGCGCGAGGTTCTGCTCAAGCCGCTGCAGCAGGTCGTCAACGTCGTCGAACGGCGGCAGACCCTGCCGGTGCTGTCCAACCTGCTGGTCAACGTCAGTGGTGACCGCCTGTCGATGACCGGCACCGATCTGGAAGTGGAGATGATCGCCCGCGCCACGGTCGAGAACGCCGAGGACGGGGAGACCACCATCCCCGCCCGCAAGCTGTTCGAGATCGTCCGGGCGCTGCCCGACGGCAGCCGCGTGGACGTCCAGCTCGACGGCGAGAAGGTGGTGGTACGCGCCGGTCGCAGCCGCTTCACCCTGGCCACCCTCAGCGGAAACGAGTTCCCCTCGATCGAGGACCTGGAACTGGTCGAGCGCATCCGCCTGCCCGAGGCCGGGCTCAAGGAGCTGATCGAGCGCACGGCCTTTGCGATGGCGCAGCAGGATGTCCGTTATTACCTCAATGGCCTGCTGCTGGACCTGCGCGAGGACGCCCTGCGCTGCGTGGCCACCGACGGCCACCGCCTGGCCCTGTGCCAGCTGGACCTGGAGAACGGTGCGCAGACGCGGCGGCAGATCATCGTCCCGCGCAAGGGCATCCAGGAGCTGCAGCGGCTGCTGGAGTCCGGCGACCGCGAGCTGGAGCTGGAAGTGGGGCGCAACCACATCCGGGTCCGGCACGAGGACGTGACCTTCACCTCAAAGCTCATCGACGGGCGTTTCCCGGACTACGATGCGGTCATCCCGATCGGCGCCGACAAGGAGCTGCGGATCGACCGCGAGGTGCTGCGGGCCGCGCTGCAGCGCGCGGCGATCCTGTCCAACGAGAAGTACCGGGGGGTCAAGCTGGACCTCAGCCCGGGGCAGCTGCGCATCGTGGCCCACAACCCCGAGCAGGAGGAGGCCGAGGAGGAGGTCGAGGCCGAAACCAGCGTCGACGGGCTGTCGATCGGCTTCAACGTGACCTACCTGCTCGAGGCGCTGTCGGCGCTGCGCGAGGAACAGGTGGTGATCAACCTGCGCGACTCCAATTCCTCGGCGCTGGTCCGGGAGGCGAGCAACGAGCGCAGCCGGCACGTGGTAATGCCGCTGCGCCTGTAACCGTGCGTCGGCTGTCGCCATCCACGTCCCGCACATCGCCCGGCCCCGGCCGGGCGATGCCGTTGTGGGCCGGGGGTCGCCCGTGCGGCTGAACCTGATCCGGCTGGGGCAGTTCCGGGGGTTCACGTCGGCGGAGTGGCGCCCGGGGCCCGGGTTCAACCTGGTGTTGGGCGGGAACGGGGCCGGCAAGACGTCGCTGCTGGAGGCGGCGCACCTGTTGGCACACGGGCGCAGCTTCCGGGGCCGGGTGCGCGATGGCCTGGTCCGCAGCGGGGCCGAGGCGCTGGAGGTGTATGCGGAGTGGATCGCCGAATCGGGCCCGGGCCGCACGCGCCGCGCCGGGCTTCGTCACGGTGGGCAGGCCTGGGAGGCCCGGATGGACGGTGCCCGGGTGGGCACGCTCGCCGATCTCTGCGCCGAGATCGCCGTGGTCAGTTTCGAGCCCGGCAGCCACGAGCTGGTGACCGGGCCGGCGGAGGTGCGTCGGCGCTTCCTGGACTGGTCGTTGTTCCACGTGGAACCGGATTTCCTGCCCTGTTGGCGGCGCTATGCGCGCGCCCTGCGGCAACGCAATGCCCTGCTCAAGGCCCGGGCCGCCGCCGCCGCACTGGACCCCTGGGACGAGGCACTGGCCGAGGCGGGGGAGCGGCTGCACGGCTTTCGCGACGCGCACGTCGGCCAATGGCGCCCGGGCATCCTGGAGCAGTTGCAGGCCGTGCTGCCGGAGCTGGGTGGGGCCCGCCTGGGCTACGCCCCGGGCTGGCGGCAGGCCGAGCGCAGCCTGATCGACAGCCTGCGCCAGTCCAGGGACCGGGACCTGGCCCTGGGCTACACGGTCTCGGGGCCCCACCGCGCCGACTGGCGGGTGGACTTCGACGCCCTGCCGGGGCGCGAAGCGCTGTCTCGGGGGCAGGGCAAGCTGGTGGCGCTGGCGGCGGTCCTGTCCCAGGCCGCCCTGTTCGCGGCGGTGCGCGGGGAGTGGCCGGTGATCGCACTCGACGACCTGGGCTCCGAGCTGGACGCCGAGCACCAGCGCCGGGTCCTGTCGGGACTGTCGGACACCCCGGCGCAGGTGCTGATCACCGGCACCGAGCCGCCCACCGGGCTGTCGGGACTGGGCCTGGACCTGGTCGTGTTCCACGTGGAACAGGGTGCGGTGCGGGCGGGCCCGGCCGCGGCCGGGCCGGCCGACCGCGGATCGCCCGAAGCGCTATAATCGGAAGGTTGGCCCCTGCGCGGGCCACTTCTGCGAACCCCGTCGGACCGGCCACGGGCACGGTCCCACCCAGAGGCGCGAATGAGCGATCAGACGACCAACTACGATTCGAGCAACATCACCGTCCTGCGCGGCCTGGATGCGGTGCGCAAGCGCCCGGGCATGTACATCGGCGATGTGCACGACGGCACCGGCCTGCACCACATGGTGTTCGAGGTGGTCGACAACTCGATCGACGAGGCGCTGGCCGGGCACTGCGACCGGGTCATCGTAACGCTGCACGCCGACGGCTCGTGCTCGGTGCAGGACAACGGCCGCGGCATCCCGGTGGACACCCACAAGGAGGAGGGGCGTTCGGCGGCGGAGGTGATCCTGACCGTGCTGCACGCCGGCGGCAAGTTCGACGAGAACAGCTACAAGGTCTCCGGTGGCCTGCACGGCGTCGGCGTGTCCGTGGTCAACGCCCTGTCCTCGACCCTTTGGCTGGACATCTGGCGCGAGGGCCGGCACTACCAGCAGGAGTATCGCCTCGGCGAACCGCTGCACCCGCTCAAGGACGTCGGCCCGGCCACCCGTCGCGGCACCCAGCTGCGCTTCCTGCCCAGCGTGGAGATCTTCTCCGACGTCGAGTTCCATTACGACATCCTGTCCAAGCGCTTGCGCGAGCTGTCGTTCCTGAACTCCGGCGTCAAGATCGAACTGATCGACGAGCGCGGCGAGGGCAAGCACGACGTCTTCGAGTACGAGGGCGGCATCCGCAGCTTCGTGGAGCACCTGGCCCAGCTCAAGACCCCGCTGCACCCGCACGTGATCTCGATCACCGGCGAGTCCAACGGCATCACCGCCGAGGTGGCGCTGCAGTGGACCGACGCCTACCAGGAAACGATGTTCTGCTTTACCAACAACATCCCGCAGAAGGACGGCGGCACCCACCTGGCGGGTTTCCGCGCCGCGCTCACGCGCACCCTCAACGCCTACATCGAATCCAGCGGCATTGCCAAGCAGGCCAAGGTGAACCTGTCCGGCGACGACATGCGCGAAGGCCTCATCGCGGTGCTCTCGGTCAAGGTGCCGGACCCCAGCTTTTCCTCGCAGACCAAGGAGAAATTGGTCAGTTCGGAGGTGAAGCCGGTCGTTGAGAGCATTTTGTCTGCACGTTTGCAGGAGTTCCTGGAGGAGCACCCGAACGAGGCCCGTGCCATCGCCGAAAAGGTCGTCGACGCCGGCCGTGCCCGCGAGGCGGCGCGCAAGGCCCGCGAGCTGACCCGCCGCAAGGGTGCGCTGGACATCGCCGGGCTGCCCGGCAAGCTGGCCGACTGCCAGGAGAAGGACCCGGCGCTGTCGGAGCTGTTCATCGTCGAGGGCGACTCCGCCGGCGGCTCGGCCAAGCAGGGCCGCAACCGCAAGACCCAGGCGATCCTGCCGCTGAAGGGCAAGATCCTCAACGTCGAGCGTGCCCGCTTCGACCGCATGCTGTCCTCGGCCGAGGTCGGCACGCTGATCACCGCGCTGGGCACCGGCATCGGCAAGGACGAGTACAACCCCGACAAGCTGCGCTACCACCGCATCATCATCATGACCGACGCGGACGTGGACGGCTCGCACATCCGCACCCTGCTGCTGACCTTCTTCTACCGGCAGATGCCCGAGCTCATCGAGCGTGGCCACGTCTACATCGGCCTGCCGCCGCTGTACAAGATTAAGCAGGGCAAGAACGAGCTCTACATCAAGGACGACCAGGCGCTGAACGTCTACCTGGTCAATAACGCCATCGAGAACGCCGAGCTGCGCGTCTCCGACGCCGCCCCGCCGGTGGCCGGCGAGGCGCTGGAGCGGCTGATGCTGCGCTTCGCCGGGGCCCGGGACTCCATCCGCCGTCACGCCCACCGGCTCGACCCGGCCGTGCTCGAGGCCATGCTCGACATGCCGCCGCCGACCCGCGCCCTGGCCGCCGACCCGGCCGCCGCCCACAGCTGGGCGACCGGCCTGCAGGAGCGCCTTAACGCCACCGGCCTGGGCCGTCCGCGCTACGCCATCGGCATCCAGCCGACCGAAGACGGCGAGGGCGGGGTGCTGAGCGTGGAGAAGCGCCACCACGGGCTCAGCCACGTGCAGCAGGTGCCGCTGGCGGCGTTCGAGACCGGCGAGCTGCGCGCCGTCGGCGAGATGGCCGCCGAACTCAACGGCCTGATCCAGCCCGGGGCCAGCGTCGCCCGCGGCAACCGCAGCCACCCGGTGACCCGCTTCAGCGAGGCCGAGGCCTGGCTGCTGGACGAGGCCAAGCGCGGCCGCACCATCCAGCGCTTCAAGGGCCTGGGCGAGATGAACCCCGACCAGCTCTGGGAGACCACGGTCAACCCGGAGACCCGGCGCCTGCTGAAGGTGCGCATCGAGGACGCCGTGGCGGCCGACCAGATCTTCTCGACCCTGATGGGCGATGTGGTCGATCCGCGCCGTGCCTTCATCGAGGACAATGCGCTGAAGGTGGCCAACCTCGACGTCTAGGGCCGGGGCCACGCCCGGCTTCGCCGGGCGCCCACGGCGCTCCCGTATACTGCCGAGCCTGACCGCCACGCCCGGCGGCGGCGAGGACGCGAGTGCCTGAATGAAGAAGCTGCACCTTTACCTGCTTGCCCTGGTGATCGCCGCGCTCGCGCTGGCCGCGGCCACCTACAAGTGGCAGGTGCTCAACTTCCCGCTCGCGCCCGACGCCAGCGTCGAGGTCTGGACGGTGCAGGCCCGGATCGAATACCAGCCCCGTCGCGGCCCCAACACGCTGACCCTGCAGCTGCCCGCGCACACGCCGGGCTTCCAGCTCATCGACGAGCGCTTCGTGGCGCGCAACTACTCCACGCTGGAGGAACGCCACCCCGACGGCCGCGAGGTGCAGTGGGCGATCCGCCGCGCGACCGGCGCCCAGACGCTGTACTACCGCGCCACCGTCGTTCGCGACGCAGGCCGGGCCGAGCTGCCGTTCCCGCAGGAGCCGCGGCTGGCCGAACCGCCGATGCTCGACGGTCCCGAGGCGACGGCCGCGGCGACCCTGCTCGACCAGGTCCGCGACCAGTCCGCCGACATCGTCACCTACGCCCGCGAGCTGGTGCGCCGCTTCAACGAGACGCCGGCCTCGCAGGAGGTCGCGCTGCTCACCGACGGCCTCGGCGATGAGGCTGCCCGCACCCGCTTCATGGCGCGGCTGCTGGCGATCCGCAACATCCCCGCCCAGGTCATCACCGGCGTCGTCCTGGGCGACACCCAGTCCAGCGCCGAGACCCGCACCTGGCTGATGGTCCACAACGGCACGCGCTGGACCGTGGTCGACCCGCGCACCGGTGCCACCGGCCTGCCCACCGACGTGCTGGTCTGGAAGGTCGGTGACCGCCCGCTGCTGGTCATCGACGGCATCGCGCAATCCAGCGTCGACTTCAGCGTCGGCCGCAACCTCGCCGACGCCCTGGCCCTGGCCGAGCGTCGACTCGAGGTCCAGGACTCGCGCCTGGTCCGCTATTCCCTGCTCAGCCTGCCGATCCAGTCGCAGTCGACCTACCAGGTGCTGCTGATGGTGCCGATCGGCGCCTTCATCATGCTGGTGCTGCGCAACCTGGTCGGGGTGAAGACCTTCGGCACCTTCATGCCGGTGCTCATCGCCATCTCCTTCCGCGACACCGGTCTGGTCGCCGGCGTGGTGCTGTTCACCCTGGTCGTCGGCGTGGGCCTGCTGCTGCGCTTCTACCTGGAGCGGCTCAGGCTGCTGCTGGTGCCCCGGCTCACCGCGGTGCTGATCATCGTGGTGCTGCTGATGGCGGCGGTCAGCGTGCTGGCCAACCAGCTCAACATCCAGGTCGGACTGTCCGTGGCGCTGTTCCCGATGGTCATCATGGCCATGACCATCGAGCGCATGTCGGTGACCTGGGAGGAGCGTGGCGGTGGCGCGGCGATGAAGGAGGGCGTCGGCTCGATGGTCGTCGCCATCCTCGCCTACCAGGCCATGATCCACCCGCAGCTGGTGCACCTGGTGTTCGTGTTCCCCGAGCTGCTGCTGGTGCTCTTCGCGGTCACCCTGCTGCTGGGACGCTACTCCGGCTACCGGCTCTCCGAGCTCTACCGCTTCCGCAACCTCGCCCGCGATGCCGATCCCGACCCGATCGAGCCGCCGCTGGCCAAGCCCGCCGCGCCGGCGGCCAGGGACTGAACGCCGATGGCGGGCTTCAACCCCTTCGCCATCGCCCGCCGCCTGCGCCGCATCGGACTGATGGGGCTCAACGAGCGCAACGCCGAGTACATCCTGGCCTACAACCAGCGCCGCTACTATCCGCGCGTCGACGACAAGCTGCTGACCAAGAAGCTGGCGATCAAGGCCGGCCTGCCGGTGCCGCCGCTGTATGCGGTGGTGCGCGAGGAACACGAGATCGCCGAGCTGCACCAGCGCCTGGAGGGTCGCGACCAGTTCGTGGTCAAGCCCGCCCATGGCTCCGGCGGCGACGGCATCCTGGTCATCACCGGCCGCCGCGGCGACCGCTACCGCCGCTCCAGCGGCGCCCTGATGACCCGCGAGGACCTCGGGCACCACCTGTCCAACGGCCTCTCGGGCCTGTTTTCGCTGGGCGGCCAGCCCGACCACCTGATCGTCGAGTACTGCGTGCAGTTCGACCCGGTCTTCGACCAGGTCAGCTACAAGGGCGTGCCCGACGTGCGCATCATCGTCTTCCAGGGCTATCCGGTGATGGGCATGATCCGGCTGCCCACCCGCATGTCCGACGGCAAGGCCAACCTCCACCAGGGCGCGATCGGCGTGGGCATCGACCTGCCCACCGGGCGCACCCGGCGCGGGGTCTGGGGGACCGAGATCATCGGCGAACACCCCGACACCGAGCGCAGCATCGTCGACCTGCAGGTGCCGGAGTGGGAGCGGCTGATGGACATGGCCGCGCGCTGCCATGAGCTCTCCGGCCTGGGCTACGTGGGCGTGGACTTCGTCCTGGACCGCACCCGCGGCCCGCTGATCCTCGAGCTCAACGCCCGGCCGGGCCTGGCGATCCAGATCGCCAACCGAAACGGCCTGCTGCATCGCCTGGAGGCGGTCCGGCGGCTGGAGCGCGAGGGCCGCCTGTCGGCCGACCCGGCCGAGCGCGTCGCCTTCGCCCGGGCGCATTTCGCGACCCGCGGCTGAGGCCCCGGCGGTCACCGCGCGCTAACGGTATTTCACGCACATTCATTCCACGGACCGTAGAACCGGGCCATGGACGACGCCGAGGAGGGGATGACGTGTCCACGCTAAAGCGCTACCTGATCGCACCCGTACTGGCCGTGGGACTGGCCGCCTGCGCGACCACGCCCGATGGCGGACGTTCGCAGATGCTGCTGATGTCCGACACCGAACTCAACCGCATGGGCGAGCAGGCCTTCGCCCAGCTGCGCCAGGAGAAACCGCGCGGCGGCACCGCCGCGCAGCGCCGCCAGGTCGCCTGCATCACCGATGCCCTGGTCGCCCGGCTGGAGCCGCAATGGCGTGAGCTGCCCTGGGAGTTCGAAGTCTTCACCGACCCGACCCCGAACGCGTTCGCGCTGCCCGGCGGCAAGATCGGCGTGCACACCGGCATGTTCGACGTCGCCGCCGACCAGCACCAGCTGGCCGCCGTGATCGGCCACGAGATCGGCCACGTGATCTTCCGTCACGCCAACGAACGCATTTCGCGCGCCCAGCTGGTCGGTGTCGGTGCCGCCCTGGGCGGTGCGGTGGTCGGTGCGCGCACCGGCACCGATGGCGCCGGCGCCGCGGAGTTGCTGAACGTTGTCGGACAGGGCGCCCTGATCCTGCCCTTCAGCCGGGAACAGGAGCGCGAGGCCGATGTCTATGGACAGAGGCTGATGGCAGACGCCGGTTTCGACCCGGCCGCCGCCCCGCGGGTGTGGCAGAACATGATCGCCGCCAGCGGCGGGGCGGGTGCCCCGGCCTTCCTGTCCACCCACCCCGACCCCGGGGCCCGGGCGCGCACGCTGGAGCAGCGCGCTCCGGAACTGCAGGCGGCGATGCGGCAGGCGCACCAGGCCGGACGCCGCCCCGCCTGCGGCTGAAATCGGGGCCATGGCCCAACTTGAGCAAAGACACTAATGCCAAGTAGGCTTGGCGGTTCGATCCCCTGCCGGACCCCCTCCACGCACCCCGGCGGACATACGAAGAGGACAGCACCATGAAACTCCATGCCCTGATCAAGGCCACCCTGGTGGCATCGCTGCTGGTGGCCATCGCGGTCCCGCATGCCGACGCCCAGCGCCGTGGCGACCGGCAGGCGCAGCAGCAGCGCGAGTCGATGTTCCCCGACGCCACCCGCGAGGAGCCGCGTCACCGCACCTCGCAGCGCATGGGCCAGCGCATGGAGCGCCTGTACGACCTCTCCGGCGAGGACAACCCGCAGCGGGTCATCGAAGAGGCGAATGCGCTCATCAACGACCGCAACGCCGACGCCAACGTGCGCTCGTTCTCCTACATCCAGATCGCCGAGGCCTACGAGGACCTCGACGACAGCGCACGCGCCATCGAGTACTACCAGCGCGCCATCGACGAAGGCGGCCTGGGCAACGACAACCACTACCAGGTCATGCTGCGGCTGGGCCAGAGCCTGGTGTTCGAGGAGCGCGTCGACGAGGGCATCGCCGTGCTCGAGCGCTTCTTCGAGGAGACCCGTTCGCGCAACCCGCAGCACCTGGCGCTGATGGGCAGCTCGCTGTACCAGGCCGAGCGCTGGGACGGCGCCATCCAGTACATGACCATGGCCATCGAGGCCAGCGAGACGCCGCAGCCGTCCTGGCAGCAGATCCTGATGGCCAGCTACGCCGAGGCCGACCGGATGGACGAGGCCGCCGAGGTGGCCCGCCGCTCGGTGGAGCTGCAGCCCGACGACAAGCGCGCGGTGATGAACCTGGCCTCGGTGCTCAGCCAGGCCGACCGCATCGAGGAGGCCGCCGAGGTCCTCGACGGCGCGCGCCAGCGCGGGCTCTTCGACGAGGGTCGCGACTACGACCAGCTCGCCCGCCTGTTCCTCAACATCGACGGCGGCGAGGCCCAGGCCGCGGCGGTGCTGCGCGAAGGCATGGACCAGGGCCTGCTCGAGGGCAACTACGACAACTGGTTCATGCTCGGCCAGGCGGAGTACTTCTCGGAGAACTACGACGGTGCGATCACCGCGTGGACCGAGGCCGCCAGCCGCGCGCCCGACGGCGAGGTCGCCCTGAACCTGGCCCGCGTGCACCTCGACGAGGGCAACTACAGCGACGCGGTGCGCTATGCCAACGAGGCCATCCAGAAGGGCGTGCGCAACCCCGATACGGCACGCGCGATCATCAACAACGCCAACATCGAACTGCGTCGCTGAGCGGCGTGAAACAGGTGCGCGCCCGGTCACGAAACTGAAGGCTGGGCGCGCTGGCGACGGCGTTTGGATTGGGTTACCCTTGACCATTCCGCTGTCTTACCGTAGCCGTTGTGTGTCCCGATGGGCCCAGTGGCGACAGCAAGCGATGTGAACCGATATGACCAGCAGATCCACGTACGACTACCAGGACGAACCGGACAGCTTCAGCTGGGCCCGGGTCTCGGGTATCACCTTCGCGATCGCCATCCACGTCATGGCCATCATCTTCATGCTGGTGCCGATGAAGATGTCCGAGGACCGCGTCGAGGAAGCCGACACCGTGCAGGTGACCTTCATCGAACCGCCGCCGCCGCCCCCGCCGCCGCCGCCGCCGCCGCCCGAGCCGCCGCGCACGCCGCCGCCGCGGGTGATCGAGCAGCCGCGTCCGACGCCGGCCCCGCCGCCGCCGGATCCGCCGGTGGTCTTCGACGATCCCTCGCCGATGTCCTTCGAGGCGCCGCCGCCGGCCCCGCCGGCCCCACCGGCCCCGCCGACCGACTACGCGGCCAGCGAGAACCCGTCCTACCGCCGCAACAACCCGCCGCGCTACCCGCCCGCCGCCGCCCGTCGCGGCATCGAGGGCGAGGTGGTCCTGCGGGTCACGGTGGGCCCGGACGGTTCGCCGATCGACATCCAGGTCCACCGATCCAGCCGCAACCGCGACCTCGACCGGGCCGCCATCGACGCGGTGCGTCGCTGGATGTTCAACCCCCGCCGCGTCAACGGCGAGCCGGTGCAGGGCGAGGTGCTCGTCCCGATCGCCTTCAGCATGAACTGATCCTTGGCCGGATCGCAGAAACTGATCGTTTGATCCCTCGGAATCCAACCTACAGAAGGTAAGCGTTATGTTGCAGGACACCACCCCCGCCGCTGCTCCGGTGCAGGGCATCGAGAGCGGCGTCACCGGCGCCGAGGCCTTTGGTTTCGATCACATGGTCCGCGAGATGCTGGCGGGCAACGAGACCGTTGCCGGCATCATCTTCCTGATCCTGATCATCCAGTCGCTGGCGGCCTGGTACTACACCATCGTCAACTGGGTCCGCAACGCGCGCATCAAGTCGCGTGCCGACAAGGTCATGGCCACCTTCTGGCAGACCACCAACGCCCAGGAAGCCATCCGCTTCATGGAAGAGCAGCCCAAGGACGAGCCGTTCTCCAAGATCGCGCTCGACGCCGCCGAGGCCGCCGCCCACCACCAGCGCCACGAGGGTTCGCGCCTGGTCGAGGCCCTGAACCGTTCGGAGTTCATCGACCGCGCCCTGCGCCAGGCCGTGGTCCGCGAGAGCTCGCGCCTGGAGAACGGCCAGACCCTGCTGGCCACGGTCGGTTCGACCGCGCCGTTCATCGGCCTGCTGGGCACGGTGTGGAAGATCTACCACGCGCTTATCGGCATCGGTGCCACCGGTTCGGCCTCGATCGACGCCGTGGCCGGTCCCGTCGGCGCCGCGCTGATCATGACCGCCGTCGGCCTGGCTGTCGCGATCCCGGCCGTGATCGCGTTCAACGCCTTCAACCGCCAGAACCGCACGATCAACGCCAAGTTCGACGCCTTCGCTCACGACCTGCACGACTTCTTCGCCATTGGCGCGCGCATCGGCGACGCCCCGGCCGCGAAGCCCAAGCCGGCCCAGGCCTGAAGCTGAAGGAGGTTCACCATGGCATTCAGTGCTGACGAGGGCGGCGACGGCGGGTTCAACGAACCCAACGTCGTGCCCCTGGTGGACGTCATGCTGGTGCTGCTGATCATCTTCATGGTCACGGCACCGCTGATGAACCACCAGGTGCAGGTCGAACTCCCGAAGGCCTTCCTTCTGGAGCGTCCCGACCCTGCCTCCCAGATCATCACACTGTCGGTCCAGGCCAACGGTGACCTGTACTGGAACGACCAGCCGATCACCCGGGATCTCCTGGAGACGCAGCTGGCCGTCGAGGCCCAGAAGACACCCCAGCCGCAGATCGACATCCGTGCCGACGACACGACGCGCTACCAGGTCATCGACGAGGTCGTTCGAACGGCCCGTACGGTGGGCATGCGTACCGTGAACTTCATCGCCACGGTCGACCGCTGATTACGGAGAGGTAGAGATGGCTTTTAGTGCACAGGGCGGGGGCATGGGCGCGAAATGCGACATGAACGTCGTGCCCCTGATCGACGTGCTGCTGGTGCTGCTGATCATCTTCATGGTCACGGTGCCGCCGGTCTCCTTCCAGATCCAGATCGATCTGCCGCAGCCGACCAACCAGCCGCCGCCGCCGGTGACGCCGCCGCCGCCGATCCGTCTGCGGATCGACGGGGGTGGCCAGCTGTTCTGGGACAACACGCCGATTCCCACGGCGATGCTGTTGCCGCAGATGCAGGTGGAGGCCAACCGCGAGGTGCAGCCGACGATCGAGATCGAAACCAGCCCGGACGCGCAGTACCAGGTGCTCGCATCGGTGCTGGCGGTGGCCAAGAACGCCGGCCTGGAGAAGATCGGCTTCGTCGACAGCCGCTGAGGTCCACCGCAGCCACGCAAACGGGAAACGCCGCCTTCGGGCGGCGTTTTTCGTGGGGTCCGGGGACGCCGCAGCCCGGGTGGCGCGGCCCCCGGCTCAGCCCCGGGTGGCGCCCAGGATGTCCAGGTAGCGGCCGACGGTGGCCTCCAGGCCCGCGTACAGGGCCTCGCCGACCAGGGCGTGGCCGATGGAGACTTCCATGACCCCGTCGACACCCGCCAGGAAGGCGCCCAGGTTGGCCTGGCACAGGTCGTGTCCGGCGTTCACGCCCAGGCCGGCCCGCGCCGCGGCGGCCGCGGTCAGCGCGCAGTCCCGGAGCGCCGCACCGGCATCGCCGGCGGCATGGGCGGCGGCGAACGGTCCGGTGTAGATCTCGATCCGGTCCGCACCAAGCTGCGCCGCCAGCGAGAGGTCCTGCACGCCGGCATCGATGAACAGGCTGACCCGGGCCCCTGTCCGTGCGAGTGCGGCCACCAGCGGCGCCAGCCGCTCGGCGTCGCGGACCAGGTCGAAACCGTGGTCGGAGGTGATCTGGTCGTCGCCGTCGGGCACCAGCGTGACCTGGTCGGGTCCGGTCTCCTCGCACAGCGCCAGCAGGCCCGGATAGGGGCCGCGGGCCCCGGCGAAGGGGTTGCCCTCGATGTTGAACTCGGCGCGCCCGCGGCACAGCGGTGCCAGCCTGCGCACGTCGCTGGCGCGGATGTGGCGCTCGTCGGGCCGGGGATGGACGGTGATGCCATGGGCCCCGGCGTCCAGGACCGTGCGCGCGGCGCGCTCGACGTCCGGTTCCGCGCCGCCCCGCGAGTTGCGCAGCACGGCGATCTTGTTGACGTTGACGCTCAGGCGGGTGTTCTGCATCCGCCTAGGATAGCCCGGCAGCCGGGCTGCCGCTGCCGCGGCTCAGCGGCAGTTCTCCTGGAACTGCGCCCAGACAACCGGTTCCCAGTAGCTGCCCCCGCGGATGTCCTCGCGGTTGTCCGGCACCAGCCGTGCGCCCAGCCGGTAGGTGGTGTCGGGCGCGACGTCGAGCGTGAAGCGACGCAGGGCTTCCTGCCGGAACAGGCCCCGGCGCTTGCGGTTCTGGTTGCCGGTGAAGCGGTCGTCGCGGATGGCCTCGCTGACCATGAGCACGTGCCGGCCGGCGCGAAGCCGGTAGACCTCGCTTTCCACCGGGCCGGGCTGCGCCCCGTTGACGCTTTCGACCACCAGCGGGTGGATCTCCTCGCTGATCGGCGGCGTCAGCGACTGGTTGATCCGGCCGCAGCCACCGGCGGTCTGCTCGGACAAAGGCTGCACGGCCAGCGTGTAGCCGGGGATCACCGTGCGCTGGGCGTTCCCCGCCAGGCTCACCCGCTCACCGTCGCGCAGGACCTCCATCACCACCGACCCACCGGTCGCGTTGAGCGCCTCGTCGACCACTGACGCCGACGCGCTGTCGAGTTCGCGACCATTGAGGCTGAGCAGCCGGTCGCCGCGCTCAAGGCCCATGCGATGGGCCGCACCCGACGGGGTCACCGCCAGCACCTCGCCACCGCCCCGCCCGAAGTTGACCACCGCACCGAGCTCGAAGACCTCGCGCTGCGGCATCTCCACCGCGACCCCGTTGCCGCCCGAGGCGGGCACCCAGCCCTCCCGCACCGCGCGCTCGAGGCCCAGCGCCACCTGGGCGTCGAGTCGCCTGGCGGCCTCCTCGCCGTGCGCCGCCGGCGCGACCGGACCGATCGCCAGAACCACGCCCGCCCAAAAGGGAATCCAACTCGACATGCCAACCTCCACCCTCAGATTCTGACCGGCGTAGACGCCGGGTCGTCGGCCTCGAGCAGCATCGCCCAGGCCGCGCGTTCCGCCCACAGCGCATCCATATCCTCCGACGATGCGCCCTCGGACACCAGTTGCGCCAGCGCCCGGTCGATGCTGCGAATCTCCTTCAGCGCGCGGTCGCCGGCCTCGACCGGCAGGGCGGCGTCGGCCAGCGGCGGCTGCGGGGCCGGCACCGGCGCCTCCGCAGCCGGCCACAGCACCATCACCAGCGCCACCGAGGCCGCCAGCGCGCCACCCGCCGCCAGACCCACGGGCCAACGGCGTCGGCGCGTCGGCGCGGCCGTGGCGCCCGGCAGGCAGGCGCGCTGCACGCGGGCGCGCAAGCCCGGCGGCAGGTCCGGCTCCCGCAGCTCGGCCAGGTGCTGCAGCACCGGGTCACCTTGATGCTCGACCATCGGACTCCTCCTCAAGCGACTGTCGCAGCCGCGAAAGACCGCGTGCCATCGTCATCTTCGACCAGCTTTCGCTCTTGCCGTGCATGGCCCCGATCTCGGGGTGCGAATACCCCTCCATCAGGTTCAGCCAGACCACCGTTCGGCAGGCGCCGTCCAGACGCTCCAGCAGGCCCAGGCATTCGTGCAGGGTATCCGCGCTGGCCAGACCGGCCGGCTCGGGCGCCTCCAGGCGCTCCTGCCGGCCCTCGGCCCGCAGCCTGTCGACCGCGGCGTTCGCCGTCAGCCGCTTCAACCACGCCCGCAGCGGGGCCTCGCCCCGGTAGCTGCGCGCGGCGGCCAGGGCCTTGACGAAGCTCTCCTGCACGACGTCCTCGGCCAGGGCCCGGTCCGCACACAGCCGCAGCGCCAGCGAGAACATCCCGCGGGCGTGCGTCTCGTACAGCCAGCCGAAGGCCTCGGCGTCGCCTTCGGCCGCCGCCCGCAGCTGTCTGGCGTCCTCCGTGAATACGCTGGCGACCATTCCATCCATTCACCCAGACAGGACGCCCCGGACGGCAGATTCGTCACACCTGTGCCAGCCGTGGAGCCTGATCCGTGCCGCCCGCCCGCGAGTCCCGTCGAGCCCCACGGCCGCAAAAGCCCTGCGCGCGCTGCGGGCGCCCGTTCCAGTGGCGTCGCAAATGGGCACGCTGCTGGGACCAGGTGGTGTTCTGCTCGCAGCGCTGCCGGGGCGGGGGTTCACGCGCGGACGATCAGTCCCGGGACTGAGGGGCCTGCGCGGATGGAGGCTGCTGCGGCCCAGGCCCGGTGTCGTCCGTGCCCGGTGCGGCGGCGCTGGGCTGGCCGGCGGCATCGACCGGGGCTCCCTTGGCGGCCACCCGGTTTCCCAGCCGGCGCAACTCCTCCGGCGACAACAGCTGAACCTCGCTGCGCGAACTGGTTTCCATCCGGGCCGAAAGCATCGTCAGCAGCCACATGAGCGCGCCGGCAACCGTCGTCAGCACGCCAAGCAGCGCCAGCGCCATCGACGTCGTGGTGAAGGCCACCAGCAAACCGGCGGCGGCGATGATCAGGTACAACCAGGGCATGGGCGTTTCCCGCCAGGACACTGCCGCCCAGTCTAGCCGAGGGCCGGCACCGGGCACGACCCTAGAGCAGCGGCGAGAGCAGTCGGGCGAAGGCCTCCTTGACCGAGGCGGTGCGGGTGGTGCGCCGCGGTGCGAGCACCTCGCGGGATTCCGCCAGCAACGAGCGCAGCATCTTCTCCAGCTCCCGGCAGGCCTCCCCGCCGCTGAACATCACGCTGAGCTCGAAGTTCAGGCGGAAGCTGCGGTGGTCGAAGTTGGCGCTGCCGACGATGCACAGCGCGTTGTCGGCCAGCAGGGCCTTGGCGTGCATCATCCGCGGCTGGTACTCGAAGATGCGCACGCCGGCGGCCAGCAGGCCGTCGTAGTAGGACCGCGCCGCGGCGCCGACCAGGCGCGAGTCCGGCCGCCGGGGCACCAGCAGGCGCACGTCGACCCCGCGCATGGCGGCCGAGGACAGCGCCATCACCGCCGCCTCGCCCGGGACGAAGTAGGGCGTGGCCAGCCACAGCCGCCGGTCGGCGCCGTGGATCGCCTCCACCTGCAGCCGGTGGATCGGCTCCCAGGGGCTGTCCGGCCCCGAGGGCACCACCTGCACCGGGGTCGGGCCGTCGGGCAGGTCCGGCCACATCGTCTCGTCCGACAGCGCCACGCCCGAGGCGTAGTGCCAGTCCTCCAGGAACGCCAGCTGCAGCCAGCGCACCACGTCGCCCTCCAGCCGCATGTGGATGTCGGCGTAGGCGGCCGAGGAGCGGCGGGAATCCTGCTCGTCGGTGATGTTGATGCCACCGGTGAAGCCCAGGCGGCCGTCGATGACGACGATCTTGCGGTGGGTGCGGAAATTCCACCGTGGCCGCCAGAAGCGCGACAGGCGCAGCGGGTGGAACCAGGCCACCTCGCCGCCGGCCTCGACCAGCGGCGCCAGGAAGCGCCGGCCCAGGCCCGCCGAACCCACCGCGTCGACCAGCAGCCGCACCCGTACGCCGGCGCGGGCCCGTTCCACCAGCACGTCGCGCAGGGCGGTGCCGGTGTGGTCGGCGGCGAAGATGTAGTACTCCAGATGGATGTGGCGGCGGGCCCGCTGGACGTGCTCGAGCAGCGACTCGAAGGCCTCCTCGCCGCCCATCAGCAGTTCCAGCTCGGTGCAGCTGCTGGGCGAATAGCCGGTGGATGCCGACACCAGGTGGCTGAGGCGGCCGAGGTGGTGGTTCTCCGGGCGCTCGCTGATGCGGCGCCGGTCGTCGGCCAGCGCCGCGCGGGAGCGGATGCGCCGCAGCCGCTGGCGCTTGATCTGCTGCGGGCCCAGGAAGTGGTAGACGATGAAGCCCAGCACCGGCAGCAGGGCCAGGCCCAGCACCCAGCTCAGGGTGGCCACCGGCTCGCGCTTCTGCAGCACGATCCACACCGAGAGCACGGCGATGTGCACCGCCCAGGCCAGCGAGACCCAGAACCAGACCGAGCCGAGATTGTCCGCGAACCCGTCCATGCCGCCCTCCTGGCCGCATTGTCCCAGAGTGTGGGCCCCCGCGATCAGCCCTGGCCGAAGATCTGCTCGGCGCGGTTGAACAGCACCCAGCTGGTGGCGATGTACTTGTCCCCCCCCAGGGGGCGGTTGCCGCGGTGGGTGTGGGTGAAGGCCGCCGGAGCGATGAGCAGGCTGCCGGTCCGCGGCGGGACCTTGCGCGACTGGTAGAAGAACTCGGTCTCGCCCTCGCCGAAGCCGTCGTTGAGGTAGACCGTCCACAGCAGGCTGCGGTGCAGGGACTCGCAGCCGGCGTCCCTGGGGTAGTGCTCGCAATGCCAGTACGGGTAGCCGCCCTGGCCGCCGGTGTAGCGCTGCAGGTTGATCGGCCCGGGCCGGAAGACGGCCATCAGCAGCGAGGTCAGGGTCTCGTCGGGCAGGGTGTCGAGGTCGCCGGCGGCGATGCGCCGCGAGCCGCCGCTGGTGGGGTCGCGGATCTCGAGCATCAGCGGGGCGATGAGCGCGTAGTGGTAGCGCCGCACGTAGCGCTTGAGCCCCTCGAACACCGCCTGGTTCAGCGCCCCCTCGGCGTCGGCCCATTCCGGCCGGCCGCTGATGGTGATGTCGCGGCTGTCCTTGAGCTCGGGGATCACGCCACTGCCCACGCGGCCGGGCTCGGCCTGGCCGCTGGCCTCGAAGCGCTCCAGCAGCGCCGCGCAGGTCGCCGCCGGCAGGGCGCCGTCGTAGACCTCGATGAAGTCGCCGCCGGCGGCCATCACCCGGCGCGGTCCGCGTCGAGGTGGGCCCGGGTGACGAACTCGACCTCGGCTGCCGACCCCAGGAACACCGGCACCCGCTGGTGCAGCTGGCCGGGCGCGATGTCGAGGATGCGCCGGCGTCCGTCGGTGGCCGCGCCGCCGGCCTGCTCGACCAGCAGGCCCATCGGGTTGGCCTCGTACATCAGGCGCAGCTTGCCGGGCTTGGCGGGGTCCTTGCGGTCCCAGGGATAGATGAAGATGCCGCCGCGGGTCAGGATGCGGTGCACGTCGGCCACCATGCTGGCGATCCAGCGCATGTTGAAGTCCTTCCCGCGCGGCCCCTCCTTGCCGGCCAGCAGCCCTGCCACGTACTCCTGCATCGCCGGTTCCCAGTGGCGCTGGTTGGACATGTTGATCGCGAACTCCGCGGTCTCGCGCGGGATGCGGATCTCGCGCCGGGTCAGCATGAAGCTGCCGATCTCGCGGTCCAGGGTGAAGGCGTGGGTGCCGTGGCCGAAGGTGAGCACCAGCTCGGTGCTGGGCCCGTAGATGGCGTAGCCGGCGGCGACCTGGCGGGTGCCCGCCTGCAGGAAGTGCGCGTCCTCGGCGCCGCTCACGCCCTCCGGGCAGCGCAGCACCGAGAAGATGGTGCCGACGGAGACGTTGACGTCGATGTTGGAGCTGCCGTCCAGCGGATCGAACAGCAGCAGGTAGTTGCCGCGCGGGAAGGCATCGGGCACCGGCACCGGGTGGTCCATCTCCTCGGAGGCGCAGGCGGCCAGGTGGCCGCCCCAGGCGTTGGCCTCCAGCAGGATCTCGTTGGAGATCACGTCGAGCTTCTTCTGTGCCTCGCCCTGGATGTTGCCGGTGCCCGCGTCGCCGAGCACGTTGCCCAGCGCGCCCTTGCCCACCGCGATGGAGATGCGCTTGCACGAGCGCGCCACCACCTCGATGAGCAGGCGCAGTTCGGGGTTGATCTGGCCGGCGCGTTCGGCCTCGATCAGGAAGCGGGTCAGGGAGACGTTCTCGGTCATCGGCGTGTGGCGGCTTCGGGCGAAACCGCGATTGTCCGGGCATGACCGGCCATTGCAAGCACGCCGCCCCCCGGGCGTGCAAGAATCGTGGGCCACCCACCCGCGCGAGAACGCCCCATGCGCCACGCCCGCCTCGTCCTGCTGCCCGCCCTCCTGGCCCTCGCCGCCTGCGGCGCGCCCGACGGGGAACCGCCGGAGGAGCTGCCGCTGCCGCCCGACGAGCGGCTGCGCGACGGCGAGATCCAGGGCCGTGTCGGGGGCGATGCCTCCGGGCCGGGCTGGCGCGCCTGCGCCTTCCCGGTGGAGGGGGGCGAGCCGCGCTGCGCGGCGGTGGAGGACGGCCGCTTCGTGCTGGCCGTCCCCGGTGGCCGCTACCAGGTGCTGGCCTATGGCCCCGGCGGGCTGGTCGCCGCCCACACCGCCAGCACCACCTGCCTGCGCGATGGCGGGGTGGACTGCACCGATGGCCGGCTGCTGGAGGTCGAGATCGCCGCCGAGGCGACCCTGCCGTCGATCGACGTGCTGGACTTCGACAACCGCCTCGACGACTGGCCCGACGCGCCCTGAGCGGGCGCGCGGCTAGACGTCGCCGCCGTCCAGCCAGCCCTCGCCGGTGCCGCGGTTGAACACCCGGTCGCTGTCGAGCACGCGGCCGGCCGGCAGCGACTCCGCGTCGGCCAGGCGCGCGTAGATCGGCGCGAAGTCCGGGCGGGTCGCCTCGAAGAGCTGCTCGAAGTCCTCGATGACGAAATAGGTCTTCTGGAAGGTGTCGATGCGGTAGCGGGTGCGCATGATGCGCTCGGCGTCGAAGCCCAGGCGGTTGGGGGCGTCGGACTCCAGGCAGTGGATCGACTCGCTCTTGGAGCTGAGGATGCCGGCGCCGTAGATGCGCAGGCCGTCCTCGCCCTGGATGAGGCCGAACTCCACCGTGTACCAGTACAGCCGGGTCAGCGCCGCCAGCGCGTGCTCGCCGAAGCCGTGGGCCTTCACCCCGCCGCGGCCGTAGGCCTCCATGTAGTCGGCGAAGACCGGGTTCATCAGCAGCGGCACGTGGCCGAACAGGTCGTGGAACAGGTCCGGCTCGGAGAGGTAGTCGAGCTGGTCGGGGCGGCGGATCCACCAGGTGACCGGGAAGCGGCGGTTGGCCAGGTGCTCGAAGAAGGTGAGTTCCGGCAGCAGGCCCTCCACGCCGATCAGGGTCCAGCCGGTCTTCGCGGCCAGCACCTGGTTGAGCTCGGAGAACTTCGGGATCGCGTCGGCGCCCATGCCCATCGCGTCCTGCGCGTCGAGGAACTCGCGGCAGGCGCGCCGCGGGAGGATCCGGCGCTGGCGCTCGAACAGGGTGCCCCAGACCTCGTGGTCGGTGGCGGAGTACGTCTCCCAGGGCTGCTCGATGACCTCGGTGGTGTACACCGGGACGTAGCCCTTGTCGGTGAGCTGGTGTTCGACGCGGCGCGGCTCGCCCATGACGGTTCTCCGGTTTCCGGGTATTCCCCATCATAGCGCCGGGGGCCGGCAAGGAGCTTGCAAGCTTGCGCATAGGCCCAGCCGGTGCGCAATAATCATGCGCACTATCTGGGCATCGGTGAACAATCATGCGCGCCACCCTCGACCGCACCGACATCGCCGTGCTCGATGTGCTCCAGCGCGAGGGCCGGATCACCAACGCGGAGCTGGCGCAGCGGGTGAACCTCTCCGCCTCGGCCTGCCTGCGCCGGGTGCAGCGGCTGGAGGCCGACGGGGTCATCGCCGGCTATGGCGCCCGCCTGGACCCCGCGCGCCTGGGCCTGGGCCTGAGCGCCTTCGTCCGGGTCCAGCTCAAGAGCCACGAGGCCGACGCCGTGGAGGCCTTCGTGCAACGGGTCCAGGGCTGGGAGCAGGTGGTGGCCTGCCACGCGCTGACCGGCGACATGGACTACCTGCTGCACGTGGTCGTCGCCGACCTGGAACACTTCTCCCGGTTCCTGCTCGACCGCCTGCTCAACGCCGCCGGCGTGGCCGACGTCAACACCAGCTTCGTCCTGCGCACGGTCAAGGAGCGGCGGGCGCTGCCGCTGGGCTGAGGCCCTCAGCGGGTGCCGGTGAGGCGCGCCACCAGCGCCCGCACCCGCGGGGCCAGCACCAGCACCAGCACGAAGGCGATCGGCCAGGCGGTCAGGAAGCTCTGCATCCAGGCCAGCAGGTAGCCCTCGCCGAGCCCGCGGTTGATCGCGGTGATCAGCGCCGACATCAGGAAGGCCATCAGCAGCGACATCAGCACGGCGAACAGCAGCGGGGCGTGGCGGGGGGCGAAGCGGGGCATGGCGGGCTCAGTCGCGGGCGAAGCGTTCGCCGAAGAAGTTGCCCGGGTTCCAGCGCGGCGGCTCGTCGGCGCCGCCGACCTCCGCCCCGATGCGCTGGTTCAGCCGCGCCAGCCGCACCGCGGTGGGGTAGTGGATCGGCAGCGCCACGGTGTCGGAGGGCTGGTGGTAGTGGTTGCGGAAGAAGTCCTGGGCCTGGGCCATCGCGTCGACCCCGGGCTCGGCGGACTCGATGCCGGCGTCGAGGTACAGCGCCGGGATGCCCTCGCGGACGAAGGCGTACTGGTCCGAACGCACGAAGATCACCTCCTCGGGGAAGGGGTCGGGCGAGAGCTTCACCCCCAACGCCGCGGCCGCGCGTTGTGCCGGTTCGCGCAGCGTGGAGTGCTCGATGCCGTACGGCACCACGTCGTGCTGCGGGCCGAACAGCAGCGGCATGTCCATGTTGAGGTTGGCGACCAGGCGCCCGGGCAGGCCCGGGTTGCGGGCGAAGTGCATCGCGCCCAGCAGGCCCTTCTCCTCGGCGGTCACCGCCACGAACACCTGCGAGCGCCGGGTCGGCCCGGCCGCCAGCGCCATGCCCGCGGCCTCGACCATGATCGCGGTGCCCACCGCGTTGTCGTAGGCGCCGTTGTAGATGCGGTCGCCGTCGACCGGTGCGCCGATGCCGACGTGGTCGAGGTGGGCGGTGTAGACCACGTGCTCGTCGGCCAGCGCCGGGTCGCTGCCCGGGATGCGGCCGACCACGTTGTGGCTGACCAGCCGCTCCAGGGCGCTGCGCTGGGCCAGGTGCAGGGTGCCGGGCAGCTCGAAGGCGACCAGGGTGCCGGCCTCCAGCCGGGCGTGGATCTCCTCCAGTGGCAGCGGCGCGCCGGCCAGCAGCGCCGCGCTGGCCTCCGGCCCGAGGCTGGCGGTCACCTGCAGCTGCGGGAAGGTGTCCACCGGGCTGCCGTCGGCGCCGAGCAGCCGCATCCCCGGGGTGAGCCAGTTGCGGGCCGAGCGCGCCCAGGGTGCGCGGGCCTCGCGTTCGGGGTCGGAGAGCATCACCGCGCCGACGGCGCCGCGCGCGGCCAGCGCGGCGAGCTTCTCGCGGCCGGAGCTGTGGAAGGCCCGGTGGTCGTTGTCGAAGCGGGCCGGGGCGCCGCCGAAGTACACGGCGATGCGGCCCTGGAGGTCGACCCCGTCGAAGTCGTCGTGGCCGGCCTCCGGCGCGTGCACGGCCTGGCCGACGAAGACCATCGGGGCGCTGACCGCGCTGCGATCGGCGTCGAAGCCGATGCCGGGCAGGAAGTCGGCCTGGAAGGCGAACTCGCGGGTCTGCCCGTCGCGCTCGAGCGCCAGGCGGGCGCCGTCGGGGATGCGCAGGCCCTGCACCAGCGGGACCGCCTGCAGGAAGCCGCCGTCGTCGCCGGCGGGCTCCAGGCCGATCGCCTGGAACCGCGCCTGGACGTAGAGCGCGGCGATGTCGTAGCCGCGGGTGCCGGCCTGGCGGCCCTCCAGCAGGTCGTCGGCCAGGAAGTGGACATCGGCCTGGATGCGGCGTGCCGCCGCGCCGTCGTCGTCGGTGGCCGGGGCCCCGACGGGGCCGGGGGAACAGGCGGCCAGCAGCAGCGCGCAGGCGAGGGCGGGGGCGGACAGGCGCCCGGTGCGTGGACGGGTCATGCGGGTTTCCGGGGCAGGGGGCCGGCGGCGGTCGCCGCCGGCCCGGGCGGGCGTCTCAGTCGCGGCGCTGCGGGCCCAGCGCGCCCTTGAGCGATTCGAGCAGGTCGATCGGCAGCGGGAAGACGATGGTGTGGCTCTTGTCGCCGGCGATGTCGGTGAGGGTGGAGAGGTAGCGCAGCTGGATCGCGCGCGGGTCCTCGGAGAGCTGCTTGGCGGCCTGCACCAGCTGCTCGGCGGCCTGCTTCTCGCCCTCGGCGTGGATGACCTTGGCCCGCCGCTGGCGCTCGGCCTCGGCCTGGCGGGCCATGGCCCGGACCATGGTCTCGTTGATGTCGACGTGCTTGATCTCGACGTTGGCGACCTTCACGCCCCAGGCGTCGGTCTGGTCGTCGAGCAGGCCCTGGATCTGGCTGTTGAGCTTGTCGCGCTCGGACAGCATCTCGTCGAGGTCGTGCTGGCCCAGCACGCTGCGCAGCGTGGTCTGCGACAGCTGGCTGGTGGCCTCGTAGAAGTGCTCGACGTTGATGACGGCCTTCTCCGGGTCGACGACGCGGAAGTAGACCACCGCGTTGACCTTGACCGAGACGTTGTCCTTGGAGATGAGGTCCTGCGAGGGCACGTCGAGCACCTTGGTGCGCAGGTCGATGCGTTCCATGGTCTGCAGGCCGGGGATGATGATGATCAGGCCCGGGCCCTTGACCTTCCAGAAGCGGCCCAGCTGGAAGACGACGCCGCGCTCGTACTCGCGCAGGATCCGGAACGAGCTGAAGACCAGGCCGGCCAGCAGCAGGAGGACGGTGAGGGTGATCGGCATGAGAGTCTCCGTGGGGGTTGAAGGTCGGGGTTCAGGGCAGGTCGACGGGTTCCACGCGCAGGGTGAGGCCTTCGCGGGCGGTCACCCGCACTGTCTGGCCGGCGGCGACCGGACGCTCGCTGGTCGCGCGCCAGTCCTCGCCGCGCAGGTGCACCCGGCCCACGCCCTGGAAGTCGGCCAGGGCGCGACCCGTAAGCCCCAGCAGTTCGTCGGTGCCGGTGGTGACGCGTCGTCGTCGGGCGCGGCCGGCCATGACCGCCGCGCCCAGGGCCATGATCGCGCTGCCCAGGCCCACGCCCCAGAGCACCCCGGTGGAGATGCCGTAGCCGGGGATGTCGCGGTCGAAGAGCATCAGCGAACCGGCCATCAGGGCGACGATGCCGCCGATGCCCAGGGCCCCGAAACTGGGCACGAAGGCTTCCGCGGCGATCAGCGCCACCCCCAGGGCGATCAGCGCCAGGCCGGCGTAGTTCACCGGCAGGATCTGCAGTGCGTACAGGGCGATGAGCAGGGCGATCGCGCCGGTGATGCCCGGCACCAGGGCGCCGGGGTTGTAGCCCTCCAGCAGCAGGCCGTAGAGGCCCACGAGGATCAGCAGGTAGGCCACCGATGGGTCGGTGATCACCGACAGGATGCGGTTGCGCCAGTCCGGCGCAAAGGCTTCGACCTCCGCCCCGGCCACCGCCAGGGTGACCGTGCCCGAGGCCATGCGCACCTCGCGGCCGTCGGCCTGCTCCAGCAGGTCGTCGAGGTTGCCGGAGACGACTTCGATGACGCCGCGGGCCAGCGCCTCGCTGGCCGTGAGCGTCGCCGCCTCCAGCACCGCGGCCTCGGCGAAGTCCTTGTCGCGGCCGTGGCGCTCGGCCAGGCCGCGCAGGTAGGCCACCGCGTCGTTGAGCGCCTTGCGCGCGGCGGTCGAGCCGGCCGGCTCGCGTTCCCCGCCCTCGCTGTCCGCCGCGGCGGCCTCCGCGTCGTCGCCCTCGGTCTCCGCGTCGGCGTCACCATCGCGGTCGGCGGGGCGGAACGGCGAGCGCCGCGACGGGGCCGGCTGCCCGTCCGCCTCGCCGCCGCCGATGGCCACCGGCGAGGCGGCGCCCAGTGACGTGGCCGGGGCCATGGCGGCGAGGTGGCTGGCGTAGAGGATGTAGGTGCCGGCGCTCGCGGCGCGTGCGCCCTCCGGGGCCACCCAGGTGATGACCGGGACGGTGGAGGCGAGGATCTCGCGGTTGATGTCGCGGGTCGCCGCGTCCAGGCCGCCGGGCGTGTTGATGCGCAGCACCAGTGCGGCGGCGTCGTTGTCGGCGGCGTGGCGCAGCCCGCGGCGGATGTGGTCGGTGGTGGCCGGGCCGATGCCGCCGTCGACGTCGAGCAGCACCACCATCCGGCGTTCGTCCGGGGTCGTCGCCGGGGTCTGTGCCGCCAGCAGGGCGCCCAGGGCGATCAGGATTGCCGCGATGATCCACTTGTGCACGCCCGCCTCCGCCGTCGATGCTGCTCCGGACCCGTAGAATGCCACGGCGCCCGCGATGGCGCGGTGTAGCCGGTGCGCTGCGCCCTGGACCCGTCGACTGGAACCCGACCGATGCCCGGACGTGTGAGCGATGCGATGCGGCGCCTGCAGGCCCACCGGGGCAGCGTGCGCTTTCAGCTGGTCGCCTTCCTCGTGGTCGGTGGCGTGCAGGTCGTGGTCGACACGGCGGTGTTCATCCTGCTGGGCCTGGCCGGGGTGCCGGTGTTCGCGGCCAACCTGGTCTCGCGCACGGCCGGGGCCTGCCTGGGTTTCTGGATCAACGGCCGGGTGACCTTCGCCGCGCGCGACGGCCACGGGGTCGACCGCGCCGCCCTGGCCCGCTTCGTGCTGTCCTGGGCCCTGCTGACCCTGCTGGGCGGCGTGCTGCTGGTGGCGGTCGACCGCGCCCTGGGCCTGGGATGGACCTGGCTGGCCAAGCCGCTGGTCGAGGCCGGCCTGGCGGTGCTGGGTTTCCTGGCGCTGAAGTTCTTCGTGTTCGCCGCGCGCTTCAGATGATCCGCAGCGTGATCGCCTTGAGCACCGCCCGGGTGCGGTCGCGGCTGCCCAGCTTGGCCAGGATCTCGGACACGTAGTTCTTCACCGTGCCCTCGGCCAGGAACAGCGAGCCGGCGATCTCGCGGTTGGAGTAGCCCCCGGCCATCAGCCGCAGGATGGCGACCTCGCGCTGGCTGAAGGTCTCCAGCGGTGGTTCGCGGTCGTGGAAGGCGAAGCGGTCCCGGATCGGCTCCGAGGCCACCGGCTGCAGCCAGGATTCCCCGCGCATGGCTCGGCCGATGGCATCCGCCAGGTCCTCCGGCGAGGCGTCCTTGAGCAGGAAGCCCTGGGCCCCGGCGCGCGCGGCCTGGAGCGGGGTGTCGGGGTCGTCGAAGGTGGTCAGCAGCACCACCGGCACCGGGTCGCCGGCCGCGCGCAGGCGCCGGGTCATCTCCAGCCCGTCGCAACCGGGCATGCGCACGTCGGCGACCACGACGTCGATCCCCTCCAGCGGGCGCGCGGCCAGCAGCTGTTCGCCGTCGGCGCACTCCAGCACCACGGCCACGCCCAGGTCGGCCAGCAGGGTGGCCAGGCCACGACGCACCAGCGCTTGGTCGTCGACGAGTGCGATGCGGCCGCTCATGCCGGGGGCCCCAGCGGCAGTCGCGCCTGCAGCCGCAGGCCGCCCAGCGGCGAGCGGTCCAGCCGCAGCCGGCCTTCGAAGTCGGCCAGTCGCTCGCGCATGCCGGTGATCCCGCTGCCTTCCCGCAGCGGCAGGCGCACCAGGCCGTCGTCCTCGACTTCCAGCACCAGGCCGTCGGGGTCCCGGGACAGGTGCAGCTGAGCCTGCGCCGCGCCGCCGTGGCGGGCGCTGTTGGTCAGCGCTTCCTGCGCCACCCGCAGCAGGGCGGCGGCGCGCTCGCCGTCCGGGGCCCGTGCCCCGGCATCGATGTGCACGCGCGTCCTGGGCCGGGGCAGGCCCGCCGCCAGGGCTTCAAGCGCCTGGCCGAGGTCGAGGCCGTCGTGGCGGCGCAGCTGCCGCGCCAGGCCGCGCAGGTCCTGCAGCAGCGCATCGGTCAGCTCGCGGCACTGGGCCAGGCCGGTCGTGGCCTCGGGTGCCGCGGCGCGTTCGAGCACCTGCAGGTTGAGCTTGAGCGCGGTGAGGGTGTGGCCGGCGACATCGTGCAGCTCCCGCGACAGGCGCAGGCGTTCGGAGTCGCGGGCGGTCTCGGCCAGCAGGGCCCGGGTGGCCAGCAGGCCCGCGTTGGCCTCGCGCAGCTCCTCGGCCAGCGCCTCGGCGCGGGTGGCGGCCTGCAGCACGATGGCGGCGAAGAGGATGAAGCTGGCGAAACTGCCCCACTGCAGCAGCAGCACCGTGCCGGAGAGGTTCCAGCGCAGCCACAGCAGGCCCAGGCCGGCGAGGACCAGTGCGCCGACCGCGGCGACCAGGGCCGGGCCGCGGAAGCGACCGCCATAGACCGCGGCCAGGATCACCATCAGGATCGGCGAGGTCGCCGCCGGGCCCAGGGCGACCAGGCCGATCGCACACACGCTCATCAGCGCGGTGTCCCAGTCCTGCACGGCACCTGCGGGCTTGCGCTGGTCGACCATGGCGTGGACGAAGCCGGCCAGGAAGCCCAGCATCAGCCCGCGTGCCGCCCAGCCCAGCGCCGGGTCGCGCGCGGCAAGCTGCGAACCGGCCTGCAGGAACACCGCCAGCCAGCCGATGTAGGCGGCCACGGCCAGTGGCGAGAACACGTTCCGGAGGTGGCTGCGCAGGTCCATGCGCGCAGGCTCCCCCGCCCCGCGGTCGCGGGCAAGGGGTCGGGCGGTGAAAGTGACTTCCAGCACCCCGGTCCGCTGACCACGGGCACCTGATGCGCCGCCTGCGGCGCGACACAGTACAGGCCAGTCCCCGGGAGCCAAGGCCATGAGCCCGTACACCGTTTCACTGTGGATCCACATCGGGGCCGGCGCGGTGGCGCTGGCCAGCTTCTGGACCGCCGCGGCGGTGCGCAAGGGCGGGGCGACCCACCGCCTCGTCGGTCGGACGTTCCTGTGCGCGATGGTGCTGGTGGTCGCCAGCGCGCTGCCGCTGGTGGCCGGTCTGTGGCTGCGCGGACAGTGGATCGCGACCGTGTTCCTGGCCTTCGTGCTGCTGCTGGTGTCCAGCGGGCTGCTGGTGGCCTGGCGCGCGGTCGCGCTGCGGCGGGACTTCGGCGCCTTCGTCGGCGGACCGCACCGGCCGATGGCCGCGGCGGTGCTGGCCGGCGGACTGGTCGTGTGCGGCCTGGGCCTGTGGCAGGGCGTGATCGTGTTCGTGGCCTTCGGGCTGGTCGGGGTGCTGGCCGGGGCCGGCGCGCTGCGCCGTGCCGGCCGGGGGCCCGGCGACGCCCGCTGGTGGCTGCGCGAGCACTACGGCGCGATGATCGGCAACGGCGTCGCCACCCACATCGCCTTCCTCGGCGTGGGCCTGCGGCGGGTGCTGCCGGGTCTCGACCCGGCCCTGCACTTCAACCTGGCCTGGCTGACGCCGGTCGCGGTGGCGGTGGTCGCCGGGATCTGGCTGGACCGGCGCTACGGTCGCCCGGCGGCCGCCCCGGTCAGTCCCGGGGCTCCCGGTCGCGGTCCGGTGGCCTGAAATCCAGCACCCGCCCGCGTTCGTCCTGCGGCGGGGGCCGGTTCCACAGCACCGGCACCTGCTCCGGCCGCGGCGGTTCGAACTGGCTGGCCTCCGACGGTGGTCCGGCCGCTGCCTCGTCCTCCTCCTCGTCCTCCCAGCTGTAGCGCTTGCGGGGCGGGTCGGGGTCCAGGCGTCGCCACAGCACCGCGGCCAGCACCCCGGCCAGGGCGCCGCCGAGGTGGTACTCCCAGCTCACGCCGGGTTCGCGCGGCAGGATGGTCATGACCATGCCGCCGTAGAGGAAGAAGGCGATCATGCCCGCGGCGATCGCCGGCCGGTCGCGGCGCAGGATCCCCAGCAGGAAGATCAGGAACATCAGGCCGTGGGTCAGGCCGCTGGCACCGATGTGCCCCGGGGGCGAACCGATGAACCACACCAGGGTGCCCGAGCCCAGCCACATCAGTGGCAGGGCACGCAGGCTGGCGCGCGGGTAGACCGACAGCGCCAGGGTGCCCAGCACCAGGATCGCGCCGGCGTTGGCCGCCAGGTGCTCCACCGATCCGTGCAGCAGCGGCGCGGTCAGTATCCCCAGCGCGCCGGCGGGCTCGCCGGGACGCAGCACCAGCGCGTCGAACCGCCCCCACCACAGCTGCATCATGTGGATCCAGGCCAGGGCGGCGACGAACAGCGCGCTGGCCACCAGGGCCCGGCCCAGCCGCGAGCGCTCCTGGCGTGCCCGTTCGGGCGTCGGGTCGATCGTGTCCATCCCCCCAGTCTGGGGGCGCCGGGGCCGGAGCCAAGTGCACGGGCCCGTGCCGGATCGGATACGCTGCCGCTTCAGGGCGCCAGGGCAGGGAGCCGACGCGATGGCCATCGACATCCTCACCGTCACCGTCTTCGGCGCGATGCTCAGCCTTGCGCTGGTGCTGGTGATGCTGCCGGCGCTGCAGGCGGCGTCGGCGGGGCTGCGCTCCAGCCTGGCGATCTGGACGGTCGCACTCGCGCTGCAGGGCCTGTACTGGCTGATCTTCTGGTACACCCGCGAGGCGCCGCCGCTGGCGCGGGTGGTGCTGGCGAACATGACCATCAGCCTGTCGTACGCCGCGTTCGCGCTGGCGATCCAGCGCTTCATGCGTGCCCCGGACCAGCGGGTGGTGCTGGGCGTGGTGTTGCTCGCGGCGCTGGCGGGGAACCTGTGGTTCGGTCTGGCGGCGCCCAGCTACGCCGGGCGGGTGGCGGTCATCGGCTCGTCGCTGGCGGTGCTGATGGGGCTGGCGGCGGCGCCGCTGCTGCCGGCCTTCCGGCAGCCGGGGCGGCTGGCCGAGCGCATGACCGCCGGCGTGCTGCTGCTGGGTGCCGGGCTGATGCTGCTGCGGGTGCTGGAACTGCCCTTCGCGCCCGCGGCGCACGAGGGCCCGCTGCAGGCGCGGCCGACCCAGCTGATGACCCTGCTGTTCATCAGCATGCTGCCGGTGCTGACCACGGTCAGCTTCCTGTTGATGCACGCGCGCCGGGCGACCCTGCAGGCCCAGCGCCTGGCCGGCACCGACGCACTGACCAACCTTCCGAACCGGCGCAGCACCCACGAGATGGGCGTGCGTGCGCTGGCGGAGGCGCGTCGCCATCGTCGTGCCCTGTCCCTGCTGCTGGTCGACATCGACCGGTTCCGCGCGATCAACCAGTCCTACGGGACCCGGGCGGCGGATGGCGTGCTGGCCGACATCGGGCGCCGGATCGGTCGCAACCTGCGCACCGAGGACTCGGTCGGGCGCATCGGCGGCGAGGAGTTCGTGGTGCTGCTGCCGGAAACGCCGCTGGAACGGGCCCGCGACGTCGCCGAGCGCATCCGCGCCGACGTCGCCGCCCACCACTTCCGCAACGAGGGCGAGGAGGTCCCCGCCACGGTGTCGATCGGCGTCGCCGCCCGGGTCGTCGGGGAGGGCGACTTCGACGCGCTGCTGCAGCGGGCCGAGTCGGCGATGCTGGCCGCCAAGCGGGGCGGCCGCAACCGCATCGAGGTCGCGCCCGGCGACGAGGACCGCGGCGACACGCCGGCCGGGGACGGTGCAGCGGTACAATCCGGGGATGCCAAGTCCTCATGATGGCGGCCACCGCGCCGCGGAACCCCTGGTCCGCCTGAAGACCGAACGCCGGCTCGACACCCCCGGCTCCGCCCACCCCTGGATCTTCCAGAAGATGGTCGAGCGGCCCGACCCGAAGCCGCGGCCCGGGCAGGTGGTGCAGGTCGTCGACCGCGCCGGCCAGTGGATCGGCCGCGGTTTCTACAACGGCCATTCGCGCATCGCGCTGCGGATGCTCTCCACCGATCCCGACGAGGCGATCGACCAGGGCTTCTTCCGGCGCCGTATCCTGGAGGCGGTGGCCCTGCGCCGCGACGTGCTGCGCCTGGACGAGGTGTCCAACGCCTGGCGGGTGGTCCACGCCGAGGGCGACGGCATCTCCGGCCTGGTCGTCGACCGCTACGACGACCTGGTGGTCATCGAGTATTTTTCCGCCGGCGCCTTCCGCCACCGCGAGTGGATCCAGGCCGCGCTGGCCGAGGCCTTCCCGGGCTGCCGCTTCTACGGCTTCGCCGAGGCCCACGTGCAGAAGCAGGAGAGCTTCGACTTCCGCGGCACCGAGGTGCCGGCGCCGGCGCTGATCACCGAGCACGGCGTGCGCTTCCACGCCAGCCCGGGCAGCGGCCACAAGACCGGCTTCTTCGCCGACCAGCGCGACAACCGCGAGTTCCTCGCCCGCTTCACCCCCGGCCGCCGGGTGCTCGACCTGTGCTGCAACTCCGGCGGTTTCGCGCTGTACGCGGCGACCCGGGGCGATGCGGCGGAGGTGACCGGCGTCGACCTCGACGAGGAGATCCTCGCCATCGCCGAGCGCAACGCCCGCGCCAACAGCGTCCGGCCCCGCTTCGTCCAGGCCGACATCTTCCCGTGGTTGCGCCAGGCGGCCGACCGCGGCGAGGCCTGGGACGTGGTGGTGCTGGACCCGGCGAAGATGACCCGCGACCGCGACCAGGTCATCCCGGCGCTGAAGAAGTACCTGGACATGAACAAGCTGGCGCTGTCGGTGGTCGCGCCCGGCGGCGTGTTCGCGACCTTCTCCTGCACCGGCCTGGTCAGCGAGGAGCAGTTCCTGGACATGCTTCGCCGCGCGGCGTTCTACGCCGGCCGCCAGGTGCAGGTGATCCGGGTTGCCGGTGCCGGCGGCGACCACCCCTTCATGGGTCACGTCCCGGAGAGCCGCTACCTCAAGGCGGTGTTCTGCCGGGTCCTCTGAGGCGTCGGGGCCGGGCCGCCAGCCGGCTTCCGCCAGCTTGTTGACACAGATTGGTTTGCACTGCAGACTTAACTGCAGCTCAGATTGCAGTCGGGAGGTCCCTCATGAACGCATCCGCATCCACCCGCACCCCGGCCGGCCCCGGCGGCCCCGACGCGCTTGGCGAGCTGGTCGCCCGCTACGCGCGGTACTCGCGCAGCGCCGGTGGCCTGGGCTCGGTCCTGGGCGGTGTGCTGCTGGTGCTGGGCTTCGGCCTGACCTCGCTGGTGGAACCGGGGACCGTCACCCGGGTCCTGGTCGCACTCATGCCGCTGGCCTGGCTGGCCGCCAAGGCCGGGCTGCGCCACGGCTACTACCAGCGCGACGGGGCCGCGATCCAGCGCCCGACCCGCAGCGAGCGCCGCTGGCACCTCGCCGGCGTGGTCTACCTGGCGGTGGTCTGCCTGGGCGTGGGCTCGGTGGTGGTCTGGGCCGCGGTCCAGACCGGCGGCCTGCCGCTGCCGATGTGGATCTACCTGGTGCTGGTGGCCCTGCTGCCGGTGGCGGCCTGGCACTTCTTCTGGTCCACCGGCGACTTCATCGTCGGCACGCTGCTGTTCTGCCTGGCCGCCGTGGTCGCTGGCGGCAGCCAGTACCCGCCGGTCTGGCTGCTGATGGCCGGCCTGGTCGGCTTCTTCACCGCCGTCACCGGCTGGCGCGAGCACCGCGACTACCTGCAGCTGCGGGCGCAGCTGACCGGGCGGCGCCCGTGAGCGGGGGGCCGCCGGACGTGATCGCGGGCGTGCTGGCCCTCGACCGCCTGGTCCATGAACCGGCCCGGCTGGCCCTGCTCACGGTGCTCAGCCAGGTCGAGGCCGCCGACTTCAGCTTCCTGGAGCTGGCCAGCGGCCTGACCAAGGGCAACCTCTCCAGCCACCTCGGCAAGCTCGAGGCCGCCGGCCTGGTCACCGTCGACAAGGGCTACCGCGGCCGGCGTCCGCACACCCGGCTGGCCCTGACCGCGGACGGACGCCAGGCCCTGTCGGACTACCGCCGGCAGCTGGCCTCCTTCATCGGCGCGACCCCGGACCCGATGGCCACGTCCGGCGAGGACCCGGCGTGAGCCGGGCGCCGCGGAGGTCGCGGTGGTGGCGGGCACCGGTGCACGTCGCCGTCGCCGTGCTGCTGGCCGGTGGCGCCTGGGCGGCGCCCGGGGACGACCCCGGAGAGCCGGTGCAGCAGCGTCTCGACGCGCTGCTGGCGGCCGGGCCGGCAACCGCCCTGGTGGTCGGGTTGCGCGACCGCGAGGGCACGCGCTTCGTGGTGGCCGGACACGACGCCGGCGACGGCCTGCCCCCCGACCCCGACACCCGCTTCCAGGCCGGGTCCATCACCAAGGTGCTCAACGGGCTGCTGCTGGCACGGCTGGCCGATGCCGGCCGGGTCGGCATCGACCAGCCGATCGGCAGCCTGTGGCCCGCGGAACCGGCCCTGTCCGCCGAGACCGCGGCGATCACGCTCGAGGACCTTGCCGCGCACCGCTCGGGCCTGCCCCGGCTGGGCCTGCGGGGCAGCGCCGCCTCGGCGCGCGACTCGAGCGATCCCTACCGCGATGCGACGTTCGAGGAACTGGCCGACACGGTCGCGGCCCTGCCGGGTGTGTGGATCGATCAACAGCGCGGCCGCACCCTCTACTCCAACCTCGGCCACGCCCTGCTGGGCCAGCTGCTGGCCCGGGCGCTGGACCTCGACTACGCCCAGGCCGTCGCCGCGCACGTGTTCGCGCCGCTGGGCCTGCCCGCGCCGGCGATCGACACGGCGGCCGGGGCGCGGATGGCCCGCGGGCACGATGCCACCGGTCCGGTGCAGGCCTGGCGCTTCGACGCCTATGCCCCGACCGCGGCCTGGCACGCCTCCGCACGCGAGCTCATGGAGCTGGCCGACGCCCTGCTCGACGATCCTCCGGACTGGGCCCGGGAGGCCATGCGCCCGCGCGGCGGAGGTGCACGGATCGGCCTGGGCTGGCACCTGGCCCGCGCCGGGGATCGCGAGCTGGTCTGGCACAACGGCATCACCGCGGGCTTCCGCAGCCACCTCGTGCTCGAGCCCGCCAGCGGCCGGGCGGTCGTGGTCCTCGCCAACGGGCCGGTGGACGTGGATGCGCTGGCCCGCGCGCTGCTGCTGCAGGACTGACGCCTCCTCGCCGCGCGGGCCTGGATTCCTGCCGACCGGCGCAGGCCCTAGACTGTCGCCATTTGCGCAGGAGCATCCCATGAGCCAGGACCCCTTGCCGGTGACCCGCGAACAGGCCGAACAGGCCGTGCGGACCCTGCTGCGCTGGGCCGGGGACGACCCCGCCCGCGAAGGCCTGATGGACACGCCGCGCCGGGTCGTCGACGCCTACGGCGACTGGTTCAGCGGCTACGCCATCGACCCGGCGGACTACCTGCGGCGCACCTTCGAGGAGGTCGCCGGCTACGACGAGATGGTGGTGCTGCGCGACATCGCCTTCGAGAGCCACTGCGAACACCACATGGCACCGATCATCGGCCGGGCCCACGTCGGCTACCTGCCGACCGACCGCGTGGTGGGCATCAGCAAGCTGGCCCGGGTGGTGGAGGCGTACGCACGCCGTTTCCAGGTGCAGGAGAAGATGACCGCGCAGATCGCCCACTGCATCCAGGAGGTGCTGGCACCGCGGGGCGTCGGCGTGGTGATCGAGGCCAGCCACCAGTGCATGACCACCCGCGGCGTGCACAAGACCGGTGTGAGCATGGTCACCAGCCAGCTGCTGGGCAGCTTCCGCGCGGACCCGGCGACGCGCTCGGAATTCCTGCGCCTGGTCGGCACGCGCGCCTGATCCGTCACTGCAGGGCCCGGCCGGCTCTGGTAATTTCAGGGCATGAATGCCGTCCCGGACCGCATCCCCCGCGGCCCTGAAGCGCTGCCGACCGCCGAGGACTTCATCGCGGTCCGGCGGCGAACGCGTGCGCTGGTCGAGCCGCTGTCGGCGGAGGACACGGTGGTGCAGTCGATGCCCGACGCCAGCCCGGCGAAGTGGCACCTGGCGCACACCACCTGGTTCTTCGAGCAGTTCGTGCTGGCGCCGCTGCCGGACCACGCCCGCCACCGTCCCGGTTGGGACTTCCTGTTCAACTCCTACTACGAATCGGTCGGCCCGATGCATGCCCGGCCCAGCCGCGGCCTGCTGTCGCGGCCGACGCTTGCGGAGGTGCTCGACTACCGCGAGGCGGTCGAGGACGGCGTGCTGGAGGCCCTGGCCGCCGGGCGCCTGGACGCCGCGGCGCTGGCGGTGCTGCGCCTGGGCCTGCACCACGAGCAGCAGCACCAGGAGCTGATCCTCACCGACATCAAGCACCTGTTGTGGTGCAACCCGCTGCGGCCGGCCTACCGCGAGGACCTGGCGGTGCCGGCCAGCGAAGCGGTGGCGCAGTCCTTCGTGCCCGGGGCCTCGGGCGTGCACGCGCTGGGCCACGCGCCCGGCACAGGCTTCGCCTTCGACTGCGAGACACCGCGCCACCCGGTGCTGCTGCAGCCGCATCGGCTGGCCCGGCGGCCGGTGACCAATGCCGAGTTCCGCGCCTTCATCGACGATGGCGGCTACCGCGAGCCCCGGCACTGGATGAGCGAGGGCTGGGCGCGGGTGCAGGCCGGGGGCTGGCAGGCGCCGCTATACTGGGACACCGGGCAGGGCCAGGCCTTCACGCTGGCGGGCATGCGCCCGATCGACCCCCATGCGCCGGTCTGCCATGTGTCCTGGTTCGAGGCCGACGCCTGGGCGCGCTGGGCGGGCCAGCGGCTGCCCACCGAGGCGGAGTGGGAGCACGCCGCCCAGGGGCTGGACCCCGCTGGCGGCGTCCAGGCCGACGCCGCCTCGCCGCTGGTACCGGTCCTGGTCGACGACGGCCAGGACCTGCTGGCGATGTTCGGCAGCGTCTGGGAATGGACCGCATCCGCCTACGCCAACTACCCCGGCTACCGGCCCCTGCCCGGTGCGCTGGGCGAGTACAACGGCAAGTTCATGTGCGGCCAGTACGTGCTGCGCGGCGGTTCCTGCGCCACGCCACGCGGGCACCTGCGGGCCAGCTACCGCAACTTCTTCACACCCGCCGACCGCTGGCAGTTCTCGGGCCTGCGCGTGGCCACCGACGGATGAACATGCCCCAGTCGATTCCCCTGCTGGACCTGGAACCCGCCGCCGACGACCTGCTGGGCGACGTGCTCGCCGGACTGTCGGCCTCCCCGCGGCGGCTGCCCTCGAAGTACTTCTACGACGCCCGTGGCTCGGCCCTGTTCGAGGCGATCTGCGAGCAGCCGGAGTACTACCTGACCCGCACCGAGCTGGCGCTGCTGCGCGAGTCCGGGGCCGAGATCGCCGCGGCGGTCGGACCGCGCGCCCGTGTGGTGGAGTACGGCTCCGGGGCCGGGCTCAAGACCCGCCTGCTGCTGCAGGCGCTGCCCGACCCGGTCGCCTACGTGCCGGTGGAGATCTCGCGCAGCGCACTGCTGGAGAGCGTCGGGCGCCTGGCCCGGGAGTTCCCGGCGGTGGAGATGCTGCCGGTGTGCGCGGACTTCACCCAGCGGGTGAGCCTGCCCAGGCCCGGGCGCGACCCGGATCGCACGCTGCTGTTCTTTCCCGGCTCGACCCTGGGCAACTTCGAGAACCCGGTGGCGCGGCGTCTGCTGCGGCAGATGCGCGAGCTGGTCGGTCCGCGCGGGCAGGTGCTGCTCGGGGTGGACCTGAAGAAGGACCCGGCCCTGATCGAGGCCGCCTACAACGACGCCGCCGGTGTGACCGCCGACTTCACCCTGAACCTGCTGGTCCGCCTGAACCGCGAGCTGGGCGCGGATTTCCGGCCCGATGCCTTCGAGCACCGGGCCGTCTACGACGCCGCGGCCGGACGCATCCAGACCGACATCGTCAGCCGCCGGCAGCAGCAGGTCAGCGTCGCCGGGCAGCGCTTCGACTTCGCGCAGGGCGAGGCGATGCGGGTGGAATACAGCTGCAAGTACAACCACGCCGACATCGAGGCGATGGCCGCCGAGGCCGGGCTGGGCGTGGACGCGTGCTGGCAGGACCCGGAGGGCTGGTTCAGCATCCAGCTGCTGGGCTGGCGGGACCTGCCGGGGTGACCGGCTACGGCGACCTGCCGCACTCGGCGGCCTGCGAGCGCAACCGCGGCCCGATCCTGGAGGTCCTCGAGGTCCATTTCGCCGACCGCCAGCGGGTGCTGGAGATCGGCAGCGGCACCGGCCAGCACGCCGTCCACTTCGCGGCGGCCCTGCCGCAGCTGCTGTGGCAGTGCTCCGACCGCACCGAGTACCTGCCCGGCATCCGCGCCTGGCTGGCCGGCGCGCGGTTGGCGAACACCCCCGCGCCCGTCGAGCTCGACGTGGCACTGAGCCCGTGGCCGACCACCCGCTTCGATGCCGCCTTCACCGCCAACACCCTGCACATCATGGGCATGGACGAGGTGCGCGCGCTGTTCGACGGGCTCGACCGGGTGCTCGAACCCGCGGCGACGCTGGTCGTCTACGGCCCCTTCCGCCGCAACGGCCGCCACACCGCGCCGTCGAACGAGGCCTTCGACGCGCAGCTGCGCGCCCGCGACCCGCGCATGGGCGTGCGCGACCTGGAGGCGATCGACGCGCTGGCGGCCGGCATCGGCCTGAACCTGCACGCGGAGCTGGACCTGCCGGCGAACAACCGCTGCGTGGTCTGGCATCGGCACCGCAAGCGCGGCCGCCGGGCCGGCTGAGCACGGCCCGGCGGGTGGCGCTCAGCCGCAGCGCGCCGCCCGGATTCGCCCGTCCTCGTCGAGGTCGAGGTTCAGGCGCGACTCGTGGTACTCCAGCGTCACCATCTCGTCGTGGCCGATGGTGCGCACGACCTCGACGCCGGCGTCGGCACGGGCGCGCTCCATCACCTCCTCGGTGGGCAGTTCGCCGACCGCCCACTGGGCCCGGCTGGCGTCGCAGCGGCTCTCGTCTTCGTGCATGGCGTCCTCCGCGGGGGCGGTCAGGGTCGGCGGCGGCAGGGCCGGCGCGGCCGCGCCGGTCTCGGGGATGTCGTGCGGCGGCGGCGGGTCCTGGCAGCCGGCCAGGCCCACCGCCAGCACCGCGATCAGGCTCACGCGTACCATAGGGGGCTTCCTTCCGTTGGACTGGGCCACCAGCATCCGGTCGGCGGGGCGCCGCTGTCCAGACCGCGGCGGCCCGGCGGGCACGCGGCATTCAGACTTGAGCGACGAGACCCCACCCTCCACCGAGGCCGCCCCCGCGGTGCGCGCCGAGGACCAGGACGCGATCCGGGCCGCCTACGCGCGGCTGCGCGAGCACCTGCCCGGCTACCGCGTGCGCGCCAGCCAGGGCCGGATGATCGCCGCGGTCGCCCGGGCCTTCTCGCGTCCCGGCGGGGTGGCTGCGGTCGAGGCCCCGACCGGCACCGGCAAGTCGATGGCCTACCTGATCCCGGGGCTGGTGCTGGCCCAGGCGCGCCGCAAGCACCTGGTCGTGGCCACCGCCACGGTGGCCCTGCAGCAGCAGCTGGTCGAGCGCGACCTGCCGCAGTTCCTGGCGGCCACGGGGCTGGAGGCCAGCGTGACCCTGGCCAAGGGCCGCCAGCGCTACGCCTGCCTGCGCAACCTGCACGAACTCGTCCGTGGAGGCGACGAGGTGCAGGGCGGGCTGGACCTGGGTGCGGCGGCGACCGCGGCCTGGCCCCGGCGGCCGCTGCCGGGCGAGGTCGAGGACCTGGGTGAGCTCTTCCACGCCTTCGACACCCGGCGCTGGGACGGCGATCTCGACGCCGCGCCGGTGCCGCTGCAGGACGACACCCGCGGCCTGGTCACCACCACCGCCGGCGGCTGCTCCAAGCGCCGCTGCCCATGGGTGCGCGACTGCCCGTTCCTGCGCGCCCGCGACCAGCTGCGCGACGCCCGGGTCATCGTCGCCAACCACGACCTGGTGCTCTCCGACCTGATGCTGCCCGCCGGTGGCGAGGGTGCCGGGACCGGTGGCGTGCTGCTGCCGGCGCCGCAGGACTGCCTGTACGTCTTCGACGAGGCCCATCACCTGGCCGCCAAGGCCATCGATCGCGGCAGCGCCAGCGTGTTGCCGGCCGATGCGGCGCGCCGGCTGGACCGCCTGCGGCCGCAGGCGGCGATGGCCTATGCTGCCAGCGACCGCGACCGCATCGCGCGGCTGGAGGTCGACGCCCTGGACGGGTTGCTGGCGCAGGCGGTGGACGCGCTGCAGGACATCGAGCGGGCCATCGGCCAGGCCTGGCGGCCCGAGCCCGACGAGGACCAGCCGCGCTGGCGGGCGCCGATGGGCGGCCTGCCCGAGGACTGGCGCCAGCGCGCGGTCGAGCTGCGCGAGACCACCGCCGCCCTCTCGCGCTGGCTGGCCGCCGCCGGCAAGGCGGTCGCCGACGCCGCCGAGCCCGGCGACGAGCCGCTCGAGCGCCTGGTCCGCGACCTCGGCCTGGCCGGCGAGCGGGTCGAGCGCCAGCACCAGCTGTGGTGGCTGTGGTCCACCGACGACGCGCAGGGCCAGCCGCCGACCGCGCGCTGGGTCGACCTGGCGCGGGACGGCAGCCTGGTCTGCCACGCCTCGGCGGTGGCGGCGTCGGGACTGCTGCGGCAGGTGCTGTGGCCGCAGGCCGGCGGCGTGCTGCTGACCTCGGCGACCCTGGCCAACGGCGGCGACTTCCGGGCCCTGGCGGCCCAGGTCGGCCTGCCCGCCGACGCCGAGACCCTGAGCCTGCCCAGCCCCTTCGACCTGCCGCGCCAGGCGCTGCTGGAGGTGCCCGCGTTGCCGGCACTGCCCGATGCGTTCGAGGCCCATGTCGAGGCGGTGGCGGGCTGGCTGGAGGCCGGCCTGGACTGGGCGGCGGGCAACCTGGTGCTGTTCACCTCGTGGCGGAAGATGAAGGCGGTGCTCGAGCGGCTGCCGGCACAGCACGCCGGGAGCGTGCTGGCCCAGGGCAGCGCCTCGAAGCCGGACCTGCTCAGGGCCCACCGCGAGGCGGTCGAGGCCGGCCGCGGCAGCACCCTGTTCGGCCTCGCCAGCTTCGGCGAGGGCCTGGACCTGCCCGGCGCGCTGTGCGAGACGGTGGTGGTGACCCAGCTGCCCTTCGCCGTCCCCGACGACCCGGTCGGGGCCACCTTGGCGGAGTGGCTGGAGAGCCGCGGCCGCAACGCCTTCGTCGAGGTCGCCGTGCCGCAGGCCACCCGCACCCTGGTCCAGTACTGCGGTCGCCTGATCCGCAGCGAGACCGACCGCGGCCGGGTGGTCATCCTCGACGGCCGGCTGCTGCAGCGCCGCTACGGCCGCGGCATGCTGGACAGCCTGCCGCCGTTCGGCCGGCGCCTCGGCTGAGGCCGTCCGGCACAGGCATTGCTTGCTGTGGGGTATCCACGGAGAGCACCATGCGAAACGACACCTATCCCCGTACCGGTGGACGCAACCGCGACCCGCTCAATGCCGCGCCGCTGCCGGAGGCCCTCGACGTGCTCGACGACCTGGCGGTGCTGCGGATGGGCCAGCAGCGCGCCCGCGAGCGCCTGACCGACCTGCGCGGCCAGCTGGCCACCCTCGGCCGCCGGCCCCTGCACCGCGAGCAGCTGCAGGCCTTGTCGCGGGCGCTGGGCGTGGAGCCGCTGCCGCCGACCGAACTGTTCTGCCCCGACCGCGTCCAGGCCATCCGCAGTCGGCTGGCCGACGCCGGCAGCCGCGACGCCGCCTGAGTCAGTGCCGTCGCCGGCTGCCGGGGACCGCCAGCGCCGCGGCCAAGGGCGCGCACGGGCCCGGGGCCGTGGCGGACTGCAGGCGCCCGGCGGCTGCGGCCAGCACGGCGACCAGGTCGTGGAAGCCGGCGCACAGCCGGGCGAAGAGCTCCGCCTGGCCGGCCCGCGCCAGTCGCGCGGCGGCGTCGAAGGCCCCGGCACCCAGGTCGATGAAGTAGTCCAGGGTGACCCGTCGCCGGTCGGCCTGTTCGGGGAACAGCCCGGCCATCAGCAGGCACCGGTCGCCGACCACCTGCAGGGCATCGACCCGGGCGTGGCCATGGACCTCGTGGGCCTGCAGCCACTCCAGGGCCATGGCCCGGTCGGCGAAGCGCCCGTCGCGCAGGTGCCGGGCCAGGGCGAAGACCAGGTAGCTCTCGCGCAGCTCGTCGAGCTGGCGGCCCGAGCGCGTCTCGCCGTCGCGGACCAGCGCCTGCCACAGCGCCAGTGCGGTCCCGGTGTGCAGCCGGTGGTCATCGGTCATGGCGTCCTCCAGGGCAGGGCTTCCACCTTCCATAACGGCAGACCCGGTCCCGGGTGAAGCCAGCAGCCACCGCCGGCGGCTGCCAACGGCGGCCTTTCCGGCGCCTTCATCGGCACCGTGGAAGGCTGCTCACCGGACACCGGAGCCTGCATGATCACGTCGCTCGACACCCCCGGACACGCCCTGGTCACCGGCGCCAGCAGCGGCATCGGTCTGGCCGTCACGCAACGCCTGCTCGAGGACTCCGGCACGGCCCGGGTCGTGGCCGTGGCGCGGTCGGCGACCGCCTCGCCGGCGCTGGCTTCCCTCGCCGAGGCCCACGATGCACGCCTGCTGCGGCTGGACGCCGACCTCACCCGGCCCGCCGACCTCGACGCGCTGGCCACCGCGGTGGCGGATCAAACCGACACGCTGAACCTGGTCTTCAACGCCGCCGGCGTCCTGCACGCCGAGGGCGTGGTGCCGGAGAAGGCCCTGCTGCAGCTGGACCCCGAGGCGCTGGCGCGGGTGTTCGCGCTCAACGCCTTCGCCCCGATCCTGCTGGTGCGCGCCCTGCTGCCGCTGCTCCGGCCGCGGCTGCCGACGGTGCTGGCCTCGGTGTCGGCCCGGGTGGGCTCCATCGGCGACAACCGGCTCGGCGGCTGGTACGCCTACCGGGCCTCCAAGGCGGCCCAGAACCAGCTGTGGCGCACGCTGTCGGTGGAGCTCAGGCGCACCCATCCGGCGACCGTCTGCGTGCTGCTGCACCCCGGGACGGTGAAGACTCCGCTTTCGGCGCCGTTCCGTTCGCGGGTGCCGGCGGGCGCCCTGCTGGAGCCCGCGACCTGTGCGGCGCACCTGCTGTCGATCGTGGCCGGGCTGACCCCCGCCGACAGCGGCCGCTTCATCGCCTGGGACGGCCGCGACGTGCCGTGGTAGCGCCCATGCGCTGACACCCGCAGGGGCATCGCGTAGGCTCCGGGCAGGGGAGGAGCCATGCACGCCACCAAGCAGACCAGTCCGTGGAAAACGCGTGCGCGCGCGGGGACGCTGGCCGCGCTGCTGGCCGCCGCCGTCGCCGCCGTCGCCGCCGCGGGTCCGGCGGCCCCGGAGGTTCCGCGCTTCCAGGCCTTCGAGCAGGCGCGCGCCCTGCCGCAGCAGCAGGTCATCGCCCTGCACCAGGACAGCCTGGGCTTCCTCTGGGTCGGCACCTATGCCGGCGTCGCCCGCTTCGGCGGCGACCTGGCCGAGACGTGGTCCACCGCCGAGGGCCTGGCGGCGAACACCATCCAGGCCTTCGCCAGCGAGGCCGACGGCACGGTCTGGGTCGGCACCCCCCGCGGCCTGTGCGTCCTTTACCGCTATGCCGAGCGCTTCGAGTGCCCCGGGCTGGACGGGCTGCGCCGGGCGAACGTGCACGCCCTGGTCCATGACGGCCGCTCGCTGTGGGTCGGTGCCGCCGAGGGCCTGTTCCGCACCCGCCGCGAGGGCGGCGCCATCGCCACCGAGCGCGTGCTGGGCGACGTCGACGTGCGCGCCCTGGCGGTGGATGCGCAGGGCCGGGTGCTGGTCGGGGGCCTGCACGGGCTGCTGTCGCTGGACGCCGACGGCAGCCGGCGCGCCTTCGCGCCCGCGGGGGGCTGGCAGGAGCGTTCGGTGCAGTCGCTGGCGCCAGACGGGGCCGGCGTGCTGGTGGGCACCTCGGCCGGGCTGTACCGGCTGCACGAGGATTCGGTGGAACCGTACCCGGGCCTGGAACCCGCGCACCGCGGCCTGGCCGTGACCGCCGTGGGCCGCGACCCGGAGGGCCGCCTGTGGGCGACCTCGACCACCGGTGTCCTGTTCCTGGCCGAGGGGCGCTCGCGGCTGCTGGGCGTCGAGGAGGGGCTGTCCAACGAACACAACCACGCCCTGGTCCTCGACCGCACCGGCACGCCGTGGCTGGGCAGCGACGGCGGCCTGTCGCGGGCGGTGTCGCCCTCGTTCCGGGGCTACCTGGCGACCGATGGCCTGCTGCAGGACTTCGTCCGCGCCATCAACCAGGACGGCGCCGGGCGGCTGTGGCTGGGCACCCGGCGCGGCGTGCAGGTGGTCGAGGTCGACGCCGACGGCGCACTGCGCGAGCGCTTCCGCATCGAGGCCGGGAACGGCCTGGTCGACGAACGCATCTACGCGATCGACTTCGACGGCGACGACGCCCTGCTGGCGACCGGCCACGGGCTGGCCCGCTGGCGCACGGGGATCGGTCTCGTCGAGCTGGTCACCGCCGAGCAGGGGGTTCCGGACAACGCCACGCGCGCGGTGCGGGTGACCCGGGGCGGCGAGGTCTGGCTGGGCACCCGCACCGGCGTGGTCCGGGTCCGGGACGGCCGCGCCGAGCCGGCCGGCGACCCCGAGCTCGACGAGGCCTTCGTGCTGCGCATCCGCGAGGACAGTGCCGGTGCGCTGTGGTTCGCCACCATCCAGGCCGGGTTGTTGCGGCGCGGCCCCGACGGTGCGGTGCGCCGCTTCTATGCCGCCGCCGGCCTCAGCGACGAGATCATCTGGGACGTCGCCATCGATTCCGGCGGCACCGCCTGGGCTGGCAGCAACGGCGACGGCCTGTTCGCGATCGCGCCCGACGGCGGCATCCGCCGCTTCACCACCAGCGACGGCCTGGTCGACAACTTCGTCTGGCAGGTGCTCGTCGACGACCAGGGCCAGGTCTGGAGCTACACCAACCGCGGGCTGTCGCGCTTCGACGGCGAGGCGTTCTGGAACTACGGCCGCGCCGACGGCCTGCTGCACGAGGAGGGCTCGGCGACCGCCGCCCTGCAGGCGGCCGACGGCAGCCGCTGGTTCGCCGCCGCCTCGGGCCTGATGCGCTACACCGGCAGCGCCGGTCCCGCCCAGGTGGAGCGGCCGCGGCCGCGGGTGCTGCGGGCGCGGGTCGACGGCCGGCCGCTGCAGCCGGGCGCCGACCTTGCCGCCGGCGCCGGCGCGATCGAGTTCAGCTTCAGCGCGCCGCAGTTCGGGCGCGGCGAGGACCTGCGCTACCGCTACCGCCTGCGCGGGGCCGGCGACGCCTGGTCGGTGCCGATTCCGCAGCGACCGGTGACCTACGCCGGCCTGGGCCCGGGCGACTACGTCTTCGAACTGCAGGCGCGCAGCGCCGATGGCGAGTGGACCCCGGAGCCGGAGGCCTTCGCCTTCCAGGTCTCGCCGCCGTGGTGGTCGTCGCCGTGGTGGGCGGTCGCCGGCGTGCTGGCGGTGCTGGCCCTGGCCTGGGCGCTGATGCGCTGGCGCATCCGCCAGGTCGAGGCGCGCCGGGCCGAACTCGAGGCCGAGGTCGCCGAGCGCACCCGCGAGCTGGAGATCGCCAACCGCCGGCTGGAGGAGGTCTCGCTGACCGATCCGCTGACCGGCCTGCGCAACCGGCGCTTCCTGGCCCGCCAGATCGGGGCGGACATCGCGCAGTCGCGCCGGGCGCACACCCGCGAGCCGGGCGAGGGCAACCGCGACATCATCTTCATGATGGTCGACATCGACCACTTCAAGCAGATCAACGACCGCCACGGCCACAGCGCCGGCGACGAGGTGCTGCGCCAGTACGCCGAGCTGATCCGCGACGTGATCCGCGAGTCCGACTACGCGGTGCGCTGGGGCGGCGAGGAGTTCCTGGTCATCGCCCGGCAGGCCGATGCCACCCAGTGCTGGGTGCTGGCCGAGCGGCTGTGCCGGGCGGTGCGCAGCCGTCGCTTCGGCATCGGCGACGGGCACGCGCCGATCCATTCGACCTGCTCGATCGGCCTGTCGCACTACCCCTTCGCCCCCGAGGCCCACGACCTGTTCGACTGGGAACAGGTGCTGGAGATCTGCGACGCCGCGGTCTACCTGGCCAAGGACCTGGGCCGCGACGGCTGGGTGGCGATCCAGGCGCAGCAGCTGCAGCGGGTCGAGGACGCGATCAGCTTCGTGCGCGACATGAAGGCCGACCCGCAGGGCTTCGCGCGCGAGAACGGCCTGCGGGTGCAGGCCTCGCGCCTGGGCGGCGGCGGCGACCCGGAGGCGGCGGATCCGGGGCGGGACCGCTAGGCGGTACCGGCCCGGGCCTCGGCGGCTTCCGGCAGCGGCGTGCGCGCCGCCTCGATGCCGGCCAGGTAGCGCGCGGCCTTGCTGGACTGGTCGATGATCCGGCGCAGGGCGCTCTCCCGGTCCAGCAGGCGCACCAGCGCGCCGGGCCCCAGTTCGCCGCGCCCGCCGGCCCGCAGCAGCCGGCCCTTGAGCGCCTGGTAGGCCTCCTCGAAGGCCGCGCGGGCGGCGTCCACCGCTTCCGGATCGGGCTCGCACAGGGCCGGGTCGGCGACGTCGAGGGTCTGCAGGGCCAGCGCATGCAGTTCGTCCAGGGCCTCTGCCAGTGCGGGGTCGATCTCGCGCGGGCGCGGCAGCCGTGCGAGTTCGACCGAGCGGTCCCCGACGCCGCGGTAGTACTGGGCGACCCGGACCGCGTTGGGCAGGGCCTGCTCGACCACCGGGTCGCCGCCCTGCACGCCCCCGGCGAACTGCATCACCGCCTCGCCTAGGCGCTCGACCACCTCGCGCTCGCGCTCCAGGCCGCCGTCGCCGTCCTCGCGGCTGAGCGCCTGGCGCGCCAGGCCCAGGGCGATCGCGGCCAGCCGCCTGAGCTCGCGGTCGGCGGCGTCGAGCGCCAGCCGCGGCGTGCCCAGCACGTGCCGGTCCAGGTGCCGGGGCTGGGCCGGGTCGGCCTGCACCCCGCCGAAGCGCCGCTGCAGCAGCGCCACCAGCCGACCGGTCAGCGGCCACAACACCGCCAGCCCCAGCAGGGCGGTCAGCGTGTGGAAGACCGCCAGCACCGTGGCCGGCTGCGCCTGCGCGCCCACCGCCTGCGCCAGCCAGCCGGCCAGCTGCAGCAGCCAGGGCAGCAGGGGCAGGGCGATGAGCGCGGTGACCAGGTTGAAGGCCACGTGCGCGGCCGCGGCCCGGCGGGCGTCGGCGGTGGCGCCGAAGACCGCGAAGGCGGCCGTGGAGGTGGTGCCGATCTTCGCGCCGATGACCATGGCCGCCGCTGCGGTCATCGGTATGGTGCCGCCCGCGGCGGCGGTGAGGGTCACCGCCAGGGTCGCGCTGGAGGACTGCATCAGCACCGTGAGCACGGTGCCGGCCAGGGCGAAGAGCAGGATGGTCCACAGCCCGTCCCCGGCCAGTTGCTGCAGGTCGAAGCCGTCGCCCAGGCCCTGGAAGCTGTCCTTGAGCACGTCCAGGCCCAAGAAGAAGATGCCGAAGCCGACCAGGGCCTGGCCCAGCGCGGCGCGGCGGCCACCACCGGCGATCCACAGGCCCATGCCGATGGCCACCGCCGGCATCGCCAGCACCTGCAGGTCGACGTTGAAGCCGACCAGGGCGACGATCCAGGAGGTGAGGGTGGTGCCGAGGTTGGCGCCGAAGACCACGCCGATCGCCTGGCCGAGGTTGAGCAGGCCGGCGTTGACGAAGCCGATGGTGGCGAAGATCACCGCGCTGGAGGACTGCACCAGCGAGGTGATCAGCACCCCGGAGGCCACCCCGCGGCCGCGGCTGCGGGTGGCGCTGGCCAGCAGGCTGCGCAGGGCGGGGCCGGCGGCGACCTTCAGGCCGTCGCTCATCAGCCGCATGCCCAGCAGGAACAGGCCGATGCCGCCGGCGAACTGGAGGATGGAGGCGAGGCTCACGCGGGGAATCGCCGGGCGTCGGGAAGGTGCCTGCATCCTTGCCCGCCGGCGCGTGGCCGGCAAGGGGGCGGCGGCTTCATCGTCCCTGAACCACGGTCTTCCCGGCCCCTGCGGTCGGGCCGCACTGCGCTTAGCATGGGACCTCCCCCCCGACCTGGTGTCCCCGGATGAGAGCACGCCCCCTGCTTCGTGCGCTGGCCCTGGCCGCCTGCGCCGCCATCGCGCTTCCCGCCGCCGCCGGCGACGCGCCGGCCGCCGATCCCGAGCTCCAGCGCTGCCTGCAGGGCCTGCGTGCCGATGCCCGTGGCCAGGGCGTGAGCGGCGACACCTTCGACCGCCTCACGCGCGGCCTGGCCGCGGACATGAGCGTGATCGACCTGCTCAACCACCAGCCGGAGTTCCGGACCCCGGTCTGGGACTACCTCGCCGGACTGGTCGACGAGGAGCGGGTGCTGGCCGGCCAGCTGCTGGCGGTGCGCCATGCCGGACTGCTCGACCGCATCGAGGACCGCTTCGGCGTCGACCGCCACGTGGTGCTGGCGGTCTGGGGCGTGGAGTCGAACTACGGCCAGAACTACGGAAACCGTCCGCTGCTGGTGTCGCTGTCGACCCTGTCCTGCCACGGCCGCCGGCAGCCCTTCTTCCGCGGTGAATTCTTCAACGCCCTGCGCATCATCCAGGACGGCCACATCCAGCCCGACGCGCTGGTGGGGTCCTGGGCCGGCGCCTTCGGCCAGACCCAGTTCATGCCCTCGACCTTCCGCCGCATCGCCGTGGACTTCGACGGCGATGGCCGCATCGACCTCATCGGGTCGGTCGACGATGCCCTGGCCTCGACCGCGAACTACCTGCGCCAGTCCAACTGGCGCGGCGGCGAGCCCTGGGGCTTCGAGGTGCGCCTGCCCGCCGGCTTCGACGGCGACCGCGCCGACCGCCGCAGCAAGCAGCCGGTGTCGGCCTGGTCGCAGGCCGGCGTGCGCCGGGTCGACGGTTCGCCGCTGGTCGGCGAGGACGCGCCGGCCGCGCGCCAGGCCGCGATCATCCTGCCCGCCGGCGTCGACGGGCCGGCCTTCATCAGCTTCCGCAACTTCGACGCGATCTTCTCCTACAACCCCTCGGTGAACTACGCCCTGGCCATCGCCCACCTGGCCGACCGCATCGCCGGCGGCGAGGGCTTCCAGACCCCGTGGCCGACCGATGACCCGCCGATCGACCGGGCCGGGCGGCGCGAGCTGCAGCAGCTGCTGCTCGACCGTGGCCACGACATCGGTGCGGTCGACGGCATCGTCGGCAGCCGCACCCGCGAGGCGGTGCGCGCCGAGCAGGAGCGGCTGGGCCACGAGGTCAACGGGCGCGCCGGCGCCAAGCTGCTCGAGGCGCTGCGGGCCGAAGCCCTCAGCCGAAACGCGGACGGGTGATCCAGGCGTAGAGCCAGCCACCGACCACCGCGCCCAGCGCCATCACCAGCAGGCCGGTGGTGTCGCGGGTGGCGGCGATCAGCGTCGGCATCGGCGCCAGCGCGTCGATGAGCCGGATCGCCACCGCCAGGCCCAGCCCGGCGCCCAGCGCGTGCAGGGTGTGGCGCACCTGCGGCAGCAGCACGCTCAGCCCGCCGGCCACCAGGAAGGCCACCAGCAGCGCGGCGGCGACGATGGCCGCATACACCGGCGCGAAGCCGCCCAGGTCGGCCAGCGTGGCCTGGAACCGCAGCCCGGACGGGATCTCCGCGCCGATCGCGACCAGCCGCGAGAGGGTGTCGTGGGTCTGGAAGATGCTGCCCCACACGGCGGTGAGCACCACGGCGGCCAGGAAGGCGCCGGCCCGGCGCGGCAGCGAAGCGGAAGTCATCGTCTCGGCCCCATGTTCGAGAAGGGCACCGGCCGTGGATGGCGGGCGCGCGGTCACAGGGTCGATGAAGGCGGGCCGGGAATCAATGCCCGCCGCCGGCGCGGCCGGCCGACGCCCTGCTATCGTGGAGCCCGCCGCCCGACCGGAGGTCGACCCGATGAAGCCCCTCTCCACCCTCGTGCTCCTTGCCGCCGCGCTGGCCTGGGCGCCGGCACCGGCGGCCGACTACCGCGTGGAAACCGTCGCCGAAGGCCTGGAGTACCCCTGGTCGCTGGCCTTCCTCCCCGACGGCGGGATGCTGGTGACCGAGCGTGCCGGCCGGCTGCGCCTGATCGGGCCCGACGGCCTGCGCGAGGCGCCGGTCGAGGGCGTTCCCGACTCCTTCGTCTCCGGCCAGGCCGGGCTGTTCGAGGTGGCGCTGGCCCCGGACTTCGAGGACACCGGCACGGTGTTCCTGACCCAGGCCCACGGCGAGGCCGGCGCCAACCACCTGCGCGTGCTGCGCGGCCGCTGGGACGGCAGCGCGCTGCGCGGGGTCGAGGCGGTGTTCAAGACCTGGCCGGCGAAGACCGGCGACGCCCACTACGGCGGCCGCATCGCCTTCCTGCCCGACGGCAGCCTGGTGATCGGCTTCGGCGACGGTTTCGACTACCGCGAACAGGCCCAGGTCCGGCGCAGCCACATCGGCAAGGTGCTGCGCATCGCCCCCGACGGCAGCGCGCCGGCGGACAACCCGTTCAAGCACGACCCCGACACCCTGCCCGAGGTCTACAGCCTCGGCCACCGCAACGTGCAGGGCGTGGTCTTCGACGCCGACAGCGGCCGGCTGTGGGCCCACGAGCACGGCCCGCGCGGCGGCGACGAGCTCAACCTGATCGAGCCCGGGCTCAACTACGGCTGGCCGCTGCTCACCGGCGGGGTCGACTACAACGGGGCGCGGATCACGCCCTTCGACGACTACCCCGGCATGACCGCGCCGCTGCTGGAGTGGACCCCGTCGATCGCGCCCTCGGGCATGGCCCTGTACCGCGGCGACCGCTTCCCGGACTGGGACGGCAGCCTGTTGGTCTCGGCGCTGGCGGCGAAGAAGGTGGTGCGGGTGCCGATCCGCGACGGCCGACCCGGCACCCCGGAGGACCTGTTCACCGAACTCGACGTGCGCCTGCGCGACGTGCGCGCCGGGCCCGACGGGGCGATCTACCTGCTGACCGACGAGGCCGACGGACGGGTGCTGCGGGTGGTGCCCGCCACGGAGTGAGGCCGGCTTGCAGGCGGTCGCCGCCGGCCCCACATACGGACCATTCCCGCCGCGGTTCGCACCGGACCCCACCATGAAGGATCGCGCCGAGCGCGCCATTTTCGACCTCCGCCGCGGCCAGCCGCTGCGTCTGCTCGACCCCGGGCAGGACCTGCTGGTGGCCTCGGTCGAGGCCCTGCACCGGTACGACGCCGACGCGCTGGCCGCGCTGGCGGGCAGCCCCGCGCGGCTGGTGGTCAGCGGGCCGCGCGCGGTCGCCCTGGGCCTGGCCGACGACGACAGCCGGGCCTGGACCCTGCCGCTCAACCCCGAGGAGCACGACCTGGTCCGTGCCCTGGCCGGGCTGGTCGACCCGGAACTGACCCTGCCGGCGGGCCCGCCGCGGCCGGCCAGCGCGGCCGAGGCGGCGGCGGTGGACCTGGCCCGCGCCGGGCGGCTGCTGCCGGCGGTGCTGGTGTTCGACCTGGGCCACCGCCTGACCCCGGCGCTGGGGCAGCAGCTGGCCGAGGGCTCGGTCCTGGAACTGCCGGTGGCGGCGGTGGCCGCGGCCACCTCGCCCGGGGCCATCGAGCTGCGCTGCATCAGCCAGGCCGACGTGCCGCTGGCGCTGGCCGGGCACGCCCGCTTCGTGCTGTTCCGCGAGGGCAACGGGCTCGACGAGCACGTGGCGATCCTGGTCGGGCGGCGCGGGGACTGGCCCGAGCAGGTGCCGGTGCGGCTGCACTCCTCCTGCCTCACCGGCGACATTTTCGGCAGCCTGCGCTGCGACTGCGGCGAGCAGCTGCGCGGCAGCGTCGCCCGGATCGGCGAGATGGGCGGCGGGGTGCTGCTGTACCTGGCGCAGGAGGGCCGCGGCATCGGCCTGGCCAACAAGCTGCGCGCCTACACCCGGCAGGACGCCGGCCTGGACACGGTGGCCGCCAACCACGCCCTGGGCTTCCCCGACGACCAGCGCGACTTCACCATCGCCGCGGCGATGCTGCGCCAGCTCGACATCCACCGCATCGTGTTGCTGACCAACAACCCGCGCAAGCTCGACGCCCTGGCCCGCGCCGGGGTCGAGGTCGCCGGCCAGCTGTCGATCTTCGGCACCCTCAACCCCTTCAACGAGCGCTACATGGCGACCAAGGCCGAGCGCTCGGGGCACCTGCTCGACGATCTGCTGTCGCGCGGGGAGTAGGGGGTCAGCGCCTGCCCAGCGCCGACGCGGAGGCCTCCCCGGGCCCGGTGAAGGCGAAGCGCCAGGCCAGCCGGACCGCAACCGGCTCCACGCGCGCACCGGGGTCGTCGCAGGCGTGTTCATGGCCGGACTGCAACGGCGCCTCGCACAGTGCCGCGGCGAAGAACTGCCATCCGGCCACCGCCTGCAGCGTCGTCTCCAGGAAGGCGGGATACGCTGCAGCCCCGCCGCCGGGGCAGTCCGACACGGACTCCAGCGGCTCCACGCCCTCGATGCGGCCCTCGGCATCGACCGTGAACGTCACGCAGACCACGACCTCCGAGTGGCCGGCGGCAGGGTCCAGGGGGTGCGCCGGCAGCCTGTTGGTGGGCAGTGGTTCGGGCAGGAGGAAGCCCTGGCGGGCCTCGAGTTCGACGGTCTGGGCGCCTTCGGGCAGCAGCATATGCGCCTGGACCTGCTCACGGTGCAACCCGTGAGGCCCTCCACAACCTGCAATCGCGGCGGCTAGCACTGCACACAGAACGGGCCCGGGCATTCCTTTCGCTTCAGCTCTGCGAGCAAATGAAACGGCTCGAGTGCTGTCGTTGGTCTTCAGTCCCCAATTCATTCCTTGACTCATTGCGATTCCTTTTTGTCGACCGTCCGGTCAATAAAGCAACTTTCAGTGGTCGCGTCGCCGCCAGAGGATATCCCGCGCTGTGCGTTACGTGATTCTCCGACTTGACGCGCAGTGCGCTGGGGTATCTGATGACGGCGCGCTCAAGGCCGAGCGCGTTTTCCAGCAAAAGGAATAGCGATCCATGAAAATGCTCAAGCTTGCAACCCTCCTCGGCGTTCCGGGAGTGCTCATCTTCGCCGCAGGTGTCGTCAGCGCCAACGATGACGGTCCGAGTCTGCCGGATGGCCCCGTGGAGGGTCCCCCTGGCTACATCTGTGAGTCGGTAGGTGGGTCGGTAATCTGCCGACCAGAGCAGACGCGTTGACGACAGCCGAGTGATGTTTCCTCCGCCAGTGCCTTTCCGCTCTGGCGGAGGTCTCGGAGAAGAGCCGCTCGTGCGGACCTGCCATGAGGGCTCCTGGGCCGCCTTTTGCCAGATCCTTGGTGTAGGGAAATGAATCGAGAAAGCCTCGGCACAGGTGGTGGCAACTTGGGAGTTGCGGACACGATCAGGCTCGAGGGCGTCGCCCGCCGTTACCGGACCGCCGGGCAGGTGGTCAATGCGCTCGACGGCATCGACCTGGCGGTGGCCGCCGGCGAGTTCGTCGCCATCGTCGGCGCGTCCGGTTCCGGGAAATCGACGCTGCTGAACATCCTCGGCTGCCTGGACCGCCCGGACGAAGGCCGCTACCTGCTCGATGGCGACGATGTCGCCGGTTTCGACGACGAGCGCGCCAGCGACACGCGCAACCGCCGGATCGGCTTCGTGTTCCAGTCCTTCCACCTGCTGCCACGGCTGAGCGTGCTGGAGAACGTCATGCTGCCGGCCCGGTTCGGAGAGGCCGACCCCGTTTCGGTGCAGGCCCGGGCGCGTGCCCTGCTCGACCGCGTCGGCCTCGGCGACCGCATCGACCACCGTCCGGGCGAGCTGTCGGGCGGGCAGATGCAGCGTGCCGCGATCGCCCGGGCGCTGGTGCTCGGGCCCAGCCTGCTGCTTGCCGACGAGCCCACAGGCAACCTCGACAGTCGCAGCGCCGGCGACGTGCTGGCGTTGATCGACGAGTTGCACGCCGACGGCCAGACCGTGGTCATGGTGACCCACGACAACGACATCGCGGCGCGCGCCCCCCGTCGTGTGCGCCTGCGTGACGGACGGGTGCTCTCGGATGGCTAGCGTCGCGACGCTCGCCCTGGTGTGCGCCGCCCTGGCCACGGTCGCGCGGGCCGAAGGCCCGGTCCCCGCCGTGATCGCCACCGGTGAAGTCCGCGCCGTGGATGCGCAGTCGATCCACGTGCCCCCCGCGCAGAGTTCGCCCGTGGTGCTGCGCTTCTACCGCGCCGAGGGCAGCCGTGTGGAGCCCGGCGACCCGGTTCTGCGCATCGACCCCGGCGACGCGGCCAACCAGGTGCGCCAGCTGCAGGCGCAGATGGAGCGGGCCCGGGCCACCGCCGACAAGGAGGTCGCCGAGCGTGAGCTGGCCCTGATCGACGCCCGTATCGCGGTCAACGATGCCGAGGCCGCGCTGGCCACCGCACGGATCGACGCCGGGATCCCGGAGCAGCTGCTGTCCGCGCTCGATCACGAGCGGTATCAGGGCGAGGCCCGCCGGGCCGAGGAGGCGCTGGCGCTGGCTCGAAGCAGGCTGGAGCAGGCGGCGGCGGATGTCGAGCGCCGGCGCGAGGACGCCCGGTTGGAGATGCGGCGACTGCAGCTGCAGTCCGACTTCCAGCAGGCCCAGCTCGATGCCGCCGAGGTCCGGGCCGAGCGCGCCGGAACCATCGTCCAGGGGTTCGACCCCTGGCAGGGGCACCGTTACGAGGAGGGCGCGACCGCCCAGCAGGGCGCGGAAGTCGGCCAGGTGGTCGGTGCCGGGCCGATGGCGGTCCGGGCCTGGGTGATCGAGGTGGACCGCCACCACTTCCCGGCCGGTGCACCGGTTCGGCTGGGCTTCGACGCCTTTCCCGGGCACGGCGTCTGTGCGTCGGTGGCGTCGGTGTCAGCCGCCCCCGAGCCGCGCAGCGTCTGGGGCGAGAGCCGGTACTACACCGTCGATGTGGCGCTGCCGTCCACCGGCCTGCCCGACGCGCTGCGGCCCGGCATGAGTGCACGCCTGCGGCCGGGCTGCGACGCGCGGGAGATCACCGCCTCGACTCCGCCGCCGAGCGGGCCCCCGGCGCCGTTCGAGGGCGAGCTGTTCGCCGCATCGACCGTGGCGATCATGCCGCCGGCGATCCCCCGGATGTGGCGGCTCACCATCGCCGAGCTGGTGCCCGAGGGGCAGCAGGTGAGCGCCGGCCAAAAGGTCATGCGTTTCGAGGCCGGAGAGCTGACCGAACGACTGTCCGAGGTTGGCAACAGCCTCAACGAGAAGCGCAGCCAGCGGCAGCAACTGGTGTTGTCGCTGGCGGAGCGCGAGCGCGAGGCGCGACTGGCCGCGGCCGAGGCGGCCTCCGAGCGCGACAAGGCGCAACGCAAGGCCAGCCAGCCCGAAGGGCTGGTCCGGCGGCTGGACTACAGCAAGCTTGCGATCGACCGTGACCGGCACGAACGACGGGCGGGGCTGTTCGCCGAACGGGAGGTCGCCGCACGGCGCGCGCGCGAGGCCGAGCGCGCACTGGCCGAGGCCGAGGTCGACGATCTGCAGGCACAACACGCGGAGCTCGAGTCGTCGATCGCCGCCCTGGGTGTGGCTGCGCCCCGCGATGGCCTGCTCATCCACCGCAGCGACTGGCAGGGCACCAAGTTCGACGTCGGCAGCCAGGTCTGGATGGGCATGGCCGTTGCCGAGATCCCCGACGCGGCGACGCTCGCGGTCCGGGGCACCCTGCCCGAGCGCGACCTGCGGCGGGTCCGGGTCGGCGATCGCGCCCGGGTTCGCGTCGAGGGCGCCGCCGGACGCGTCATCGACGCACGCGTGGTGGGGATCGGGGCAGTCGTCAGGAGCCTCTCCCGGGTGCAGCCGATTCCGGTGATCGAGGTGGAGCTGGCGATCGAGGGTGGGCTCGAGGGCCTGCGGCCGGGCATGCCGGTGCGCATCGAGATGGTCGATGGGGAGGTGGACGCATGACGTCCCGGGTGTGGGCATGGGCCGGGCTTGCGGCGCTGGCGCTGGCCGGCGGCTGTGGCGGCGACGCGCCGCCGGTGCCCGTGATGCCGGTGGTCGTGGAGCCGCTGAGCTTGACGCTGGAGGCCGAGGGCGAGGTGCGGGCCCGGGAGGCGACCCCCTTGACCGTGCCCGGCCGGCAGTGGAGTGCACGCCGCATCCAGTGGCTGCACGCCGACGGCGAACCGGTCCGCTCCGGCGACGTGATTGCCCGGTTTTCCGCCGAGGAGGGCGAGCTGCAGGTGGCGCAGGCGCTGATCGACCTGGAGCGCAACCGGCTGGCCCGGCTCAACAAGGCCGCCGAGCTCGACGCCGGCGAGGGCCAGCTGGCCGTCGACCGCGTCGACGTGGGCTTGCGCCTGGGCATCGCCCAGCGCTTCGCGGGGGTGGACATCGACGTGATCGCCCGCAACGACATCCTCGATGCGATCGACGACGAGCGTTTCCTGCGCGAGCGCGAGGCGGTGCTGGACTGGCGCGTCGGCCAGGCCCGCGAGCGCGGGGACGCCGAGCTGGCGGTCATCGACGCCCAGGGCGCGACCCACCAGTCGAACCTGGCCATGCGGCAGGAAGCGCTCGACGCGCTCGAGCTGCGCGCCCCGCACGACGGCCTGCTGGTGTTCACCGCCAACTGGAGCGGAACCAAGCCGCAGCCCGGCGACCAGGTCTGGGCCGGCAACGAGCTCGGGACGCTGCCCGACACCGCGCGAATGGAGGTCGAGCTGCGCATCCCCCAGGGCGATGCCGGTGGGCTGGCCGTCGGCCAGCGGCTTCGGGTGCATCCGGTGGGAAGGCCGGAGGCGGCGGTGGACACCACGGTCAGCTGGGTCGCCAGCTCCGCCCAGGTGCGCAGCCGGAACAACCCCGCCCGCTTCCTCGCCGTGCGTGCCGCCCTGCCGCCGGATCTCGATGCCTCGGCGGGCTGGTTTCCCGGTCAGCGCGTGCGGGCGCAGGTGGTGCTGCTGGAGTCCGAGGCGGCGATCGCGGTGCCCAGCCTGTCCCTGGTTCGTGAGAACGGGGCCAGCCAGGTGCTGGTGCTCGAGCGCGGCCGCCCGGTCGCGCGCGAGGTCGAGATCGGGGTCGCCGGCCCCGACCGGACCGAGATCCTCGGTGGCCTGGCTCCCGGGGACCGGGTGCTGCTGGTGCCCGCGGCGGCGGAGGCCGGGCCTTGATCCGCGGGCCCTGGCGCGAAGCGCTCGATGAGCTGGCGCGACGCAAGTTGCGGACCGGACTGACCCTGCTGGGGCTGGTCTTTGGCGTCGGTGCGATCGTGGCGATGCAGGCGGTCGGGGAGGGCAGCCGGCGCGAGGCCTTGCGACTGGTCGAGGGGTTGGGCCTGGGGAACCTGATCGTGGAGGCCCGCCCCCCGGACGACGAGCGCCTGCGCGAGATTCGCCAGCGCAGTCTGGGTCTGACCCTGGCTGATGCCGAGGCCGCGTTGTCGGTGGTGCCGGGGGCGCGGCACTTCGCCGCCGAGAAGGCTGTACGCACCCATGCCATCTTCAGCGATCACGCCGGCAGCGACTCCACCGCCCACGGGGTGAGCCCGGGCTACTTCGCGCTGGCCGCGCTGGCCGTGGTCAATGGCCGCAGCCTGACGCCGGACGACGAGGCCCGCATCGCGCCGGTTGCCGTCATCGGCCACCAGGTCGCCGCCCGCCTGTTTCCCGGCGGCGGCGCGGTGGGCGGCGAGATCAAGGTCAACCACGCCTGGCTCACCGTCGTCGGGGTGCTGGCCGACCGCGACCTCAGCGCCGACCGCTTCGAGGGCGTGCAGCTGGCGGTCGAGGGCAACCGGGTGTTCATGCCGCTGTCGACGGCCAGGGAGCGCTTCCGCTTCGGTCCCCGCGAAGACGAGCTCGACCGCTTCATCCTGCAGCTCGACGACCCCGGCCGGCTCGAGGCCGGGGCGCGCGTGCTGGCTGCCCTGATGGATCGGCGTCACGCCGGTGTCGACGACTACGGTCTGATCGTGCCGCTGCAGCTGTTCCGGCAGCACCAGCAGACCCAGCGAATATTCCGGGTGGTTATGGGTGCGATCGCGGGCGTGAGCCTGCTGGTCGGCGGCATCGGCATCATGAACATCATGCTCGCCAACGTGCTCGAGCGCAGGCGCGAGATCGGCCTGCTCAGGGCGCTGGGCGCCCGCCGTCGCGATGTGGTCCGCCAGTTCCTGCGCGAAGCAAGCCTCATCTGTCTGTTCGGTGCCGGCCTCGGCATCGCCTTCGGCGTGGCACTGGCCTACCTCATCGCGGTCCTGGCCGGCTGGCAGGTGGCCTGGGCGCCCCTGCCAGTGCTGCTGTCGGCGGCATTCTGCGCCCTGGTGGGCCTTGGCTTCGGCGTCTACCCGGCGCGCCAGGCCGCCCGGCTGGATCCGATCGCGGCGCTGCGCGCGGAGTAGGGTCGCCTCAGGCGGCCCTGACATCCTCCGACACCGGCGCCGCCCACGCCGCCAGCAGTTCCTCGCGCAGGGCCTTCGCGCGCTCCACGTGCGCCTCCTTGACGTGGCCGTAGCCGCGCACCTGCTCGGGCACCGAGGCGATCTTCACCGCCAGCTCCAGCCGCGCCGGGTCCAGCTCGACCAGCAGCCGCTCGATGTCGCCGCGGTACTGCTCGATCAGCGCGCGCTCCATCCTCCGTTCTTCGGTCCGGCCGAAGATGTCGAAGGCGGTGCCGCGCAGGCCGCGGAACTTCGCCAGCACACCGAAGGCCTTGAGCATCCACGGGCCGTACTCGCGCTTGACCAGGTGGCCGTCGGCGTCGCGCCTGGCCAGCAGCGGCGGGGCAAGGTTGAGGTGCACCCTGTAGTCGCCCTCGAACTGCTGCTCGATCTTCTTCAGGAAGTCGCTGTCGGTGTACAGGCGCGCGACCTCGTACTCGTCCTTGTAGGCCATGAGCTTGAAGAAGTAGCGCGCGACCGCCTCGGTCAGCGCGGTCGAGCCCGGCGCCTTGGCCGACTCGGCCGCGCGCACGCGCTCGACCAGGTCGGTGTAGCGCTTGGCATAGGCGGCGTTCTGGTAGCCGGTCAGGAACTTCACCCGGCGCGCGATCACCTCGTCGAGCGAGCCGGAGATGCGCTCGTCGTCCAGCGGCAGCTCGACCAGGTCGCCGGCCGGCTCGCGCAGGCCCGCGGCGGTTTCCACCGCGTCCAGGTCGATCGCGGCCAGGCGGCCCCAGGCAAACGCCTTGAGGTTCATCTCGACCGCCGCACCATTGAGCTGCACCGCGCGCGTGATCGACTCCAGGCTCAGCGGCACCAGGCCGCGCTGCCAGGCCACGCCGAGCATGAACAGGTTCGACGCGATCGCATCGCCCAGCAGCGCGGTGGCGATCTTCGTCGCATTCACCCGCACCGGGTCGTTGCCGGCCAGCGCCAGCTTGATCGCCTCGACGATGCCGCCGGACGGGAACTGCATGTCGGGCCTGGTCGTGAACGGGCCGGGCATGGCCTCGTAGGTGTTGATGACGACCTCGGTGCGGCCGGCGCGGACCTTCGACAGCGCCCAGTAGTCGTTGACCACGACCATGTCGCAGCCCAGCACCAGGTCGGCCTCGCCGGCGGCGATGCGCACGGCGTGGATGTCGGCCGGGTCCTTGGCGATGCGGATGTGAGTGGTCACCGCGCCACCCTTCTGCGCCAGGCCGGTCTGGTCGAGCACGCTGGCACCGCGGCCCTCGAGGTGGCCGGCCATGCCCAGCAGCGCGCCGATGGTCACCACGCCGGTGCCGCCGACGCCGGTGATCAGGATGTTCCAGGGGCGCTCGAGGTCGGACTTGAACGTCGGCATCGGCAGCGAATCCAGGCGCGCGGCGATGTCGCCGGCGGCCGCGCCCTTCTTCTTCTTCAGCCCGCCGCCCTTGACGGTGACGAAGCTGGGGCAGAAGCCCTTCACGCAGCTGAAGTCCTTGTTGCAGTTGGACTGGTCGATGCTGCGCTTGCGGCCGTACTCGGTCTCCTTGGGCAGCACCGAGACGCAGAAGCTCTTCACGCCGCAGTCGCCGCAGCCTTCGCAGACGAGCGAGTTGATCACCACGCGCTTGGCCGGGTCCTCCATCTTGCCGCGCTTGCGGCGGCGGCGCTTCTCGGTCGCGCAGACCTGGTCGTAGATCAGGATCGAGGTGCCCTTCACCTCGCGCAGGCGCTTCTGCACCGCATCGAGGTCGTCGCGGTGCTCGAACTCGACGCCGGACGGAAAGATCGAGGCATCCGACCACTTGTCGATCTCATCGGACACCACGACGATCGTCTGCACGCCTTCCGAGCGCATCTGGTGCGCGATCTGCGGCACGGTCAGCGTGCCGCCCTCGACCGGCTGGCCACCGGTCATCGCCACGGCGTCGTTGTAGAGGATCTTGTAGGTGATGTTGACCTTGGCCGCGATCGCCTGGCGGATCGCCAGCGAGCCGGAATGGAAGTAGGTGCCGTCGCCGAGGTTCTGGAACACGTGCGGCGTGTCGGTGAACGGCGCCTGGCCGCACCAGCTCACGCCCTCGCCACCCATGTGGGTGAAGGTGTCGGTGCGGCGGTCCATCCAGGTGACCATGTAGTGGCAGCCGATGCCGCCGAGCGCGCGCGAGCCCTCCGGCACGTTGGTGGAGGTGTTGTGCGGGCAGCCCGAGCAGTAGTGCGGCACGCGCGGGAAGTTCGCGCGCGGCAGCGCCAGCTCGGCCTCCTTGGCCTTGAGGAAGCCCAGCTGCTGCTCGATGCGCTCCGACGTGTGGAAGCGCGCCAGGCGCTTGGCGATGACCCGCGCGATGCGCGCCGGGGTCAGCTCCGAGGTCGAGGGCAGGATCCACTCGCCGGACTCGTCGTACTTGCCGACGACGCTGGGGCGGTGTTCCCAGTTGAACATGTACTGCTTGATCTGCGACTCGATGAAGGCGCGCTTCTCCTCCACTACCACCACGTCCTCCAGCCCCTCCATGAAGGCGCGGATGCCGGTGGGCTCCAGGGGCCAGGTCATGCCGACCTTGTAGACGCGGATGCCGATGTCCTCGCAGGCGCGGTGGTCCAGGCCCAGGTACTCCAGCGCCTGCAGCACGTCGAGGTAGCTCTTGCCGGTGGTGACGATGCCCAGGCGGGCCTTCGGCGAATCGAAGATGATCTTGTCGAGCCGGTTGATGCGCGCGAACGCCTGCGCGGCCTGCATCGCGTACTGGTGCAGGCGCAGCTCCTGGTCCATCGGCGGGTCGGGCCAGCGGATGTTGAGGCCGCCCGGCGGCAGTTCGAAGTCCTCGGGCAGCAGGATGTCGAGCTGGTGCGGGTTGACGTTGACCGAGGCCGAGGACTCCACCGTCTCGGCGATCGTCTTGAAGCCGACCCAGCGGCCGGTGTAGCGGCTCATCGCCCAGCCCAGCAGGCCCATGTCGAGGATGTCCTGCACGCCGGCGGGGTTGAGCACCGGCATCATCGCCGACTCGAACTCCTGCTCGGAGCCGTGCGGCAGCGTCGAGCTGCGGCAGGCGTGGTCGTCGGCGGCCAGCGCCAGCACGCCACCGTGGGGCGCGGTGCCGGCGGCGTTGCCGTGCTTGAACACGTCGCCGCTGCGGTCCACGCCGGGGCCCTTGCCGTACCACATCGCGAACACGCCATCGTGCTTCGCACCGGGGAACAGGCCGATCTGCTGGCTGCCCCAGACCATCGTCGCGCCAAGGTCCTCGTTGAGGCCGGGGCTGAACTCGATGCGCGAGGCGGCCAGGTGCTTCTTGGCCCGCCACAGCTCCAGGTCGAAGCCGCCCAGCGGGCTGCCGCGGTAGCCGGAGATGAAGCCGGCGGTGTCGATGCCGGCGGCGCGGTCGCGCATCTGCTGCATCAGCGGCAGGCGCACCAGCGCCTGCACGCCGGAGAGGTAGATGCGGCCCGATTCGCGGGTGTACTTGTGGTCCAGGGTGTACTCCGGATCGGCGAGCGGCATCGTGAACTGATCGGCGGGAACGGCCATGGGGTGCGTCCTGACGGTGAAAGCGGGGGACAAAGACCGCCCATTCTAGCAGCCGGGCCCCGGGGCATCGGGGGCGCCGTCCGGGGTCCGGAACCGGCCGCCGGTCGCGACGGGCGTCACGCTTGTGCATCCGGGGGGCCGCGGACGCTTGAAACCCCGGGCGCAGGGGTCTAGTTTCCAAGGCACGCTGCATTCCGTTGCCTGCCGTACGGACGCGGCCAAGAAACAGGGGACAATCGACGTGTTCAACCTCCGCTTGCCGGCGCGCGCCGGCACGGTGACCGGGTGGCACCGCCTCGTGGTGGCCGCCCTCCTCGTGTCGTGGGCTTCCACCGCCGCTGCGCTGGAGATCCCGGTGCCGGCCGAGCGCTACGCCGACCCGGATCCGGCCGGTTCGGTCTACCCCGACCTCGACCACACCGACGAGGCCATCGAGGCCAGCCTCAATTCCGCGATCCGCCGCAACCGGGACAACCCGGTTCCGCTGGCACAGCGCGGGCTGCTGCACTTCCTGCAGGGCGCGCGCTCCCGCGGCCAGCGCGACTACGACCGTGCCTTCAGCGTCGGCGACGCCGAGGGCCCGGAGCGGCGCTATGCGCACTGGTCCTACGGCTGGGCCCTGTACGGCACCGGCGACCATGCCGGCGCCCTGGCGCAGTGGATGACCGCCCACCGCCTGCACGGGGGCGACCCGCAGTGGGTGCCGGCCACCTATGCGCTGGCGCTGTGGTCGATCGGCGCCCGCGACGTGGCCGTGGACTTCTTCGACCGGGCCGCACGCGGGCAGCCCGAGCTGTGGGGTTCGGCGGCGGCGGTGGACGCCACCACCGCGGGCTGGCGGCCCAACGAGCGGCTGGTGATGCAGTCGCTGTACAACGCGTGGACGGCCCCGTGACCGGGGCTGGCAGGCGCGGCCGAAGGCTGGGTTAGACTGCCTCGACCGCGTCCACGCCGCGGCCCCAGGGACCGGGGTGATCGATCAGGAGATGTCGATGGCGCTGCAGGGTCTGTGCGTGATGGTCGTCGAGGACCACGGGTTCCAGCGTCGCATGGCGCTGCGCCTGCTGGCCGACCTCGGCCTGGATGATCTGCTCGAGGCCGCCGACGGCCACGCCGCGCTGGACCAGTTGCGTGCCCGGGACCGTCCGGTGGACATCATCGTCGTCGACCTCGACCTGCCCGGCATGGACGGGGTCGAGTTCATCGGTCACGTCGCCGACGCCCGGCTGGCCCGCTCGGTGGTGGTGGCCAGCGCGCTGGACTCCGCCCTCATCGGCACCGTCGAGCTGATCGCCCAAGCGTCCGGCCTGCAGGTCCTGGGCAGCATCGAGAAGCCATTGAGCGCCGGCAAGCTGGCCGCTGTGCTGTCGAACTTCCGTGCCGACGGGGGCGAGGCGGTGCCGGATGCCGAGGCGCCGATCACCGAGGCCATGCTGCAGTCGGCGCTGGACGGCGACCGCTTCGAGCCCTGGTTCCAGCCCCAGGCGGAGCTGCTCAACGGCAAGGTGCTGGCCGTGGAGATGCTGGCCCGCTGGCCGCAGGCCGATGGCCGGATGATCGAACCGGTCCGCTTCATCCCGGCGCTGGAGAAGTTCGGGTTGATGAAGCCCTTCACCGAGTCCATGCTCGCGCGCGCCTGCCGCCACCGGGCCCGCTGGGCCGCCGACGGCATGAAGCTGCGGCTGTCGGTCAACCTCAGCGCCACCACGCTGTCGGACCCCGACGCCGCCGACCGGCTCGAGGCCCTGGTGCGGGCCGAGGGGGTGGACCCCTTCGACGTCGTGCTCGAGATCACCGAAGGCACCATCATCTGCGGCAGCCCGGCGTCCCTGACCGTGCTGGCCCGGCTGCGGCTGAAGGGCTTCGGGCTGTCCATCGACGATTTCGGGACCGGTTACGCCTCGCTGTCGCGGCTGTCGCACGTGCCCTTCACCGAGCTGAAGATCGACCGCGGTTTCGTCACCGGGTCGACCCGGGTCGCACGCAAGCGGGCGGTCATCGAGGCCAGCATCGAGCTGGCCCGCAAGCTGGAGCTCGACGTGATCGGCGAGGGCGTGGAGACCACCGAGGAATGGGAGCTGCTGGCCCGGCAGGGCTGCGGCATGGCCCAGGGTTTCCTGATCGGCCGACCGGCTTCGGCGGACCGCCTGCCCGGCGTGGTCGCGGACTGGCGGCGGCCGGTGGCCTGAGCGATGCGCTTGCGCGGGCGCTTCTCCAGCCTCCGCGTCCAGCTGCTGCTGCTGTTCGGCCTGGTCGTGGCCACGGCGCTGACGGTGATCGTCGTCGACGAGCGCATGCAGTCGCGGCAGCTCGACGCCCTGGCCAGGCTCAACGAGGAGTCGCTGAGCCTGCTGGCCCATGCCAAGGCCCTGTCCGACGCCTACTCGCTGCGCGTGGGCGGCACCACCTTCCAGGTCCGCAACGGGCTGATGGACTGGGCGGTCGCCGAGCGCATCGTGGACACCGCCGCGGCCGAGATCCAGGCCCGCTGGGAGGGGCTGGAGCGCGCCAGCCGGGACCCCGATTCCTCGCGGGTCCTGTCGCTGGCGCTGGCGGAGAGCCCGGCCGCGGAGCAGGCCATCGTCGAGCTCCAGGGCATCCTCGAGGCCGAGGACCCCGAGGCCCTGGCCCGATTCGCCGACACCCGCCTGTTCCCGTCGCTGCAGCCGGTGCTGTTCGCACTCAACGCCCTCTCGGAACTGGAGCTGGCGCAGGTCGACGACCTGGTCCGCGAGCAGGTGCGAGCCGGGCGTCGGGCCAGTGTCTTCCGGCTGGGCCTCTCGGCACTGACCCTCACGGTGGTGGTGCTGGTGGGTTGGCGTCTGCTGGCGGGCATCTACCAGGGCGTGGAAACCCTCAGCCGGGTCGCCGACGGCGTCCGGCAGGGCGACTTCGAGGTGGGCGCGGGGGCGCGCCCGCGCGGAGAGCTGGGCGAGGTGCACCGCAGCCTGCTGGAGATGCGCACGGCGGTGCGCCGCAACGAGCGTGCCCTGGCCGAACAGCTGCGGCGCAACGAGCAGGTGCTGGCCCAGCTGCAGGCCAGCGAGGCCCGCGAGCGCCAGGCCAACGCGGCCAAGAGCGATTTCCTGGCCACCATGAGCCACGAGATCCGCACACCGATGATCGGCGTGGTCGGCATGCTCGACGTCCTGGCGGAGAGCCGGCTGGATGCCGAGCAGCGCCGCAGCGTCGCCATCATCGAGCAGTCCGCGGAGTCGTTGCTGCAGATCCTCGGCGACATCCTGGACTTCTCCAAGATCGAGGCCGGGCGGCTGGACCTGCAGCCCGCACCCACCGACATCGCCCGGCTGGTGCAGTCCACGGTGGCCAACTTCCAGGGCGCGGCCTCGAGCAAGGGCCTGGCCCTGGAGTGCCGGATCGACCCCGACCTTGCGCCGGCGCACGTGGTCGACCCGCTGCGGCTGCGGCAGATCCTGTCCAACCTGGTCTCCAACGCGGTGAAGTTCACCGAGGACGGCGGGGTGGAGGTGGCGGTGGTGGCCGGGCCGGTCAGCGCCGGGCACCAGCGCATCGAACTGGAGGTGGCCGACACCGGCATCGGTATCCCGCCGGCGGTGCAGGGCCGGCTGTTCGAGGCCTTCTCGCAGATCCACGGCGAGAGCCCGGCCGAGCGACGCCAGGGCAGTGGCCTGGGCCTGGCCATCTGCCGGCGCCTGGCCGGGATGATGGGGGGCGACATCCGGGTCGCGTCCGAGCCCGGGCAGGGCACCCGCATGCGGCTGGAGTTCACCGTGGAGGTCAGCGACGCGCCGCCGGTGGCCCTGGCCGACGCCGCGGACCGCCTGTCCCGGCTGGGCCGGCGCTTCGCGACGCGGCCACTGCCGGATGCGGCCACCGCCGAGGCCGAGCGCAGCCTGGTGCTGCTGGTCGACGATCACCCCACCAACCGCCAGGTCATCGCCCGGCAGCTGGCCCTGGCCGGCTTCGCGAGCGAGGCCGCCGAGGACGGCGAACAGGGTCTGGCGATGTGGTCGAGCGGCCGCTTCGCGCTGGTGCTCAGCGATGTGCACATGCCGGTGATGAACGGCTACGCGATGGCACGTGCGATCCGGGAGTCCGAGGCCGGGCAGGGGCTTGCACGCACGCCGATCATCGCCCTGACCGCGGCGACCCTGAAGGGCGAGGCCGAGCGCTGCATGGCCGCGGGCATGGACGACTACCTCTCCAAGCCGGTCTCGGCGGCCACGCTGGCCGAGCGCATCCACCGCTGGCTGCCGCATCTGGCCCGGGCCGAAGCCGAGGCCGGGACCGGGGCCGGGACCGGGGCCATGGCCGGGGGCGTGGATGACACGCTGAAGGCGGAGTTCCTGACCGCCTGCGAGCAGGACCTCGCCGACATCGACCAGGCCCGCTCCGACGGTGACCTGGAGCGACTGCGGCGCGGGGCCCACCGCATCAAGGGCGCCTCCAGGCTGGTGGGTGCCGGGGAACTGGCCGACCAGGCGCAGGCACTGGAGGAGGAGGCCGGCTCGGGCGACTGGCCGGCGGTGCTGCGCCGGATCGCGGCGGTCGAGGCCGCCGTGCACGCCTTCGCGCGCGCCTGAGCGACGGTCGCCTCGCGCAGGGCTCAGCCGCGGCTGCGCGCCTGCGGCGCCACGCCCTCCATGCGGAAGCGGGTGTTGAAGGCGACGGTGATCCGCTCGCCCTCGCCGGCCGGCTCGAAGGCGGTGACCTCGTGCAGCAGCCACGACGGGAAGATGAGCAGCTGCCCGGGCTCCAGCCGGATCGGCAGGTTGCCCATGCTGAAGGGCCGCTTCATGCGGTGGCTGGCCATGTCCACGTACATGGTGTTCATCGCGTAGGGGTTGATGAAGGTCAGCTTGCCGCTGTCGCTGTCGGGGTCGTCGCCGTCCTGGCAGACGCAGTACACCCCCGACCAGGAGTGCATGGGGTGGTTGTGGACCCCGAAGTAGCCGCCGCGCCGGGTGACGTGGAACCAGGACTCGTGGGCCAGGTGCAGGCGCTTGAGCGTGTCGAGGTCGTAGCCGTTGACTTCACCGATGACGCGGTACAGGTTCGACCAGCAGAAGTCGCGCAGCCGCGCCACGCAGGGTTCGGGCCAGTCGAACAGGGTGAAGTTGGACTCGAACAGCGCCGTGTTGCGGTGGGTGTATGGTTCGGGGTTGGCGTACTTCGGCCCCTCGCGCTCGCAGCGTATGAACAGCTCGCGCAGCTGGCGGTTGAGTTCGCCCGGGTCCGGCAGCCGGGCGGTCGCGATCGGCGTGGCGAAGGCGGTATTGATCTGGAACATTCGATGGCTATTCGGGAGGAAGGCAATGGGCTCCATCAGATCCGCTGCGCTGGCAGCCGTCAACCTTGCCGCGGCGGCGGTCATCATGGCGCCGGCGCTGGCCGGTGACCGCATCACCGGTCGCGAGTTCGCCTCGCGCTCGGAGGTGATCGCGCCGCAGGCGATGGCCGCCACCTCGCACCCGCTGGCGACCCAGATCGCGCTCGACGTGATGAAGGCCGGCGGCAGCGCGCTCGACGCCGCCGTCGCCGCCAACGCCGCGCTCGGCCTGATGGAGCCCACCGGGAACGGCATCGGTGGCGACCTCTTCGCCATCGTCTGGGACCCGCGCACGCAGCGGCTGCACGGCTACAACGGCTCCGGCCGCTCGCCGCAGTCGCTTTCGCTGCAGTGGTTCCGCGACAACGGCTACGACGACGTGCCGCAGCGCGGCCCGCTGCCGGTGACCGTGCCGGGCACCGTCGACGCCTGGTTCGCGCTGCACGAGCGCTTCGGCCGGCTGCCGATGGCCGACATCCTGGCCCCGACGGTGCGCTATGCCCGCGACGGGCACCCGGTCCACGAGCTCATCGCCTACTACTGGGACCGCAGCGTGCCGGTGCTGCGCGAGCACCCCGGCTTCCTGGAGCAGTTCACCATCGACGGCCGTGCCCCGGCCAAGGGCGAGATGTGGCGCAGCCCGTGGCTGGCCGACACCCTGGAGACGATCGGACGCGAGGGTCGCGACGCCTTCTACCGCGGCGACATCGCCCGCACCATCGGCGAGTTCATGCAGGCCAACGGCGGCTTCCTGTCCTACGAGGACATGGCCGCCCACCAGGGTGAGTGGGTCGACCCGGTCAGCGTGAACTACCGCGGGGTCGACGTCTGGGAGCTGCCGCCCAACGGCCAGGGCATCGCCGCGCTGCAGATGCTGCGGATCCTGGAGGGCTACGACTTCTCGAACATCGCCTTCGGCTCGCCCGAGCACGTGCACCTGTTCGTGGAGGCCAAGAAGCTGGCCTTCGCCGACCGCGCGCGCTGGTACGCCGACCCGGACTTCGCCCCGGCCGACGTCGGGCGGCTGATCAGCGCGGAGTACGCCGCCCAGCGTCGCGCCCTGATCGACCCCGAACGCGCCGCGCGCGCGGTGGATGCCGGTGCCAACCTCAACCAGGGCGACACCATCTACCTGGCCACCGCCGACGCCGACGGCATGATGGTCAGCCTGATCCAGTCCAACTACCGCGGCATGGGCAGCGGCATGACCCCGCCGGGCCTGGGCTTCATCCTGCAGAACCGCGGCGAGCAGTTCGTGCTGCGCGACGACCACCCCAACCGCTTCGAGCCGGGCAAGCGCCCCTTCCACACCATCATCCCGGCCTTCATGACCCGCGACGGCCAGCCCTGGGTGGCCTTCGGGGTCATGGGCGGGGCGATGCAGCCGCAGGGCCACGTGCAGATCGTGATGAACATGGTCGACTTCGGGATGAACCTGCAGGAGGCCGGCGACGCGCCGCGGATCCACCACGACGGCTCGACCGAGCCGGCCGGCCAGGTGGTGGCGATGGCCGACGGCGGCGTGCTGAACCTGGAGTCCGGCTTCCCGATGGAGACGGTGCGCGAGCTGATGAAGATGGGCCACCGGGTGCAGGGAGCGGTCGGCCCCTTCGGCGGCTACCAGGCGGTGATGCGCGACCACGACAACGGGGTCTGGGTCGGCGCCAGCGAGAAGCGCAAGGACGGGCAGGCCGCCGGCTACTGAGCCGGCGGGCGCTCGGCTTCCATGATCGTGTAGCCGGCATCGGCCATGCCCAGCGCCAGGTAGGTGGCCTGGGCGGCGGCATTGCCGCGTTCCACGTACAGGCGCAGCCCGCGGCAGCCGGGCTGCGCGCGGGCCAGGGCCTCGACGTGGCGGTAGAGGGCGCGGAAGACGCCGCGCCGGCGGTGGGCCGGGTCGACGTAGACGCTCTGGATCCACCACCACTCGCCGTTGCGCCAGTCGCTCCACTCATAGGTGAGCATCAGGGTTCCGACCGCGGTGCCTTCGGATTCGGCGATGAAGTAGCGGGCGCGGCGGGGGTCGGGCAGGGCGTTGGCGATGCCGGCGTGGACGGTGTCGGGGTCGAGCACCTTGTCCTCGGTCTCCCGGGCCATGGCGCAGGCCCAGGCGGCCATCCGGGCGACGTCGTCGGGCGACGCCGCCCGGACCGTGACGGTGCCGGCCATCAGCCCTCGTGGATCTCGATCACGCCGCAGGCGGCGCGGCCTCCGGCGTCGCCGGTGGGCTGGGACTCGTAGTCGTCGGTGCCGGTGTGGACGATGACCGATTGCCCGACCACGTCCATGTCCGAACCGGTGCCGATCTCGAGCCCGGCCAGCAGCATGTCCACGGCGGCGTTGCCGTTGTCGTCGGCCTCGAGGTTGTCCATGTCGCCGGCGTGGAACTCGCCGTGGCTGCGGCGCCCATGGTCCTCCCCGGTCGGGTTCCAGTGGCCGCCGGCGCTCATCGCGTCGGGCGCGGAGCAGTCGCCGTGCTCGTGGATGTGGAAGCCCCGACGGCTGCCCGGCTCCAGGCCGGTGATCGCGCCGTTGAGGCGCACCGCCCCGTTCTCGGAGGTGAACATCAGGCTGCCGCGGACGGCGTTGCCCTCGGTGGGCGCCAGCTCGACGTGCGCCATCGCGGTGCCGGCGGCCGCGTGGGCGTCGTGGGCGTCGGGCATCGGCGGTGCCGGCTCGGTGGCGGGCGCGGGTGCCGGCGCGGTCGGTGGCGCCTCGGCCGGCTGGGTGGTGGCGGGCTCGTCGCCGCCGCAGGCGGCCAGGCCCAGGCTGATGGCGATGGCCAGGCCCAGTTTCATGGTCTTCATGGTGTCCTCCTCACGCAGGTGGGAATCACGCCCCAAGACTGTATCAATCAAGCGGGCTGCTCGCCTGCGAACGTTCTCAACGGCGTCGGCGGGCCAGGCGTCGGGTGACGGTGTTGCGGCCGATGCCCAGGCGCCGGGCGGCGTCCTGGCGATGGCCGTCGCAGTGGGCCAGCGCCGCATCGAGCAGGGTCTTCTCCAGGGCCGCCTGGGCGCTGGCCTGCAGGCCCTCGCGACCGGCCGCCAGTTCACGCCGCGCCCAGTCGGCCAGGGCCCGGGTCCAGTCCTCGCCGGGTGCCTCGCCGCGGTCCAGCAGGCCCAGGTCCTGGGCGCGGATGCGCTCGCCCGGCGCCAGCGCGGCCAGGCGCCAGCACAGGTTCTCCAGTTCGCGGACATTGCCCGGCCAGTCGTGTGCCTGCAGGGCGCGCACCGCCGCGGGCTCCAGCCGCTTGCCCGGCCCGCCCAGCTGGGCGGCGGCCCGGTCGAGGAACAGCCGGGCCAGTGCCGGGATGTCCTCGCGGCGCTCGCGCAGCGGCGGCAGCCGCAGCCGCACCACGTCCAGCCGGTGCAGCAGGTCGGCGCGGAAGCGGCCGTCGCGCACGCGGGCCTCGAGGTCCTGGTGGGTGGCGGCGACCACCCGCACGTCGACGCGGATCAGGCTGCGGCCACCGACCCGGAAGAACTCGCCCTCGGCCAGCACCCGCAGCAGCCGCGTCTGCAGGCCCTCGGGCATGTCGCCGATCTCGTCGAGGAACAGGGTCCCGCCGTCGGCCTGCTCGAAGCGACCGATCTGGCGCCGGCCGGCGCCGGTGAACGCGCCGGCCTCGTGGCCGAACAGCTCGCTTTCCAGCAGTTCCGAGGGGATGGCCGCGGTGTTGAGCGCGATGAAGGGGCCATCGGCGCGCGGCGACTCGCGGTGCAGGGCGCGCGCAACGAGCTCCTTGCCGGTGCCGGTCTCGCCGGTGACCAGGACATTGAGCGGCACCTGGGCCAGGCGGCCGATGGCGCGGAAGAGCTCGGCCATCGCCGGCGATTCGCCGATGATGGCGTCGCCCCGGGAGGCCGGCACGCGTTCGGTGTCCTCTTCGGGACTGCCTGTGTCGCCGTCGACCTCCAGCGCGCGCCGGGCCAGTCCGATCGCCTCGTCGAGGTCGAAGGGCTTGGACAGGAACTCGTGGGCGCCGCCGCGGAAGGCGCCGGCCGTGGCACCGACGTCGGTGTAGGCCGACATCACCACCACCGGCAGGCCGGGGCGGCGCTGCTTGAGCTGCTCCAGGAAGCCCAGGCCGTCGATGCCCGGCATCCGCACGTCGGTGAACACCAGCGCCGGCGGCATCGCCGCCAGACGGTCGAGTGCGGGGGTCGCGGCGGCGAAGGCCTCGACCCGGAAGCCGGCCTCGCGCATGGCCTGGGCCAGCACGAAGCGCACGCTGTCGTCGTCGTCGACGACCCAGACGCAGGGACGCTCAGTCATCCCCGGCCTCGTTGGCCGCGGTGGCCGGCAGCAGCAGGGTGAACACGGTGTGGCCGGGGCGCGAGCGGTAGCCCAGGCTGCCGCCGTGCTCGCGGGCCACCTGCTGGGCCAGCGGCAGGCCCAGGCCCGAGCCTTCGGCGCGGCCGGTGACCAGGGGCAGGAAGATGCGCTCGGCGAGGCTGTCGGGGACCCCGCGGCCGTCGTCGGCCACCTCCACGCGCACGGCCAGGCGGTGGCTGCGGTCGCCGATGAGCACGTTGTGCTCGGCGCGGGTGCGCAGGGTGACGGTGTTGGCGCCGGACTCCAGCGCGTTGCGGACCAGGTTCCACAGCGCCTGGACCAGCCGGTCGGCGTCGGCCTGCAGGTCGGGCAGGCTGGGGTCGTAGTCGCGCTCGAGCCGGACCGCCCAGCCGGCCTCGGCGTCGGCCAGCTGGCGAACCCGTTCCAGCACCGCGTGGATGTTGGTGGGCCGCAGTTCCGACGGGGCGTCGGGGTTCATCAGGCGGTCGACCAGTCCGGCCAGCCGTTCGACCTCCGCGCCGATCAGGGTGAGCAGGGCCCGTTCCTCGTCGTTGCCCTCGCGGGCCCCGGCACGCCGGCCCAGCAGCTGGGCGGCGCCCTTGATGCCGGCCAGCGGGTTGCGGACCTCGTGGGCGAGTCCCTTGAGCGCGGCCGACAGCGCGGCGGGCAGCAGGGTGGCCGGGTCCTCGCCGGGGAACTCGTCGGCGGGGTGCGCCTCCGCCAGCAGGCGGCCGTCCTGGCGCTGCAGCCACAGGTCGGCGAAGCGGCCGATGCCGTCGGCGCCGCGCAGGCAGGCGCGCCGGACCCGGAGCGCGTCACCGCCCTCGACCACGCGCTCGGCCAGGGCCTGGAGGCGGCCGTCCTCGGCGTCGAGCTCGGCCAGGGCCATGCCGGTGAGCCGGCGCGGGCTCATCCCCAGCCAGCGGCCCGCGGCGGGGTTGCAGCCGGCGACGGCGTCGTCGCGGCCGAACCACAGCAACGGGGTGGCCAGGGCATCGGCGGGCGGGCTCATCGGCATTGCACCATGATAGTGCATCCTCCCGGTCGGGCCGCATGAAAAGGGCCGGGACGCTGCCGCCCCGGCCCGGACGGGGCGGCGCCCCGGAGCGGTCAGACCGCGTAGTACATCTGGTACTCGAGCGGGTGGGTGGCGGCACGGAACTTCGTGACCTCCTCCATCTTCAGCGCGATGTAGCCGTCGATGAAGTCGTCGCTCATCACCCCGCCGGCCTTGAGGAAGTCGCGGTCGGCGTCGAGCGCGGCCAGGGCCATGTCCAGCGAGTGGCAGACCTGCGGGATGCCCTTGGCCTCTTCCGGCGGCAGGTCGTAGAGGTTCTTGTCCATCGCCTCGCCGGGGTCGATCTGGTTCTTGATGCCGTCCAGGCCGGCCATCAGCAGTGCGGTGAAGGTCAGGTAGCCCGACTGCATCGGGTCCGGGAAGCGCATCTCGATGCGGCGGGCCTTGGGGTTGGAGACGTAGGGAATGCGGCAGCTGGCGGAGCGGTTGCGGGCGGAGTAGGCCAGCATCACCGGCGCCTCGAAGCCCGGCACCAGGCGCTTGTAGCTGTTGGTGGAGGCGTTGGCGAAGGCGTTGATGGCGTGGGCGTGCTTGAAGATGCCGCCGATGTACCACAGCGCGGTCTGGCTCAGGCCGCCGTACTCGTCGCCGGTGAACAGGTTGGTCCCGTTCTTGGCCAGGCTCTGGTGCACGTGCATGCCACTGCCGTTGTCGCCGACCAGCGGCTTGGGCATGAAGGTGGCGGTCTTGCCGTTGCGGAAGGCGACGTTCTTGACGATGTACTTCAGCCACTGCAGCTCGTCGGCCTTCTTCACCAGCGAGTTGAACTTCACCCCGATCTCGCACTGGCCGGCGTTGGCGACCTCGTGGTGGTGGATCTCGACCTCCTGGCCGACCTGCATCAGCAGCTTGCACATCTCCGCGCGCAGGTCCTGCAGCGAGTCGGTCGGCGGCACCGGGAAGTAGCCGCCCTTCACGCCCGGGCGGTAGCCGGAGTTGGCGCCCTCGTACTTCTTGCCGGTCGACCAGGCGGCCTCCTCGGAGTTGACCTCGAAGAAGGCGCCGCCCATCCGGTTGTCCCAGCGCACCGAGTCGAACACGAAGAACTCCGGCTCCGGGCCGAAGAAGGCCTGCTCGGCGATGCCGCTGGACTTCAGGAAGGCCTCGGCGCGGCGCGCGACCGAGCGCGGGCAGCGGCCGTAGGCCTGCATGGTGGCCGGGTCGAGCACGTCGCAGGTCATCACCAGCGTCGGATCGGCGAAGAAGGGGTCGACGATGGCCGTGGCCGGGTCCGGCATCAGCACCATGTCGGAGTCGTTGATGCCCTTCCAGCCCGAGATCGAGGAGCCGTCGAACATCTTGCCCTCCTCGAACAGGCCGGGTTCGAAGATCGAGACCGGGTAGCTGACGTGCTGCTGCACGCCGCGCATGTCGGTGAAGCGCAGGTCGATGAACTCGATCGCATGGTCCTTGATCAGCTTCTCGACGTGTTCGTGGCTCATGGGGGCTCCGTGGGTGTGGGTGGGTGGACAGCCCCATGTACAGCAAGGGTTGTGCCAAGACGCGAAAAGCCCGCGGTTGCGGGCTTCTCGGGCCGGGCGCGCCGTTTCGGGCGTCCGGACTGCACCATATGGGTGCAGGAACTAGGGCGTCTGCACGCTCATGGTGCCTGGCGGCGCAGGGTGTAGGTGCCCATCAGGCTGGCCTCGGCGAGCACGTGACCCTGGATCGCCCGGAGCACGTCGCCGCCGGTGAAGGCGTCGGGCAGGTCCAGGGCGTCGGTGTCCAGGGCGAAGAGGCGGAAGAAGTAGCGGTGCTCGCGGGCGTCGTTCCACGGCGGACAGGGGCCGTCGTAGCCGAAGTAGCGGCCGCCCATGTCCGTGTCGCCGTCGAACCAGCCGGTGTAGTCGTTGAGTCCCTGGCGGCTGCCGGCCGGCCCCGGCGGGTCGAGCTTGCCCTGCGGGGTGACCCCGTCGCTGCAGGCGCCCTCGACGATCTCGCCGTCGGCCGCCGCCAGCCCGACCATGACCCAATGGAAGAACTCGCCGCGCGGCTGTTCGGCGGGGACCTCGCGGTCCTCGCGGTTCACCGTCTCCGGCACCGTCGGCACGTCGGGGTCGACGCACAGCAGCACCAGGCTGCGGGCCGCGGACGGAACCCCGGTCCAGGCCAGGTGCGGGTTGCGGTTGTCGGACAGGTCCACCGGGCCGTCGGTGCCGGGCCGGCCGAAGGCGAACTTCGCCGGGATCGCCTTGCCGTGTTCGAAGCTGCTGCTGTGGATCTTCATCGCGTCCTCCGTGTGCGCAGGGGTTTGCGTTGTCAGTAGCCCAGCCGGCTGGCGATCGCCTCCAGTTGGCCGAAGGCGGCGTCGAACGCCGGGCGGTAACGCGTCCAGTGACCGTCCGGGAACGCGGTCACGCCGACGCTGGCCGGAAGTTCCGGCGCCACCGTCACGCCGAGGAAGTCTGCCAGCGACCGCGTGAGGCCCTCGGCATCGCCGGCCAGGTCGCTGGCGCGGACCACGAACAGCGAGCCATCGCCGGACGCCAGCCTGCGCGCCACCGGCTCCAGCACACCGGCCAGGTACGCCGCGGCGTCCTCGACGTCGGGGAACCCGTACTGCTGTGCCGAGCCGAACACCCACCAGTTCAACAGCAGGTCGCGCGGGTCGCGCAGCACGGCGACCAGCCGGTTGCCGGGCATGGCCGACAGCAGCGCCGGGTCCAGGTGCGGCAGCCAGTCGACCACCTCGGCCGGCTGCAGTCCGGCGCGCTGCAGGATGCCCGCCCAGCGGCCGATGTCGCCGGGGCCGGCGGACAGGTCCGGACCCAGTCCGTCCGGCCGGGGTCCGCCACCGAAGCGGTCGTCGAGCATGTGCAGGCCGTCGACCTCGCGCAGCCACAGCACGATCCGCTCCACCGGGGCGCCGGGCGGCCCCCAGAGCAGGTTCGGGCACACCCCCTGCAGCGGTTCGGCGGACGGACCTTCGGCGCGCACCGGCGGCAGCGGACGGGTCGCCAGCGGTTCGCGGGACATCGCCTTCCAGGACGCCACCGCCTCCTCGCAGCGGTCGAGCCGGTCCAGCGCGAGCCCGCGCCAGGCATGGACGATGCGGCGCGACTCGGGCCGCCGCGCGGCGGCTTCGAGCACCTCCAGCGTGTCCAGCGCCGCGGCGGGGTCGAGCTGGACCTGGGCCCGCATCTTCACCAGGGTGGCGCCGCTGCGCGGCCCGGCGGACAGCGCGCGGTCGGCCTGGGCGATGGCGCCGCCGAGGTCGCCGCGCGCCTCGCGCATGACCGCGTCGCGTTCGAGCGCGGCGGCGGCGTCCGGCCGGGCCGACAGCCAGCGCTGGAGCACCGCCGAGGCGGCGTCCGGGTTCCCGGTCTCCAGGTCCGTGCGCGCCTCCCAGAGCAGGTCCTGGGAGGGGTCCGCCGCCAGCCGTTCCTCCAGCAGCGCCACGGCGTCCTCGCGCGCGTCGCGCGCGGCCAGCGCCCGCAGCACCGAATCCACCACGACCAGCTGGTCCGGGGCCGCCGCCAGCAGGTCCCGGTAGCTGGCCAGCGCCTCCTCGCGCCGCCCCAGGGCGAACAGGGTGTCGCCGATCAGCGCGCGGGCACCCAGGTCCCGGGCATCCCCGTCGGCCAGGGTGCGGGCCTCGGCGAGGACCTCGTCGTGACGGTCCTCGCGACGCAGGGCCTCGACCCGCAGCCAGCGCAGGTGGCGGTCGCCCGGCGTCCGCTCCAGGGCCTTGTGCAGGGCGTCGGCGGCGAAGGCGTTGAGCCCCTTGTGCAGGTAGGCCCGCCCCAGCGCCCCCAGCACCAGCGGATCCTCCGGGACCTTCCGCGCCGCGGCGGTGGCCTGCTGCAGCGCGGCGTCGTGCTGGCCACGGGCGGAGAGCAGGGCGGACTCGTTGACCGCCACGTGCGGGTGCTCGGGTGCGATGCGGCGGGCCAGCGCCTGGCGCTCGGCGGCTTCGTCCAGGCGTCCCTCGGCCAGCGCCCACTGCACCAGCAGCACCTGGGCGGCGAGCAGGTTGGGGTTGTGTGCAAGGCCCTCCTCCAGCGCGGCGCGGGCCGTCGCCGGGTCGCGGGCGTCCATGGCGATCAGGCCGCTGAGCAGGTGCAGTTCGGCCCGGTCGGGCGCGCGCGCCAGGGCGTCGTCGACCGTCTCGCGGGCGGCCTGGACCTGGCCGTCGGCACGCAGCGCCTGGGCCAGGCCGTGGAGGGCGTCGATGCTGCCGGGGTTGGCTTCAAGGACGCGGCGGGCCTCGGCGATGGCTTCGGCGGTGTTGCCGCGCGCCAGCGCGTCGGAGACGGATTCGAGCATGGTGGTTCACCGGGAATCGGGGCAGCCGGTGATTGTATCGCTCCTCAGGACCGCCCGCCGCCGGCGAGCTGCCGGGCGATCCAGCGCTCGGAGAAGCCGTCCAGGCGCAGGTCCTCGATGAAGCCGCAGTGCCCGCCGTGCTCGCTGATGTGCAGCTGCGCCTGCGCCGGCAGTGACAGGGCCCGGAAGCAGTCGACCGGGATCACCGGGTCGTCGGCGGCGGTGAGGATGGCCGTGGGCACCTGCAGGCCGGCCAGGCGGTCGCCGGCGATGGAGTAGCCGTCCAGGTAGGCCTCCAGGCTGCCGAAGTCGGTGTAGCGCTCGACCAGCCAGGCGGTCAGCCCGCGCATGTCCTGGCGCAGCACCCGGTCGTCGAAGCCGTGCAGGTCCGGGAACAGGTGGCGCTTGCGCCGCAGGGAGCGGCGCCACTTCAGCAGGAAGTAGCTCTGGTAGATCCACAGCGAGCGCTCCATCGCCGCCAGCCCGACCGCGGGGTTGACCACCGGGCACACCGCGGCCACCCCGGCCACGCGCACGCCGCGGGCAGGGCCGTGCAGGCCGGTGCGCAGGGCGAAGTTCCCGCCCAGCGAATGCCCCGCGACGTGGACCGGGCCCTGGGCGATGCGGTCGGCGACCTGCCCGACCGCGGCCACCACCTCGTCGAGCCGGCAGGAGTGGAAGATCTCCTGGTTGAGGTGGTGGGTGGCGCCGTGGTCGCGGAAGTTGAGCCGGAAGACGTCGAAGCCCGCCTCCAGCAGCCGGGCGGCGGTGTGCAGCATGTAGCCCGATTCGGCGCTGCCCTCCCAGCCGTGCAGCAGCACCGCCAGGCCGGCGGGATCGCGACCGGGGCGGTGGCTGTGGAAGCCCTGCAGCCGCGCCTCGCCGCAGTCGAGCACGTGCTCCACCGTCGTCGCCCCGGCGGCCGCCAGGCGCCTGCGTCCGCGGCGCCGGCGCAGCGCGCTGGAGCTGAGCACCGACTGCAGGTGCGGGTCGCGCAGCCAGCGCGGTGGGCGGTAGCCCGCGGTGTCCACGCTCAGCCCGCCATGGCCGCGATGATGCGGTCGCGACAGGCCTGGGCCATGCGCCGACGCCCGTCCTCGCTGGCCGGCACCGGCTCCAGGAAGTGCACCTCGGCCACGCGGCCGGGTTCGCCGAGCACGCGCAGGAAATTCTGCAGGAAGTTCTCGCGCGGCTGGAAACTGATGATGGTCTGGGCGCTGCCGCCCTCGCCGTAGCGCAGCGCCACCGGCTGTGCCGGGGCCCCGGCCAGCACCGCGGGCTGGAAGATCCGCGCGTGGAAGGCGCCCAGCGCATGGCCGGTGTGGGTGCGGCCCTCCGGGAACACCGCCACCGAGCGGCCCTCCTGCAGGCGCTCGACCATCTGGTGCATCACCCCGTGCAGCGACTGGTTGTCGCCGCGGTGGTGGTAGATCGTCTCCGCCTGCGAGGCCAGCCACCCGACCAGCGGCCAGCGGCTGATCTCGGCCTTGGCGACGAAGCCCATCATCCGCTGGCTGTGCATCAGCTCGATGTCCATCCAGCTGATGTGGTTGGCGACGAACATCACCGCCCCGGGCAGCGGTTCGCCGAAGCGGCGCACGCGGAAGCCGAAGACCCGCATCAGGCCGGCCGACCAGGCGCGGATGATCCGGTGTGCCCAGGTCTCGCCGGCGGCCGTGCGCCGCCGCGCCAGCCACGGCAGCCGGATCACCAGCAGCGTCAGCGGCAGCGACAGCAGCAGGTGCAGCAGCAGCATCGGCACCCGGTAGAGGTAGCGCAGCGGGCGCACCCAGTCCGGGCCGCGACGGCGGGCGTGAGGGGTCGGGGACATCGCGGGCATTCTGCCGGAAACCCGCATCCCCGGGGAACCGCGCGGCGCGTTCAGCCGGCCGCCCGGCGCGGCACGACGGCCATCGTCAGTCGCGACACGCAGGTCGGACGGCCCTGGTCGTCGTGGATGCGGATGTCCCAGACCTGGGTGCTGCGGCCGATGTGGACCGCGGTCGCGGTGCCGTGGACATGGCCGTGGGTGGCCGCACGCAGGTGGTTGGCGTTGATCTCCAGGCCGACCGCGATGTGGGTGGCGTTGTCGATGCACAGGTTCGCCGCCACCGAGCCCAGGGTCTCGGCCAGGGCCACGGACGCGCCGCCGTGCAGCAGGCCATAGGGCTGTCGGGTGCGGTGGTCGACCGGCATGCTGCCGCTGAGGCTGTCGGTGCCCAGGTCGGTCATGCGGATGCCGAGGTGCTCGATCAGGGTGCCGGGTCCCTGCGCGTTGATGGCGTCGAGGGTGGCGCCCGGGCGGAACGGGGAGGTTGTGGTCATCGCGGTTCCGTGGGTCAGAGGATGGGCGAGAGGCCGGCGCCGAAGGCGGTCATCAGCCGGGTGTAGAGGCCCTTGAACGGCACGTCGACCTCGGGGAACTGGCCGACGCTGCGCCAGCAGGCCTGGAACTCCGGGTGCCCCTCGGGCACCGGCTCGCAGCCGGGCACCAGCTCGTAGCTGGTGGCGTAGCGCAGCGGCCACAGGTCGAACACCGGCAGCATCTCGAACAGCTTGCCGATGGAGTAGTCCAGGCCCGAGAGGATCGGCGGCTTCGGCCGCCGGGCGACCAGCCAGCTGTTCTCCGGCGCCATGTCGCGGCGGATCTCGGCGGCCAGCGCGCGGGCGAAGCCCTCGTCGTGCACGATCACCGCGTTCTCGGTGTTGAAGTTGTCCGAGCGCGGGTCGAAATTGTGCGTCCCGACCACGCCGATGCGTTCGTCGATGACCACCGACTTGGCGTGCATGCTGATGCGGATGCCGGCGGTGGCCAGCGGCACCGGGCCCTCGCGCAGCGAGCCCGTACCCGGGGTGCCGCTGGAGCCGGCGGTGCCACCCGACGCGCTGCCGGGACGGCGGCTGCCGGTCTCGCTGGGCGGGCGGCCCTCGATGCCGGCGCCGGCCAGGCCGGCCCCGGTGGCCTCGATGTCGATGGGCGCATCGGCCGGGTGGGGCCGGTACTCGTGGATGATGAAGCCCAGGTCTCGCAGGTAGGTGCGCTTGTACTTGTGCGAGATCGCATACACCGGCCAGGCGTCGGTCGCGGCCAGGCTGTTGGTCGACACCCGGACCACCGGCCCGTCCTCGCGCTCGCGCAGGGCGCGGAAGGTCCGCCGGGCCTCGCGCGAGACCACCAGGTAGGGCGTCTGCAGCAGCACCTCGTCGTCGGCCTCGAGCACCAGGTCGCGCAGTTCCGCGGTGATCTCCTCGTAGGCCGGGCCGCCACTGCGCTCGTGCTTCTCCGGCGGGTCGACCAGGTAGTCGATGCGACCGACCTGGAAGCCGGGCTCGACCAGCCGCGCCTGCACCTCCCACGGGTCCGACGCCTGGCTGGACACCAGCGCGGCACGGGCCCCCCGCGCCCACAGCGCGTCGGGCAGCGGCTTGGCCTCCCCCTCGCGGGCCAGCAGGCTGCGGGCGACGTCGTGCAGGCGGGTGATCGGCACCGCGCGCTCGTGTGCCCAGAAGCGGTCGAAGCCCAGCCGCATCTCCCGGGCGACCGGGCCTGCGACGAGGATGTCGCGGTCGCGGTAGTTGAAGCCCGGGTCCCAGTCGAAGTAGCTGTTGGTGTAGTTGCGGCCGCCGGTGATGCCGACCAGGTCGTCGGCCAGCAGCAGCTTGGTGTGCATGCGCTGGTTGAAGCGACGGAAGCAGCACACGATGCCGCCGGCGAACTGCAGCGGGGTGGTGGTCGCGCGCTGGAAGGTCGGGTTGTACATGCGCAGCTCGAAGTTCGCGTGCGCCGACGCCAGCGCCACCAGCAGGCCGACGTCGTCGACGCTGAAGAGCTGGTCGAGCAGGACCTGCACCCGGACCCCCCGGCGGGCCGCGGCGATGAGCTCGGAGAGCACCAGGAACCCGGCCTCGTCCTCGCCGAAGATGAAGGTCTGCAGGGCCAGGCTCTCTCGCGCGCCGCGCATCAGGTGCAGGCGGGCGACCATGGCCTCCTCGCCGCCCTCCAGCAGCAGCACGTGGTGCACCGGTTCGCTCGCCGTGCTGGCGGCCACCGCGGCCATCGCCACGTCGATCAGCGGCGAGGGCAGGGCGCAGCGGTCGTCGCGGTCGCAGTCGCTGTCCTCGGGCTGGGCGGCGATCGCCATCGCCTCGGCCTCGGCCAGCCGGTGCTGCGGCAGCTGCACGCAGCCGGCCAGCAGCGCCAGCAGCAGCGCCAGGGCGATCCGGATCCCTGCGGTGTTCATGGGCTGCCGTCGCCGCCGTCCTGCAGCCAGACCTCGAAGCTGAGCTCGACCTGGTCCTGCACCGCCATCCGGTGCGCGGTCATGTCGAAGAAGGCGCGGCTGACCCGGCCCTCGACCCGGATCGGGCAGTCGCGTCCGGCCCGCGGGCACTGGACCGGCAGCATCGTGAAGCCGACCCGGCGGGTGACCCCGCGCAGGGTGAGGTCGCCGTTGAGCGGGCCGCCGGTGGCGGCGAGGGCGGGGTTGAAGGGGTCGGAGACGAACACGATCAGCGGATGGTTCTCGACGTCGAAGAACTCGTCGGAGGAGGCCCATTCTGTCATGCGCCGGCGGCCACCGACATCGAGGCTGCCGGCCTCGACCTCGACCTCGACCTGGCGGCTGCCTTCCCAGTAGGCGCGCACCTGGCCGCGGAAGCGGGCGAAGTCGCCCTCGACCCGGGAGAACCAGCGCATGCGCACGGCGAAGGTGATCGCCGAGGCGTCGGCGTCGATCAGGGCCGAGCGTCCGGGAATGTCCAGGTCCTCCGCGGCGACCACCACCGGGGGTGGCGCCGTCACCGCGTCGGCGGACCCGGGCTCAAGGCCCAGGGTCGCGGCGAGCAGGACGGTGGCGTGGAACACCGCGATCGGCGGCCGGCCTCAGGGCGACCAGAAGGCGGCCAGGCGGCCGCATCCCGGTTCCAGCGGCGCGGCCGGGTCGTCGAACTCGATCACCGCGCAGCCCGCCGGGGGCATGCCGCGGTAGTCGCCGGTCTGGCCGGTCGTGAGCAGGGCGGCGAGCTGTTCGAAGCCGGGGTTGTGCCCGACCATCAGCACGCAGCCGGCCTTGCGGTGGTCCTCGGCGACGCTGATGAGCTCGCCGGGGGTGGCCTCGTAGATCCGCCCGTCCTCCAGTTCGCGCTTCACCTCCACCGTCGCCAGCACCCGGGCGCAGGTCTCGCGGGCCCGCCGGGCATCGGAGTGGACGACGCGGTCGATCGCGTACCCCTGTGAACCCAGCCACTGTGCGGCGGCGCCGGCCTCGGCGTGGCCGACGCCGGTCAGCGGGCGCTCGCGGTCGGTGATGCCCGAGCTGGGCGTCTCGGCGTGGGCATGGCGGAGCAGGATGAGTCGGTGCATGGGGTTTCCGTTCTGGGCGGGCGACGGTGCCCGGGCGCCACCATGGCGCCAGACTGGCACGCCCGCCGCAAGGGGGGGTGAACTCAGCCCTGCCGCGCCAGCCAGCGCAACAGGGGGCGGAAATCGTCCTGGTGCCGACGGACCTGCTCGGAGTGGTAGTCGAACAGGCAGCGGCCCAGCCCGACCATCAGCACATAGGCCTGGGTGTCGCGCAACTGCGCCTTGACCGGATAGGGCCAGGCGTCGAGCTGGGCCAGTGCCTGCTGCGAGGCGTTGGTCCAGGGCTTGAGGCGGTTGGCGGCCAGGCAGACCTTCAGCGAGCCGTCGGCGATGCGCGGATGGGTGGCCAGGGAGTCGAGGAACGGGACCGTGGCCTCGATGTCGATCGCCGAGGGCAGCACCGGCACCACCACCGCGTCGGCCACCTCCAGGAAGCCCTGCAGCTGCGGGGCCATCGCGCCGGCCGCGGCGTCGACGACCACCCGCCGGGCATCCTCGGGCACCCGGTCGCCCCAGTGGCGGCGGCGGCCGTCGACCGGCAGCACCGCGGCATCCAGCGCCGCCCGGCGTTCGCACCAGCGGGTCGACGACCCCTGCGGGTCGGCGTCGACCAGCACCGTGGGTTCGCCCTGGGTGGCGTAGCAGCCCGCCAGGTTCGTCGCGATCGTGGTCTTTCCGCAGCCGCCCTTGGAGCTGGCCACCAGAACCGTGCGCATGCCCGACCTCCGCAATGGACTGCCCCGACTCTACACCGCCTTTTCGTGCCGGCGTGCACACTGCGTTGCACGGTCGCCGATTGCCGCGCTGCAACAAACTGTGCTCTAGTCATGGGCGCTCCGGAAACCGGCCTGGCGGCATGGTCCGGACATCCCCGAACGTCGAACAGGAGGGCCGATGACGCATCGACCAGCCCGGGTGAACGCCGCTCCGGACAGCCCGGGGCGCGACCTGTACGACGCCGCGTTCGAGCACGACAGCTGCGGGTTCGGCCTCATCGCGCGCCTGGACGACCGGCCCGAGCGGCGCATCGTCGACGGCGCGCTGGACGCGCTGGCCCGGCTCAACCACCGCGGTGCGGTGGCGGCCGACGGCCTCAGCGGCGACGGCTGCGGCATCCTGTTGCGGCGGCCCACCGGCTGGCTGCGCGCGGCCGCCGACGCCGCCGGCATCGCCCTGGGCCAGCGCTTCGGCTCCGGCCTCGTGTTCCTGCCGCGCGACGCGTCCGGGGCCGGGGCGGCCTGCGCGGCCATCGACGCGGCCGTCGCCGCCGCCGGGCTGCGCGTGCTGGGCTGGCGCGAGGTGCCGGTCGATGATTCGGTCTGCGGTGCGTCCGCCCGCGAGACCCTGCCGCGGGTGCGGCAGCTGTTCGCCGGCCCCGACGCCGGCCGCCCGGACGACGCACAGTTCGAGCGTTCCCTGTTCCTGGCCCGCCGCGCGGCGCAGTCGGCGCTGGACGGCCGCTGGCCGGAGGCCTACCTGGTGGGGCTGTCGGCGGAGGTGTTCGGGTTCAAGGGCATGGTGCTGCCGGAAAACCTATCCACCCTGTTCCCCGACCTCGCCGTGCCGGGCCTCACCGCCAGCGCGGCACTGTTCCACCAGCGCTTCTCGACCAACACCGCGCCGCAGTGGCGGCTGGCCCAGCCCTTCCGTGGCCTGGCCCACAACGGCGAGATCAACACCATCGCCGGCAACCGCGCATGGGCCCAGGCCCGGCGCAGCAGCTGGAAGCCGGCGGGCTTCGACCTGGCCACGCTCGACCCGGTGCTGACCCCGGGCGGCTCGGATTCCATGAGCCTCGACGAGATGTTCGAGATCCTGCGCATGGGCGGCATGGACGCGCTCAAGGCGCTGCGCATCCTGATCCCGCCGGCGGCCCACGCGCTGGAGTATTCCGATCCCGACCTGGCCGCCTTCTACGAGTACCACGCGCTCAACACCGAGCCCTGGGACGGGCCGGCCGGGGTGGTGTTCCTCGACGGTCGCCACGCCGGCTGCACCCTGGACCGCAACGGGCTGCGCCCGGCGCGCTGGGCGCTGGGCGCGGAGGGGCACCTGGTGGTCGCCTCGGAGGCCGGCGTGTGGCCGCCGCCGGGTGGCGTGCTCAAGCGCGGCCGGCTGGGCCCCGGCGAGATGCTGGCGGTGGACTTCGCCCGCGGCGAACTGCTGGAGTCCGCGGCGATCGACCGCCTCAATGCCGCACGCGCGCCGTACAAGTCCTGGCTCAAGCGTGGGGTCGAGTACCTCGACGCGGCGCTGATCGACCCGGCGCTGGCCGCCGAGCCCTTCGAGCCCGAGCAGCTGAAGTCGTTCCAGAAGCGCTTCGGGCTCTCGCGCGAGGAGCGCGAACAGGTGCTGCGGCCGCTGGTGGAGACCGAGGCCGAGGGCATCGGCTCGATGGGCGACGACACGCCCACCCCGGTGCTCTCCACCCGGGTGCGCCCGCTCTACGACCACTTCCGCCAGGCCTTCGCCCAGGTCACCAACCCGCCGATCGACCCGATCCGCGAGCAGGTGGTGATGTCGCTGCTGACCCAGGTCGGCCCCGAGGGCGACGTCTTCGCCGAAGGCCCGGAGAACGCCGGCCACGTCCAGATCAACTCGCCGGTGCTCTCGCAGCGCAAGCTGCGCCAGCTGCTGTCGCTGGAGCGCTTCCGTGGCCGCGATGCCCGCCTGGACCTCTACCAGCGCCACGACGAATCGCTGGCCGATGCGCTGCGGCGGCTGTGTGCGCAGGCCGAGGCCGAGGTGCGCGCCGGCCGCCTGATCCTGCTGCTGTCCGACCGCTACCCCGACGGCCACCAGCCGGCGGTGCACGCGCTGCTGGCCACCGGGGCGGTGCACCGCCACCTGGTGGAGACCGGCCTGCGCTGCGCCTGCAACCTGGTCGTGGAGACCGCGACCGCCCGCGACCCGCACCATTTCGCCTGCCTGGTCGGCTATGGCGCCACCGCGGTCTACCCCTACCTGGCCTACCAGACCCTGTTCGACATGGGCCGCGAGGGCCTGCTGGACCTGGGCCGGCGCGGCCACGACGGCGAGCAGCTGGAACTGGGGCGCAGCTACCGCCGCGGCATCCGCAAGGGCCTGCTGAAGATCCTCTCCAAGATGGGGATCTCCACCATCGGCAGCTACCGTGGCGCGCAGCTGTTCGAGATCGTCGGCCTCGACCCCGAGGTGGTCGGGCTGTGCTTCGCCGGCACCCCCAGCCGGATCGGCGGCGCCGGCTTCCAGGACCTCGAGCACGATGCCCGCTGGCTGGCCGCGCGCGCCGCCGACCCGACCGCGCCGCTGGAGCCCGGCGGCCTGCTGAAGTACGTGCACGGCGGCGAGTACCACATGTACAACCCCGGCGTGGTGCACGCGCTGCAGAAGGCGGTGCGCAGCGGCGTGAAGGCCGACTGGGACGCGTATGCCGCGCTGGTCAACCAGCGCCCGCCCTCGACCCTGCGCGACCTGCTGGCCCTGCGTCCGGCTGGCGCTGCGGTGCCGCTGGACGAGGTGGAGCCGGTCGAGGCGATCCTGCCGCGCTTCGACTCCGCCGGCATGAGCCTGGGCGCCCTGTCGCCGGAGGCGCACGAGGCGCTGGCGATCGCGATGAACCGCCTGGGCGGGCGCTCGAACTCCGGCGAGGGCGGCGAGGACCCGGCCCGCTACGGCACCGAGAAGCGCTCCAAGATCCGCCAGGTCGCCTCCGGGCGCTTCGGCGTCACCCCCGCCTACCTGGCCGGGGCCGAGGTGCTGCAGATCAAGATCGCCCAGGGCGCGAAGCCCGGCGAGGGCGGGCAGCTGCCCGGCCACAAGGTCGACGCGACCATCGCCCGGCTGCGCCACGCCCGCCCCGGCATCGGCCTGATCTCGCCGCCGCCGCACCACGACATCTATTCCATCGAGGACCTCGCCCAGCTGATCTTCGACCTCAAGCAGGTCAACCCCGGGGCCCTGGTCTCGGTGAAGCTGGTCGCCCACGCCGGCATCGGCACCATCACCGCCGGCGTCGCCAAGGCCTACGCCGACCTGGTGACCATCTCCGGCCACGACGGCGGCACCGGCGCCAGTCCGCTGAGCTCGATCCGCTACGCCGGCGGCCCCTGGGAGCTGGGCCTGGCCGAAGCGCAGCAGACGCTGCGCCGCAACGGCCTGCGGCACAAGGTCCGGCTGCAGGCCGACGGCGGCCTGAAGACCGGCCTGGACGTGGTCAAGGCGGCCATCCTGGGTGCGGAGAGCTTCGGCTTCGGCACCGCGCCGATGATCGCCCTGGGCTGCAAGTACCTGCGCATCTGCCACCTCAACAACTGCGCCACCGGGGTCGCCACCCAGGAGGCGCGGCTGCGCGCCCGGCATTTCGACGGCCCACCGGAGCGGGCGATGCGCTTCTTCACCTTCGTCGCCGAAGAGACCCGCGAGTGGCTGGCCCACCTGGGCGTGCGCCGGCTGGAGGAGGTGATCGGCCGCACCGAACTGCTCGAACAGCTGCCCGGCGCCACCGCCCGCCAGCAGCGGCTGGACCTCACGCGCCTGCTGGCCGAGGTGGAGGGCGAGGCGCCCGAGGTCCAGGCGCGCTTCTGCACGCAGGCGCGCAACCCGCCCCGCGACCCGGGGCGGCTGGGTCGCCGGCTGCTCGACGATGCCGCCGACGCGATCGAACGCGGTGGCTCGGTGCAGCTGGAGTACGCCATCGCCAACCACGACCGCAGCGTCGGCGCCCGGGCCTCGGGCGCCATCGCCCAGCGCTGGGGCGACACCGGCATGCCCGGGCGGGTGCGGGCGCGCTTCACCGGTGCCGCCGGCCAGAGCTTCGGCGCCTTCAATGCCGGCGGGCTGGAGCTGGAGCTGGTCGGCGAGGCCAACGACGGCGTCGGCAAGGGCATGGCCGGCGGGCGGCTGGTGCTGCGTCCGCCCGAGCGTGTGCCGTACTCGCCGCGGCGCACGCCGATCATGGGCAACGCCTGCCTGTACGGCGCCACCGGCGGCGAGCTGTACGCGGCCGGCACCGCCGGCGAGCGCTTCGGGGTGCGCAACTCCGGCGCCACCGCCGTCATCGAGGGCGCCGGCGACCACTGCTGCGAGTACATGACCGGCGGCATCGTCGCCGTGCTCGGCCGCACCGGACTGAATTTCGGTGCCGGCTTCACCGGCGGCTTCGCCTACGTGCTCGACCTCGACCGCGACTTCGTCGACCGCTACAACCACGAGCTCATCGACATCCACCGCATGTCCACCGAGGGCATGGAGCAGCACGTGCAGCACCTGCGCGGGCTGCTGCGGGCCCACCACGAGGCCGCCGGGTCGACCTGGGCGGCTCACCTGCTCGACGAATACCGCGACTTCCTCGGCAAGTTCTGGCTGGTGAAGCCGCGTGCGGCCTCGCTGGACTCGCTGATCGACACCCTGAGGGAGGCCGCCTGATGGCCCGCGACGCGTTCCAGTTCCTGGACCTGCCGCGGGCCATGCCCGAGGAGGCGCCGGTGCTTTCCCGCATCCGCGGCTGGAAGGAGATCTACGGCGGTTTCGACGCCGAGGCCGCGGCGCGCCAGTCCGGGCGCTGCATCGACTGCGGCAACCCCTACTGCGAGTGGAAGTGCCCGGTCCACAACTACATCCCGAACTGGCTGAAGCTGGTCAACGAGGGCCGACTGTTCGAGGCCGCCGACCTGGCCCACCAGACCAATCCGCTGCCGGAGATCTGTGGCCGGGTCTGTCCGCAGGACCGCCTGTGCGAGGGCGACTGCACCCTCAACGACGGTTTCGGCGCGGTGACCATCGGCGCGGTGGAGAAGTACATCGTCGACGAGGCGGTGCGCCAGGGCTGGCGTCCGGATGTGTCCAAGGTGGTGCCCAGCGGCCACCGCGTCGCCATCATCGGCGCCGGTCCCGCCGGCCTGGCCTGCGCCGACCGCCTGGCCCGGCAGGGCGTGCAGGCGCACGTCTTCGACCGCAACGAGGCCATCGGCGGCCTGCTGACCTTCGGCATCCCGCCGTTCAAGCTCGACAAGGCGGTGGTCGAGACCCGGCGCGGCCTGCTCGAGCACATGGGCGTGGTCTTCCACCTCGGCGTCGAGATCGACGCCGAACGGGCCGCCGGCCTGCTCGCCGACTACGACGCGGTGTTCCTGGGCACCGGCACCTACAGCGCCGTGGACGGCGGCCTGGACGGGCGTGGACTCCAGGGCGTGTACCCGGCGCTGCCCTACCTGATCGGCAACGTCCGGCGCCTGCTCGACATCCGCCGTCCCGACGACGTCGACCTCGACCTCGACGGCCGCCGCGTGGTCGTGCTCGGCGGCGGCGACACCGCCATGGACTGCGTGCGCACCGCGGTGCGGCTGGGTGCCGCCCGCGTCACCTGCGTCTACCGTCGCGACGAGGACTCGATGCCGGGCTCGCGTCGCGAGGTCGGCAACGCCCGCGACGAGGGCGTGGAGTTCCTGTTCAACCGCCAGCCCCTGGCCATCCTCGGCGAACAGGGCCGGGTGCGCGCGGTGCGCGTGGCCACCACCCGGTTGGGCGAGCCCGACGCCGCCGGACGCCGCCGCGCGACGGTGGTGGACGGTGGCGAGCACGAGATCGAGGCCGACGTGGTGATCATCGCCTTCGGCTACCGGCCCAGCCCCGCCGACTGGTTCGCCGGTCACGGCGTGGCGGTGGGCGAGGACGGCCGGGTGCGGGTCGACGGCGGCCTGCCGGGCCAGACCCGCAACCCCCGGGTGTTCGCCGGCGGCGACAACGTCCGCGGTGCCGACCTGGTGGTGACCGCGGTCTTCGACGGGCGCGAGGCCGGCGACGCGATCGCGCGGATGCTGCGGCAGGGCTGAATGCCGGCTGCGCGCGCGCTTCGACCCGGGCCGGGCCCCGGCTAGACTGCGGGTCGGGATGGCGTGGACAACGACACGGAGGACGCGATGTCACCGAAGCTTGTGCGTGTGCCGGCCCTGCTGGCCCTGACCCTGGCCCTGGCCGCCTGTGGCGGCCACGACGACACACCGGCGGGCCCGGACGAACCCATGCCCGAGCAGCCGGCCGTGGAGGCCGGACGGGCGGACGCCGACGAGGCCGTGCGCCCGGAGCGCCCGGCACCGCCGCCCGAGCTCGATGCCGCGGCGGACCCCGATGCCGCGGCCGAACCCGCCGGGGCTGCCCTTCCCGAGGTGTTCGCCGGGGAATGGGTCGTCTCCGGCCACCGGTTCGGCGGCGTCTCGGCGCTCGACGACGCCACCGCCGCCCAGCTGCATGGGCGCGAACTGGACTTCGGCACGGAATCCACGCGCAGCGGCGAGGACCTGTGCCCGCAGCCGCAGTACGCCGCAAGCCGGGGCAATGTGCTCGAGGTGCTGCTCACCGGCTACCGGACCAACCCGGTCGAACTGGGCCTGGAGGTGGGCACCGAGGCCACGGTGGAGCAGCTGGAGGTCAGCTGCACCGGCATGCCCTGGACGACGCTGGGGGCGACGCTGCTGGCGGTGGACGGGCAGGTCCTGGCGCCCTGGGAAGGCGTGTTCTTCGAGCTCCGGCGCCGCTGAGTTCCGCCACGGGGCGGTGTCCGGCGCCCCGTGGCCTGCTATCGTTCGCCGACCTTTCAACGGACGGAAGCAGGCATGGGTGAGTTGCGCGACCTCAGTGCGCTGGTGCGGGCGGCCACGCCGCTGCTGGTGATCGAGACCCAGGACGAGGAGCGCGTGGTGGCCCTGTTCCGCCATGTGCTGATGAACGTGTGGCGGCCGATGTTCCGCTGGGCGATCACCGAAGGCCTGCGGCGCATCGACATCGACAGCGAGGAATGCGCCAACGTCGCCCCGGACACCACCACGACCCTGCGCCACATCCGCGAGGCGCAGGCGCGCGGCGTCTACATCCTCTGTGACTTCCACCCCTACATCGGCTACGCGGCCAACCAGCGCATGCTGCGCGAGATCATCAACCGCCGCGGGTCCGCCGCCCACACCCTGGTGCTGGTGGCGCCGAAGGTCGAGCTGCCGCCGGAGCTGGAGTCCGACGCGGTGCGCTTCAGCCTGCGCCTGCCCGACGAGCAGGCGCTGCTGAAGATGGTCCGCGAGGAGGCGGCGCTGTACCAGAAGGAGCACCAGGGCCGGCGGGTGGAGAAGGAGCCCGAGGCGCTCTCGGCGATGGTGCGCAACCTGCGCGGCCTCAGCCTCACCGAGGCCCGGCGCGTGGCCCGGCAGCTGATCTTCAAGGACGGGGCGATCCGCAGCGGCGACCTGCCCGAGCTGGCCAAGCTGAAGTTCGAGCTGCTCAACCAGAGCGGCCACCTGCACTTCGAGTACGACACCGCCGACTTCGCCCAGGTCGCCGGCCTGCGGCGGATGAAGCGCTGGGTCGACCAGCGCCGCGCGGTCTTTCTTTCCGACAACCCGCCGCCGGGCCTGGACCCGCCCAAGGGCCTGCTGCTGCTGGGCGTGCAGGGCACCGGCAAGTCGCTGGCGGCCAAGGCGGTGGCCGGTGTGTTCGGCGTGCCGCTGGTGCGGCTGGACTTCGGCACCCTGTACAACAAGTACCACGGCGAGACCGAGAAGAACCTGCGCGAGGCGCTGTCGGCCGCCGAGCAGGTGGCGCCGTGCGTGCTGTGGATGGACGAGATCGAGAAGGGCATCGCCAGCTCCGACAGCGACGGCGGCGTCTCGCGCCGGGTGCTGGGCTACCTGCTGACCTGGATGGCCGAACGCAAGTCGCAGGTGTTCCTGGTGGCCACCGCCAACCAGGTCCGCGAGCTGCCGCCGGAGCTGCTGCGCAAGGGCCGTTTCGACGAGATCTTCTTCGTCGACCTGCCCGACGAGGCCACCCGGGCGGAGATCTTCCGCATCCACCTGGAGCGGCGCCAGATCGACTGGGGCGCGTTCTCGCTGCTGACCCTGGCCGAGGCCGCCGACGGCTTCTCCGGCGCCGAGGTGGAGCAGGCCGTGGTCGGTGCGCTGTACGCCGCCCACGCCGCGGGACGGCCGCTGGACGAGGGGCTGCTGCTGGAGGAGATCCGCGGCACCCGGCCGCTGAGCGTGATCATGGCCGAGCAGGTCAACGCCCTGCGCGAATGGGCGGCCAGCCGCACCGTGCCGGCGGGCTGACGATGGCCGCCGACACCCCCGAGGCGCTGGCCGCACGGCAGCTGGCGGCCTACAACGCGCAGGACATCGACGCGTTCTGCGCCTGCTACAGCGCCGACGTCGAGGTCTACCGGATGCCGTCCGCGCAGCCGGTGCTGCGCGGCATCGACGCCTTCCGCGCGCACTACGCCGACCACCGCTTCACGATCCCGGGCCTGCGAGCGGAGGTGCTCACGCGCATGGCCAGCGGCGACCTGGTCGTCGACCACGAACGGGTCCACGGCATGGGGTCCTCGCCGACCGAGGTGATGGTGGTCTACCGCGCCCACGGCGGCCGGATCGACCGGGTGTGGTTCTTCGCCCCGGGCGACCCGGAGGGCTGAGCCGGCTGCCCTGGCGCGTCAGTCCGGCGTCGCGGCCGCGCGCTCTCCGGCCTGGCGCCAGCCCGGCGGCGGCTGCGTGGGTTCACCCAGGCGCTCGAGGATCATCCGGACGACGGCGGCCTCGCCGTGTTCGCGCCACGTCTGCGTGTAGTCGGGTGTGTACTCGTCGCGGAACCGGTCCGCCGACCGGGCCCACTGCTCGGCCAGCCAGCGAGCCTCCACCCAGGCCGCGTCCCAGCGCGCCCGCTCCTCGTCGCTGGCGGCCAGTCGGTGCAGCGCCCTGACCGCGATCATTTGCTCCAGCAGGTTCGTGCCCTGGGTGTGCATCGTCGCGAAGACGTGCTCGCATTGCGCGCGCAGCGAGGCGTCGATGTCGACCGCCGGGTTGCCCGCACGCACGCCGCAGCGCTCGTACAGCAGGCCGTAGGCCGGCATCGGCACCGCCGCGAGGTAGGCGATCGCCGCGACGTCCTTCCAGTGGGCCATCGGCGCATGCACCGGGCCGTCGGAGGCTGCGGCGAAGGCCACGGCGGCGGACCCTTCCGGCTCGTCGACCGGCAGCCCGTCGAAGGCCGCCCAGATCAGCTCGGCCATCGCCTCCGGGGCCCCCCGGAACCGGCTCTCCGCCGCGGCCTGTGCCCAGTGCCGCTCGGCGGCTTCGCCGTCGCCGCGCCGTGTCGCGGCCGTGTACAGGGCCAGCCGGGCGTGCATGCCGCCGGCCGCCACCGCCTCCACCCGCGCCCAGTCCTCGGCGGTGCCGCATTCGCCTCCCGGTGCTCGATGGACGCAGCTTGCCGCCACCCAGGCCACCAGCGGGTGGTCGGGGCCGGCGGCCCGGGCGGCCTCGAACAGCTCGCCACGGCGGGCCTCCAACGCCTCCTGGGCCGCCTCGTCCCACGACTCCGGGGCGATCGGCGCCACCAGGAAGGCGGCCTTGAGCAGCGACTCGACGTCGCCGGCGGCTTCCAGCGCCGCGACATGCGCGGCCTGTTGCCGGTGGGCCGATTCCAGCCAGGCCGCGAGCGCGGCGTCCTCCCCGGCCCCGGCGGCCAGTGCGGGGCCCAGGGCCAGGGTCAGGGAAAGCAGAAGGTGGCGTCCGTGCATGGTCTTTCATCCGTTGGGCAGGGGGTCGAGCATACCGGTACCCGGCGCCGGCGGCGCCCGCCCGTTCCACGCCGGGCTCACTGCACCAGCGCGCGCACCCGGGGGTCGGACGGCTCCCAGCCCGGCGGCGGGTGGTCGGGGCGGCCCGAGCGCAGCAGCAGCCAGCGCAGGGCCGCCGCCTCGCCGTGCTCGCGCCACAGTTCGCCGTAGCGCGGGTCGAAGCGTTCGCCGAAGTCCTGCCACAGGTCGCGGGACTGCTCGCGTATCCATTCCAGCTGCTTCACCGCCTCCACCCAGTGCGCGCGCTTTTCCCCCGCAACACCCAGTCGCAGCATGGCGGTGGCGCCGACGATCTGCTCCATGTGCGTGGAACTCTGCTCGTACATGGCCGAGAACACGTGGCGGCACTGTTCGCCCAGCGCCCCGCGCGGTGGCGGGCTGTCCAGCGCCCGGAGCCCGCACTGGCCGTGCGGCACCGACAGGCCCGGGCTGGGCGCGGCCGTGATCAGGCCGATGGCCGTCACCTGCCGCGCGAAGTCGAGCGGGGCACTGGCCGAGGATTCCAGGGCCTGCGCGTAGGCCCGGGCAACCTCCGGCGAGGGCTCGGGAAGGTCCAGGTCCAGCAGGGTCGACCACACCAGCTCGGTGTAGTCGTGCTCCAGGCCCCGGTAGCGGTCGGCCGCGGCGGCCGCCGTCCAGTGGGCCTGTGCCTCGTCGGCGGCCCCGCGCTGCAGGGCCTCGCCGACCAGCCACAGCCGGGTCTGGATGCGGTCGCCGGCCACCGCCTGCACCCGGGCGCGCGCCTCCGGGGTGCCGCAGTCCACGCCGGCGCCGGGCCGCATGCACGTCGCCAGCATCCAGGCCACGACCGGGTGGTCGGCATCGGCCTCCGCGGCGGCGCGGAACAGGGCGTCCGCCCGCTCGGCCAGGTCCCGGCCCTGGTCGTCGCGCTGGCGGTCGGCGACCACCGGCACCACCAGCAGCATCGCAGACAGCAGCGACCCGGCGTCGCCGCGCGCCTCGAGCTCGGCCCGCTGCGCGGCCTGCGCGGCGTTGGCGGCGTCGATCCACTCGGCCAGCGCGTCCTCGTCCGCCTGCGCGGGCAGTGCCAGCGTCAGGCCGGCGGACAGCGCGAGCAGTGCGCGTATCGTTCCCATCGTCGTCTTCCGTGATCGGCGGAGGTCCAAACCTACCCGATTGGCGCGGCGGTGCAAGCCGGCTCAGCCCAGGACCCGCCCCAGCAGCCAGGCCCAGGCCGGCAGCGTCGCCAGCGACAGCACGATGCCGTAGCCGACCATGGCCGCGGCCAGCTCCGGCGCCAGCCGGTGCGAGATCGCCAGCGCCGCGGCGGTGATCATCGGCGGCATGGCCGCCTCCAGCACCACCGTCTGCGCCGCCAGCCCGGTCAGCCCCAGCGGCCACACCAGGCCCAGCACCAGCAGCGGCAGCAGGACCAGCTTCAGCGACAGCCCGGCCAGCAGCGGCGGCAGCTGCTGGCGCGGCATCCGCAGCCGGATGCTCAGGCCGATCGCCAGCACCACCAGTGGCAGCAGCGCGTCGGCCAGGCGCTGCAGGCCGCCGGCGATCCAGGCCGGTGGCTCGGCGGGCATCAGCGTCAGCGCGAACACCAGGGTCAGCAGCGGCGGGAACTTCACGATCCGCAGCGCCATGCCCCGCGCCGTCGGGGCCGCATCGCCACCGTAGCGGGCGAGCACGTACAGGCCGAAGGTGGAGAGGATGATGAAGCTGCCGAACTGGTCGTAGACCACCGCGTAGGGCAGGGCGGCCTCGCCGAGCAGGGCGGCGACCAGCGGGTAGCCCAGGAAGCTGGTGTTGCCCAGCGAGACGGTCAGCAGCAGCACCGCGCGCTGCGCATCCGACAGCCGCAGCCAGCGCGCCAGCGGTGACACCACCGCCACCGTCACCGCCAGCAGCAGCCAGGGCACGGCCACCACGGCCAGCACCGAGGCGTCGAGCTGCAGCCGCGGCGCGTGCAGCAGGATCGCCGCGGGCAGGCACACGTACAGCACGACCCGGTTGAGGACCTCGGCGGCATCGACGCCAAACAGGCCCAGGCGCCGGAACAGCATTCCGAGGCCGAGCATGGCGAGGATCAGGGCGAAGGCGTCGAGGGCGATGGGGGCGGGCCGGGAAGCGGGAAAGGGTGAAGGGGAGCGGGGAAGCGGGGAAGCGGGAAAGGGTGAAGGGGAGCGGGGAAGCGGGAAAGGGTGAAGGGGAGTGGGAAAAGGGAGGGAGGCGGAAGAGCAGGAAAGCAGGAAAGCAGAAAAGCAGGAAAGCAGAAAAGCGGAAAGGCGGGAAGGTGGGAAGGTGGAACGGCGGAAGCGGGGCGCTCCGGGTGGCGGGGCGGGTCGTCGGCGCGGGGGGCTCAGTGCCCGGGGATCGCCACCGGCTGCTCGCGGGGTGCGCCGGCGATCAGGCTCAGCTGCAGCCAGGAGGGGAAGGCGCGGCAGAGTCGGCCGTGGCCGTGCAGCTTCACCAGACCCTCGCGCAGGGACCTCTCCAGCGGCAGGTCGCCGTACCAGACCAGGGTGATGACCTGGCTGGTGGTGAGCACGAACAGGTCGACCTCCAGCCCGGGGTCGGTGATGCACAGCTCGACCCCGGTCCGGTTGCCGACGATCCAGCGCAGCTGCTTCGCCGTCGGCTGGTCGCTGAACTCGAAGCGCATCACCGTGCGCCGCTCGGGCAGACGGTCCAGGTGCATGCGGCGGTGCATGTCCCACATCACCAGGTCGGGATCGTCGCGGCCGTCGCTGAGCGTGGCCGGCAGCCAGCGCTTGGACCACACCGCCAGCTGCTCGACCACCGGCTTGAGTGCCCGGCCCGCCTCGCTGAGCGTGTAGGCGTGGCGGCCGTCGACCCGTCGCCGCTGGATCAGGCCCGATCGCTGCAACGTCTGCAGCCGCTTGGACAGCAGCGACGGCGACATGCGCGGCACGCCGCGGTGGATCTCGTTGAAGCGCGTCGCGCCCAGCATCAGCTCGCGCAGCACCAGCGGCGTCCAGCGCTCGCCCAGCAGCTCCGAGGCGATCGCCAGCGGGCAGAACTGTCCGTAACCCTTCACGTCCCCGGAGCCGGTTCACGTGCCATGCCGGCACTCTAGCACTACAGATTCTTGAGTATCCGGGGCCGCCCCGCGGCGCGAGGATGGGGCCGTCACATCCGATCCGACCAGGAGGACCCGATGCAAGCGGACACCCTTGAGGGCTTCAAGAGCCGGCTGCGCGGCGAGCTGATCCAGCCCGACCACCCCGGCTACGACGCGGCGCGCGCGATGTACAACGGCATGATCGACAAACGGCCGGCGCTGATCGCGCGCTGCGTGGACGTCGCCGACGTGGTCGCGGCGGTCGCCTTCGGGCGCGAGTCCGGGCTGCCGCTGGCCATCCGCGGCGGGGGGCACAGCGGCCCGGGCCTGGGCGGCGTCGACCGGGGCCTGGTGATCGACCTCTCGGCGATGCGCGGGGTCCGGGTCGACCCCGAAACGCGCACGGTGCGCGTGGCGGCCGGCTGCACGTCCGGGGACGTGGACCACGCCACCCACGCCTTCGGGCTCGCCGTGCCCTTCGGCATCATCGCCAGCACCGGCGTGGCCGGGCTCACGCTGGGCGGGGGTTCGGGCTACCTGACCCGCCGCCATGGCCTGACCATCGACAACCTGCTGGAGGCGGACGTCGTGCTGGCCGACGGCCGCTTCGTGACCGCCAGCGCCGACCGCAACGCCGACCTGTTCTGGGCGCTGCGCGGGGGTGGCGGGAACTTCGGCGTGGTCACCAGCTTCCTGTTCCGCGCCCACCCGGTGAGCACCGTCTTCGCCGGTCCGGTGTTCTGGGACATCAGCCACGGCCGGGCGGTCATGCAGGCCTTCCGCGACTTCCAGGCCACCGCGCCGGAGGCCTTCGGCGGCTTCGTCGGGCTCAAGTCGGTTCCACCCACCGAGCCGTTCCCGGAGGCGCACTGGAGCCGGCGCGCCTGCGCGGTCATGGCCTGCTTCGACGGTTCGGAGGCGGCGGGCCGGGCGGCGATGCAGCCGCTGCTCGACGGCCTGCCCGAGCCCTTGTTCGACTGGCGCCAGCCGCTGCCGTTCCCGGCCCTGCAGTCGATGTTCGACCCGTTCTTCCCGGCCGGCCTGCAGTGGTACTGGAAGGGCGCCTTCGTCAGCGAGCTGCCCGATGCGGCGATCGACGCGCACATCGAGCAGATCCTCAAGGCGCCGACGGACCTGTCGCTGATGCACCTGTACCCGGTGGACGGTGCCGCGGCCCGGGTGCCGGTCGCCGACACCGCGTGGCCGGCACGCCGGGCGCGCTGGTCGATGGTCATCGCCGGGGTCGATCCCGACCCGGCCCGGGCCGGTAAGCTGCGCGACTGGGCCAGGGGCTACTGGCACGCGCTGCGTCCCCACTCGCAGGAGGCCGGCTACGTGAACTTCATGATGGGCGAGGAGGACGGTGGCCGGATCGAGGCCACCTACGGTCCGCACCACGACCGGCTCGCCGCGATCAAGGCGAAGTACGACCCCGGCAACCTGTTCCGCATCAACCACAACATCGCACCGGCGACCGCGAGCTGAGCAGCGTACAGCCCGGGCCGCGGGCCCCGGAAACGCAGGGCCCCGCGCGTGGCGGGGCCCTGCGTGCACCGGTCCGGGCCTGCGATCAGTCGCGCGCCTCCAGCGCGGTGCGGACGTCGGCGGGCAGCACGTCCAGGCCGGCGGGGATCTGCAGCGAGGCGCCCTGGAAGTCGTCGCCGACCGGCTGCACCCGGCCACCCAGGCACTCGCCGAGGAAGGCCTCGGTGATGGCGGTGAAGCTCAGGCTGTTCGCCGGCCGCGCGAAGCCGTGGCCCTCGTCGGGGTACAGCGCGTAGATGACCGGGATGTCGCGTGCCTGCATGGCCTCCACGATCTGGTCGCTCTCCGCCTGCACCACGCGCGGGTCGTTGGCGCCCTGGCCGATCAGCAGGGGCCGCTGGATGTTGTCCACGTGGGTCAGCGGCGAGCGCTCCACCAGCAGGGCCCGGCCCTCCTCGGTGTCCAGGTCGCCGACGCGGCTGGCGAACATCGCGCGCATCGGCGCCCAGTACGGCGGGATCGACTCCAGCAGGGTCACCAGGTTCGACGGTCCGACGATGTCCACGCCGCAGGCGAACACCTCCGGGGTCATCGTCAGGCCGGCCAGGGTCGCGTAGCCGCCGTAGCTGCCGCCCATGATCGCGACCTGCTCGCGGGTGGTGATGCCCTCCTCGATCGCCCACTCCACCGCGTCGATCAGGTCGTCGTGCATCGCCCGGCCCCACTGCAGGTCACCGGCGTTGACGAAGGACTTGCCGAAGCCGGTGGAGCCGCGGAAGTTCACCGACAGCACCGCGTAGCCGCGGTTGGCGAACAGCTGGTGGTAGCTGTGGAAGCCGTAGCTGTCCCGGGCCCAGGGGCCGCCGTGGACGAACAGCACCATCGGCGAGGGCGTGGCCGCGCGGCCGGTCCCGGCCGGGTCGGCGCCGCGGGGCAGGGTGTAGTAGCTGACCAGGTCCAGCCCGTCGCGGGAGCGGATCACCACGTCGTGCATCGGCTGCAGCGGCAGGCCCGCCAGCGCCGGCCGGGTGTCGAACCACTCGGTGGTCTCGCCGCTGTCGCGGTCGAAGAGGTAGTAGCGCGCCGAGGCGTCGGCCCGGGTCAGCAGCACCACCCAGCGGCGGTCGTCGCTGGTGCGCGAGGCGATGCTGATCTGGCCGTCGCCCAGCGAACGCAGCCGCTCCATGTCGCGCTGCATGTCGGCGTCCATGAAGGACCATTCGACCCGCCGGTAGTTCACCGAGGCCGCCTGCACCTCGCCGGTGACCGGGTGCAGCTGCACGCCGCTGACGTCGGCACGGTCGTCGGCGTGGACCAGCCGCGCCTCACCGCTGTCGGTGTCGAGCGCGAACAGCGCGCTGGTGTCGCGGTCGCGGCTGTCGAGCAGGTACAGGGTGCGGCCGGAGTCGTCGAAGCCGGCCAGCGAGGTGGTCATCGCATCGACCTGGTCGACCCGGATGTCCTCGACCCAGCCCTCGTCGGTGGCGCGGTAGTACTGCATGCCGCCGTCGGCGGTGGCGCGGCTGGCGAAGCGGACGTTGAAGTCGCCGTCGGTGACGAAGCCGGCGAACTCGTCGTTCTCGTACACCAGGGTCATCTCGCCGGTGCGCAGGTCGACCCGGTGCAGGTCGAAGAACTGCGGGTTGCGGTTGTTCACCGACACCAGCACCTCGTCGGGGTGGTGGCGGCTGGTGCCCGCCGGCATCGCCCGGGCGCCCGGGAACGGCGTGAGGTTGCGTTCCTCGCCCGACGCCAGGTCGACCACGAACAGGTGGAAGTTCTCGTCGCCGCCCTCGTCCTGCAGGTAGACCAGCTGGTCGGTGGCGTGGGTGAAGCCGAACATGCGGATGCCGCGCAGCGTGTCGGAGGTCACCGCGCGGGCGTCGCCGGGGTTGTCGGCGGGCGCCACCCAGACGTTGAGCACGCCGTCGACCGGCGCCAGGTAGCCCAGCCAGCGGCCGTCGGGGCTGATCTGCCCCGAGGCGCGCTCGGGGTTGCCGAACAGCACCGTGCGCTCGATCAGCGCCACCTCGGCCGCGGGCGGGGGCGCGGCCGCACCGTCGTCGGCGGCCGTGCCGGTCGTTGCATCGTCGGACCCGCCGCCGCAGGCCATCAGGCCCAGGCACGCCAGGGACACCACCATCGTTCGCAGTCGCATCGCCGCACCTCCTGTGGGAAACCGGCCTTGCATGCTACGCCGGTCGACGCGCGCGGCCCGTGCCACAGGTCATTGGGCGGCGGGCGGCGCCTGCAGGGCCTGGCGGGGATCGGTGCCCAGCGCGACGTGCTCGAAGACCAGCTCGATGCCGTGGGCCTGCAGCACCGCGGCAAGCTGGCGCTGCCGTGTGGCGAAGCGCTCGTAGGCCGCCGGCAGCCGATCGGCGCCAACGCCGGCGGGCGCGAAACCCGCTTCGACCCAGGCGTCGATGTCGAGCAGGGCCATGCGCACCCCGCCGTCGCGGTACAGCGCCAGCGGCTCGGGCGCGGCGTCCAGCCATTGCGGCGTGTCGGGGGCCAGCAGGGCCGCCTCGACCAGCGGCCACAGCGCGGCGAGGCCGGCGTGGTCGTACTGCATCGCCGTCATCGCGCACAGATCGTGGATGGTCAGGTAGCGGGCGTGCTCGACCTGCGCCTGGAAGCCGTCCTGTGCGGCCAGTGCGGTGTCGGCGCCGGCCATGCCGGTGTCGATCAGGCGCGACTCCAGCGACTGCGACACCCGCTCGACCACCTCGGCGGGCCCGCTGAGCGCGAAGGGCAGCAGCCGCAGCGGGCCGCCCACGTGGTTCCCGTCGGGGGCCAGCGCCGCGGGCAGCCGGCCCTCGTGCGAGCCGAACGCGATCACCCGGCCCTCGTCGCGGCGCCCCGGCGCGCCGGCGACCAGCTCGGCGAGCTCCGAATGCAGCGGCCAGCCGGGGCGCAGCAGCTCGATGGGGTCGAAATGCGCGGCCAGCACGGCCAGGTCCAGGGCCTGCGCCTCGGGCTCGAAGCCGGCCAGGTCGCGCGCGACCAGCGCGGCCAGGCTGGCCGCCTCGTGCTGCGGCAGGGCCATGCGCCCGGCCAGCGTCTGCGGCGTCAGCTCCAGCGCCAGCGCGCCCAGGCAGCGCGGCACGGCTGTTTCGGCTCGGTCCTGCATCGGCTCTCCATGACAATACGCACCGGTTTGGAACCGCGCCGCCCCGGGACTACACTGGGGCGCATTATGCCGCGCCGGCCATGAGGGCTGGCGTCACACCGCCAAGAGGTGCCACCACCCATGCGTTCCGCGCGTCGCGTCGCCGTCCTCGGGGGAGTCCGCATCCCCTTCTGCCGCAACAACACCGCCTATGCCGACGTCGGCAACCTGGGCATGTCCATCCGCACCCTGGGGGCCCTGGTCGAGCGCTACGGCCTGCACGGACAGACCCTGGGCGAGGTGGCGATGGGCGCTGTGCTCAAGCACGCCTCGGACTGGAACCTGGGCCGCGAGGCGACGCTGTCCTCGGGCCTGTCGCCGGCGACGCCGGGCATCACCCTGCAGCGCGCCTGCGGGACCAGTCTGGACACGGTCATCACCGTGGCCAACAAGATCGCCCTGGGCCAGATCGAGGCCGGCATCGGCGGTGGTTCCGACACCACCTCCGACGTGCCCATCGCGGTGTCCAAGGCGTTCCGGCGCCGCCTGCTCGACGCCAACCGCGGCCGCAGCGGCGGCGAGAAGCTGCGCGCCTTCAAGGGCTTCCGGCCGCGCGAGCTGGTGCCGGAGTTCCCGGGCGTCGGCGAGCCGCGCACCGGCAAGTCGATGGGCCAGCACTGCGAGCTGATGGCGCGGGAGTGGGAGATCGGCCGCGCCGAGCAGGACGCGCTCGCCGCAGCCTCCCACCACAAGGCCGCCGCCGCCTACGAGCGCGGTTTCTTCGAGGGCCTGGTGGTCCCGTTCCGCGGCCTGGACCGCGACAACATCCTGCGTCCGGACACCAGCGTCGAGAAGCTGGCCACGCTCAAGCCGGCCTTCGACCGCCGCAGCGGCCACGGCACCCTCACCGCCGGCAACTCCACGCCGCTGACCGACGGCGCCTCCGCCGCCCTGGTCGCCAGCGAGGACTGGGCGCGTGCCCAGGGCCACGAGCCGCTGGCCTACATCGCCGACGCCCAGGTCGCCGCGGTGGACTTCGTCCACGGCGAGGGCCTGCTGATGGCGCCGGCCTGGGCGGTGGCGCAGCTGCTGGCCCGCAACAACCTCAGCCTGCAGGACTTCGACTTCTACGAGATCCACGAGGCCTTCGCCGCCCAGGTGCTGTGCACGCTCAAGGCCTGGGAGTCGCCCGGCTTCTGCCGCGACAAGCTGGGCCTGGATGCGCCGCTGGGCGCGATCGACCGCGACCGGCTCAACGTGGTCGGCTCCTCGCTGGCCTTCGGCCACCCGTTCGCGGCCACCGGCGCACGCATCGTCGCCACGGCCGCCAAGCTGCTCGCGGAGAAGGGCTCCGGGCGCGCGCTGATCTCGGTGTGCACCGCCGGCGGCATGGGCGTGGCGGCGATCCTGGAGCGCTGAACCCCGGGCCCGCGGCGGCTTCGCGGGCCCCTTCAGGCCTCCACGCGCGCCAGCGCCAGCGCCAGCCGGGCCGGCGCCAGGGCTTCGCGCAGGGTGCCGGTGTCCGCGTCCCCGCAGTCGAGGTCCAGCCGGCGCAGCATCCGGCAGCTGGCCACCCGCTGCGGGTGGCCGGGAGGCAGGACCGGGTCGACCAGCGCATGCGCCCTCCGCGCGTGTTCGGCGGCCTGCCCGGCATCGCCGAGTCCCAGCGCGACCACGGCCAGGCCCAGCTGGATCTCGGCGCGTCGCGGGTGTCTGCCCTGCCCCAGCGTGGCCAGCACGGCGTCGGCGTGGTGCAGCTCGCGCCGGGCCGTCGTCCACTCGCCCTGGGCCAGCAGCGCCCAGGCCAGGTCGCTGCGGGCGAGTGCGGTCAGGTGGCTGGCCTCGCCCAGTTCCCGGGCGTAGACCTGCACGGCTTCGGCCAGCCGCGCGGTGGCGGATGCCCGCTCGCCCCGCAGCGAGGCCAGCTGGGCCAGCCTGTGCTCCGACCACACCGCGCCCAGCAGGCCCGGCTGGAACAGTCGTCGTCGGATCCGGTCGGCCTCCGCCAGCGTCGCCGCCGCCTCGGCCTCGCCCCGGTAGAGCTGGAGCAGGCCGAGGTGGTCGAGGCTGGCGGCGAGGTTGACGTGGTCGTCGCCGAGCAGCAGCCGGTCGAGTTCGACCGCTGAATGCAGCTGGGCGCGCGCCGCATCGAAGTCGCCGCGGTCGCGCAGCACCATGCCCAGCAGGCGCTGCGCGCGCGCCACTTCGGTGCCGTGCCGTCCCGGGTCGCCCCGGGCGACCGCCAGCAGCTGGCCTGCGTGGGCCTGGGCTGCGCCGTAGTCGCCGAGGCTGTGGGCGAGGTCGGTGAGCTCGGCCAGCACCGGGAACAGTCTGGGATGCTCCGGGCCCAGGCGCTGCTGCGCCCGGGCCAGCGCCGCTTCGGCGATGCCCACGGCCTCGCTGTAGCGGCCGCTGAAGTGCAGGGCGTCGACCAGGCTGAGTTCGATGCGCGCGCGCAGGTCGGGGGGGAGTCCGGGCAGCCCCAGTGCCCGCTCCAGCACATCGGCGGCCCGCTGGTGCTGCCCGCGGCCGGAGCGGGCCTCGGCGACCATCAGCCAGGTCTGGGCCAGGGCCTCGGGCTGGCCGGCCAGGCGGCCGGGCGCCTGCTGCTCGACCTCGTCGAGCAGGGCGGACACCGACTCCGCCGGCAGCGGCTCGGCGCCGTAGTGGCCGGCGAACAGGGCGCTCTTGAGCAGCTCGTGGACGGCCTGGGCGGTGTGGGCCTCGCGGTTGGCGCGGAGAGTCTGGTCCAGCCAGGCCGCGCCGGCGAGCGCTCCCGACACCACCGCGGCGGCCACCAGCGCGCTGGCCAGCCGGTGCCGGTGCAGCACGCGGCCGAAGCGCTGCAGCGGGCCCAGTGGTCGTGCCTGCACCGGGCGCTGCGCCCGCCAGGCGTCGAGGTCCCGGGCCAGTGCATCGACGCTGGCGTAGCGTTGCCCGGCCTGCGCTTCCAGGGCCCGAGCCACGATCGCATCGAGGTCGCCCCGGACCACGGCGACCTCGCGGCGGGGGCGTCCGGCCGCGCGCAGCACCTGCGAGGGCGCCTCCAGGCGGCGAAGGGTCGGCAGCTCCGCGGCCGCCGCCCGGCTGGCCCCGGACCCGGCCGGCCAGGGCTGCTGGCCGGTCACCAGCATCCACAGGAGCAGGCCGAGCTGGTAGACGTCGGAGCCGATGCCGGCCGGCTGGCCGGCGAGCTGCTCGGGGCTGGCGTACTCCGGCGTGAGCATGCGCGGGTGCGAGCCCGCATCCCGCTCGCCGGACCCGTCGAGCAGCCGGGCGATGCCGAAGTCCAGCAGCTTCACCTGCCCGGCGTCGGTGACCAGCACGTTCGACGGCTTCAGGTCGCCGTGGACGATCAGCTTGCCGTGGGCGTGGGCGACCGCACCGGCCACCTCGCCCAGCAGGCCCACCCGCTGCCGCAGGTCCAGGCCGCCGGCGCGGGCGAAGGCATCCAGCGGCACGCCCTCCACGTATTCCATGGCCAGCCAGGAACGCCCGTGCTCGGCGACGCCGCTGTCGTAGTAGCGGGCGATCCGGGCGTCGCTGAGCACCGCCAGGCAACGGCACTCGTGCAGGAAGCGGCCGCGCATCGCCGGCGCGGACATGCCCACCGCCATCAGCTTGAGCGCGGCGGTCTGGACCACCCCCGCCTGCTCGCGCTGGGCACGGAACACCTCGGACATGCCACCGCTGCCGATGCGCTCCACCAGCAGCCACTCGCCCAGCCGGTCCCCGGGTCCGATGCCCGGCAGGGCCGCCAGAGCTTCGGCGTACAGGGGCGAGCGCCCGAAGCGCTCGATGGGCTCGGCCGCGGCCAGGCTGTCGAGCAGGCCGCGCAGTTCCGATGCCAGCGCGGAATCGGTCCTGCCGATGGCGTCGAGCCGGGCCTGGCGTGCGGGCGGCTCCAGTGCCAGCAGCTCGGCCAGCCACCGGTCCAGTTCACGCCAGCGTTGCGCGTCGGGCAGCATGGCCGCGCCTAGTCCGGATCCGGCAGCAGGGCCTGGTGCAGCCAGATCTTCGCCCGCTGCCATTCCCGCTGCGCGTGACGCAGGCCGATGCCGTGCAACTCGGCGATCTCGGAGAGGTCCAGGCCGGCGAACAGGCGCTGTTGCAGCAACTCCACCAGCCGCGGGTCGTGGCGCTCGAGCGCGCACAGCGCCGCGTCCATCGCCACCAGCGCCTCGGGCCGGCCGAAGTCGATGGCGTCGCCGTCGAACAGCTCCAGCGCGGCCCGGCCGCCGCCGCGCTTCTCCGCCTGCCGGCGGCGTGCATGGTCGATGACGATCTGGCGCATCGCCCGGGCACACAGGGCGTAGAAGTGGCGGCGGCCCTTGAGGTCGAGCGAGCCGTGGGCCGACAGCCGCGCGTAGGCCTCGTGGACCAGCGCGGTGGTGCACAGCGTGCCGCGGGCGCCGCGCATCAACGCGCGGTGGGCGATGCCCTTGAGTTCGGCGTACACCAGCGCGAACACCTCGTCGAGCTGCTGCCGCTCATCCAGGTCCCCGGCCAGAAGCCGGGTGATGTCGCCACGGTCGTCCATCCTGGTCCCGTGCCTTGGGCCCACGCCGGCTTGAAGTGTGCGCGCCCCCCGGTCCCGGCCACAAGCCGATGGCGGGACGGGGCGGCCGCGGCGGCGTCGGCGGGGTTCGGGCCGCACGTCAGCGCGGACTGCCGTCGGTGGCGACCGGCTGCATCCGCTCGAAGCGCAGGACGAAGCGGCCTGGTCCGTCGGCCGGTCGGGTGTCGGGCAGCACCCGGACCCCTTCGAGACGGTAGCGACTGCCGCCGACGTCCAGCATGACCCAGGGAATCGGCGTACGGGACCCGGCGGCCTGCGCAAGCGCCGTGTCCACCGCTCCTCCCGCAACGCCGGCCCGGACCCGCAGTTCGCCGGCCGCGCCGCCACCGGGTGCCGCGGCGGCGCGCAGCCACCCGGCGTCGAGCTCGACCGCGCCGCGGAAGCCGGCCGCGCCCAGCGTGCCCGGGACGCCGGCACCGGCGCGCTGCTGGACCGTGTGGGTGAGTTCCTGCGGGCCATCGGCGGCGCCGGCTTCCGCCGGACCGCAGGCGAAGTGATTCGGTGCCACGGCAAGCGCCAGGCCGGCGTCCGGGCACCTGCAGTAGACCCCTTCCTGGCTGCGCGCGCGGGTGACCGTTCCACCGTCACAGCGCAGGGACGGCCCGCCATCGACCCGCCGGGCCTGGCCCTGGGCGGTGGCCAGCAGCATGGCCAGGACCGGCGCCCATGCGAACCGGAGCCCGGCCGCCGCCGGGGGATCCGGCGCACGGCCGCCGGGGCCGGGTCGGGACAGCCTGCGGTCTTCCACGGGGTCGTCTCCGGGTGTTCATCCGATGACGGCCATACGCAGGTGGCTGCGGCAAACGACATCGCCGCGCGGGGCGGCGCGGCCTCAGGGCGGTGGCGGGCCTTCCACGTCCAGGCCGTCGAAGGCCTCGACGCCGAACTCCGCGGCCTTCTCCTCCATCTGCTGGTGCCGCCGGAGCACCGACTCCGGGCGCAGGCGTTCCACGCGCTCCAGGTGCAGGAAGTAGCGTCGGCTGTCCTCCGTCGCGTAGAGCTCGATGAAGCGGTAGCCGCCTGCGCACAGGTGTTCCGACAGCGGCTTGAGACGGTCGGAGTCGGTGTCGGTGAAGTAGTAACCCCAGGTCAGCGGGCCGTCGACGTTCCAGTCGGTGTCCGCGCGCAGGTCGTCGAACAGGGCTTGGATCTCTTCGAGGGTGATCATCGGAGGCGTCCGGGTCTCCAGGGATTGGGTCAGGGCAGGGGCAGGCGGGGCAGGCCGTGGGCGTCGCGTTCCTCGGCCACGGCCTCGTCGAGGATAGTCTGGCGCAGGTCGCGGCCGGGCAGGGCCTGGGTGGCTTCCGCGCGCGCCACGCGCAGCGCGTTGTGGAAGCTGATCCGGGCGCGCTCGTCCTCGCCCTGTTCGGCGAGCACCTCGCCCAGCACTTCCCAGGCCTCGCTGGCCGCGCCCTGGGCGATGGCCCGGTGCAGCATGTCCTCGGCCTTGCCCCACAGGCCGCGCTGCCGGCACAGCCGACCCAGGGTGACCAGCAGCCCCGGGCTGTTGGGGTGTGACTCCAGCCACGCCTCGGCGCGTCCCAGCCGTGCGTCCTCGCGCGGCGCGGGCAACAGGCCGTAGAGCAGGGCCAGGTCCTCGGACCAGCGCGCCGCCAGGCCGCGCTCGACCGCCGCCACCGCGGCGTCCTCGCGACCCAGCGCGGCGGCGCGCTGCGCGTAGGCGGTGACGATCGACGGCGCCGGGCGCAGCTCGGCGGGCACCGCCTCCCAGGCCGACTCCAGGGCGCGGTCGTCGCCGGCCGCCGACAGGGTGGCGGCCAGCAGGTGGGTCTCGAAGGCCGGGATGGCGGCGGCCGGCAGCGCGCGCGCGGACTTGATGCCCGGCAGCAGGGCGCGCGCCTCGGCGGCCCGGCCCAGCGCCAGGAGCACGTGGGCCTTGAGCACCAGGGCCCGGGGCGGCAGCGCGCCGCGGGCCTGGATGGCGTCGAGGCGGGCCAGCGCCTGCTGCGGGTCGCCATGGGCCTGGGCGCGGTCGGCGGCCGCAAGGTCGACCGCGCTGCGCTCGGCCGGTCGCAGGGTGCTGGCGTCGAGCTCGGCCAGGCGGGTATCGGCGGCCGTGCCATCGCCGCGACCGTCGGCGGCACGCGAGGCGCCGATCAGCGCCGGCACCCGCAGCCGGGCGTCGCGGCCGACCCGCAGCAGCAGCGCCTCGGCGCGGCTCCAGCGGCCCTCGTGCAGGGCCAGCAGGCCGTCGACCAGGCGGCTGCGCTGCAGGCGGTGCCGGGCCCGCCGCCACAGCCGCAGCGGCACGGTCAGCAGGTGCGCCAACAGCCACAGCGACAGCCCCAGCAGCACCAGCAGCAGGACCGCGTAGGGCACGCTGGTGTCGACGTCCCAGCCGCGGTAGCGGATGAACACCTGGCCGGGGTCCGCCGCCAGCAGCGTCCAGCCCACCGCGCCGGCCAAGGCCAGTGCCAGCAGCAGAAGCAGGGACCGGAACGGCCTCATGTCGGGTCGGGCTCCGCGCCCGCCGCGCCGGCGCGCATCCGGCGCAGCAGGTCCAGCGTGGAGCCCAGCACCGGGACCTCCAGGCGCAGCGGTTCGGCGGCCATGTCGCGCAGGCGCGCGCGCTGCTGGTCCAGGCGATCGCCGGACTGGAACAGCAGCGGCAGCCAGGAGTCGATGCGGTCGACGGCCGCGGCGAAGGTGTCGTCGTCGCGGCGCTCCACCGCCCCGCGCGCCAGCGACAGGTCAAGGCGCAGGGCGGCCAGGCCGAGCTCGCGCTGCTCGGGCAGCAGCACCGCCACGTCCTCGCTGCGGCGCACGCGCACCAGCTGGCCGAATAGGCGCTGGAAGCCGGCGGCGTCCCGGGCGTCGTCCTCGGCAACCGAGGCGGCCGGGCTCAGCCGCGGCGGCAGCCGGGCCAGGGCGGCCTCGAAGGCGTCGAGTGCGCCCAGCGCCAGGTCACGCGGATCCTCATCGAGCGCGCGCAGGGCGCCCAGTTCCTGCCCCAGGCTCTGGCGCAGGCTGATCCAGGCCGGGTCGTCGACCGCGGAGAGCACCTGGTTGGCGAGGGTGTAGGCGCGGATGGCGCCGTCGCGGTCGTTGGCCAGCTGCAGGCGCTGCTGGCCGATGTGCAGCAGCAGCTCGACCTCGTCCAGGCGCAGCAGCAGCTCCGCGCCCTGCCGTGGCCGACGGTCGTCGAGGCCGGCGACCGAGGACTCCAGCAGCGCGGCGCGGTCGGCGATGCCCAGCAGTTCCTCGCGCAGCACCCGCTGCGACCCCGCCGCATCGCTGATGCGCCGTTCGGCCTGGCGCAGCGCGCCACGGGTCGAGGCCAGCTCGTCCTCGAGCACCTCCAGGCGTTCGGCCAGCGACCGGACTTCCGCCTGGGTCTGCGTCTCGCCGTCGATCCGCGCCTGCACCCACTGCCAGCCCAGCCAGCCGGCCGCCACCACGGCGCCCAGCAGCAGCAGCACGAAGATCGCGCCGCCCCGGCCCCCCTGGCCGCTGCGATCGTCGCGAGTGTCGGAAGCGGTGTCGGAAGCCCCGTCCTCCGGTGGCGGCGTGGCCCCGGTCTGCGGGTCGGATGCGGGCTCCGCCGCGTCGGCGGAGCCGGGCCTGGGGTCGGTCGTCTCGGACATGTCGGGAATGCTACCCGAAGGCATGGTCCACGGCATGACGTGCCGCCAGCGCCATCGGCCCGGCCCCGGGACCGGCTGCAACCCGGACCCGGAATCCGCAGGCGCGGAGCCGGTCCGCCAGGCGTTCGCCGGGGACCACCGCGGGCAGCCGCCGCAACCGTTCGCGGTCCACGGGCCGCAGCTGGCCCCAGAGGGTGTCGAAGAGCTCGCCGCTGCTGAGCACCAGCACGCCGGCCCCGTCGCCGGTGGCCTGCAGGGCCCGCCGTTCCCGCGCGTCCAGCGAGCGCGGCCGCCGCGCGTACACCTCCGCCACCCGCAGCCGGGCACCGCGCTCGCGCAGGGCCGGTGCGATCACGCCGCGGCCACCGGGGGCGGTGACCAGCCCGATCGACCGGCCGGCGACGCGCTGCAGCTCGGGCAGGGCCAGCAGGCCCTCGGCCTGCATGCGGGCCGGGTGTCGTGGCGCAGGCACGCCGGCGCGCCGGAGTGCGCCGGCGGTTCCGCTGCCCACGCCCAGGTGCAGCTGGCCGCGCCGGGGCGAAAGCGGTTGCTCCCGCGTGGCGAAGCGCACCGCCGCGGGGCTGGTGAAGACCACGATGTCGGCGCCCAGTGCCTGCGCCAGCGCGGGGCAGGACAGCGGCTCCAGCCGCGCCGGCGAGCAGGCGAGCAGGCGCCCGCCCAGTGCGACCACGCGCCGCCGCAGGGCCTCGTGCTGGCCCTGGGGTCGCACCGAGATGGCGTACCATCCCGGCCTGACGTCCCTTGCTGGCGCCGGTTCCATGGCGCGCAGCTTGTCACAGCGCGGAGTGCGGAATCCATGAACCAGGAGCAGGCACTGGCCGACCTGCAGCGGCACTGTGAATCGATGCCCCCGGTGCGGGCGATGGGGGTGCGGGTGGTGGCGCTCCGGGAAGGCCGGCTGAGCCTCGCCGCGCCGCTGGCGGCCAACGTCAACGACAAGGGCTGTGCCTTCGGCGGCAGCCTGGCCGGTCTGATGACCCTGGCCGGCTGGGGCCTGGCGACGCTGAAGCTGGCCGAGGCCGGCGAGGTGGCGGAGGTCTATGTCGCCGACAGCCAGCTGCGCTACCTGGCACCGCTGTACGGGGACCTGGTCGCCGAGGCGGTCATCGCGCCGGACACCGACTGGGCGGCGTCGCTGCAGCACCTGGGCCGGCGTGGACGGGCCCGCATCGCGATCCAGGCGCGCGTGGGCCTGCCCGACGGCGGCGACGCCTGCACCCTGGTCGCGCAGTTCGCCATGATCCGGCCGGCCGGCTGATGCTGGCGCCGGGGCCGGGCTTGGGCAAGAATCGGGGGATGAGCCGACCGATCTTCGCCGCGCTGTCGTCCGTGCTGGTCCTGCTGCTGGTGGCCTGCGCCGGCGGGCAGCGGGCCCAGTCCCCCGACCAGGTGTTCTACGACTATGCCGGCACCCTGCGTTGGGGCGGCTTCGAGCTGGCGCAGGACTTCGTCGACCCCGGCCACCGCGAGCAGCACCCGCTCCAGGCGCTGGAGCTGGAGCGCTACCGGCAGGTCGAGGTGAAGGGCTACTCGGTGGTGCGCAGCCAGCTGGTCGCCCAGGACCGCATCGAGCGCGAGGTCGAGATCAGCCTGGTCAACCGGCACACCCAGCGCGAGCGCACCCTCCGCCACCGCGAGACCTGGCGCTGGGACCCCGCCGCGCAGCGCTGGTGGCTGGCGAACGGCCTGCCCGGCATCACCGCGGACTGACGCCCCGGTTTTGCGCCCCGCACCCGGGTCGGGGACAATGGCGGGTCACCCCGCCCCCTTCCGTGGAGCTCCACCGTGTTCCTTGAGCGCCTTCCCGAGTTCATCGGCAGCCATCCGATCCTGGTGGCCGCCTTCGTCGGTCTGACCATCGCCCTGGTCGTGTCCGAGGTCTCGCGCCTGACCCGGGGCTTCAAGGCGGTCAACCCCGCCCAGCTCACCCGCCTGATCAACCAGGAGGACGCGCTGGTGGTCGACCTCAGCGGCTCCGCGGACTTCCAGAAGGGCCACATCATCGGCTCCCGCCACGTGCCGATGAGCCAGTTCGACCCCGAATCCCGCGACCTGGCCAAGGCCCGCGACCTGCCCATCGCGCTGGTCTGCCGCACCGGCATGACCGCCGGCGGGGCGGCGAAGCGGCTGGTCAAGGCCGGCTTCCGCAACGTGCACATCCTCGAGGGCGGCATCGCCGCCTGGCAGCAGGCCGACCTGCCGCTGGAGAGCGGTTCGGGCAAGGCCCGCGACAAGGCCCGCGACAAGCCGCGCGACGGCAAGCGCCGCGACCGGCCCGCGAAGCCGGGTCGCGAGGGTGCCGGAACGCCCTGAGGCCGGCCGCCGCCGCGGTTGGTCCCGAAACGGTCGCCGTGGGAACATGGCCGGCCGAGAACCACGACCCCACCATCCACAGGAACACGCAACCATCATGGCCGACGAAAACAGCAACGGCGCCGCCGGCGCCAACACCGCCCAGCCGCAGGGCCAGGCCCAGTTCAACGTTCAGAAGATCTACGTGCGCGACGTCTCCTTCGAGGCGCCCAACGTCCCGCAGTCCTTCAACGAACAGGCCCAGCCGCAGCTCTCGCTGAACCTCAACCAGAAGGTCAACCGCGTCGCCGACGAGGTCTACGAGGTCGTCCTGACCCTGACCCTGGACTGCAAGGTCGAGGACCGCACCATCTACCTGGTCGAGGTCCAGCAGGCCGGCCTGTTCACCCTGACCGGCTTCGACGAGCGCACCCTGGACATGATGCTGGGCAGCTACTGCCCGAACATCCTCTTCCCCTACGGCCGCCAGATGATCAGCGAGCTGATCCAGGCCGGTGGCTTCCCGCCGTTCCTGCTGCAGCCGATCAACTTCGACCAGCTCTACGCCGACCAGTTGCGCCGCCGCGCCGAGCAGGGGCAGCAGTCCGCGGGTGGCGAGACCACGCCGCCGGCCGGCAACGCCTGAGGCCGCAGTCGGACGTGGCCGGGCTTCCGCGCAGCATCGCGGTGCTGGGTTCGGGCTCCTGGGGCACCGCGCTGGCGGCCCAGGCCGCCCGCAACGGGTTGGCGACCACCCTGTGGGGGCGCGATGCCGACCAGGTCGGCTCGATCAACCAGCGCCACGAGAACAGCCGCTACCTCCCGGGCGTCCCGCTGCCGGCGAACCTGAAGGCGACCACCGACCTGGCCGAGGCCGTCGGTGGCGCCGAGCTGGTGCTGGTGGTGGTGCCCAGCCACGCCTTCACCGAGACGGTGCGGGCGCTGGCGCCGCTGCGGCCTGCGGCGGCGGGCGTGGCCTGGGCCACCAAGGGCTTCGAGCCGGGTTCGGGCCGCTTCCTGCACGAGGTGGCGCAGGAGCTGCTGGGCCCGGACGTGCCGCTGGCCGTGGTCACCGGGCCGTCCTTCGCCAGGGAGGTGGCCCAGGGCCTGCCGACCGCGGTCACCGTCCACGCCGCCGACGCCGACTTCGCCACCGCCGTGGCGCAATCGCTGCACGGCGAGACCTTCCGCGCCTACACCGGCAACGACATGCTGGGTGCGGAGCTGGGCGGGGCGATGAAGAACGTGCTGGCGGTGGCCACCGGCGTCGCCGACGGCATGGGCCTGGGGCTCAACGCCCGGGCCGGGCTGATCACCCGCGGGCTCAATGAGATGCTGCGGCTCAACGCCGCCCTGGGCGGCCAGCCGGAGACCCTGATGGGCCTCTCGGGCCTGGGCGACCTGGTGCTCACCTGCACCGGCGACCTCTCGCGCAACCGCCGGCTGGGCCTGGCGCTGGGTCGCGGCGAGGGCCTCGCCGAGGCGGTGGCCGCGATCGGGCAGGTGGTGGAGAGCATCCAGACCGCCGACGAGGTGATGCGCCTGGCCGACCGGCACGGCCTGGACCTGCCGATCGCCGCGCTGGTGCAGCGCGTGCTGCACGAGGAGATCACCCCGGCCGAAGGCCTGCGCCTGCTGCTGTCGCGCGAGCAGAAGCCGGAGTTCGCCGCGCCGCTCAACGGCGAAGGCTGATCCGCGCAACGAAGAAAGCCCGGCCGGGGCCGGGCTCTCGTGATCCGGCCGGGCCGGACTCAGAAGCTCAGGCGGGCACCGACGAAGTACTCGACGTCGCCGTCGATGAGCTTCGCGTCGGCCGACAGGCCCCAGTTCGGGTTGAACTTGAGCACGCCGCCGAGGCGGGCGAAGCCCTTGCCGCGGCCTTCGAAGCGATCGTAGCCGCCGGTTGCCCGCAGCTCGAAGTTCGAGGCGAGGGCGCTGCGCACACCGACTTCGGCGATCCAGCCGTCGCCGGTCTGGCCCATGACCCGAAGCTCCTGGTAGGACAGTTCGCTGATCAGGTCGGTGCTGGCGCCGATGGCCAGGCGGTAGCCGGCGCCGAGGTTCCACTCCTCGACCGAGAGGCGGCGGGCGAACATGCCGATGCGCTCGGTGCGCAGGTCCTTGTAGGCGCCGTGCAGGTAGAACGAGTCGCCCACGGCGACCGAGCCGCGCACCGCGGCGCCGCTGGCGTCGACGCTGCTGTCGACGCCGGCGTAGCCGAGTTCGACGAACGAGTAGGAGAGCTCGTTCGCGCTCGCGGCGAACGGAAGCAGGGCGGCCGCCGAGAGGGCGATCAGGGTGCGCTTCATGGAAATTCCTTGTGGTCTGACATGCGGGGCACCGCCATCTCCGGGCGGTGCGGCGCGGAGTATGTACACGCCGTCTTAACGTGAACCTGAACGCAGCGGTCGCGCGACCGGGGCGGGACCCGGGGCAAGCCTCAGGTCGGGTCCGCCGCCCCCGCCCAGCCCAGCTGCCGCCAGGCCTCGAACGCGACCACGGCCACGGCGTTGGACAGGTTCAGGCTGCGGCTGCCCGGGCGCATCGGCAGCCGCAGGCGCTGTTCGGCCGGCATCGCGTCGAGCACCGCGTCGGGCAGGCCGCGGGTCTCGGAGCCGAACACGAAGCTGTCGCCCTCGCGGTAGGCGACCTCGCCGAAGTGGCGACGGCCGCGGGTGGAGAGCGCGAACACCCGGGTCGGCGCCAGCGCCTGCAGGCAGTCCTGGAGGCTGTCCCAGGTCCGCACCTGCGCATACTCGTGGTAGTCCAGCCCGGCGCGCCGCAGCCGCGCGTCGTCGAGCGCGAAGCCCAGCGGCCGCACCAGGTGCAGGCCGGCCCCGGTGTTGGCGCACAGGCGGATGACGTTGCCGGTGTTGGGCGGGATCTCGGGGCGGTGCAGGATCAGGTTGAACATGCCCGCATTATGGCGCTGTCCTCAGCCGCTGCAGGCGCCCAGTTCCTGCCGGCGCGCGGCCTCCACCCGGTCCTCGCCCGCCGGGCGGGCCGGCTCGGGGAAGTCGATGCGCACCGCGGCCTGGCGGCCCTCGTCGTCGCGCAGGTTGCTCAGCCCCTCGTAGCGCAGCAGCCGGCGGTCGTGGAGGTCGTAGGCGACGTCGATGCCGTCGGCGAACAGCGACAGGACCCCGCGCAGCTGCAGCCTGACCCGCAGCTCGTCGGCGGTTCCGGGCACCCGCTGCACGCGGAACCGGTAGGCCTCGCCGCGCGCCGGCAGGGCGAAGCGCAGCGCCAGCCGCTCGCCCTCCACGAGGCGGTCCCAGTGCCGGCGCACGAACTCGTCGAAGCCCGCGTCGGCCACCAGCTCCGGATCCAGCGCCACCCGGCCCTCGCGCTCGCGCCCGCCCGGGGTCCGCGAGAACAGCCACAGGGTGTCGTCCTGGCGGCGGGCCCCCTCGCGGTAGCCGTCGCGACCGTCGTGGAGCTCGAAGGCCGGGGCGAACGGCGAGTCCGCATAGCGCACCCGCTTGCGGGCGAAGGCCTCCCCGTCGGGGCACAGGTACAGGACCAGGCGCTCGACCGGTCCGGCGGGCTCGCGCAGCACGAAGTGCCGTTCGGTGTAGGCGGGCGACCCGTCGCGCAGCGACACCGCCGCACCCTCGTAGGTGGTCCAGGCCGCCTGCAGCACCCCGGGTGCGGCGATGCCCAGGGCGAGGACCAGGGCGGCACCGGCGGTGGCTGGACAGGGACGCATGGCGGCACTCCGGTCGGTCGGGCAGGTCAGGGTGGCGCCCCGCGCGTCATGAAACCGTGGGCGCCGCTGAACCGCGTCCGCCACCGGCGCGGCAGGGGGACTGGTCCCGTCACGGGTCGCGGGCGACAATCGCGGACCATCGCGGCCCCACGGCCGCAGCGACGCCAAGGAGATCGATTCATGCGCAAGTCCCTGCTCGCCGCCCTGCTGCTGCCGCTCCCGCTGCTGGCCACCGGCTGCGCCTGGGTCAAGCTCGAGCCCCAGGCCCGCCCGATCCGGGTCGCCGCGATGCAGGAGGACCTCTCCGCCTGCACCCGCCTGGGCGAGATCGCGGTGTCGGTGAAGGACGGCGTGGGCCCGGTCGGGCGCAACCCGATCAAGGTCCGCGACGAGTTGGAGACCCTGGCCCGCAACGAGGCGGTCGGCCTGCAGGCCGACACGGTGCAGCCGCGCGCCGAGCCCGAGCGCGGCCAGCAGCGCTACCACGCCTTCCGCTGCGCCGGGGCCGCCGGCACCGCCACGCGGGCGCCGGAGTCCACCACCAACGAGGATGGCGTCGAAGTCTTCCGGATCGAATGATCGGCCGGACTGTGACCGCCTCGACTTGCGGGGCGGGGCCCGAGCCGGTAGCGTGCGACGGTTAACCGTCATGCAGAGCCCGCCCATGCTGTACCAGCACGTCTCGATTGCCAGCGTCGCCCATGTCGACGCCCCGGTCACGCTGAGCTCCAAGGAGATCAACGACCGGCTGCGCCCGACCCTCGACCGCTTCGGCATCCGCGCCAACCTGCTCGAGGACGTGGCGGGCATCCGCGAGCGCCGCATCTGGGGCAGCGCCGAGGGCGAGCGCTTCCCCTCCCACGGCGCCACCCTGGCCGCGCAGAAGGCCCTGGCCGACTCCGGCGTGGCCCACGAGCACATCGGCATCCTGATCAACACCTCGGTCAGCCGCGACTACCTGGAGCCGTCCACCGCCTCCATCGTCCACGGCCGCCTGGGCCTGTCGGACACCTGTCAGAACTTCGACGTCGGCAACGCCTGCCTGGCCTTCCTCAACGGCATGGACATCGCCGCGCGGATGATCGAGCGCGGCGATATCGAGTACGCGCTGGTGGTCAACGGCGAGTCCTCCAACGAGGTCACCGAGAAGACCATCGCGCGCCTGCTCGACGAGGCCTCAACGCCGGAGCAGTTCCGCAACGAGTTCGCGTCCCTGACCCTGGGCTCGGGCGCGGCGGCGATGGTCCTGGGCCGCAGCGAGCTGCTGCCCAACGGCCACGTCTTCCGCGGCAGCGTCACCCGCGCGGCCACCGAGTTCTCGCACCTGTGCCGGGGCAACATGGACCGCATGGTCACCGACACCAAGTCGCTGCTGGTGGAGGGCCTGAAGCTGGCCGGCAAGACCTTCCAGGCCGCGCGCGCGGCGCTGGGCTGGGCGGCCGAGGAGATCGACGAGTTCGTCATCCACCAGATCTCCAAGGTCCACACCGCCTCCTTCTGCGAGCTGCTCAACATCGACCCGGCCAAGGTGCACACCGTGTTCCCGCAGCACGGCAACATCGGCCCGGCCTCGGTGCCGATCACCCTGTCCAAGCTCAACGAGCTTGGCCGCCTGAAGAAGGGCACCCGCGTGGGCCTGATGGGCATCGGCTCGGGCCTGAACTGCTCGATGGCCGAAGTGGTCTGGTAAGCCGCCGACCGTGACCGACACCGCGAACTTCCCGGACTACCCGTTCACCCCGAAGCGCTTCGACCGCGGCGACGGGATCCACATCAGCTACCTCGACGAGGGCCCTGCCGACGGCCCGGTCGTGCTGATGCTGCATGGCAACCCGTCGTGGAGCTACTACTGGCGCAAGCTGGTGCTGGGGCTGCGTGACCGCTACCGCTGCATCGTGCCCGACCACGTCGGCATGGGCCTGTCGGACAAGCCGCACGACCGCAAGCAGCGCTACACCTACACGCTGTCGTGGCGGGTGGAGGACCTGCGCAAGCTGGTCGAGCACCTGGGCCTCGGCGAGCTGACCCTGGCGGTGCACGACTGGGGCGGGATGATCGGCTTCGGCTGGGCGCTGGAACACGCCGCCCAGGTGAAGCGGCTGGTCATCCTCAACACCGCCGCCTTCCCGCTGCCGGCCGACAAGCCGATGCCCTGGCAGCTCAAGCTCGGCCGCGAGTACGAGCTGGGCACGCTGGCGATCCGGGGCTTCAACGCCTTCGCCTGGGGCGCCGCGCGCTTCGGCGTGGCGTCGCCGATGCCGGCGGAGGTTCGCCGTGCCTACACCGCGCCCTACGACAGCTGGAAGAACCGCATCGCGACCTCGCGTTTCGTGCAGGACATCCCGCTCAAGCCGGGCGACCGCGCCTGGTCGCTGGTCGAGCGTGCCGGCCAGGCCCTGCCCGGTTTCGCCGACCGGCCGGCCTTCATCGGCTGGGGCCTGAAGGACTTCGTGTTCGACCGGCACTTCCTCGACGGCTTCACGTCCGCGCTGCCCGGCGCCGAGGTCCATGCGTTCGAGGATGCCGGGCACTACGTGCTCGAGGACAAGGCCGACGAGCTGGTGCCGGCGATCCGGGGCTTCCTCGACCGCGGCTGAGCCTCCGGCACGGGCGCGCTTCGTCCGTGCCGCTACAATGGCCGGATGCCCGAGACCTGCAACATCGCCGCCGCCCTGCCGCGGCTGGCCGGCGAGGCCCCCGACCGCGTCGCGATCCGCTGTCCCGGCCGGCGCCGTGGCGGCCTGGCCGCCTATGACGTCAGCCTGACCTACGCCGAACTCGACCGGCGCAGCGACGCCATCGCCGCCGGCCTGGCCGCGTACGGCATCGCCCGCGGCAGCCGCGCGGTGGTCATGGTGCGGCCGACGCCGGAATTCTTCCTGCTGATGTTCGCGCTGTTCAAGGCCGGTGCGGTGCCGGTGCTCATCGACCCGGGCATCGACAAGCGCGCCCTGAAGCAATGCCTGGCCGAGGCCCGGCCGGACGCCTTCATCGGCATCGCCCTGGCCCAGGCGGCGCGCGTGCTGCTGGGCTGGGCACGCGGCCGCGGCCTGCGCCTGGTCACGGTCGGCCCGCGGCTGTTCTGGGGCGGGCGCACGCTGGCGCAGGTGGAGGCCGCCGGTGCCGGCGCCGGGCCGCAGCTGGTGGACACCGCCCCCGACGACATGGCCGCGGTGCTGTTCACCTCCGGCTCGACCGGCGTGCCCAAGGGCGTGGTCTACCGGCACCGCCACTTCCTGGCCCAGGTCGAACTGCTGCGGACGGCCTTCGGCATCGAAGCCGGTGGCGTCGACCTGCCGACCTTCCCGCCCTTCGCCCTGTTCGACCCCGCGCTGGGCCTCACCAGCATCATCCCCGACATGGACCCGACCCGGCCGGCGAAGGCCGAGCCGGACCGGCTGCACGATGCGATCGACCGCTTCGGCGTCACCCAGCTGTTCGGTTCGCCGGCGCTGATGCAGGTGCTGGTCCGCGACGGCCGGCCGCTGAAGGGCGTGCGCCGGGTCACCTCCGCCGGCGCCCCGGTGCCGCCGGAGACGGTGGCGCGGGTGCGCGCACTGCTGCCCGGGGACGCGCAGTTCTGGACCCCGTACGGGGCCACGGAGTGCCTGCCGGTGGCCGTGGTCGAGGCCCGCGAGCTGGAGGCGACGCGCGCGGCGACCGAGTCCGGTCACGGCACCTGCGTCGGCCGTCCGGTGGCGCCCAACCAGGTGCGCATCATCGCCATCGAGGACGCGCCGATCCCGACCTGGGACGGGGTCACCGAACTGCCGGTCGGCGAGGTCGGCGAGATCACCGTGGCCGGGCCCAGCGCCACCGACGCCTACCTGCACCGGCCCGAGGCCACCGCGGCGGCGAAGATCCGCGAGGCGCTGCCCGGCGGCGGTGAACGCGTCGTCCACCGCATGGGCGACCTCGGCTTCTTCGACGCCGACGGCCGGCTGTGGTTCTGCGGTCGCAAGGGCCACCGCGTCGAAGGCCGGCAGGGGCCGCTGTACACCGAGCAGGTCGAGCCGGTGTTCAACACCCACCCCGAGGTGCTGCGCACCGCCCTGGTCGGCGTCGGCGCGCCGGGAGTGCAGCGCGCGGTGCTGTGCGTGGAGACCGTGACCCCGGCGGACGCGGCGGCGCGCCGGCGCATCGAGGCCGAGCTGCTGCAGATCGGCGGCCGTCACGCCCACACCGCACGCGTGGAGCGCATCCTGTTCCACCCCGGTTTCCCGGTCGACATCCGGCACAATGCCAAGATCGGCCGCGAGGCGCTGGCGGTCTGGGCCGCCAGGCGGGTGGGCCTGAAGGCATGAGGACACGGGAGGGGTGGCGATGAAGGTGCTGGTGACCGGTGGTGGCGGGTTCCTCGGGCAGGCGATCTGCCGGCAGCTGGCCGGGCGCGGCTACGAGGTGACCAGCTTCAACCGTGGCCATTACCCGGAACTCGATGCCCTGGGCGTGCGCCAGCTGCGCGGCGACCTGGCCGATGCCGCGGCGGTGGCCGCGGCCTGCCAGGGCCAGTCGGCGGTGTTCCACAACGCCGCCCGGGCCGGTGCCTGGGGCAGTCGCGAGTCCTACTGGGCCCCCAACGTCACCGGCACCGAGAACGTCATCGCCGCCTGCCGCGCCCACGGCATCCGCAAGCTGGTCTACACCTCCAGCCCCAGCGTCACCCACCAGGGCCGCCAGGACGTCGCCGGCGGCAGCGAGGCCGACACGCCCTACGGCCGCGCCTTCAAGGCCTGGTATCCGGAAACCAAGGCGATCGCCGAGCGCATGGCGCTGGCCGCCAACGGACCGGAGCTGGCCACGGTGGCCCTGCGGCCGCGGCTGATCTGGGGCCCGGGCGACAACCAGCTGCTGCCACGGCTGGTCGAACGGGCCCGCGCCGGACGGCTGCGCCTGGTCGACGGCGGCCACAACCGGGTCGACACCACCTACATCGACAACGCCGCCCGGGCCCACCTGGACGCCTTCGACCACCTGTGGCCGGACGCCGCCTGCGCCGGCCGCGCCTACTTCATCTCCAACGGCGAGCCGCGCGAGCTGCGCGACATCGTCAACGCCCTGCTGTGCGCCGCCGGTGCCCCGCAGGTCGAGCGCAGCCTGCCCTATGGCGTGGCCTACGCGGCCGGCGCCACGCTGGAGAAGGCCTGGTCCTGGCTCCGGCTCCGGGGCGAGCCGCCGATGACCCGGTTCCTGGCCGAGCAGCTGGCCACCACCCACTACTACGACATCTCCGCCGCCCAGCGCGACTTCGGCTACCGGCCGCGGGTGTCGATCGACGAGGGGCTGCAGCAGCTGGCCCGGTGGTGGCAGTCCGGGGACGGTCCCGGCAGGGCGGCGGCCTGATGGCCGGCGTCGCGGGCGGCCTGCCGGCGGGGCTCAAGCCGCTGGCCGGACAGGCCCTGGAGGGCCTGCTCAACCGCCTGCTGGACCTGGATCCCGACACGCGCCTGGCGCTGTCCGACCTCGACGGCCGGCAGGTCGAAGCGGACTTCGGGAACGGACTGGCGCTGTCGGTGCGGGTGGACGGGTCGCGGCTGCGGGTCGGGCCACCGGCGTCGGGCGATGCGTCCGCCGACCTCAGCGTCCGCGGCAGCCTCGGTGCCGTGCTCTCGCAGTTCCAGGCCTTCGCGCCGCGCGATGGCAGGCGCCGTCCCGGCGTGCACGTCAGCGGCGACGCGGGGCTGGCCCGCGAGCTGCAGAAGCTGCTGCGCGGCTACGACCCGGACTGGTCGCTGCCGCTGTCGGCGGTGTTCGGGGAGGTCGCCGGCGCACAGATGGCGCGGGCGCTGCGCGAGGGCCTGGTGCAGGCCGCGGCCTTCGGGCGGGGCATGGCCCGCGACGTCGCCGACTACGTGGTCGAGGAGCGCGCCGACGTGGCCAGCGCGGTGGAGATCGACGCCTTCAACGATGCGGTGGATGCGCTGCGCGAGCGCGCCGAGCGGCTGGAGCGGCGCGTGCAGCGGTTGATCGATCCGGGGCGCTGAGCCCGGACGGCGCCGCCCCTCCACGAGGACGCCGCCCGGGCCAGTGCCTGTGGGACCTCAGTCGATGCGGTCGGCGGCGCGCTCGGCGGCGTCGCGACGCTCCTCGGCGCGCTCACGCGCCATGTCGCGCTCCTCGTCGGCACGGTCGGTGCAGGCCGAGCGGGCGTCGCGGTCCTCGATCTGGTTGCACTCGGCCACGGCCACGCGGTGCCGGCCCTCGGCCTCCTCGACCTCGACCTCGTAGCGCGCCTGGGCGGAGTCCTCGACCGCGTCGGCGGTCGCCTCACGCAGCTGGGAGGGTTCGCTCATCGCAGCCTCCGCCACCTCGCCGCGGGATTCGGCATAGGTCTCGCGGGCATCGGCACGGGTCTCGGCGATGTCCTCGGCCGCGGCCTGGCGGGCCTCCTCGGGCGTTTCCTGGGTGCAGCCGGCCAGGCCCAGGGACAGGGCGACGGCCGTGGCCAGGATCGACGTGGTGATCTTCCGCATGGTGATGCTCCTTGTGATGGATTGTCGTTGGGGTGGTGAATGGTCCACACCGGAAACCACAGCAAGCGCCATGCCAATCGCGTTGGCCGAAAAAACACCTATAAAACAGTATGTTGTGAGTCACTGGCGACCCCGGTCCGGGCAAAATGACCGATCAGGCGTCCGCCGGCATTGCAGGTTGCACGGGTGCCAGGGGCAGGGTCAGCACGAAGCGGCAGCCTTCCGGCCCGGCGTCTTCCAGACGCAGGCGACCGTCGTGCTGTTCGGCGATCTCCCGCGAGATCGCCAGCCCCAGTCCGGCGCCACCGTCGCGGTGCCCGGCCTGGACGAAGGGTTCGAAGACGTGGTCGCGCAGGCTTTCGGGGATGCCGCAGCCGGTGTCGAGCACCTCGACCCGCAGGCGGTCGCCGCGCCGCGACGCGCGAAGCCCCACGCGGCCACCGGATGGCGTGTGCCGGATCGCGTTGGCCAGCAGGTTGTCCAGCACGCGCTCGATGCGCGAGCGGTCCAGCTCCACCTCGGGCAGGTCCGGGTCCAGCGAGCAGTCGAAGCCCAGCCCGGCCGCCGCCGCCGCCGCCTCGTGCCGGCGGCAGGCCGCCTGCAGCAGGTCGTCGGGGGCGATGCGCTCGCGTTCCAGCGGCAATTCGCGCGAATACAACCGCGCCAGGTCCAGCAGCTGGGCGATCAGGCGGACCATCCGGTCCATCTCCTCCTCCAGCGTCCGCAACAGCTCGATCTCGCGCTCGTCGCCCCGGCCCCGCAGCCGCTCCAGCAGCAGCCCCACCGACATCCGCATGCCGGTGGCCGGGGTGCGCAGCTCGTGGGCGGCGCGCAGCACGAACTCGGTGCGCATGCGCTCCATCGCGCGCTCCTCGCTGACATCGCGCAGCATCAGCAGCAGGCCACGCCGGCGCGCGTCGGAAAACGGCGTGAGCGACCAGCTGAAGCTGCGGTGCGAGCCGTCGACCTCGCGCTGGAGGTCGCGTCCGTCCTCGCCGTCGAGCGGGTCGCGGGAGGGGTCGCCCAGCAGCAGGGCGATGCAGTCGGCCTCGCGGGATCCGGCGAACAGGGCCGCGGCCTCGGCACCTGGCGTGGCGGTGTCCGGGTCGCCAAGCTGGCGCACGGCCACGGGGTTGATGCGCTCGATGCGGCCGCGGTCGTCGATGATCAGCAGGCCGTGGTCGATGCTGTCGATGACCGTGTCCAGGCGGTGGCGCTCGGCGAGGATCTGGTCCAGTCGCATCGCGTGGAAACGTCCCAGCGACTCGGCCATGCGGTTGAAGCCTTCGCCGACCCGGTCGAACTCCACGGTCCCCGAGGCCGGTACCCGCACCTGGTAGTCGCCGCCGGCCACCGCCGAGGTCGCCGCGGCCAGCGACTCCATCGGCGCCGACAGCCGCCGCGCCAGGCGCAGCGCCGCGAGCAGGCCGACCACCGTCACCGCCACCGCGACCAGCAGCAGGGCCTGCGTCAGCCGGCCGATCTCGGTCTCCACGCGCTCGGCCCGCTCCTTGAGCTGGGCGAAGTGGCCCAGGTAGGGCAGGCGCGCCGCGGCGCGCAGTTCGTCCAGCGCGGCCATGAACTCGGCCACGGCCGTGCCGGGGTCGCTGTGCTCGCCGCGGGCATGGGCCAGCGTGAGTTCGGCCAGCGCCGCCAGCGCCTGCTCGCTGCTGGCCACCGCCAGCATCTCCTCCTCGCTGCGCGCGGCGTTGCGCAGCCGGGCCAGCAGCCGGTTCGCCTCGTCGATGAAGGGGGCCATCATCGGCAGCACGTCGGCGAGGCCCTCGCGGCCGTGGGCGACCAGGTGGCGGCTGAGCATGGACTGTTGCGCGCCGACCAGGGTGCGGATGTCGGCGCTGACCTCCAGGGCGGCGATGTTCTCGCCGGTGATGTCGCTGCTGACCCGCTGCAGCTGGCCCATGGCGACCACGCCCAGGCCCAGCCCGACGCCGGCGACCAGGATCACCGAGGCGAAGGCCACCAGCAGGCGGTCGCGCAGCTTCATGCGCCGATGCCGTACTGCTTGCGCTTGCGGTACAGGGTCGAGCTGTCGATGCCCAGGGTCTTGGCGGCGGCCTCCAGGGTCGGCGCCGAGCCCACGATGGCCGAGATGTGGGCGCGCTCGATCGCCTCCAGGGTCAGCGGCGCACCGATCCGGGTCACCGTGCCGCCGCCCTCGCCGGCGGCGTCGCCGTCGATGGCGAGGTGCCGCTCGTCGACCTCGGTCTCCGGGCACAGGATCGCGGCGCGCTCGATCACGTTGCGCAGCTCGCGCACGTTGCCCGGCCAGCGGTAGCCCAGCAGGCGGCTGGCGGCGGCGCGCGTGAAGCCGCGCGCCGGACGGCCGTAGCTGCGCGCGAACTCGACCAGACAGGATTCGGCGATCGCCAGGACATCCTCGGCACGTTCGCGCAGCGGGGGTAGCGTGAGCGTGATCACGATGAGCCGGTAGAGCAGGTCCTCGCGGAACGCGTTGGCCTCGACCATGGCCTTGAGATCGCGGTTGGTGGCCGCGACGATGCGCACGTCGGCGGTGCGCGTGACCGGGTCGCCGACCCGCTCGTACTCGCGCTCCTGCACGAACCGCAGCAGCTTGGGCTGCAGGTTGAGCGGGAAGTCGCCGACCTCGTCCATGAACAGCGTGCCGCCGTCGGCCAGCGAGACCCGGCCCTGGGTCGACTCGGTGGCACCGGTGAAGGCGCCCTTGCGGTGGCCGAACATCTCGCTTTCCAGCAGTTCCGCCGACAGCGAGGGGCAGTTGATGGTGGCGAAGTTCTTCTCCCGGCGCGGGCTCCACAGGTGGATGGCGCGGGCCAGCACGCCCTTGCCGGTGCCGCTTTCGCCCAGGATCAGCACCGAGGCGTTGGTGTCGGCCACGCGACGGGCCTCGTCGAGCACCCGCGCCATCACCGGCGAGCGGGTGTCGAGGTTGCCGGCTGGGCCACAGTCGACCTGCTGTTCCAGGGTCTGCAGCCGGGTCTCCAGCCGCCGCGCCTCGACCTGGCGGGCGGCGGCGAACTTCAGCTGCTCCGGCGAGCAGGGCTTGACCAGGTAGTCCTCGGCGCCGGCGCGCATCGCGTCCACGGCGGAGTCGACCGAGGAATGGGCCGTGGCGATGACCACCTTCAGCCAGGGCGCCGCCGACTTCAGCCGCGGCAGCAGATCCAGTCCGGATTCCTCGCCCAGGCGCAGGTCGAGGATGCACACGTCGAAGATCTCGCGGGACATCGCGTCGAGCGCCTCGGAGCCCGAGGCCGCCGCCGTCACCCGGTGGCCGGCGTCCTCCAGGCAGAAGCGGAAGGTGCGCAGGATCGCGGCTTCGTCGTCGACGACCAGGATGCGGGCGCCTTCAGTGGGGGGCTTGGGGGCGTCAGTCATCGTGCTGTCCGGTGGGGTGGGGGAGCGGTCGTGCAAAACGCATTGGCCGGGTGGGTGCATCCTGCATTGTGCAGTGCATTTTGCAAGAAGTGGTCATGCAAGTCATTGATTTTCCGTCGCTGCGTCGTGGTTTCCAGGGTGGCACGGTTCCTGCTGCATGTTGGATGCCAACAACCCCCACCGATAAGGAGTTCGAGATGCTGTACTACGCGGTTGTCTTCCTGGTCATCGCCATCATCGCTGCGGTCCTGGGCTTCGGCGGCATCGCCGGCGCGGCTTCGGGCATCGCCCAGATCCTGTTCTTCGTCTTCCTGGTGCTGTTCGTGCTGTCGTTGATCTTCGGCCGCCGACCCCGGGTCTGACCGCAGGGCTCTCTCCGGGGTCGGCGATGGCAGCGTCGACCCCTCCGGCGCACGTCCTTCGGGGCGTGCGCTTTTTCGTGGTGCCGGCTTGGTGGACCGGGGGGCGCGTGGCACAGTGACGCCGCGGCGACGGGCCGCGGGTTGAACTCTCCACCACGATGATCCCTTGCCCCATCCCCAGCAGCGCCTTCCCCCGCCGGGCCCCGACCGGGGCGTGGACATGAGCCTGCGCGGCGGCCTGCGCCTGCTGCAGGTGTTGCGCGTCGCCCGCCACTACCGTCTCGACGGCCTGCTCGACGGCCAGCCGCGGGCCTCGCTGGCGGGTTTCGCGCTGCGCCTGCTGCCCGGCCGGCGGGTGCCGGCGTCGATGCCCGCCGGCGAGCGGGCGAGGCTGGCGCTGCAGGCGCTGGGTCCGATCTTCGTGAAGTTCGGCCAGGTCCTCTCGACCCGGCGCGACCTGCTGCCGCCCGACGTCGCCGAGGAGCTGGCGCGGCTGCGCGACCAGGTGGCGCCGTTCCCGGCCGAGCAGGCCGTGGCCACGGTCGAACAGGCGCTGGGGCGCCCGCTGGCCGAGGCCTTCGCCGCGTTCGAGCGGCAGCCGCTGGCCTCGGCCTCGATCGCGCAGGTGCACGCCGCCCGTCTGCCCGATGGCGCCGAGGTCGTGGTGAAGGTGCTGCGACCGGGCATCCGGCGTCGGATCGACGAGGACCTCGCCCTGCTGCAGCTGCTGGCCGGCATCGTCGAGCGGCACCACCCGCGCGGGCACCGCATCCGCCCGCGCGAGGTGGTCGCGCAGATCGCCGCCACCCTGCACGGCGAACTGGACCTGCAGCGCGAGGGCGCCAACGCCAGCCTGTTCCGGCGTACCTGGCTGGATTCCGGCGAGCTCAAGGTCCCCGCGGTGCACTGGAGCCATTCCGCCGAGCGGGTGCTGACGCTGGAGCGGGTGCGCGGGATACCGTCCGACGACGTCGCCGCCCTGGACGCGGCCGGCATCGACCGCCGCGAGCTGGCCGCGCGCTTCGTGCGCCTGTTCTACACCCAGGTCTTCCGCGACAACTTCTTCCACGCCGACGCGCACGCCGGGAACATCTGGGTCGACGACGACCCCGCACGACGCCACGCGCCGCGGCTGGTGGCGCTGGACTTCGGGATCATGGGGCAGCTGCCCCCGCGCGACCAGTACTACCTGGCCGAGAACTTCATGGCCATGTTCCGCCGCGACTACCGCCGAATCGCCGAGCTGCATGTCGACGCCGGCTGGATGCCGTCCACGGTCGACCTGCAGGAACTCGAGGCGGCCACGCGTGCGGTGTGCGAGCCCTACTTCACCCGACCGCTGAGCGAGATCTCGCTGGCGGAGGTGGTGCTCAAGCTCTTCCGCACCGCGCAGCAGTACGAACTGACGCTGCAGCCGCAGCTGATCCTGCTGCAGAAGACCCTGCTCAACATCGAGGGCGTCGGCCGGCAGCTGGACCCGCAGCTGGACATCTGGTCGGTGGCCCACCCGGTGCTGGAGAACATCCTGCGCGAACGCTACAGCCCGGCCCGCCTGGGGCAGGAATTCCGGCGTCGCCTGCCGGAGATCCTCACCCACGCCCCGGACATGCCGCGGCTGGCCCGCGAATGGCTGCGCCAGCAGGTCGAGGGCGAGGCCCGGGTGGACATGCGCTCGGCGGAGATCGCCGCGCTGGTGGAGGCCTCGCGCCGCGGCCAGCGCCGCACCGTCGCCGCGGTCGCCGGCGCCGCCCTGCTGGTGTCGGCGGTCGTGGCCCAGGGCCTGGGCATCGGCCCGGCGGGCTGGTGGGGCGTGGTGGGGCCGGCGTGGGCGGCCGGCGTCGGGGCCGTGCTGGCCTTCGGGCTGGCATGGCGGTAAGAGCGGGAACGGGTTAAGGGGAGTGGGAAAAGGGAGCAGCCCCCGGATGCATCGGGCTTGCCACCTCCCGTTTCCCACTCCCCTTCACCCGTTCCCGCCTCACCGCCGAAGGCTACTGTCCCGCGAAATCGCCCGCGGCGAAGACCGACAGCTCGACCTCGCCGAAGTGGCGGGCGATCGCGGCGTTGACCTCTTCGACGGTCAGTGCGCCGATGCGGGCTTCCAGGTCGGCGTCCCAGGCCAGGCTGCGGTCCAGGTAGAGGTTGGAGCGCAGCTGGCCGGCCAGGTTGGCGTCCTCGGCGCGGCCCAGCACCCGCAGCTGCAGCAGGCCGTCGACGGCGTCGCGCAGCTCCTCGGCGGTCACGCCCTCGGCGATCAGCCGGGCGCGCTCCTCCTCGAAGGCCACCAGCACGCGTTCGACGTTCTCCGGCGCGGACAGCGCGAAGCCGGTCAGCGAGGCGTTGGCATCCAGCGCGCCGGCGCTGAAGCTGCTGCCCACGCCGTAGCTCAGGCCCTCGGTCTGGCGAATGCGGTCGCCGAGGCGCGACTTCAGCGAGCCGCCGCCGAAGATGTAGTTGCCGATCAGCAGCGCGGCGTAGTCGGCGTGGCTGTCGTCGATGGGCAGGCGCGCGCCCCACAGCACCATGGCATTGGCCTTGTCCGGGGTCTCGATGCGCACGTCGACCGCCTCGACCGGCTCGTAGGGCATCGGGATGCGCTCGAACGCCGCCGGGCTGGTCCAGTCGCCGAAGGCGTCCTCGAGCTGGCCCAGCAGGGCCTCGGCGTCGAAATCGCCGACCACCGCGACCTCGCCGGTGCCGGCACCGTAGAAGGCGGCGTGGAAGTCGACCAGGTCCTGCCGGCTGATCGCGCGCAGCGCGTCGATCTGCTGCTGGAAGGTCGGGGTGTGGTAGCGGTGGCCCTGCGGCCAGCGCTGGCCGAAGTGCCGCGACATGGCGTTGGACGCCTGCGCCTGCGGCTCGGTCATCTGCGACTGGATGCCGGCGATGGACTGGCTGCGCAACTGCTCGAACTCCGACTCCGGGAAGGCCGGGTTGCGCAGCATGTCCTCGACCAGGGCCAGCACCTCGGGCAGGTGCTGCCGCCGCGAGGTCACCGACACGCTCACGCCCTGGGCGTCGCCGCTGATGCCGACCTGGCTGTTGAGCGCGTCCAGGCGCCGTGCGATCTGCGAGCGCGACAGCGAGGTGGTGCCGCGGTCGAGCATGGTCGCGGTGCCGCGGCCGATGTCCTGCATGCCCATGCTGGAGGCCTCGTCGCCCCACAGCAGGCGCAGGCGCAGCTGCACCGTGCCGCCGCGGGTGGACTTGGGCAGCAGGGCCACGCGGGTGCCGTTGGCCAGGGTGTGGGTGGCGGTGCGGGTGTCGATGTTCTCCGGGCTGGGGTCGAAGGCCTCGCCGGCGGCGACCGCCTCGCGGCCTGTGTAGTCGGCCAGCAGGGTGGCCAGGTCGACGTCGTCGGGGACGATGGCGCGGTCGGGCGCGGCGGTGGGCACGAAGTGGCCCAGGGTGCGGTTGTCGCGCTTGAAGTAGTGGCCGGCCACGCGCTCGAGGTCCTCCAGGGTCACCGCCTCGATGCGGTCGCGTCCCAGGAAGAACAGGCGCCAGTCGCCCATGGCGATCGACTCCGACATCGCCGTGGCCAGCCGGTTGGCGTCGTTGAGGGTGTTGTCGATGCCGCGCAGCAGGCGCTGCCGGGCGTCGGTGAGCTCCTCCTCGGTGAACGGGGTGGCGACCGCCTCCTCGATCAGGCCCGCGAAGCGCTCGCCGAAGGCGAACACGTCGCCGTCGGCGGGCAGCTGGGCCAGGAACATCGCGAAGCCCGGCTCGGCCAGGCCCGGCGAGAAGCTGGCCACGAAGCTGGCCTCGCCCGACTCCACCAGGGTCCGGTGCAGGCGGCCGTTGGGGGTGTTGGTGAGGACCTCGGCGAAGACCGCGACCGCGGCGCTGTCGGCGTGCGGGCCGGCCGGCACGTGGTAGGACACGCCGGCGTAGGGCGTCTCGCCGGTGCGGCGCACGGTCACGCTGCGCTCGCCGTCCTGGGGCGGCTCGCGGGTGTAGGTGGCCTGGATCGGGGTCTCGGGGCGGGCGATGCCGCCGAAGGCCGCCTGGACCATGTCCAGGGTCTGGGCCTCGTCGATGCGGCCGGCGACCAGCAGCACCGCGTTGTCGGGACGGTAGTGCTTGCGGTAGAAGGCCTGCAGCCGCTCGATGGGCTGGTTCTCGACGTCGGCGCGGGCGCCGATGGTCGAGTTGCCGTAGTTGTGCCAGAGGAAGGCGGTGGAGGCGATGCGCGCGATCAGCACGCCGACGGGGTTGTTCTCGCCGGCCTCCATCTCGTTGCGCACCACGGTCATCTCGCTGGCGAGGTCGTCGGCGGAAATGAAGGAATTGACCATGCGGTCGGCCTCCAGCTCCAGCAGCCACTGCAGGTTGCCCTCGCCGGCGGCGAAGCTGCCGAAGTAGTTGGTGCGGTCCAGCCAGGTGGTGCCGTTGAAGCTGATGCCGCGACGGCGCATCTCGCCGGGGATGTCGCCGTGGGTCGGCGTGCCCTTGAACACCAGGTGCTCGAGCAGGTGCGCCATGCCGGTCTCGCCGTACTCCTCGTGCCGCGAGCCGACCAGGTAGGTGATGTTCACCGTCACGGTGGGCTTGGAGGCATCCGGGAACAGCAGCACCCTCAGGCCATTGGCCAGGGTGTACTCGGTGATGCCTTCGACGCTGGGTCCGCGGGTGACCCCGTCGGGCAGCTGGGCGGCGGCGGTGGTCGCCGCGGCGAAGGCCAGCAGCAGCACGAGGCCGAGCCGGCGGGCGAGGGTGGGGATGCGCAGCATGGCGGTTCCTTGCAGTGGGTTTCCAGGTCGGGGCGGCACGGCGGCTCCGCCCCGACCTGCCATGCTCGCGTGAACGCGCCGGCCTTGCCAATGCCAGGGGTCATGTGAAGATGGCCCATGCATGTGATCCACGAAGACGAGTGGCTGGCCGTGGTCGACAAGCCCGCCGGCCTGATGGTCCACGACAGCGCGCTGGCCCGGGGCGAGCGCGACTTCGCCGCCGATCGCCTGCGCGAGCAGTTCGGCCGCCGCATCCACCTCGCCCACCGGCTCGACCGGGCCACCAGCGGCTGCCTGGTGGTGTGCTTCGACGCGGCGGTGGCGCGCGCGCTGGGCGCGCAGTTCATGGACCGCAGCGTCGCCAAGGACTACCTGGCGGTGTGCCGGGGCTGGCCGGAGCCCGACCAGGGGCGCATCGACCACCCGCTCGACGGTGGGCCGGGGCGCCCGGAGCGCAAGCCGGCGACCACCGACTACTGGCGCCTGGACACCGGCGAGCTGCCGGTGCCCGCCGCCGGCTTCGAGACCTCGCGCTTCGCGCTGCTGCGCATGCGGCCGTTGACCGGCCGCTTCCGGCAGCTGCGCCGCCACCTCGCCCACCTGCGGCATCCGCTCATCGGCGACACCAGCCACGGCGACGGCCGGCGCAACCGCATCTTCCGTGCCCACCTGGGCGTGCACCGGATGCTGCTGCACGCCTGGTCGATCGGGTTCGAGCACCCCGCGCACGGCCGCCGGCTGTCGGTGCAGGCGCCGCTCGACGCCGATTTCGCCCGGGTCCTGGACCGCTTCGGCTGGTCGGCGCCGGCCGCGCCGGTCACGGACCCGGCCGGGACGCTGGGCTAGAATCCGGGCTTTCCGCGCCGCCACCCGCCATGCTCCGCATCACCCCCGGCCTGTCGATTCCCGATGACGAGCTCGTCGAGCGCTTCGTGCGCGCGGCCGGCCCGGGTGGGCAGAACGTCAACAAGGTCGCCACCGCCGTGGAGCTGCGCTTCGACGTCGCCGGCTCGCCCAGCCTGCCCGAGCCGATGCGGCTGCGGCTGCTGGCCCGCGCCGACCGCCGGCTCAACGACCGCGGCGTGCTGGTGATCAGTGCCAGCCGCTTCCGGACCCAGGAGCGCAACCGGCAGGACGCGCGCGAGCGCCTGGCCGCGGTGCTGGCGGCGGCGACGCGCGCGCCCAAGCCCCGGGTCGCGACCCGGCCGACGAAGGGTTCCAAGGAGCGGCGCCTGGCCGGCAAGCGCGAACGCGCGCAGATCAAGCGGCACCGCGATTCGCGGTCCTGGGAGCGCGACTGATGCGGCCGGTGGTGCCGCCGGTGCCCGCGGGCATGGAGCGGGCCGGCAACGCCTTCACCCGCTGGCTCGGGCGCACGGTCCTGCGCCTGGGCGGCTGGCGCCTGGACGGGCCGATCCCGGAACTGGACAAGGTGCTGGTGATCGTCGCCCCGCATTCCTCCTACTGGGACGCGGTCTGGGGCCTGGCCGCCAAGGTCGCCCTGGGCGTGCGGGTGGGCTTCATGATCAAGAAGGAGGCCTGCATCGGGCCGCTGGGCTGGCTGATCCGGCGCATGGGCGGCATCCCGATCGACCGCAAGGAACCCGGCGGCGTGGTCCGCGAGGTCGCCCGCCGCTACCGGGAGCGCCCGCGGATGTGGCTGGGCATCGCCCCGGAGGGCACGCGCCGGCCGGTGGAGCGCTGGAAGACCGGCTTCTGGCGCATCGCCAAGGCCGCCGGCGTGCCGGTGCTGTGCGTGTACTTCCACTACCCGGAGCGCCGCATCGGCGTCGGCGAGCTGTTCACCCCGGGCGAGGACGCCGAGGCCGACATCGCCCGCATGCGCGCCTCGTTCGCGCCCTACCGCGGGAAGAACCGCGGCGTGTGATCAGCGCCCGGAGTGCCCGGTCTCGTCGTAGCCGCGGCGCTCGAACAGGCCGGGCCGCAGCAGGTCGATGAAGGCCCGGGCCTGGGGACTGAGCACCCGGCCCTTGCGCACCACCACGCCATAGCTGCGCTGCGGGAACCATTCCGAGAGGTTGCGCACCGCCAGCCGCTGGTGGTCCTCCTCGCGCAGGCAGATGCCGGTGACGATCGAGATGCCCAGACCCATCGCCACGTACTGCTTGATCACCTCCCAGCCGCCGACCTCCAGCGCCACGGTGTAGGGCACCCGCGCCTGGTGGAAGACCAGGTCGACCAGCCGGTAGGTGGTCAGGCGCTTGGGCGGCAGGATCAGGCCGTGCGGGGAGAGGTCCTCCAGCGCCAGCGGCTCGCGCTCGGCCAGCGGATGCCCCAGCGGCATGATCAGCATCGGGTCGTAGCGGTGCACCGGGGCGTAGTCCAGATCGTTGGGCACCTCCAGCATCGAACCCACCGCCAGGTCCACCGCGTCGCTGCGCAGCAGGGCCAGGCCGTCCTTGCCGGTGACGTTCTCCAGCGCCAGCTGCACGTCGGGGTGCTGCTCGCTGAAGGCGCGGACCAGGTCGGGCAGCAGGTAGAGGATGGTCGAGCTGCCCGCCGCCACCCGCAGCGCGCCGCCCTGCATGCCGCGCAGGCGGCTGCGGAACTCGGTGTCGATGCCGTCGATGCCTTCCACCAGCGGACGCGCCAGCTCGTAGAGCTGCTCGCCCTCGCGGGTGAGGCTCATGCGCCGGCCCACGCGCTCGAACAGGGTCACCCCGTGCTCGCGCTCCAGCGCCTTGATCTGCAGGGTGACCGCCGGCTGGCTGAGGTACAGGGCCTCGGCCGCGCGCGACACCGAGCCCAGCCGCGCCACCTGGCACAGGGCCCGGAGCGGCTTCAGACGGTCTCCCTTGTAGTAGAAACGGGCGTCTTTCGTGGCCACAAGCACCTGATCCAGAACAATTATAAATTGAGCAAATAGATTCTATTCACACATTTGTTTTGTCAAATCAGGCCGGTCGGGCCTAGCGTCGAACCCCCAAGGCAACGCCACGAAGGCGCCCGCCATGCCGATGCAGGAGACGACAATGGCCGACACAGGCATCCCGGGCCCGGGCCCGATCCAGACCGCGCCGATCCGCGACCCGGCGCTGGCCACGGTGCTCGACGCCCCGGCCCGCGAGCTGCTGGTGGAGCTGCACCGCCGCTTCGAGCCGGCGCGACAGGCCCGGCTGGCCGCCCGCCGCGAGCGCCAGGCCGCCTTCGACGCCGGCGCGCTGCCCGACTTCCGCGCCGACACCGCCGCCATCCGCGCCGGCGACTGGCGCGTGGCCGAACTGCCCGAGGCGCTGCGCGACCGCCGGGTCGAGATCACCGGCCCGGTCGACCGCAAGATGGTCATCAACGCGCTGAACTCCGGCGCGAAGGTGTTCATGGCCGACTTCGAGGACTCCTCCAGCCCGCGCCTGGACCGGATGCTGGCCGGGCAGGTCAACCTCTCCGACGCCGTCGCCGGCACCATCGAGTTCACCGCGCCCGAGGGCAAGCGCTACGCCCTGCGCGAGGACGGCCTGGCGACGCTGATCGTGCGGCCGCGCGGCTGGCACCTCGACGAGGGCGGGGTCCGGGTCGACGGCGAGCCGGTCTCGGCCAGCCTGTTCGATGCCGGCCTGTTCGTGCTGCGCAACGGCGCCGCCCTGCACGCCCGCGACCGCGGCCCCTACCTGTACCTGCCCAAGCTGGAGTCGATGGAGGAGGCGCAGCTGTGGGAGGAGGTGCTGGCCTTCCTGGAGGTGCGCGCCGGGCTGCCGATCGGCACGGTCCGGGTCACCGTCCTGGTCGAGACGCTGCCTGCGGTGTTCGAGATGGACGAGATCCTCCACGCCCTGCGCGGTCGCATCGCCGGCCTCAACTGCGGCCGCTGGGACTACATCTTCAGCTACCTCAAGACCTTCCGGGCCCACCCCGACCGGGTGCTGCCCGAGCGCGGCCAGGTCGGCATGACCCAGCCCTTCCTGAAGGCCTACTCCGAGCTGCTGGTGAAGACCTGCCACCGTCGCGGCGCCCACGCCATGGGCGGCATGGCCGCGCAGATCCCGATCCGCGGCGACGAGGCCGCCAACGCCGAGGCGATCGGGCGGGTGCGGGCGGACAAGCTGCGCGAGGCCCGGGCCGGCCACGACGGCACTTGGGTCGCGCACCCGGCGCTGATCCCCGAGGCGATGGCCATCTTCGACGCGCACATGCCCACGCCCAACCAGCACCACGTGCTGCGCGAGGACGTGCAGGTCACCCGCGACGAGCTCATCGCCCCGTGCCGCGGGACCATCACCGAGGCCGGCTTCCACAACAACGTCGAGGTCTGCGTGCGCTACACCGCCGCCTGGCTCGACGGCCTGGGCTGCGTCCCGATCCACAACCTGATGGAGGACGCCGCCACCGCCGAGATCGCCCGCGCCCAGCTGTGGCAGTGGCTGCACCACCCCGGCCAGCACCTCGACGACGGCACCCCGGTCGACTTCACCCTGTTCGACCGCGCCCTGCTGACCCTGCCCACCCGCCTGGGCGACCGCAGCCGCCTCCCCGGCGGCCACCGCATCGACGACGCCATCGCCCTGCTGGAGCGCATGACGCGTGCGCCGCAGATGGGCGCGTTTTTGACGCTTGAGGCGTATGGGGCGCTTCAGGGGCCGGAAACGGGTGAAGGGGAGTAGGGAAACGGGAGCAGGGCACCGTCCCGCTCCCAGGCTCCACCACCCTCTTCCCACTCCCTTTGACCCGTTCCCACTCCGACACCCGCAAACCGCCGACACCCGCACACCACCCCACCCAACGAGGCCACCCATGACCATCAAGCTCAACTCCGCCGACCAGCTCCGCCAGTCCTGGGCCAACGATTCGCGTTGGGCCGGGGTCTGCCGTCCGTACTCCGCCGAGGACGTGGTGCGCCTGCGCGGCACCGTGCACGTCGAGCATTCCCTGGCCCGGCGCGGGGCCGAGCGGCTGTGGCGGCAGCTGCACGAGATGGACTTCGTCAACGCGCTCGGCGCGCTCACCGGCAACCAGGCCATGCAGCAGGTCAAGGCCGGACTCAACGCCATCTACCTCAGCGGCTGGCAGGTCGCCGCCGACGCCAACACCGCCGGCGCCATGTACCCCGACCAGTCGCTGTACCCGGTCGACTCGGTGCCCAACGTGGTGCGCCGGATCAACAACACCCTGCTGCGCGCCGACCAGCTGCACCACGCCGAGGGCCGTGACGGCATCGACTGGCTGGTGCCCATCGTCGCCGACGCCGAGGCCGGCTTCGGCGGCAGCCTCAACGCCTACGAGCTGATGAAGCACATGATCGAGGCCGGTGCGGCGGGCGTGCACTTCGAGGACCAGCTGGCCAGCGCCAAGAAGTGCGGCCACATGGGCGGCAAGGTGCTGGTGCCGACCCAGGAGGCGGTGCAGAAGCTGGTGGCCGCCCGCCTGGCCGCCGACGTGGCCGGCGTGCCGACGCTGATCGTGGCGCGCACCGACGCCATGGGCGCGGGCCTGCTGACCTCCGACGTCGACCCCGCCGACCAGGACTTCCTGACCGGCAAGCGCACCGTGGAGGGCTTCCACGAGACCCGCCAGGGCATCGACCAGGCGATCGCCCGCGGCCTGGCCTACGCACCGTACGCCGACCTGATCTGGTGCGAGACCTCCACCCCGAGCCTGGAGGAGGCGCGCCGCTTCGCCGAGGCCATCCACGCGAAGTTCCCGGGCAAGCTGCTTGCCTACAACTGCTCGCCGAGCTTCAACTGGAAGAAGAACCTCGACGAGGCCACCATCGCCGACTTCCAGAAGGCCATCGCGGCGATGGGCTACAGGTTCCAGTTCATCACCCTGGCCGGCTTCCACGCGCTGAACTACTCGATGTTCCAGCTGGCCAAGGGCTACCGCGAGCGGCAGATGGCCGCCTACGTGGAGCTGCAGGAGGCGGAGTTCGCCGCCGAGGTCGACGGCTACACCGCCGCCAAGCACCAGCGCGAGGTCGGCACCGGCTACTTCGACCAGCTCAACCAGGTCATCGCCGGCGGCACCAGTTCGCTCTCGGCCCTGCACGGGTCCACCGAGGAGGAGCAGTTCGAGGCCGGCAAGGCGGCCTGACCCGGTTCCGGGGGAGTGGCGGGGCCGGCCCGGACGGGTCGGCCCCGCTTGTTCTATAGTCGGGGAATCACGACAGGGGTGATCTCCGATGACGGCGGAAAAAGGCGCCGCGGGCAAACCGGCCGACGCGGACGGCGGGGCTTCGGCCGAGCCGGCGGACTGGGCCGCGCAGGCCGCCGCCCGGCCGCTGCCGCGTGAACTCTCCGGCCACGAGCTGGCCGTGTTCGCCGCCGCCGGCGAGCGCCAGGTGGTCGCCGCCGGCACCCAGCTCTTCGCCCGCGGCCAGAGCGGCCGGCAGATGTACGTCATCGAGTCCGGCCGGGTCCGGCTGGACTTCGGCGACGCCCTGGTGCACCGCGAGCTGGGCCCGGGGGAGTCCTTCGGCGAGCTGGCCCTGTTCGTCGGCCACCACGCCCGCATGGCCAGCGCCGTCGTTGCCGAGGACGCCGTCCTGCAGGTGGTCGGCCCCGACGCCTTCGAGGCCCTGTTCGAGACCGAGCCGGCGGCCATGGCCCAGTTCATGCGCCGCTGCTTCGCCTACCTCATCGCCTCGGAGGGCCAGCTGGTGCAGGGCCTGCGCCGGCGCAACGAGGACCTGATGCAGACCCTGGAGAGCCTGCGCCGGACCCGCAGCGAGCTCAGCCTGGCACAGGCCCTGGTCAGCACCGACGAGCTGACCGGGCTGGCCAACCGGCGGGGACTCTACCGCTTCGTGGAGGAGCTGCAGCCGCTGGCCGGCGGCGAGCTGCGCCGGGCGCTGCTGCTGGTCGACGTCGACAACTTCAAGCTCATCAACGACCGCTGCGGCCACCTGGCCGGCGACGGCGCCCTGCGCGCGGTCGCCGAGGAGGTGCGCGCGCTGTGCGGGCCGATGGAACTGGCCTGCCGGATGGGCGGCGACGAGTTCGCGCTGGTGGTGCTGGTGGCCGACGAGGGCGACCTGGTGAACCGGGCGGTGCAGCTGATCGGCGCGGTGCGCCGCCTGCGCCTGGACAGCCTCGGCGAGCAGCCCTGCCTGCGGGTGAGCTGCGGCGCCGGCTTCTTCGTCGAGGGCGAGCCGTGGTCGTCGACCTACAGCCGCGCCGACCAGGCCCTGTACCGCGCCAAGCAGGACGGTGGGGACGGCTGGGTGCTCTCGGCATGAGCCCGGCGTCCGGAGGCGGCCGCCGATGACGTTGTTTCCTGGTGACACCCGACGGCCCCGGAGCGGGCCCTGACGTCCATGAACCCAGACGCCGCCAGCAGGACAGGGAATGCCTCCACGCGCGGCCAGCAGCCGCGCCTTCGGACGGTGCTGGTCTGCGACCTGGTGGACTCCACGCGGCTGCTGCACCGCCTGGGCGACGTCCGCGGTTCGGACCTGCTGCGCCGCCACGACCGCCTGTGCCGCGAGCTCATCGGCCGCCACCACGGCCGCGAGATCGACAAGTCCGACGGCTTCCTGGTGCTCTTCGACCGGCCGGCCTCGGCGGTGGCCTTCGCCCTGGCCTACCACGCCGCGGTCGACGCGCTGGCCCTGGAGGCCGACGCGCCGCTGCAGGCCCGGGTGGGCATCCACTTCGGCGAACTGCTGATCTGGCACACCGACCCCGACACGGTGGCCGCGGGTGCCGCGCCGATGAGCGTGGAGGGCCTGGCCAAGCCGGTCGCCGCCCGCCTGGCGGCCCTCGCGCGCCCCGGGCAGACCCTGCTGTCGGACGTGGCGCGGGCTCTGGCCGAGCGGGCCGCCGACGCCGAGGACGGCGAGCCCGGGCCGGTCCGCAGCCGGGCGTGGTCGGCGCTGGGGCACTACCGGCTCAAGGGGATCGCCGAGCCGCTGGCGGTGCACGAGGTGGCCGCCGACCGCCGCGGCCTGCGGGGCGCGCCGCGAGCCAGCGACAAGGGTCGGCGCACCGGTCTGTTGAGCCGGCCGGTGCTGGCGCTTGCGCCGCTGCTGGCGATCGCGGCGGTGGCGCTGCTGCTGGGTGTGTTCGGGCGCGGCACCGATGCGGTGGCGTTCAGCGAGCGGGACTGGGTGCTGATCGCCGATGCGGAGAACGCCACCGGTGACCCCGGCTTCGATCGCGTGCTCGAGGCCGCCCTGCGCCTGAGCCTGGAGCAGTCGCGCTATGTGAACGTGCTGCCCGAGCCGCAGGTCCAGGAGTCGCTGCGGCGGATCACCCGCGACCCCGATGCGCGTCTTGATCCGGAACTGGCGGTGGAGGTCGCGCTGCGCGAGGGCGTCCGGGCGCTGCTGGTGCCCTCGATCATCGCCCGCAACGGGCAGTACCAGATCGGCGTCGATCTGGTCGAGCCCAACAGCGGCGCGGTGGTGCGCTCGCGGCGGCAGCAGATCGCCAACCAGGCCGAGATGCTGGCTGCGGTCGACCGGCTGGCCGCCGACCTGCGCTCGGAGCTGGGCGAGGACCTGCGTGACATCGAACGAAGTGCCCTCCCGGTGCAGCAGGTGGCGACCCCAAGCGTGGACGCGCTTCGGGCCTACACCCTGGGAATGCAGGCGAACGCCGAGCACCGCAACGAGGCTGCGATGATCCACTTCCAGCAGGCACTGGAGCTTGATCCGGATTTCGCGATGGCGATGTTTTCGATGGCGCGCCTGAACGTCAACATCGGCCAGCGGGCCCAGGCCCTGGAATGGCTGGAGCGCGCAGCCAGTCGTCGCGACCGTCTCAGCGAGCGGGAGTGGCTGTCGCTGCAGGCCGTCAGGGCGCTCGCATCGGCGAGCCCTGACCTGGAAGCCCGCTATCGCGCCCTGCTGGCGCTGTATCCCGACCACTATCCGGCCGCTCACAACCTGGCGCTGATCGCCTGGTACGAGAACCGCTTCGACGAGACCCTGGAGTACGCCCGCCGTGCCGCGGTGCCGCGAAGCATCACCCGGGCCGCGTCGACCTACCTCCAGGGCATCGCGCTCACCGCGCAGGGCGATTTCCAGGCCGCCCGCAGCGCCTTCGAGCAGGCCTTCTCGCTGGGCGAGAACCGCTCCTCGGTGCAGGTCCTGACCGGTTCCTTCGCTGCAGAGCGCGACTTCGACGCGGCCTGGAGCAACCTGCAGCTGATGCCCGACGAGCAGCCGCTGGCGAGGCTGCGGCGCCGCTCACTGGAACTCACCCTGCTGGCCGACCAGGGGCGCTGGGCCGAAACCAGCGTGGTCGCCGAGGCCATGGTGGAGGCCTCGGCCGCTTCCGACAGCCTGTTCACCTGGGCCGGGATCACCAGCCAGCTCGCAGTCGCGCGCGAGCCCGGCGCGCGTTCGGATCTGCGGCCGCGTGCCGCCGACGTCATCGATCGCGGCCAGTCCGCCCTGGCCGCAGACCACGTCAACCGCGATGCCATCGCCCTGGCCGTGATCTACGCCGGCCTGGTCGGGGCGCGTGAGGACGATCCGGATCTGGCGCGCCGCGCGCTGGCGCTGGTCGCGCCCGTGCTCGACGCCCAGCCCAGGCAGTGGCTGCGACGGATGGGGACCGTGCTCGAGGCGCGCATCGCGTTCGATGAATCGGGGCCCGAAAACACGGTGCGCCTGCTGGAGCCGCTGCTCGATGGTGCCGAGCCCTACCTGTCCCGGGTGATGCTCTACGAGGCGCTGGATGCCGCCGGCCGGGCCGAGGAGGCTATCGTCCACGCGGAGTGGGTCGCCGGCAACCGCGGGCTGGCCTACGCCGAAGACGGGATCGGCTACCAGCTCCGGGTCGAGAACGTGATCCAGAGCGTCCGCGCGCAGCTCCGCCTCGCCGACCTCCACGACAAGGCAGGAAACCCGGAGGATGCGCGCATGTGGCTGGAACGGTTCCAGGCCGCCTGGCCGGATGTCTCGATGTTTCCCGACCTGCAGGCGGAGGTCGACCGCCTCGGCCAGGCGCCTACTTCAGACTGAGCCGGAAGACGCTGTGGTTGCCGGTGTCGGTGATCTGCGCGCGCAGCGAGTCGCGGGTGCGCGCGATCTCCTCCTTGCTCGGCAGGCCCTCGCCGTGCAGGCAGGCGAAGCTGCTGCCCTGCTCCACGTCCAGGGACTCCGTGCGTGCCGACTCCAGCGCCGGGCCGTAGCCCAGCTGCGCCAGCGCCTCGCGCGGGCTGCGCTTGAACGTGGCCCTGAAGTCGTCGTCGCGCTCCAGGCGCGCCAGCAGGGCGTCGGCGATCTCGGGCGGCAGGCAGTCGGTCATCGGTGTTCCCCTTGTGGATGGATGTCCCCGTCGGCGAGTCTAAACCACTTGCCACGCCCGGATGACTGCATGGAACTCCCACCGCGGCTGCGCCGCTGCCGCCACCTGATGCTCGAGCCCCGCGGCGAGAGTGGCCTGGACGCCGCCGAGGCGATGCAGGGGAGGCTGGTGGTCCGCCATCACCCGCGCTGGCAGGGGTGGACGCCCCACCTCGAGGGCCCGGTGTCGCTCACCGATGAAGACCTGCCGCTGCTCTCGGCGGTGGGCCCGGACGACTGGGTGGCGACCGATGCGCTGTGCGGGCGTTTCGGGACCGGGCGCGTGCAGGCGATGGTCACGGCCGGGCTGCTGCTGGGCTCGCATGCCGCGCACGCCCCGCTGCGGGCCGTCGACGACGCCTGGCGCGACGGTCGCTGGTGGACTCCGTCGGCCGTCGCCCACGGTGCCGCGCGCTGGCGTGACGTCGACAGCGAGGCCGGCGGCGCCGGTGGGGGCATCGCCGCGATGATCCAGCGCTTCGGGCCACCGCCGCCCTCGCTCGCCGAGCGCGAGACCACCGGAAGCGTGGTCGGACTGGTTGAATGCGATGCCCGGGCGCCCCTGGACGCCCTGCTGCGGACACGTCGGACCTGCCGCAACTTCGACGCCGGGCAGCCGCTGGGCCTGCCCCCGCTGTCGCGGGTGCTGGCCCGCAGCTTCGGCGTGCTGGGTGGGGCGCAGCTGGCCCCCGGTGCCGAGGCCCTGAAGAAGCCGGTGCCTTCCGGGGGCGGCCTGCACCCGGTCGAGGCCCTGCTCGTCGCGCGTCGGGTCGAGGGTCTCGACCCCGGCGCCTGGCAGTACGACGCCGCCGGGCATCGGCTGCTGCGGCTGCGCTGCGCGCTGCCCGGGGACCTCGACGCGTGGCTGCTCAGGGCAATGGCCGGCCAGCCGTGGTTCACCGGCGCGGCGGCCTTCGTGATCCTGGTCGCCCGGTTCGAGCGCAGCCAGTGGAAGTACCGCAACCATCCCAAGGCCTACCGGGTGGCACTGCTGGATGCCGGGCACCTGGGTCAGGCGGTGGCGCTGGCGGCCACCGAGGAGGGGCTGGGCGTGTTCCTGACCGCGGCCCTGAACGAGGCGATGATCGAAGCCGACCTGGGCCTGGCGTCCGGGCGCGAGGGCGTGGTGGCGATCTGCGGTCTGGGCCACCGCGCCGGGACGCTTGGCGTGCCCGAACTGGGCGCCGACGGCCTGCTTGGCGAGGCCTGATCAGCGCCGCCCGAACCAGCGCCTGAGCAGGCGGCTGCGGCCCGGCTTCGCCAGCAGGCGGTCGCCGAGGCCGCCGAACTTCAGGCCCACCTTCGAGACCCGCTCGTCCTCGAGCTCGCGCACCACCATCGTCGCCTCGCCCAGCGGCAGCCGGTCGCCGATCTGCGGCTGGTCGTCGAAGCGCTTCTCGAACAGGTCCGCGGCAGTGCGGTCGGCATAGCGCTCGGGCACGTCGAGCCCGTAGAAGGCCGCCAGCTCGCCCAGCGGCACGTCGCCTTCCAGGGTGAAGGACCCGAACAGCTCGCGTTCGGCCTCGCGCGCCTCCATCGGCTCGGCGAACATCCAGTCCATGCGGTAGACGTTCCCCGGCGGCGCCAGGTAGTAGGCGTAGTCGTCCGGGGCCAGGCCCTCGCATTCGCCCGGCTGCAGCACCTTGCCCGCGCGCACGACCATGGTCGGCCGCGCCCAGCGCGGCACCTGCGCCCCACGCAGCACCGCGCTGTCGGCCGCGACCCGGTAGCCGACCATCTCCAGCTCCAGCTGCCCGGGCAGGTCCAGCTCGACCCGCCGGCTGGGCGGGTCCATGCGCGGCAGCGCCACCCCCAGCCACTTCGCCGCCGGCTTGATCGTCCAGCCCTGGACCACCAGCGAGACGATCACCACGACGAAGGCCACGTTGAAGAACACGTTGGCGTTGTCGATCTGCACCAGCATCGGGATCGAGGCCAGGAAGATGCCGACCGCGCCGCGCAGGCCGACCCAGGACACGAAGGCGACCTCGCGCCGGGGGTAGGCGAAGGGCCACAGGCACAGCGCGACCGCCACCGGCCGCGCCACCAGCATCAGGAAGGCGGCGATGCCCAGCGCCGGCCACAGCACCATCAGCAGGTCGCTGGGCGTCACCAGCAGGCCCAGCACCAGGAACATCACCAGCTGTGCCAGCCAGGTCGCCGCGTCCTGCACCGAGACCACGCTGGCGTAGGCGCGCACCGGCCGGTTGCCGACCACCAGGCCGGCCAGGTACACGGCCAGGAAGCCGCTGCCGCCGATGAGGTTGGTGAAGGCGAACACGCCGATGGCGCCCGACACCGCCAGCAGCGGGTGCAGGCCCTCGGGCAGGGCCAGGCGGTTGAGCGCGAAGGCCAGCAGCAGGCCGCCAGCGACGCCGACGGCGATGCCGAAGCCGGCCTGGGCCAGCAGCTGCAGCGTGAAATCCGCCGCCGACTGCGCCCCCTCGGCGGCCAGCCAGCCGGTCAGCACGATGGTCAGGAACACCGCGATGGGGTCGTTGCTGCCCGACTCGACCTCCAGCGTGGTGCCGACCCGGCGCTGCAGGTGCAGGCCGCCGGCGCGCAACAGGAAGAACACCGCCGCGGCGTCGGTGGAGGCGATGATCGCGCCCAGCAGCAGGCCCTCCAGCGGCGAGAGCCCCAGCAGCGGGATGGCCGCCAGCGCGACCAGGCCGGCGGTGACCAGCACGCCGACGGTGGCCAGCAGCGCCGCCGGTGCCAGGCTGGCGCGCACGTCGCGCAGGCGCGTGCGCAGGCCGCCGTCGAAGAGGATGACCGCCAGCGCCAGCGAGCCGATCAGGTAGGCCAGGGCGTAGTCGTCGAACACGAAGCCCACCAGGCCGTCCTCGCCCAGCACCATGCCCAGCACCAGGAACACCAGCAGCAGCGGCGCGCCGAAGCGGCGCGCCAGCAGGCTCGAGGCGATGCCGACCAGCACCAGGGTGGCGCCGACCAGGAGCCAGAGGTTGCCCAGCTGCAGGCTTTCCAAGCGTGTCGTCCGTGGCGTGGGGGGAGGTTCGATCATAGCCCGAGGCGGTGACGGCGCAGCCGCGGTTTGACCCGCCGCCGTGGCGGGGATAGACTCCGCCGCGCCGAATACCCGGTGCCATCCACAGGTCATCCACCGACCCGTCATGGACGTTCCCAGTCGATCTTGCCACTGCACCCTGACCCTGCGCGCCACGCGCCGAGGGTGGGACGGGAACACCCCGGGCCAGCGCGGCTGACCCCGGTCTCCCGGCCCGCCGACGGCGCGCTTTCCGGGAGACCGCGATGAACAACCCGATCCTCGAGAACCTCGATCCGGAGGTCGTCGGCCGTCCCGAGGCCGAGGATTTCGATGCCGCGGCCGCGGCCGACGTGCTGCACGAGGCGCTGGAGCAGGGCGGCGACGAGGCGGTGCGCGACTGGTTCGCCCACGTCCAGGAGGCCGACATCGCCGAGATCCTCGGCGAACTGGAAATGCCCTCGATGGTCCGCGCCCTGTCGCTGCTGGGCCTGGAGGAGCGCGCCGAGGTGGTCGGCCACCTGCCGGTCGGGCTGCAGGCCGACTACGTCGCCAGCCTGGGCCGCAACGAGGTCGCCCGGCTGCTGCGCGAGATGTCCGCCGACGAGCGCGCCGACCTGTTCAACGCGCTGGAGACCGAGGCCCAGGAGCGCCTGCTGCCGGCGCTGGCCCACGCCGAGCGCGAGGACATCCGCCGCCTGTCGGCCTACCCGGAGGGCACCGCCGGGGCGGTGATGACCTCGGAGTACGCCTCGCTGCCCGAGGGCCTGACCGCGAAGCAGGCCGTCGACGAGCTGCGTCGCGTCGCCCCGGACAAGGAGACGATCTACAGCGCCTTCATCCTCGACGCCGACCGCCGCGTCGTCGGCGTGGTCTCGCTGCGCGACCTGATCGTCGCCGCGCCGGGCATGCCCGTCTCCGCGCTGATGGAGACCGACGTCATCAGCGCCCGGGTCGAGGACAGCCAGGAGTCGGCGGCCGAGAAGATCGCCCGCTACGACCTCATCGCCCTGCCGATCCTCAACGGCGGCGACAGGCTGGTCGGCATCCTGACCGCCGACGATGCGATGGACGTCGCCGAGGCCGAGGCCACCGAGGACTTCCACCGCGCCGGCGGCGCCATCGGCAACATTGGCACCAGCGTCAAGGACGCCCCGATCCCGCGCCTGTACCGGATGCGCGTGACCTGGCTGGTGCTGCTGGTGTTCGCCAACCTGTTCTCCGGAGCCGGCATCGCCAGCTTCGAGGACACCATCGCGGGCAATTTCGCGCTGCTGTTCTTCCTGCCGCTGCTGATCGCCAGCGCCGGCAACGCCGGCGCCCAGGCCTCCACGCTGATGGTGCGCGCCCTGGCCACCGGTGATGTGCAGATGCGCGACTGGGGCTCGATGCTGGGCCGCGAGTTCCTGGTCGCGGTGCTGCTGGGCCTGACCATGGCCCTGGCCATCTCCGGCATCGGCGTGTGGCGCGGCGGCGCCGACCTGGCCCAGGTGGTCGCCGTGACCATGGTCACCGTGGTCGTGGTCGGCAGCCTGATCGGCATGTCGCTGCCCTTCGTGCTCAGCCGTTTCAAGTTCGACCCGGCCACCGCCAGTGGCCCGCTGGTGACCTCCATCGCCGACATCGCCGGCGTGCTGATCTACTTCGGCTTCGCCACGATGATGCTCACGCCGGCGGCGGCTTGAGTATCGGGCCGTGGGCGGCCAGGCCAGGCCATGGAGCCTCTGATCCGCGAGGTGCTTGATGTCCTTTAACCCGATGCCTTCCGGCCTGGCTCTGCTTGGTGTTCTCGCTGCGTTTCCCGCGCACGGGGCGGGCGGTCCCTACGTGGTCGACGACGCCGATGTCGTGGACCCGGGCAGCTGCGAACTCGAGGCCTTCCACGCCCGTCGCGGCGGCGACGCCAGCGTGTTCTCGGTTGCTCCGGTCTGCACCCTGGCCGGCGTGGAGTGGACGCTGGGCCTGACCCGCGCCCGGATCGACGGCGAGCGCGAGGACGGGGTCGAGCTGTCCGCGATGCGGCTGCTGCGGCCGGTGGAGACCGGCGGCGTCGGCGTGGCCATCGCCGCCGGGGTCGGCCGCGGCCTTTCCGGCGGCAGCCTGGCCGAGGGCTTCGTGAACCTGCCGGTGACCTGGGAGCCGGTGGAGGCGCTGCGCCTGCACCTGAACCTGGGCACCGCCTACGCTCGCGAGGACCGTTCCTGGGTCGCGACCGGTGGCGTGGGCTTCGACTGGACCCTGACCGACCGGCTGAACCTGCTCGGCGAGCACTTCCGTGACGGTGACGGGCTGTCGGGCTGGCAGCTGGGCCTGCGTCCGGCGCTGGTCGAGGACCGGGTGTTCCTCGACCTCACCTGGGCCCGGGACATCGACGACATCGACGGCGACTGGTGGACGGTCGGCGTGGTGGTGGCCTTCTGAGGCTCAGGCGCCGCCACGGTCCAGCTGCCGGTAGCCGATCGCCTCGGTGAGGTGGTGGGTGTCGATGGCCACGGCGGCGTCGAGGTCGGCGATGGTCCGGGCCACGCGCAGGATGCGGTGCGTGGCCCGGGCGCTGAGCTGCAGACGGTCCATCGCCTGTTCCAGCAGCGTCGCGTCGGCCGCGGCCAGGCGGCAGTGCCGGTCCGTGCCGTGGGCGTCGAGCAGGGCGTTGGGGCAGCCGCCGCGTGCCACTGCACGCTGCCGCGCGGCGGCCACGCGGTCCCGGACCGCGGCCGAGGGCTCGCCGGGCGCGGCGTCGGCCCGGATCTCCGCGCCCGCCAGCCGCGGCACGTTGAGGTGCAGGTCGATGCGGTCGAGCACCGGCCCCGAGACGCGGCCACGGTAGCGCTCGATCTGCTCGGGCGTGCAGGCGCAGCGGCCGGACGGGTCGCCGGCCCAGCCGCAGGGGCAGGGGTTCATCGCGGCGACCAGCTGGAAGCGGGCGGGGAACTCGGCCTGGCGCCCGGCGCGCGAGATGGTGACCCGGCCGGTCTCCAGCGGTTCGCGCAGCGCGTCGAGGGTGTGCCGCTGCCACTCCGGCAGTTCATCCAGGAACAGCACCCCGTGGTGCGCCAGCGAGATCTCGCCGGGGCGCGGCTCCGGGCCGCCACCCACCAGCGCGATGGCGCTGGCGGAATGGTGCGGCGAGCGGAAGCTGCGCTGGCGCCAGCGCGTGGCATCCAGCCCGCGTCCGCTGACCGAGGCGACGGCGGCGGCCTCGATGGCCTCCTCCTGGCTGGCCGGCGGCAGGATGCCGGGCAGGCGCGAGGCCAGCATGGTCTTGCCGCAGCCCGGCGAGCCGACCAGCAGCAGGTGGTGGCCGCCGGCGGCGGCGATCTCCAGTGCCCGGCGGGCCTGCACCTGCCCACGCACGTCGGCCAGGTCGGGTGTGCCGCGGCTGCCGGTGGCGGGGGTGTCGCCGGCGGCGGCCACCGGGGCCAGGCGGCGCTTTCCGCTGAGGTGGTTGAGTGCCTCGGACAGGGTGCGGGCCGCGGTGGCACGGGCGCGCGGGTACAGCGCGGCCTCCGCGGCGCTGACCGCCGGCAGCAGCAGTTCGCGCCCGGCACGGCTGGCGGCGATGGCGGCCGGCAGCACGCCGTCGACCTCGCGCAGTTCGCCGGTCAGCGCCAGCTCGCCGATGCACTCCACCTGCGCCAGCGCATCCACCGGCAGCTGCCCGCTGGCGGCCAGGATGCCCAGGGCGATCGGCAGGTCGAAGCGCCCGCCCTCCTTGCGCAGGTCGGCCGGCGCCAGGTTCACCGTGATCCGGCGTGCGGGAAACTCCAGCTGCGCGCACTGGATGGCCGCGCGCACCCGGTCCTTGCTTTCGCGCACCGCGGCCTGCGGCAGGCCGACGATCGACAGGCAGGGCAGGCCGCCGGCCAGGTGCACCTCGACCCGCACCTCGGGCGCCTGGACGCCGCGGCGGGCGCGACTGTGGACGATGGCAAGCGACATGCGGGGCGGCCGGACGGGGACGGGCCATCATCGCCGTGCGATGACCGTCCGGGCGCCGGCAGGCGCCGCAAGGGCGTGTCGGAATCCGTCGGCCGTGGAGGCCGGAAATGTGCTCAGTCCGCGGCCGGGTCCCCGCCGGGCGCGTCGCCGCGCTCCAGCCGCTCGACCAGCTGCTCCAGCGCCTCGAGCTTCTCGCGGGTGCGCAGCAGCACTGCGCGCTGCACCTCGAACTCCTCGCGGGTGACCAGGTCCAGCTTGCCCAGCCCGGTCTGCAGCGCGGCCCGGAAGTTCGCCTCCAGGTCCTCGCGCGCGGCCTTCACCGGCGGCGGCACCAGTTCGCTGAGGCGGCGGGCGAGCTCGTCGATGGCCTTGAGGTCGATCATGTCCGGTTCCGGCGTTTCGGGTCCGGCCATTGTAGCCGCCGGTTCGATCCCGCCGCCGCCGCCGCGCTAAGCTTGCCGCCATCGCAACCCGGGGAAGGCACCGCATGAAAATGGTCATGGCCATCATCAAGCCGTTCAAGCTCGACGACGTCCGCGAGGCCCTCAGCGAGGCCGGCGTCAACGGCCTGACCGTCACCGAGGTCAAGGGCTTCGGCCGCCAGAAGGGCCACACCGAGCTCTACCGCGGTGCGGAGTACGTGGTCGACTTCCTGCCCAAGATCAAGCTGGAGGTCGCCGTCGACGACGACCAGGCCGAGCGGGTGGTCGAGGCCATCATGCAGTCCGGCGCCACCGGCAAGATCGGCGACGGCAAGATCTTCGTCTACGACCTGGAGCGCGTGGTCAGGATCCGGACCGGCGAGCTGGATGGGGACGCCCTGTAACAACGGGAAAGGGTGAAGGGGAGTGGGAAAAGGGAGGCGGCAGCACGCCCTTCTCCCGTTTCCCACTCCCCTTCACCCGTTGCCCGCATCAACCGCCCAGCTCCTCGCTCACGAACGGCGCCTGCACCAGCGCCGCCTTGTGGATGTCGGCGGAGTAGTACTTCGTGGCGAAGGTCTTCGAGCCGGCGCCGCGCTCGCGGAATCCGTCGAGTTCGCCGCCCTTGCGGGCCATCGTGCAGCTCCACCAGCCGGTGGGGTAGCACGGCTGCGGGAAGGCCAGGGTGCGGAAGGCGGTGAAGCCGGCGCCCTTCATGGCGTTGCGCATCGAGCGGATCAGTCCCAGGTGGGCCAGCGGGCTCTCCGACTGCTGCACCAGGATGCCGCCGGGGCGCAGGGCCTTGTGGCAGCTGGCGTAGAAGGCCTGGTTGAACAGGCCCTCGGCCGGGCCGACCGGGTCGGTGGAGTCGACGATGACCACGTCCACGCTCTCCGGCGCCTGGTTCTTCATGTAGGCGATGCCGTCGTCGAACAGCAGCTCCGCGCGCGGGTCGCCGTTGGACTCGCACAGCTCCGGAAAGTACTTCTCGGCCATCCGGGTGACCTGCTCGTCGATGTCGCACTGGGTCGCCGACTCCACGTCGCGGTGCTTGAGCACCTCGCGCAGCGTGCCGCAGTCGCCGCCACCGATGATCACCACCCGCTTGGGGTTGGAGTGGGTGAACAGCGCCGGGTGCGACATCATCTCGTGGTAGAGGAAGTTGTCGCGCGTGGTCAGCATGATCGCCCCGTCGATCACCATCAGGTTGCCCCAGTCGGTGGTCTCGTAGATCTCGATCTTCTGGAAGTCCGACTGCACCTCGTCGAGCTTGCGCGTGACGCGGAAGCCGATCGACGAACCGGTGTTGTCGAAGTTCTCGTGGAACCAGGTGGGGGCGTCGCTCATGGTCGCGTCCATCGCGGGGGGCTTGGGCCGCGCATTGTACTGCACCGTTCCGTCGGGGTCGTTGCCGGCTGCTCACCCGGGCCGGCACGGGCGGGGGGTACAATCGCGCCCCTGTCCGGAAGCCGATGCGGAACACGCCGATGAACGACTGGTCGATCGACCACGCCCGCCGAACCTATGCCGTGGAGCACTGGGGCGAAGGCTATTTCGACATCGACGAGGCCGGTCGGGTCGAGGTCCGGCCGCAGGGGGCGCAAGGCCCGGCGCTGGCCCTGCCCGAGGCGGTGGACCGGGCGCTGGCCCAGGGCATGCAGCTGCCGCTGCTGCTGCGCTTCGCCGATATCCTCGGCCACCGGCTGGGCCGCCTGCAGGGCGCCTTCGCCCAGGCCATGGACGAGATCGGCTACGCCGGCGGCTACACCGCCATCTACCCGATCAAGGTCAACCAGCATTTCGGCGTGGCCGGCGAGCTGGCCGCCCACGCCGGCGAGGGCTTCGGCCTGGAGGCCGGCTCCAAGCCCGAGCTGATGGCGGTGCTGGCGCTCTCCCGCCCCGGCGGGGTGGTGGTGTGCAACGGCTACAAGGACCGCGAGTACATCCGCCTGGCCCTGATCGGTCGCAAGCTGGGCCTGGAGATCTACATCGTCATCGAGAAGGCCTCCGAGCTGGCGCTGGTGATCGAGGAGGCGCGGGCCCTGGACGTGAAGCCGGGCCTGGGCGTGCGCATGCGCCTGGCCAGCCTGGGCGCGGGCAAGTGGCAGAACTCCGGGGGCGACAAGGCCAAGTTCGGCCTCACCCCGCGCCAGCTGCTGACCCTGGTCGAGGAGCTGCGACGGGCCGGCCTGGCCGACTGCCTGCAACTGCTGCACTTCCACATGGGTTCGCAGATCTCCAACCTGCGCGACTTCGCCCGCGGCATGCGCGAGGCCACCCGCTACCTGGTCGAGGTCTCGCGGCTGGGCTGCGACATCCGCTACATGGACGTCGGCGGCGGCCTGGGCGTGGACTACGAGGGCAGCCGCTCGCGCGGGGCCTGTTCGATCAACTACGGCCTGCTGCAGTACGCGACAACCATCGTCCAGCCGCTGGCCGACGCCTGCGCCGAGCACGGGCTGGCGCCGCCGCGGGTGCTGACCGAATCCGGCCGCGCGCTTACCGCCCACCACGCGGTGCTGGTGGCCAACGTCTCCGAGGTCGAGCGCGCCCCGGAGGGGGCGGTGCCGCCGGTGGACGGCGAGGAGCCGCCGGTGATCCGCCACCTGCGCGAGATCCACGAGGCCATCGACGAGCGGCCGCCGGTGGAGCTCTTCCACGAGGCCCAGCACTACCAGGCCGAAGGCCAGTCGCTGTACGCCAACGGCCAGATCGACCTGGCCCAGCGCGCCGCGGTCGACGACCTGTTCTACGCCATCGCCGGCGCGGTCCGTACCCGCCTGGACTACCAGGAGAAGGGCCACCGCGCGGTGCTCGACGAGCTCAACGAGCGCCTGGTCGACAAGTACTTCGTGAACTTCTCGATCTTCGAATCGATGCCCGACATCTGGGCGATCGACCAGGTCTTCCCGATCATGCCGATCGCCCGCCTGGACCAGGCGCCGGAGCGGCGCGGCACCATCGCCGACCTCACCTGCGACTCCGACGGGCAGGTCGAGGCCTACGTCGAGGGCGGCGACCTGGATTCCTCGCTGCCGCTGCACGCGCCGGCCCCGGGCGAAAGCTACCGGATCGGCTTCTTCATGGTCGGCGCCTACCAGGACACCCTGGGCGACATCCACAACCTCTTCGGCGACACCGACGCGGTCAACGTGCGCCTGGACGGCGAGGGTTTCGTGTTCGAGCGCAGCCGCCGCGGCGACACCACCGACGTGATCCTGGACTACGTCGGCTACGACCTGGCCGCGCTGCGCCGCGCCTACGACCTGCGCATCGCCGACGCCGGTCTGCAGGGCGAGGCGGCCGCGGCGCTGCGCGAGGCGCTGGAGGCCGGCCTGACCGGCTACACCTACCTGGCCGACGAGCCGATGGGCGAAGCGCGGTGAGCGGCGCGGACTGCGGATTCATCGGCCTGGGCGCGATGGGCGCGCCGATGGCCCGGCACCTGCATGCCGCCGGCCGCCTGGCCGTGGTCGGCAACCGCAGCCCGGCCAAGGCCGCGGCGCTGGCGGCCGAACTGGGCGTGACTGCGGCCGCCGCGGCGTCGGACTTCGCCGGCTGTCGCGTGGTGGTGCTGTGCGTGTCGGCCGACGCCGACGTGCTGGAGCAGGTCGACGCCCTGGCCGGCGTGCTGGCCGCCGGTGCGGTGGTGGTCGACCATTCCACCGTGGCGCCCGACACCGCCCGCGAGGCGGCCCGGCGGCTGGCCGCGTGCGGGGTCGGCTTCATCGACGCGCCGGTCTCCGGCGGCGTGGAGGGGGCCCGCGCCGGCCGGCTTTCGGTGATGGCCGGTGGCGCCGCTGAAACCCTCGAGGTCGCCCGCCCGGTGCTGGAGGCCTATGCGCTGCGCATCGCCCACCTGGGGCCGGTCGGCGCCGGGCAGTCGGCCAAGGCGGTGAACCAGGTGCTGGTCGCCGGCATCAACGAGGCGGTCTGCGAGGGCCTGGCCCTGGGCGAGGCGCTGGGCCTGGACCCCGGGGTGCTGCTGCCGACGCTGGCCGCGGGTGCGGCGGGCAACTGGTTCCTGGACAAGCGTGGCGCGACGATGCTGCGCGACGCCTTCGAGCCGGGCTTCCGCAGCGAGCACATGCTCAAGGACCTGCGCATCGCCGGGGGCGTCGCCGCGTCGGTCGGGGTGTCCACGACGGTGGTCGACCAGGCCATCGCCGACTACCAGGCCCTGGTCGACGCCGGCCATGGCGCCGAGGACACCTCGGCGCTGATCCGGCTCAAGCGCCCGCGCGGGCGCTGAGGATCTACTCGCTGCGGTCGCGGATGGCGACCGACTCGATGCCGTTGGCGGCCAGCTGCTCGCGGGCGCCGGCGATCTGGCTGGCCGAGGTGTAGGGCCCCAGGCGCACGCGATACACGGTGTCGTTGTCGATGCGCGCGGACTCCACCCGCGCCACCAGGCCCGAGAGCGCGATCCGCGCGCGCAGCGCCTCGGCGTCGCTGTTGGAGCGGAACGCGCCGGCCTGCAGGACGTAGCGCTCGCCGGCGGTGGCTGGCGGCGGCGCGGCCGGAGCGCCGGGCGCCTGGTCCGGCGGCGGCGCCTGCTGCTGTTCGGCCTGCGCCCGGGCACTGAGCTCGGCGTCGGGCACCACGCTCTCGCGCTCGGGCAGCACGGTGTAGAAGTCGTAGCGCGGGCGGCGGGGTGCGGCGGGCTCCTGCGCCACCGGCTCCTCGGCGCGCGGCGCCGGGGCGGTGGCCGCCGGGTTCGGGCGCGGTCCCGGGGCGGTGTCGCCACCCTGGCGCAGCATGAACACCGCCGCGATCACCAGGCCCAGCGCCACGCCGGCCAGCAGCCAGATCCAGCCCGGGGTGCCCTGCGAACCGCCGCCGCTGCGGCGGGCCTGGGATTTTCCGCGTCGTGCCGCCATCACATCGTCTCCGGGGTGCTTACGCCCAGCAGGCCCAGGCCGTTGGCCAGCACCTGCTTCGTCGCCCGGCACAGGCCCAGCCGGGCGTGCCGCAGCTCCTCGTCGTCGACGAGGATCGCATGGCTGTTGTAGAAGCCGTGGAAGGCCGAAGCCAGTTCGCGCAGGTAGGTCGCGACCAGCTGCGGGGCACGGTTGACCGCGGCGGCCTCGACCACCTCGGGGTAGCGCATCAGCGCGTTGAGCAGGTCGCCCTCGGCGGCCTCGACCAGGCGCCCGCGCGCCGCGTCCGCCGAGGAGCGGTTGTAGGACAGGCCACGCTCGGCCAGCTGCCGGAACACCGAGCAGATCCGCGCGTGCGCGTACTGCACGTAGTACACCGGGTTCTCGTTGGAACGGCTCTTGGCCAGGTCCAGGTCGAAGTCCAGGTGCTGGTCGTTGCCGCGCATGACGTAGAAGAAGCGCGCCGCGTCGTTGCCGACGTCCTCGCGCAACTCGCGCAGGGTGACGAACTGGCCGGAGCGGGTGGACATCTGCACCTTCTCGCCGCCGCGGAACAGCACCGCGAACTGCACCAGCTGGAACTCGATGCGCTCCGGGTCCAGCCCCAGGCCCTGGGCGGCCGCCCTGAGGCGGGCGATGTAGCCGTGGTGGTCGGCACCGAAGACGTACACGGCCCGGTCGAAGCCGCGCTCGAACTTGCTCAGCAGGTAGCCCAGGTCCGAGGCGAAGTAGGTCGGCGTGCCGTTCTCGCGCACCACCACCCGGTCCTTCTCGTCGCCCAGCGCCGAGGCGCGGAACCACTTCGCACCGTCGAGCTCGAAGATGTGCCCGCCCTCGGTGAGGGTGTCGATGGCCCGCTGCACGTAGCCGTCGGTGGTCAGGGAGGCCTCGGAGAACCAGCTGTCGTAGACCACGCCGAACTCGCCGAGGTCCTCGCGGATGTCGCCGAGGATGGCGTGCAGGCCGGCGTCGAAGGCCAGCCGGTAGTCGTCGCCGAGCAGGCGCTTGGCGCGGCCGATCAGCGCGTCGATGTGGACCTCCTTGTCGCCGCCGTCGGCGGCGTCGGCCGGCAGGTCGGCCATGACGTCGTGGCCGGGGTGGCGCAGTCGGTCGCCCTGCTCGCTGCGCAGGGCGCGGGCGATGTCGTAGACGTACTCGCCGCGGTAGCCGTTGTCCGGGAAGCGCAGCGACTCCCCGCACAGCTCCAGGTAGCGCAGCCAGACGCTGGTGCCCAGGATGTCCATCTGCCGGCCGGCGTCGTTGACGTAGTACTCGCGCTGGACCCGGTGGCCGTGCGCCTCGAGCAGGTTGGCCAGGGTGGCGCCGTAGGCGGCGCCACGGCCGTGTCCGACATGCAGCGGGCCGGTCGGGTTGGCCGAGACGAACTCGACCGTCAGCGACTCGCGCGATTCCGCCGGCGCGCGCCCGTAGTCGGCGCCCAGGTCCAGGACCCGGCGCAGCACGCCCAGCCGGCAGGCCTGGCTGAGGTGGAAGTTGATGAAGCCCGGCCCGGCGATCTCGACCCGGTCGACGCTGGCGGACTGCAGCAGCTTGGTGACGATGGCCTCGGCGATCTCGCGCGGCTTGCGTCCCACCGGCTTGGCCAGCAGCAGGGCGACGTTGGCCGCGTAGTCGCCGTGCTCGCGGGCGCGGGTGCGCTCGATCGCGAATTCAGGCCACTGCAGGTCGGCGGGCAGGAAGCCGTCGCGGCGGAGGTCGAGCAGCGCCTGTTCGACGAGTTCGCGCAGGAGTTCTTTCACGTCGGTGGGGTTCCGGGAACGGCAAACCCGGCATTTTAGCCTGTTTCCGGCAGGGGTTCGACGGCGGCGGCGGGCGGCGTGGGCCGCGCTACAGCCAGCCCCGGGCGGCCATCGAGGTCGGCGCCCCGTCGCCGACGACGAAGTGGTCGAGCAGGCGCACGTCGACCAGCGCCAGCGCCTCGCGCAGGCGCACGGTGACCGCGCGGTCGGCCGCGCTGGGTTCGGCGACGCCGGAGGGGTGGTTGTGGCCGATGATGACCGCGGCGGCGTTGTGCGCCAGGCAGCGCCGGACCACCTCGCGCGGGTGGACCTCGGCGCCGTCGATGGTGCCGCGGAACAGCTCCTCGAACGCCAGTGCGCGGTGGCGGGTGTCCAGGAACAGGCAGGCGAAGACCTCGTGCGGCAGCCCGCGCAGGCGGCGGGCGAAGTACTCGCCGGCACGGGTGGGATCGGTCAGGGCCTCGCCCCGCTCCAGGGAGCCGGCCAGGTGCCGGTTGCCCAGTTCCAGCGCGGCGTGCAGGCGGCAGACGCTGGCCGGGCCGAGGCCGGGAAGGGCCAGCATCGCCGGGGCGGAGCGGTCGAGCAGGCTGCGCAGCGGGCCGTGTCCGGCCAGCACCGCACGGGCCTGGGCGACGGCGTCGCGGCCGCGGCTGCCCGAGCCCAGGAAGATGGCCAGCAGCTCGGCGTCGGAGAGGGCCGATGCGCCGTGCCGCAGCAGGCGCTCCCGGGGGCGTTCGTCGCAGGGCCAGTCGTTGATCCGCATGGCCGACAGGATCGCCCGGGTGCGCGCGGCGGGGCATCGGTGCCGGCACCGTACACGGGTCGGCGGGCAACGGCCGCCGATGTAGGAAACCCGGGGTGGCGCAGGGCCACCCCGGGTCGGCCGCCGGTCAGAACCGATAGCGCAGGCCCAGCTCGAAGCTGCGCTCCGGGCCGATGTACAGGCCCTGGCGCAGGCCGGCGACATAGGTCTCGTCGGTGAGGTTGCGCACCGCGCCCGAGACGCTGAAGCGCTCGCTGACGTCGTAGCTGGCGGTCAGGTCGGCGGTCCAGTACGACGGGATCAGGCCGCCCCAGGTGCCCGAGGCGCCGGTGGTGAAATCGCGCTGGTTGAGCCCGTCGCCGAACTGCGAATCGACGTAGTTGTACAGCAGCGCGGTGCGGAACGGGCCGCTCTCCCAGCCCAGCGCCAGGTTGGCCATCAGCTCCGGCGAGTAGGCCAGGCGGTTGCCGCGCAAGGCCTCGCCGGGGCGGTCCTCGCGGTATTCCGCGGTCGGGATCCAGGTCAGGTTGCCCTCCAGGCTGAAGCCGTTGCCCATCGCGTAGCCCAGCGAGCCCTCGAGGCCGCGGTGCAGGGCGCTGCCCTCGTTCGGGGCGCGGATGCCCGAGACGCCGGGATCGACCTGGTTGGAGAAGTCCATCTGGAAGGCGGTGGCGGCATAGGTCCACGGGCCCTGGCCGCCGCGCAGGCCGAACTCGATGTTCACCGACTTCTCCGCCTCGGTGGGCGTGTCGCCGGAACCCAGCACGCTGCCCACCAGCGGCGGCGCGAAGGCCCGGTAGACGCTGCCGAAGACCTGGACGGCGTCGCTCACGGCAAAGGTCGCGCCGACGCCGGGCATCACCTCGGTGTTGCTGAAGGTGTCGGCCGGGTTGGTGCTGCGGCGGTCCCGGCGGCTCTGCTCGTAGTGTTCCACGCGCAGGCCGGCGGTGACCGAGAACCGGGCGGTGACGTCGAAGCGGTTCTGGGCGAACAGGGCCAGGCTGTCGCCGCCGTCGATGCGGTCCTGGGTGACGCCGCCACGCCCCGGGTCCGGGGTGCGCGGCCGGCCGCGCACGGCGGCCACGGTCACGTCCTTCATCTCCTCGCTCATCAGGCGCAGGCCGAACTCGGCCTCGCCCGGCACCCCGAAGGCGGCGTGGTCGAGGATCAGCCGGGTGTCGAGGCCCAGTCGGGTGAACTCGCGGTTGTTGCCGTTGAGGTTGTCGGAGTAGTTCCAGACCGTGAAGCCCTCGGGGCTGGTCGTGGTCGGGGCGCCGGACACCAGGCCGAAGCGCCAGTAGTCGCGTGAGGTCTCGCTGGCGTAGAACAGCGTCTTCAGCCGCGCGCCCTGGCCGATCTCCCAGTCGTGGTTGATGTCGAAGGAGGTCCGCCCGGTCAGGAAGAAGTCGTCGGGGGCGGGGTTGAAGCGGGCGCCGGCCTCGAAGGCGTCGGGGAACAGGCCGCGGTAGGAGATGTTGGCGTTGTTGCGGTAGTAGCCCAGCTTCAGGCCCAGGGTCTGGTGGTCGCCGATGGCCATGCCCGTCTTGAGCATGATGTCGGTCATGTCGTAGCCCTTGTCCATGAACCCGTCGCTCTCCACGCGGGTGGCGATCACGCCCAGGCGGGCGTCGCCGGACCGGGCGCTGGCGCCGACCTCGGCTCCGACCTCGTAGGTGTTCCACGAGCCCACCCGGGCCGACACCGCGGCACCGTCGTCCGGCGTGCGGGTGAGGAAGTTGATCACCCCGCCGATGGTGTTGGGGCCGTAGCGCAGCGAGGAGGCGCCCCTGAGCACCTCCACGCCCTCCATGCGCTGCACGCGCGGGTTGTAGTACCGACTGTTGCCGACAAAGATGCCGGGCTGGACCGGCACGCCGTCCTCCAGCACCAGGGTCTTGTAGTCGCCGGCGGTGAGGCCGCGTACGCCGATGTTGGTGACGACCGCACTCTCCTCCTCGCGCTTGACGAAGATGCCCGGCACCCGGCGCAGCAGGTCCTCGGTGGAGCGGGGCTGGATGCGGTCGATGTCCTCGGCGGTGACCAGGTCCACCGCGCCGGGGATCAGGATCGGCTGGTCGTCGCGCTTGGCGACCACCTCGATGCGTGGCATCTCCACCGCGTCGGCGTCCGTCGCCGCCTCGGCGTGCGCCAGCGACGGCGCGCCGGCGGCGGTCAGGGCGAGCCCCAGCGCGAGCGCGATCGGCGTGGGCCGAAGGCGGGCGACGGGGCGGGGTGCGGGGTTCTGGCAGGAATTCATGGGCTTCTCTGGGGCGGTGTCGATGGCGGCGCGGGCGGAATCTTGCGGCCCGTTCTCGGGCGCAAACGATAACCATTCTGATTTGCGTTCGCAATACGTGTCGCACCGACAGCCGGTCGTTGGCGTGCGCGCCGGAGTCCGCCGCGGCGGCCAACGCGCATCGGTTAAGCTTGCCGCGTCACCCCTGCAGGACCTTCCGTGACCGCACCGCTCGCAAGCCAACGCATCCTGCTTGGCGTCTCCGGTGGCATCGCCGCCTACAAGTCCGCAGACCTGGTCCGCCGCCTGCGTGAGGCTGGTGCCGAGGTCCGCGTGGTGATGACCGCCGGTGCGGCCCGCTTCATCACCGCCACCACGCTGCAGGCGCTTTCGGGCCATCCGGTCCGCGACAGCCTGTGGGACGCGTCCGCGGAGGCGGCGATGGGTCACATTGAGCTGGCGCGCTGGGCGACCCGGGTGCTGGTGGCGCCGGCCAGCGCCTCGACCCTGGCCCGGCTCGCCCACGGCCACGCCGACGACCTGCTGGGCACGCTGTGCCTGGCCACGACCGCGCCGCTGTCACTGGCGCCGGCCATGAACCACCGGATGTGGTCGCATCCCGCCACCCGCGCCAACCTCGAGCTGCTCCTCGCGCGCGGGGCGCAGCTCATCGGCCCGGGCAGCGGCGATCAGGCCTGCGGCGAGACCGGCCCCGGCCGGATGAGCGAGCCCGCGGACATCGTCGCTTCACTGTCCGGCGCAGGGGACGCCGGAGTCCTTGCCGGCCGCCGGGTGCTGGTCACCGCCGGTCCCACCTTCGAGGACATCGACCCGGTCCGCTTCGTCGGCAACCGCAGCTCCGGGAAGATGGGCTTCGCGGTGGCCGCCGCGGCGGTTGCCATGGGCGCGCGCGTGACCCTGGTCGCCGGGCCTGTGGCCCTGGCCACACCGTCGGGCGTGGAGCGCGTCGACGTGCGTTCGGCCGCGCAGATGCATGCCGCCGTCTTCGACCGCATCGCCGGCCAGGACCTGTTCGTCGCCGCGGCGGCGGTTGCCGACTACACCCCGGCCGAAGTCGCCGGGTCGAAGATCAAGAAAGCCGAGGGGCCGATGCAGCTGGAGCTGGGGCGCACCCGCGACATCCTCGCCGAGGTCGCCGCGGCCTCGCCGCGCCCGTTCGTCGTGGGCTTCGCCGCCGAGACCGACCACGTGCTCGACTACGCGCGCGGCAAGCTGCAGCGCAAGCGCCTGGACATGATCGCCGCCAACCGGGTCGGTGTCGCCGGCAGCGGCTTCGAGGCCGATGCGAACACCATCGAGCTGCTCTGGCCCGAGGGCGGAACGACGCTGGGCCCGGCCCCGAAGGCCGACCTGGCCCGGGCGCTGCTGGCCGAGGTGGCCCGACGCATGGGAGGCGGCGCATGAGCGGCACCGGCGTCCGGGTGCAGCTGAAGATCCTCGACCCCCGGCTGGGCACGGCGTTCCCGCTGCCCGACTACGCGACCGCCGCCTCGGCCGGCATGGACCTGCGGGCGATGCTCGACGCGCCGCTGACCCTGGCGCCGGGCGACTGCGAGCTGCTGCCCACCGGCATGGCCATCCACATCGGCGACCCCGCGCTGTGCGCGACGATCCTGCCGCGGTCGGGCCTGGGCCATCGCCACGGCCTGGTGCTGGGGAACCTGGTCGGGCTGATCGATGCCGACTACCAGGGTCCCCTGATGGTGAGCTGCTGGAACCGCGGGCAGGCGCCTTTTACCATCCAACCGGGGGATCGCATCGCGCAACTGGTGTTCCTGCCGGTGGTGCGTGCCGGCTTCGATGTGGTCGAGGCCTTCCAGAGCAGTGACCGCGGCGAAGGGGGCTTCGGTCACACCGGGGTTGCATGATGCGGGGCCGGCGGCGTGAGCCCGCCGAAAACAGGGGAAAGCGCTGACCATGTCGAAGTCCAAGAAGCCTGCACTGGAGCTGCCGAAGATCCCGGCCAACGTCGGGCGGCTGCTGCCCTTCCTGGGCGGCATCCTGATCCTCTTCGGGCTGGTGCTGCTGTACGACGGCTGGCGCCAGGTGCGGGCGGAGACCGTGGGCGAGCGGGTGCTGGCCCAGCGCGACCGCGCGGCAAGCGAACTGCTCTCGCAGATCGGCGAGGCCCGCGACCGCTTCAGCCAGCGGCGCGCCTCGCCCCAGGTCCAGCACGCGCTGGAGGCCGGCGACACCGACCAGGCCCGGACGGAATTCCTGCGTGGCTGGCCGGCGGGCACCCAGGCCGAGTTCCACGCGGTGGACCTCTCGGAGGTGTTCGACGGCGACCTGCCCGGCTTCGGCTTCGGCCGCCTGGCCCTGCTCGAGCGGGCCCTCAACAGCGGCGAGACGCAGGTGGGCATGCTGCGCCAGGACGGCCAGGTCTGGCTGGCCCTCGCCGGGCCGGTGATCGCCGAGGGCCGGGTGCTGAGCCTGATGGTGGTCAGGCTCCCGGTGTCCACGCTGCAGGAGGTGCTCGAGCAGCGGGTACCGTCGGGCGGCTACCTGGCCATCCGCCAGGGGCGCCACACGCTGGGCGAGGCCGGGTCGGCCGACCTCTCCGGCCTGGCCGAGGCCCGTGCGCAACCGCTGCAGGGCACCTCGATGCGTATCGCCGCGGCCGCCCCGGTCGCGGAGACGGTCATTGTGCAGGCGCCGAAGGGCTTGCTGCTTGGCGGCCTGCTCCTGCTCGCCGGCGCCGGCGCGGTCTGGCAGGGGCTGCGGCGCCCGGCGGCGGTGCCCGAGGTCGATGACGGGCCGGTGTTCGCGGCCGACGCGGTCAACTCCTCCGCGGCCGCTGCGGCCCAGCCGGGGGAGGCCGCCACACCCAGGCCGAAGCCGAAGCCGGCAGCCAAGCCCGCCGTGGCCATCGACCGCAGCATCTTCCGCGCCTACGACGTGCGGGGCGTGGTCGGCAAGACGCTCGACCGGGGCGTCGCCAGCCTGCTGGGCCAGGCCATCGGCACGCTGATGCACGAGCGCGAGCTCACCGACATCGTCGTCGGCCGCGACGGGCGGCTGTCGGGCCCGGAGCTGGTCGATGGCCTCATCGAGGGCCTTCGCCGCGCCGGCCGCAACGTCACCGACATCGGCGAGGCGCCGACGCCGCTGGTGTACTTCGCCGGCTTCCACCTGCGCACCGGCTCCGGCGTCGCGGTCACCGGCAGCCACAATCCGCCCGACTACAACGGCTTCAAGGTGGTGCTGGGCGGCGAGACGCTGTCCGGGCGAACCATCCTGGAGCTCTACGAGCGCATCGTCGACGGCCGCCTGCACGAGGCGTCCGAGCGCGGCCTGATGCATGAGCGCGAGGTCGCCGCCGACTACGTCCAGCGCATCGCCGACGACGTCCAGATCGAGCGCCGGATCAAGGTGGTCGTGGACTGCGGCAACGGTGTCGCCGGCGCCATCGCCCCGGACGTGCTCGAGGCGATCGGCTGCGAGGTGATTCCCCTGTTCTGTGAGGTCGATGGCGAGTTCCCCAACCACCACCCCGACCCCAGCGACCCGTCCAACCTCACCGACCTCATCGCCATGGTCCAGCGCATGGACGCGGAGATCGGCGTGGCCTTCGACGGCGACGGCGACCGCCTCGGCGTGGTGACCCGGCAGGGCGAGGTGATCTACCCCGACCGCCTGCTGATGCTCTTCGCCCAGGACGTGCTGGTGCGCAACCCTGGTGCCTGCGTGATCTACGACGTGAAGTGCACCGGCCACCTGGCCGGGCACATCCTGCGCCACGGCGGCAGCCCGGTGATGTGGAAGACCGGGCACTCGCTGATCAAGGCCAAGATGGCCGAGACCGAGGCCGAGCTGGCCGGCGAGATGAGCGGCCACTTCTTCTTCCGCGAGCGCTGGTACGGCTTCGACGACGGCATCTACGCCGCCGCGCGGCTGCTGGAGATCATCGCCTCCGACGGCCGCGAGCCCGAGGAGATCTTCGCCGAGCTGCCCAAGGGCGTGAGCACGCCGGAGCTGAAGATCCCGATGGAGGAGGGCGCCCACTACGCCTTCGTCGAGCGCTTCCGCGAGGCGTCGAGGTTCGAGGGCGCGCGCATCGCCACCATCGACGGGGTCCGCGCCGACTGGCCGGACGGCTGGGGCCTGGTGCGGGCCTCGAACACCACGCCGGTGGTGGTGCTGCGCTTCGACGCCGACAGCGAGGAGGCGCTGGCGCGCATCCAGCAGGCCTTCCGCGAGCAGATCCTCGCGATCGACGACAGCCTGGAGCTGCCCTTCTAGGGAACGCCTTCCAGGGGGGCGGGGCTCAGCCCTCGGCTTGCCCGGGCCCGGAGCCGCTTTCGTCCCGGGCCGGCGCGCCGCCGCGCAGCTCGCGGTAGCGCGCCAGGGTCTCCTGGTATTCCTGCTCCAGCGCGGCGCGTTCGAGCTCGCGACGGTTCATCAGGGACTGCTGGTTGCTCAGCCGGCTCCAGGTCTCGCGGATCATCGCCCGGGTGGGTTCGTTGACCGGCTGGCCGCCCAGCTCGCGGTCCGCGGCGCTGGCCAGCAGGCTGGCCAGGCTCTGGCGCTGGCTGTCGATGCTCACCCGGGTGGCCTTGAGCGTCTCGTCGACCAGCGCGAAGCGCTCCTCGTAGGCCCGGCGCAGCTGGGTCTCGTCGGGGTAGGAGGCCACCAGCACCTGATCGCGCTGGGCCCGTTCCTCGGCCAGGCGTCGGCTGGCCTCGAGGATGGCCTGCTCGGCGGCGGCCGCCTCGCGCTCCTCCTCGGTCAGGGCGCGGTCCACCTCTCCGGTGGCCCGGCCGCTGCGGGCGGAAAGCTCGCGCCGTGCCCGGTCGACCGCCTCGGGCGGCAGCGACTGGCTGTAGTGGACCTTGCCGTCCTCGTCGACCCAGCGGTAGAGCTTCTGGGCCTGAGCCTGCGGCAGGGCGAGGCCGGCGGCGATCACGGCGGCGGCGGTCAGGCCGCCCAGGATGGTGCTGCGCATCGGGAACCCCCGGGTTTCAGTGCTGGCTTCCGTAGCGCTCACGATACGCCAAAAGCGCGGGGCGGTGCTGCGCCAGCGCGGCATGGTCGCGGGTGTATTCGAGCAGGTCCGACAGCGAGGCCACGGCCACCACCGGGATCGAGAATTCCGCGCCGACCTCCTGGGCCGCCGAGCGCGTGCCGGCCTGTCCGCGCTCCTGGCGGTCGAGCGCGATCAACACGCCGCAGGCCTCCGCGCCGGCCTCGCGGATGAGTCCGATCGACTCCCGGATGGCGGTGCCCGCCGTGATCACGTCGTCGACCACCAGCACCCGGCCCCGGAGCGGGGCCCCGATCAGCCGGCCGCCCTCGCCATGGGTCTTGGCTTCCTTGCGGTTGAAGGCCACCGGGACGTCGCGACCGCGTGCCGCCAGCGCCACCGACAGCGTGGCGGCCAGCGGGATCCCCTTGTAGGCCGGGCCGAAGATCATGTCGAAGGCCAGCCCCGAAGCCAGCAGCGCATCGGCATAGCAGTCGGCCAGCGTCGCCAGGGCCTGGCCGGAGTCGAACAGGCCGGCGTTGAAGAAGTAGGGGCTGGTGCGGCCGGACTTCAGGGTGAACTCGCCGAAGCGCAGCACGTCGCGCTGCACGGCCAGGTCGAGGAAGCGGGTCTGGTAGGGGGCCATGGGCAGGGTGGTCGTGACGGGTGGGGGCACATGATACGACCGCCGGCGACGCGGGTCCGGCTGGCATACTGGCGCCTGGTCCCAACCCCGTGATCGATGGTGCGAATCGTCAGTTTCAATGCCAACGGCCTGCGCTCGGCGACGAAGAAGGGCTTCTTCGACTGGTTCCGGGAGCACGCCCCGGACATCTGCTGCATCCAGGAGACCAAGGCCCAGGAGCACCAGTTGCAGGGGCCGGAATTCCTGCCCGAGGGCTACCGCGCCTTCTTCCGCGACGCCACGACGAAGAAGGGCTACAGCGGCGTGGGCATCTACTGCCGCGAGGAGCCCGACGAGGTCCGCACCGCCCTGGGCTGGCCGGACTTCGACGAGGAGGGGCGCTACATCGAGGCGCGCTTCGGCAACCTCAGCGTGGTCTCGCTGTACTTCCCGTCAGGCTCCTCGGGCGAGGTCAGGCAGGACTACAAGTTCCGGTGCATGGACTGGATCACGCCGATCTTCCGGGAGTGGCTGGACAGCGGCCGCGACTACGTCATCTGCGGCGACTGGAACATCGTCCACACCCGCCGCGACATCCGGAACTGGACCTCCAACCAGAAGAACTCCGGCTGCCTGCCCGAGGAGCGCGCCTGGCTGGACCTGCTGTTCCACGAGCACGGCTGGGTCGACAGCTACCGCCACCTCAGGCCCGAGGGCGAGGACTACACCTGGTGGAGCCAGCGCGGCCAGGCCCGGGCCAAGGACGTGGGCTGGCGCATCGACTACCAGGTGGTCACGCCGTCGCTGCGTGAGCGCCTGCTGGACTGCCGCATCCATCGCGACCCGAAGCTGTCCGACCACGCCCCCTACGTCGTGGACTACCGCCGGTGAGTCCCGACGGCGCAGCCGACCCGCGCGGCCGCTGGCGCCGCGCGTTCGCCACCTACGGCCGGCCGCGCATCGCCGGCATGCTGGCCCTGGGCTTCTCCGCCGGCCTGCCGTACCTGCTGGTGTTCACCACGCTCACCGCGTGGCTGACCGAGGCCGGGGTCACCCGCAGCGCCATCGGCTTCTTCAGCTGGGTCGGCATCACCTATTCGATCAAGGTGTTCTGGTCGCCGATCGTCGACCGCGTCACCCTGCCGGTGCTCGGCCGGCTGCTGGGGCAGCGGCGCAGCTGGATGCTGCTGGCCCAGCTGCTGATCGTCGCCGGCCTGCTGGGCATGGCCTTCACCGACCCGGGGACCCACCTGCGCAACATGGCGCTGTTCGCGCTGCTGGTGGCCTTCGGTTCGGCGACCCAGGACATCGCCATCGACGCCTGGCGCATCGAGGCGGCGCCGGTGCAGGAGCAGGCGGCGATGTCCTCGACCTACGTCTTCGGATACCGCATCGCGCTGATGGTGGCCGGTGCCGGCGCCCTGTTCCTGGCCGCGCGCATGGCCTGGACCGACGTCTACCTGATCATGGCCCTGCTGATGGGCGTGGGCGTCGCGGCCACCCTGCTCAGCCGCGAGCCGCAGGTGCGCCGGACCTCCGATGCGGTGTTCCTGGAGCAGCGGGTGCAGGACTACCTGGCCGCCAGCCAGCACACACCGGCCGTGCTCAGGAACGCGGTGGCCTGGTTCATCGGGGCCGTGGTCTGCCCCTTCGTCGACTTCTTCAAGCGCCACGGCCTGCACGCGCTGGGCATTCTGCTGCTGGTCGGCGCCTTCCGCATCAGCGACATCTCGATGGGGGCGATGGCCAACCCCTTCTACCTGGACCTGGGCTTCAGCAAGGACCAGATCGCCGCGGTGGCCGGCGTCTACGGGGTGCTGATGACCATCCTGGGCGGGCTCGCCGGCGGCCTGCTGACGGTGCGCTACGGCCTGCTGCCGATGCTGCTGGCCGGGGCCATCCTGTCGGCTGCGACCAATCTGCTTTTCGCCGTGATGGGGCTGGTCGGCCCGGAGACCTGGATGCTGGTGATCACCATCAGCGGCGACAACTTCTTCGGCGGCTTCGCGATGGCGGTGTTCATCGCCTGGCTTTCGAGCCTGGTCTCGATGGCCTACACCGCCACCCAGTACGCGCTGCTGAGCTCGCTGATGACCCTGCCCGGCAAGTTCATCGGCGGGTTCAGCGGGGTGGTGGTCGACACGGTCGGCTACGTGCAGTACTTCGTCTACGTCGCCGCCATCGGCATCCCCGCCGTCGCCCTGTGCCTGTGGCTGATGGCGCGCCGGCCGCCGGTGCCTGAACGTTGACCCGGCGCGTGCTGTTGCACTCGCGCGCCGTGGGGCTATGCTCCGGGTTGGGGGAGGGCCAGGACGGCGGAGCCTGATTTCGTGCCAGATTTCCTGATTCGAGACATCGACGGTGACGTGGCCGAGCGCATCAAGGAGATGGCGCGCGAACGCGGCTGGCCGCTCAACGACACCATCATCCACCTCATCAAGCAGGCCCTGGGGCTGGTCGCCCCGGACGCGCCGGTGGATCCGCGCGACATCTCGCGACTGGGCGGGCAGTGGGAGGACACCGAGTCCAAGGCGCTGCAGGAGGCCATGGCGGCGTTCAAGGACCTGCCCGACGACAACCCCTACTGATCCGCCCGCCGCGCCTCAGGCGCGGTGGATCGCCCCGAGCACGCGGGGTCCGGGGGCACCGGTGACCTCCGGGCAGTTGCCGGGAAGGCCGTCGAGGGTGCGCCGGGCCAGCCAGGCGAAGCCGGCGGCTTCGACGAAATCCGGGTCCAGTCCGTGTGCGGCCGAGGACTCCACGCGCAGCCCCGGCAGCCGGGCCTGGATGCGGCGCAGCAACTCGGGGTTGTGGACCCCACCCCCGCAGGCGACCAGTGTCCGAGCGCCGGGCAGCTCGCGTTGCAGCGCCCGGGCGATGGTCGCGGCACTGAGTTCGCACAGCGTCGCCTGCACGTCGGCCGGCGCCACCCGGGCATCCCCGAGCGCTGTGCGCACCCAGTCGATGTGGAACTGGTCGCGGCCGGTGCTGCGCGGTCCCGACAGCTCGAACCAGGGGTCGGCCAGCAGGCGCTCGAGCAGTTCCCCGTCCACCCGTCCCGATGCCGCGAACGCGCCGCCGGCATCGTAGTCGCCGATGCCCTGGGCCCGGGCCCAGGCGTCCATCAGGCCGTTGGCCGGCCCGGTGTCGAAGCCGCGCACCGGCTCGCCGGGCGCCAGCAGGGTGAGGTTGGCGATGCCGCCCAGGTTGAGCACCGCCCGCGCCTCGGACGGGCTGGCCAGCGCTTCGGCGTGGAAGCCGGGCAGCAGCGGCGCGCCGTGGCCCCCGGCGGCCACGTCGCGGCGACGGAAGTCGGCCACGGTGGTGATGCCGGTGCGTTCGACGATGCGGCCGGGGTCGCCCAGCTGCAGGGTGTAGGGCAGCGGGCCCTCGATGCGGTGGCACAGCGTCTGCCCGTGCGAGCCGATCGCCTCAACCGCACCGGGCGGGCACCCGGCGTGCTCCAGCAGGGCCAGGACCGCCGCGGCGAAGGCCTCGCCCAGGGCCGCGTCGAGCCGGCCGAAGCCGTCGACGTCGATCGCCGCCTCGCGGCGCGAGCAGCGCAGGACGTCCTCGCGCAGCGCCGGCGGATAGGGCCGGGTGCGGGCGGCCAGCACGCGGGGGCGGTCGTTGTCGAAGCCAACCAGCGCCGCGTCGATGCCGTCGGCGCTGGTCCCGGAGATCAGCCCGACGAAGCGCCGGGTTGCGGCGGCCACGGCCTAGTCCGCGCTGGCGAGCTGGCGGCGGCCGTCGATGAGCTGCAGCTGGGCCAGCACCGGTGCGGTCTGGGCGCGGAAGCGGGCCAGCTCGCTGGCCGGCAGCGGCTCGGGCTTGGGCAGGGTCACGGTCAGCGGGTCGCGGTGCACGCCGTTGACGCGGAATTCGTAGTGCAGGTGTGGACCGGTGGCCAGGCCCGAGGCGCCGACGTAGCCGATCACGTTGCCCTGGTTCACGCGCTGGCCGACCCGGTAGCTGCCCAGGCGCGACATGTGCGCGTACAGGGTGGTGATGCCGCGGCCGTGGTCGATGATGACGGTGCGCCCGTAGCCGTTCTGCCAGCCGGCGAAGGTGACCCGGCCGTTGCCCGCGGAGCGGATCGGCGTGCCGGTGGCGGCGGCGAAATCGACGCCGCGGTGGGCGCGCATCGTGCCCAGCACCGGGTGGCGGCGGTTGGGGTTGAAGCGGGAGCTGATGCGGGCGAACTCGATCGGCATGCGCAGGAAGCTGCCGCGGACCGGGCGACCTTCCTCGTTGTAGTACTCCACCTTGCCGTCCTCGTGCCGGTAGCGCAGGGCGGTGAAGGTGCGGTCGCGGTTGGTGTAGCTGGCGGCGATGATGCCGCCGTTGCCGACCCGCTCGCCGTCGCGCCAGATCTCCTCGTAGATCACGTGGAAGCGGTCGCCGACGCGGACGTCGCGGCTGAAGTCGATGTCGTGCTCGAGCACGTTGGCCATCGCGTACAGCGTGGTGGCGCCGATGCCGGCCCGCTCGCCGGCCTCGAACAGCGAGGATCGGACCTCGCCGGAGGCCATCAGCACGCGGCGCTGGACCTGGCGCTCGCTGACCGACTCCTCGATGCCGCCCTCGGTCAGCGACAGCTGCACGATCTCGTCGCCGCGGTCGAAGCGGATGGCACGCAACTCGCCCTGTGTGGGCATGTCGAAGGCGAAGGTCTGCCCGGCCCGGATCCGGGTCAGCGGCTCGCGCGCGCCGGGATGCTCCAGCAGGCGGTACATGTCGCGGCTGGACAGGCCAAGGTCGGCGAACAGCTGGCCGAAGGTCTGGCCGGAGCGCACGGTGACCTCGGTCCACTCCGCGGCCTCGGGCTCGTCCTCGGCCACGGCCAGCAGGGTCTGTCCGGCGGCCGGCAGCTCCAGCTCGATGGTGGTCGTGGCCACGACCGTTTCCCGCTTGGCGTTGGCCAGGCCGGGGACGATGGCGATGAGGAGGACGGCCAGGGTGGCCAGCAGCGTGGCAAGGGCCCAGTGTTCCCGCGACCATTGGTTGATCGACGGCATGCGCGCGGCGTGGTCCGCGCCCGAGTGGTGGTCTTGCATCCGGTGGCCCCGCCCCGCGTGTTCGATGAATCCGCGCGTACGATAGGCAGACTCAACACCTGCCGTCAAATCCTTGTGAGGACTGGATTTTTTGCGGTGCGGGATTTAACTTCGCGTTAACCCCGGGCGCACGGTTTCCGACCCAGGCGGCCCGGTCGGCCGCCGGCTGCGCCCAGCCCCTGCAGGTGACCCATGTCCGAACTCCAGCAGGCCCTCGACCTCATCGGTCGGGGCGCCGACGAAATCCTCAAGCCCGACGAGCTGCGCGAGCGCCTCGCGGCCGGCCGGCCGCTGCGCGTGAAGGCCGGTTTCGACCCGACCGCGCCGGACCTGCATCTGGGCCACACCGTCCTGCTCAACAAGATGCGGCAGTTCCAGGACCTCGGCCACACCGTGATCTTCCTGATCGGGGACTTCACCGGGATGATCGGCGACCCCACCGGCAAGAGCGCCACCCGCAAGCCGCTCACCCGCGAGGACGTCGCCGCCAACGCGCGCACCTACGCCGACCAGGTCTACAAGGTGCTCGACCGCGAGCGCACCGAGCTGCGCTTCAACTCCGAATGGTTCGACGCCCTGGGCGCGGCCGACATGATCCGGCTGGCGGCCACCCACACCGTGGCCCGGATGCTCGAGCGCGACGACTTCGCCAAGCGCTACGCCGCCCGGCAGCCGATCTCGATCCACGAGTTCCTCTATCCGCTGGTCCAGGGCTACGACTCGGTGGCCCTGCAGGCGGATGTCGAGCTGGGCGGGACCGACCAGAAGTTCAACCTGCTCATGGGCCGCGCGTTGCAGGAGCACCACGGTCAGAAGCCGCAGGTGGTGCTCACCATGCCGCTGCTGGAGGGCATCGATGGCGTCCAGAAGATGTCCAAGTCCCTGGGCAACACCATCGGCATCGACGACCCCGCCGTCGACATCGTCACCAAGACGATGAAGATCGGCGACGAGCTGATGTGGCGCTGGTTCGAGCTGCTCAGCTTCGACGTGTCCACGGGCCGGCTGCGCGACATGCGGGCCGAGGTGCAGGCCGGCACGCTGAACCCGCGTGATGCCAAGCTGATGCTCGCGCGCGAGCTGGCGGTGCGCTTCTGCGGGGCGGCCGCCGCCGAGCAGGGGATCGCCGGCTGGCGGGCGGTGGTGCAGGGCCAGGGCGACACTTCGCAGTTGCCGCTCACCGACATCCCGGTCCCCGCCGAGGGCCTGCGCATCCAGCCCCTGCTGGTCGCCGCCGGCCTGGCCGGCAGCAACTCCGAGGCCAACCGCAAGCTCAAGGAACGCGCGGTGCGCGTCGATGGCGAGGTCTTCGAGGACGCCCAGCGCCTGTTCCAGCCCGGCTTCGAGGGCGTGCTGCAGATCGGCAAGCGCAGCTTCGCCCGCGTCAGGCTCGTGGCCGGCTGATCCGGCCCGTCAAGCGCGGGCCGTGTCCGCTTCGGCCTGCGTTCACCGGGGGGTCTTCCCAACCGTGCCGGAAGTGTGCAGAATGCGCGGCCCGCTGGTGTTGCCGCCGTGTTGAGGCCGGCGGGGCGGCAGGAAAAAAAGTTCGGTTGAGGGTGTTGACGGATACCGAATCTGCTGTAAGATGTGCGGCTCCCTCGGGCGAAACGCTCCTGGGTTCGGGACGCAGGCCACCGGTCGCTCCCACCGATCTTTGACAGTGTG